>Ga0233443_1000024_pt1 | contig 202473 bp, 162 predicted proteins | sample SI_123_September_2_FD_182784 | JGI IMG/M metagenome (GOLD analysis project Ga0233443, IMG submission 182784) | Seawater microbial communities from Saanich Inlet, British Columbia, Canada - SI_123_September2016_200_MG | ecosystem: Environmental > Aquatic > Marine > Inlet | place: Canada...
ATGGGAGTCATCGATTTGAATGGGATCATAAACGAAAGGATGGTGAGGTATTCCCGGTAGAAGTGCTTCTCACATCTGTCCCTCTCCCAGAAGGGCATTTTATCCATGTTGTATGGAGAGATATAACTGCCCGCAAAAAAGCAGATCTATTATTGAAGGAGAGCGAAGAAAGATTCAGACGACTTTTTTATGATTTAGGGGATGCTGTTTTTGTTTGTGGTATCGGTGAGAATGGTGGAATTATTCTGGAAGTTAACCCATCTGCAGAATATCAGACTGGATACAGTTCAGATGAACTGATCGGAATGAAAATGGATAATTCTCTTGTTGTTGAAGGTTCAGGTGATCTTAGCTTTTTAGAAATTGATGTCAAATTACTAAATGGTGAACCGGTTACTACTACTGAAATGAAAAGAAGAAAAGATGGGACTGAATACTGGGTGGAAATTGTCCTTACTCCAATTGAATACCAAGGAAAAAAGGCCTGCATCTCAATTAATCGTGATATCAGCAAACGAAAACGCCTGGACAAACTAAACAAAGTGTTATTACAGATTTCCGATACTGCTACTTCGGCCTCGAATTTGAAAGAATTGTTAAAATCAATCAGAGAAATTCTCCACAGTGTGATCGATACCACCAACTTTTATGTAGGTCTATATGATAAATCTACTCACACAATCTCAGAACCTTATTCAGAAGATACGCATGATAAATATCTATCTTATCCGGCAGGAAAAACATATACATATTACGTTATCAAAACTGGTCGGGCATTATTTGCCAATGATGAAATATCTGAAGTATTGGAAAAAAAGGGAGATGTTGAAACCTTTGGTACCGATTCAAAGCTTTGGCTTGGTGTTCCTTTAATTACAAAAGACACTGTAATCGGAGCCCTGGCAGTGCAGAGTTATACAGACGAAAATCTATATTCTGAGGGCGATCTTGATATTTTGCAGTATGTGTCTACCGAAATTGCTACCGTTATCAGACGTAAGCAGGAAGAAAAAGACAGGGCAATTCTTGAAGCTCAGTTACGTCGGTCACAGAAATTGGAAACCATTGGTACCCTCGCCGGTGGGATTGCCCATGATTTTAATAATATTCTGACACCAATTTTGGGTTTTACGCAAATGGCAATGATAAAGATGGACCCAGATGAAACTTTATACAAAGATCTTGAACAAATCCTAAATGGCGCTAATCGGGCCCGGGACCTTGTCGATCAGATTCTCCTATTTAGCAAACAGGATGAAAGAGAACGTTATCCTATTGAGCTCCAATTTTTAATAATTGAAGCAATGAAACTATTGCGTCCTACAATTCCCACAACTATTGAAATCACACAAGATATCGACAATTCATGCGGAAATGTAATCGCCGATGCTACTCAAATACATCAGGTCATCGTTAATCTCTGTACTAATGCCTGGCAGGCCATGGAGGAATCAGGCGGTACCATTTCGATTGATTTAAAACAAGTGATAATCGACGAAAGTACTCAAAACAAGTTTCCGAATCTTAACAATAGTCATTATGCCTGCCTTTCAATATGTGATACCGGAATTGGCATGACTAAATCTGTAATCGAACATATTTTTGAACCCTTCTTCACTACAAAAAAAGTTGATAAAGGAACCGGTTTAGGGCTTTCTGTTGTTCATGGGATTATCCTGGGTCATAGAGGCAATATTGATGTTTCAAGTAGACCTGGTGAAGGAACCTGCTTTAAGGTTTATTTGCCAATCGTATATTCAAAAAAAGAGACTGATAAGATTACAGATACTTCATTAGCCGTTGGAAACGAGAGTTTACTGGTGGTGGATGATGACGAAATTGTTGGAAACATGATTCAGAGATTATTAAAAGAGTTAGGATATCGATCGGATTTATTCTCTGGCAGTCTCGAAGCATTAAATGCATTCCGGGATCAACCTGATAAATATGATCTCGTGCTTACTGATTTTACCATGCCGGATATGACTGGAGTAGAATTATCTATCGAAATTCAAAAGATAAAATCTGGTACACCAATTATTATTATCACGGGAAATAGAGGTATAATTAGTAGTGATCATTTGAAAAAAGCCGGTATTTTAAAAATTCTAGATAAGCCAATAGGAATTAACGCATTTTCACATGAGATTCGTGATGTTCTGGATAACAGGGAAGGTTCAGCAATTTAAATAAATGGAATAATGTAAAATGTCATTAACCAAGCTAAACCGATAAATAAACAATAGAACCATAGGCCTGACAGAAACACCATATTAAAGAGCATCCTGATGAAAAGAAAACGCAAAGGATTCTCCATCCGTTGTGTTAATGATGTTGAATAGATTCCAATATAATTACTGTAACATACATAAGATATACGCCAATAGTATGAGCTGCTATTGTAATTATAGAATCTACATTCTCGGCATAAGACGATTTCTTTGATAATACGTTTTTGGATAGCTTATTAATCACCCCCACCTTGCAATTACATCTAATTTCAAAGCGTTTGAACAAGAGAAACCTATAGTACATATAAATCCATATCAGTTGTAATTTTTCAGGCAAATGACATAAATAATTTGAAAACTAGTCAAGAAAGAAGATTGAAAATATGTTCAATGACCAATTAAGAATTTTAGCGAAAATTCTCAAGAGGGTGGCTTACTTTACCGTATCCATATTTATTTTTATACTGATTATAGAAATAATCCGAATGATTCAGACACTCATTTCCATTCACCCGATTCTGGCCTGGTCAGTGGGGATCATTATTTCGCTGTCTATACTATGGGGTATTTGGAAAATCTATCGATTGATGAGAAGTTTTCCCACTTCTCCCAAACCACCAAAATTATCAAAATTTGAAGGAAAGCATTCTTCCGCCTATAAAAAGGAATATATTGAATATTTGATAAAAATAGCCAAATCTCTGGTAAATAATAACAATATCAATAAGTCAATCATCAGTGTGCTTAAGACCCGGCTGAATGATGAGAAATACTCATTAATTCAAAATTCACCTGATGCTCTCGACGATTTGATAGAATCCATCGAAGCCGATTTAATTAAACCAGCTTTATCCGAACTGGATGAGCTTGCCGAAATCGCCGTTAAAAATACAGTCAGGGATACCATGATTGGTGTTATGCTGCTGCCTTTCAAAGCAGCGGATATTTACCTGGTTGTGTATCGAAACGGCATGATGTTTTTTGAATTGATAAAGATTTACAATGTACGTCCGACCATTGGGCATACTTACGAAATTTTTAAGGATGTTGTGAAAATGGTGGCAACTGTAAATATCCTCAGCTATACCGAAAGATTTACACAGCGACTGATGGCAAACTTGCCGATATTAGATAAAACCGCCGATGATATCATACAGGGAACCGGTGCCGGAGTGATGACTACAGCTGTTGGAAAGGCTACCATCCAAAGATGCCGAACTTTTACTTATTGGAATATTGAAGAACAACTGCCTGCCTATAAAAAAGTGACACGCGACTTCTTTGTTTATGTAAAATTCATTCTTTCTGATGATGTACTTCCCCTCCTTTCGACACCATGGAAGCAATCCTGGGGATACATAAAAGGACTATTTATAAAAAGTGATCCAGAGGAGATCGATGCCGGGGCTTCATCCAAATCAAAATGGAAATTCTGGAAGAAAACACCCTCCGTTTGAGTTGGTGTTCTTAGACATTTTATTATAACTACAGCAATAATAATCACAAGATTGAAAAATACAACAAAAATCAATTTTATACTTATAGTGGCATTGTTATGTGTGAGTACATCATCGATTATTGCACGGTGGTTATTTGATGTCCCTGCTGTATCATTGGCATTCTGGCGGATGCTCACAGCCAGTATATTTCTTTGGATATATAGCCTGTCAATACCCCGTAGCCAATTGTCAAATAAAAACCGATGGTTAACAGCCCTTTCTGGCTTTTTTCTTGGACTTCATTTTTTGTTCTTTTTTGGTGCCCTCAAACTGACTACTATTGCCAATGCTACATTCCTGGCAACTATGGCTCCCATCTTCACATTGATAATCGAAAAACTTGTATTAAAACGACAATTGTCCTCCGGTCTTGTGAACGGAATCCTGATTGCCATCGTAGGATTGATAATTATTGTTTGGAATGATTTTGATTTCGAATCTGTCCACATGAGAGGCAATTTGCTGTCACTCACATGTTCATTTTGGATTTGTATTACTTATCTACTGACCAATAAAATCCGTCAAACTACGACAACTATCGTCTATTCAAGGTCATTGTATTTCTGGGCAGCAGTCACCCTTTTTATAGTCGCTATATTCTCTGGTGCAGAAATGTATTCTTTTTCAGGGATGGAATATACCGGTCTTGTTCTACTTGGGTTAATCCCGACAATATTTGGTCATAGTCTTTTATATTATGCCTTGAAATTCGTTCCCCCGACGGCGGTGGCATCAGTCCCCCTTGGCGAACCGGTTATTGCCTCAATAGCCGCCATGTTCATTTTCCATGAATTTGCCGGATTGAATATTTTTATTGGCGGATTTATCATTTTAACTGGATTATTCATCACCATAAAATTTAAAATCTCAAATTAATTTAAAAGAAGAAGCCCCGTTTCCGGGGCTTGTGTTTGGAAGGAGATAATTAGAGAGTGTTTATTTGAATTCGAGAGTTTGTGTTGAACCTTGCGGTCCGGCTCCAATTATCAATTTTGAGTTTCGCTTCTAAAGAGCGGGAACTTGATTGTTCCCAAAAATTAACCATTTTCACTATTTATTCGACAAAAACCATACCATCAAATCATTAATTTCTCATACTTGACAAGTTTTGGTCCATTATCATTTAAATAATTCTTGTTATATATTGTAATTACAATAGTTAAATAAATTTATAATAAGATTTAAGTTTTGGTTGACAAGATAACGATTGTTCATTCGAAAATTATTCAGGTGGAGAATTATATATAATCCTTATACCAATATGATATAGTATTCTCAATTTGACGATCTGGTTTTACAATATTGTTATTTGCAATAATTAGAGCTGAATAACAATCTTGGAAACAAACTTATTGTTGAGATAATATTTTCTTTTTGGATTTCGGCAGTTTGGCAATAATGAGTTCATAGGACTGATCTATCAGAATTTTCAGGGTATCAACAGGGATGGAATCATCAAGAATAACTGTATTCCAGTGATCCTTATTCATATGATAACCGGGTATAATACAGGCAAATTGTTCTCTAAGAATCAGGGCATCCATTGGGTCACATTTCAGGTTTATTCTGAGTGGATCTGCCTCAATACTAATCAACGCAAACATTTTACCGGAGACCTTATAAACTTTTACCTCCGGTCCAAACGGGAAGCCAGCTTCTGAGCCTGTTTTTGATTCAAGATACTTATCTAAAAATTGGAGATTCAACTAAATGGTCCATTAGTTAATTATAATTTTTTGACTTGAATAGTAATCCACATCATTCATTGACCAGGAGATTTGGATTTCCCACAATCCATTTTCGAATGTACTGGTATTAATAAATTGATCACCATTTATAAGTTCTAAATTTATTTGCCTGTCTAAATTTTTATCTGATGGTCGGTAAAACACAATATTTCCAATGATAATATCGTTGATAAACTTATCATTTATTTTCACCTTTACACCACTTCCACGTACATATTTGATAATAAAGGTCTCTCCCAATGCTGCAGTTCGATTGGCCTTATCCAATTGCTCCTGATAGACTAAATCCTGACTGTAATAATCTTCCACCACCAGGTTTTCATCAATTGTCATCGTAAATATTACCAATGTAATTATAGCTATCAGGAAAAGAATGATTGATATTATTAGGCCTGTTAGAAAACTGGGGGCTTTCATATTATTTCTCCGGTCCTATAAAACTTGTGTTAACTGTTGTGATCAACTCTTCACCAGCATATACATTAATACTGATCTCGGTTTGTTTACCATTAATATTTGAGGCGGGTAAAATTACAAAGAATGCTGATTCAGAAATGGAATCGGATTCAACCACCATCTCGGATACCATGACAATTTCTCCAGTATTTCCCACCGTTTCCAGGTTGATTGGCATACGGTTATACGTTTTATTCATGATTTTGATATTATATAAGTTCTGAATCCTTTCACCATCCAATACCTGGTACATTATGCCAGGTGTTCGCAGAATAGTCGCTTCAATTGGTGTTCTTATAAATAATAGGGCAGATACTAAAATGACTAAAACTGTCAGCAATGTTGAATATCCGGCCGCCCTGGTAGTGAATATTTTTTTAACACCGGATTTTATAGAATTATATGATGCATACCGGATCAATCCCCGTGGCAGATCCATATTATCCATGATTGCATCACAGGCATCAATGCAGGCAGTGCAATTGACACATTCAAGCTGGGTGCCATTGCGGATATCGATTCCTGTAGGACATACCCGAACACAAAGATGACAATCTACACAATCACCTAATTCGTCTGAGCGGGATTTCTTTCCCTTTCCCCGTGGTTCACCGCGTAAAAAATCATAATGCACAACAATTGAATTTTGGTCAAGAAGTACACCCTGTAAACGTCCATATGGACAAATAAGAGTACATGCCTGCTCCCGAAGCCATGAGAATACAATATAGAACATCGTACTGAAAACTATCATTGAGAATAGACCACCAATATGTTCATTTGGAGCTTCGGTGATTATCTTAATCAATTCATCTTTGCCAATGATGTAGGCCAGAAAGGTGTTTCCGATTAGAAAAGCAATAAAGTAGAAAATGATATGTTTGAGGGATTTTTTGAATATTTTTTCACTGGTCCAGGGCGAATTATTTAATCTCCGCTGATCGTTCCCGTCGCCCTCAATAAGATATTCGATTTTGCGAAAAACCATCTCCATGAAAATGGTCTGAGGGCAAACCCATCCACAAAAAATGCGTCCGAATACAACTGTGAATAATATGATGAATATGATGAGGGCGATAAACGCCAGACCAAAAATAACAAGATCCTGCGGCCAAAATCGGAATCCTAAAATGTAGAATTTTCTGTTTAGGATATCCAGCAACAAAACAGGATGTCCGCTGATGGTCAGAAAGGGACCGGAAAACAGTATTGCCAGTAATAGATAACTTACCCATGTCCTGGCATTGTAAAATTTTCCTTTTGGCTTTTTGGGATATATCCAAATCCGCTTACCTTCTTTGTCTATTGTTGAGAGATGATCTCTATACTCTCCTGAATCTTTTGTACCTGTGATATGTGGATCGATCATGTTGTTAATTTTTAAGGCAAAATCTCATTGGAAAATTTACTTAAAAGAAATAAGCCGATCAGATTAATAATTCCAACCGGCTTATAAAATTCAGTGAGATATTTCTGTGTTTAGGGTTGGTATAAATCTCCCTGGCGATCTTTTGCTTTGGCAGGTTTTGTACCTTGCAATGTTAAGATATAACTGCTGACCTGATGGATGGCATCTGGTGACAGAGTTGTATTCCATGGGATCATGCCTTTAGCCGGCACACCTATCTTGATTATTTTAATGATATCATTAATACCTCCACCATGAATCCAGTATTCATCTGTCATATTGGGGCCAATGCTTCCCCCTCCATCTGGTAGGTGGCAGACGGCGCAATTTTTATCCCAAACATTTTTCCCTAAGGTCAGAGATGCTTCGTCGGTTAGAGCGATCCAGTCTATATCATTACCGGTCTGGCTGTTATCATCAAAATCAGAAGCGCTCACATATGATGTGGGAAATATATCGTTCAATTTGTTCAAATCATCTGGAGATGCTTTTCTTTTTGCCTCAATTATGAGATCTGAAAACGATATCTCATTTCCAATAAATTGACCAAGTTGTTTTCTCAGCCTTGGCGTCATATCAATATCATTTGAGTATAGGGGTGATTGGTATCCAAATCCTGAAGCACCCGGACCGTTACCTGCTTCGGTATAAGATAAATTCATTTGCTTCATATAGCTGACATGCTGGGAATCACCAATTCCAAAAACATGAAAATAGATAAAATATAAACCAGCCCAGGCAATTGTAATATAGAACAGATACAACCACCATGGCGGCATATCATTATCCAATTCCATGATCCCGTCATAGTTATGATCTAGTAATACATCTTTTTCTTTTACCACTCCTATTTCCCTTTCTGTGAAATATTATCACTGTCTAATGGTAAACTGCTCATTTTTTCGATGAATGGTTTTTTCATTGTCACCACCCAATACATGACACCTGCAAAAATGAGTAAAAATATGATCAGGGAAATAATTGGGAATACCCCCACCCCTGATTCTGGAGAAAATATATGCCTTATCATCGTATTATTTTGCCTTTATATCGGTTCCCAGTCTTTGCAGATAGGCAATTATGGCGATAAGCTCAGTATTCCATTCTGCATGGGAAACGCCCTGCAATTTTAAATTAGCAACAATTTCATCACCCTGATTTTTCATGTGGTCGTATGCCAGTGCATCAAATCCTTTTTCGTATGGAACACCAAGCTTTTGCATGGCACGGATTTTTGCTGCGGTCACATCGGTATCAAGATAATTATTTTCAAGCCATGGGTATGAGGGCATAATCGTTCCCGGAGAGATAGCCTGCGGATCTATCATATGATTATAATGCCATGCATCCGGATATTTACCGCCAATTCTGTGTAGATCGGGACCGGTGCGTTTGGATCCCCATTGGAAAGGGTGATCATAGACAAATTCACCAGATTTTGAATATTCACCATATCTCACAGTCTCAGACCGGAATGGTCTCACCATTTGGGAATGGCAGGTATAACAACCCTCAGCCACATATACATCCCTGCCTTCGAGCTCAAGAGGAGTGTAGGGTTTGACACTGGATATGGTTGGCACATTGCTTTTGACAATGAGCATGGGGACAATTTCGATGATACCGCCAATAGCTACAGCAACAACAACCCATACAAAAAATTGAACCGGTCGTCTCTCAAGCCATCTGTGTTTTAATTCGTTTTTTCCCAATGCGGCTGCAGGTGTGGTCAGAGCTGGAGCCTGATCTTCCTCTTCAGCAATAAGACTACCAGATTTAACCGTTTTCATTAAGTTATAAACAAGTATAAACATACCGGATAAGTACAATGCCCCGCCAATTGCTCTAATCCCGTATAGAGGTATAATCTGGATTACCGTCTCCAGAAAATTGGGATATTGAAGGAATCCATCTGCGGTAAATTGTTTCCACATCAGGCTCTGAGTAATACCGGCCCAGTATAGAGGTATGGCATAAAATACAATTCCAAGTGTTGATACCCAAAAATGAATGTTGGCAAGTTTTACAGAATAAAGTTTGGTGTTAAACAATCTTGGAATCAGCCAATATAGGATAGCAAATGTAAGAAGGCCATTCCAACCCAGGGCACCAATATGTACATGCCCAATGGTCCAGTCGGTAAAATGCGAAATGGCATTAACGCTTTTAAGGGACATCATTGGACCTTCAAACGTTGACATTCCATAAGCAGTAACTGCAACAACCATCATCTTTAATATGGGATCCTGGCGAACGCGATCCCAGGCACCTCTCAGGGTCAACAGGCCGTTTAGCATACCACCCCAACTAGGGGCGATGAGCATGATGGAAAATACCGTTCCGAGAGACTGAACCCAGTCAGGTAATGCTGAATACAATAAATGATGAGGACCAGCCCAGATATATAAGAATATCAGCGCCCAGAAATGGACAATGGATAATCGATATGAAAAAACAGGTCGGTCAGCTGCTTTTGGTAAAAAGTAATACATCATACCCAGATATGGTGTAGTCAGAAAAAATGCCACTGCATTGTGACCATACCACCATTGGACGAGGGCATCCTGAACACCGGCATAAACTGAATAACTTTTTAAAAAGGTAACAGGAAGTTCGAAAGAGTTGACCACATGAAGCATGGCAACGGTAAAGAAAGTAGCGATATAAAACCAGACAGCTACATACATATGGCGTTCGCGACGCCTGATGATTGTACCCAGCAAGTTGATACCAAAAACGATCCAGATAACTGCAATTGCAATATCAATGGGCCATTCCAGTTCAGCATATTCTTTACTTGTGGTTATACCTAGAGGAAGGGTGAGTGCAGCTGACACAATGATGCCCTGCCATCCCCAAAAATGAATTTTACTCAGAAAATCACTGAACATTCTTGCCTTTAGCAATCTTTGCAATGAGTAATAAATCCCCATAAACATTGCATTACCCACAAAGGCAAAAATAACGGCGTTGGTGTGAAGCGGCCGCAATCTGCCGAATGTCATAAAACTGAGTCCAAGATTTAATGATGGGAATACCATTTCAAGAGCGATCCACAACCCAACAAGCATGCCGACTACCCCCCATAAAATAGTGGCAAATGCAAAGTTTTTTACAATAGTATTATCATACCGGAAGGTCTCCACCGACATATTGATCTCCATTAATTTGTGATTAATTTTTCCCTTTTTTATCATCTAATAAAAGCCTGATCGCTGGTGTTTGATGGTCGTCAAACTGACCTGTTTTCACTGCCCAGATGAAGGCGGCAAGAAAGACTGCCGCAATAGACAAACTTGATATTATTAGAAGAAAAAGTATATTCATAAACGTAAATCAGAGTATTAAAATTAAGCCTCGGTGGGCATAATTAACAATATGGTAATCTATGAATGTACTATCAAAATTCGGTGGAGGGAAATATAGAATTCAAAGTGAATGAGAAATCAAAGCGAATGATACTTTAATGAGGAAGTTTATATTTACTATTTTTCATTTTTAGAATCTCTCTATATAGCGATGGCAGTATGGCAAATTGCCATTATTTTGATAATAATCCTGATGATACTTCTCGCCTGGATAAAAAGTCGTTGCTGATGTAATATTTGTTGCCACGTCCAATCCTTTTTCCATAAGGATATTTTTTAGTTTCGTGGCGATATCCCTCTGCTCATCATTTGTATAAAAAATCTCGGATCTATACTGATTGCCGATATCAGGACCCTGTCGATCTACCTGAGTGGGATCATGAGTTTCGAAAAATAATTTAGTCAATTTTTCATACGAAATTAACTGCGGATCAAAAATCACTTCAACTGCTTCGGCATGGCCCGTGTTTTTATTGCAGACTTCCTGGTAGGTGGGATTTTCTGTTTCCCCGCCAATATATCCAACAGTTGTGGAGATGACACCGTCTTCTTTCTGAAGATAATATTCTGTACCCCAAAAACATCCAGAAGCAAAAATGGCTCGATCTGTTTTATCCTCTTCATGTGAGATAAATTTTAATGAGATGGAGTTTACACAATGTCTTGTATTATTTTCGGTAAATCCTTCTCCAAGAAATACATGCCCAAGATGTCCGTTACAATTGGCACAAACAATTTCTGTTCGTGAGCCATCTGCATCTGGATTTCGAATTACGGCGCCATCAATCTCGTCATCAAAACTTGGCCATCCGCATTGGGAGTCAAATTTATCTTCTGACATGAATAAATGAGCATCACATTGTTTACAGGTGTAGATACCAATCTTTTTTTGATCGGTATATTCCCCTGAATAAGGTCTTTCAGTTCCTTTGTCGATAATGACAATTTTTTCTTGAGGTGTAAGTTTGTTGTATTCCATTTTTTCCTGTGATAAACAGCTGAAACTTACCAATGCCCAGAGGCTAGGTATTACTAAAAATAATTTCATATTATTTTTTATAATCTTCGAATCCAATGTGTTATCCTTTCTATGCCTCCAATGATTTTATCGTAGTAATAATTTAAAAACTGACCCGGACAAAACGTCCAACCCACAGTCTATAAAGAGTCCATTTTAACAATGGCCGCTGTCGTTAACTCCAGTAAACTTAGTACGGGTAAGTAATCTTTCTGGTGAGCATTATACAGCAGGGTTTATACTGATGATCGGCGTTTCCAATTCTGAAATTTAATAGATGTTTCATAAAAAAAACGATGGAGGAAAAACTCCCCCATCGTTTGATTTGATTGTTAACAATTAATTTAGAAGTTATATGACATTCTCATATAATCGTATCGCCCGTTCATTCCATAAGGTGCAAAATTTGGATAAACAAACGCCCCATCATTATTTCCACCAACCCATTTATCAGGCATTTCATCGGTGAAATTCTTTGATCCAGCAGCCAATGTTATGGCACCAAGATCATAGGTCGCTTCAAGGTCCATAATTGTCTTTGAGGAAAACCACAGGTCTGCCGTTCTCCGACTTTCAAATTTGCCAACTTTGTTGATGCGCAATGAAGCACCAAGATTGTTTTTGGCATATTTTGTCGTTAGGATGAGATTATTCTCCGGTGTTACCGTCGTCATAGTTCTTTTTTCCTGGTCATCGAAGATACTAGCACCATAACCAGCCAATTCATCAGGAGTATGGATATCACCATCTATTTCTGTTTCAGTTTTATTGTAAGCTAAGTTTAGCGTAATGTCACCATTAATTCCCATATCAATCATATATTCGACAGCAATATCAAAGCCTGTGGTTTTTGTATCTACAGCATTGGTAAAAAATCTACCACCACCACCGTATTCAGCACCGGGTATATTATGCGCTTCAAGTAAATCATAGACATGGGCTCCTAATGATCCAGGGTCATCTGCATATCCGGTTGGATTTCCAAATTCATCATGATCTAAACCACCTGTAGTAAAATTACCAGTCAGAACAATTCTGTCTTCAATCTTGACGTGATATAAATCAAAATTAATTTTAAAACCCGCATATGTTGCTGAAACACCACCGCTAAAGTTTTGTGACAATTCAGGTTTGAGTGTTGTGGCACCCAGGGCTTGTGCGACTGGATGATCAACAGGAAATGTTCCTACTTCAAAAGCAACTTGTCCTGCTGGTGTGGATAGGAAGTTTGTGGCAACTTTTGATTGATATGCCTGGGCAAGAGCTGGGGCTCTGAAACCAGTACTAAAAGCACCTCTCAGGATAATTCCATCTTGAACTTCATAACGAGCTGATGTTTTGAAACTAAAGTTATTTCCGAAATCGTCATAGTCTTCAAATCGACCGGCAACACCAATTCTTAATCCTGGGAAAAGGTCTTCTTCAGCATCAACATAAAGGGCAAAACTCGAGCGATCAGCATTCCTGGTAGCATCAGCATTTGAAGGCTTGAATCCAGAGAAACACTGACAACCTGAACTACCATTAGCAGTATTAATTGAGCTAAGAGTATCTCCATCAGAATTCACTTCCCACAAATTTGTAAATGCACCAGCATTAGAATCAAACCATTGTGATGACTGTTCTACCCAGCCGGCGCCACTAGCACCAACATTTATATCGTATAAACCATTAGAATAGGATGCATTTTCTCCTGCATAGATGCGATACGATTCGTTTCGAATTTCTGCCCCTATAGCGAGATCGACATTTTTTACTTTTGTTGTGAGATCAAGATTTTGAGATATCTGATCAACCCAGAAACCCCCAATATCAAACTCTCTTAACTGTTCAGGTCCAAAGGATGCGTTTGTAGAAAACATCTTAAAATGAAAATCATTCCTTCCATAAATTGTACTTATATCATAGGACCAATTATTATAAGCACCTTTTAAACCTATTACATTTGAGACATCGATAATATCCGGTGTAATATGAGGTACATATCCAGTGGGATCTGAACTTAACCAAACTTTATTTGGTTGATCAGGTTGACGAGTAAAACAACCGGCATCAGAATGACGATAAGAATAACCGCCAAAGGAATAAAAAGTTTTACCGCCAATTGGCAGTTCAGCATTATAAAAGGCACCAAGGTTGTTTTGTTCACCGTCACCCCAAATCATTCTTTGCGGATCAATATAGAAATCGCTTCCTACATTTAAACGATTTTGTTCAGCCTCGTCATTTTCCCACAGAATTGATTCTGGTTCATAATACCGTTCACCCTCAAACCCAACTCTATTTGTCCTGCCACGATGTCTGTATTCAGCTGCCAGCATAAATGTGCCATTATCTCTCAATGCGAATCCTTTACTGTACTGGACCTGGAATACTTCACCATTGGACTTCCCTAACTTTGCAGGACAGTGAAAGAAGTCATAAATTAACCTTACAGAGGAGGATTTATGACACAGAAGAGACGCAAATACCCGAAAGAGTTTAAGATCGACGCCGTTGAACTATTGTTAAAAAAGGGTCGGCCTGCAACTGAGATAGCCAGGGATCTTGGGATTCCCGCAGAACTGCTAAGGCGTTGGAAGCGGGAGTACGAGCATACACAACGCCATGCCTTTGTTGGTAGCGGCCAAACTGCGGACCCATTACAAGCGGAGTTGAAAGCAGCCCTGAAACGAGCAAAAGATTTAGAAGAGGAACGAGACATTTTAAAAAAAGCGCTGGCCATTTTCAGCAAGGACGCACAATGATCTATCAGTTTATTCAAGATCATCGCTCGGAGTATTGTGTGGAGAGAATGTGCCGCGTACTGGAAGTCTCGACGAGCGCTTTTTATAACTGGAGAACAAGGAAACCAAGTCAGCGTGCCCTGAAAAGTGCTCGGCTATTGGAAGAGATCCGTCGGATTAATAAAGATCCGAAAACTGAGAGTTATGGCAGTCCGCGGATGACGACTGAACTTAAGTCCCGTGGCATTCACTGTAATTTATCACAGGTAGCCAAACTCATGAGAGAGAGTGGAATCCAGTCAAAACGGAAAGTGAAATTCAAAATCACGACAGATTCCAAACACAAAGAACCAATCTCTCCGAACCTTCTGAACCAGGACTTTACAGCCCAGACTCCAAATCGGAAGTGGGTATCAGATCTGACGTATATCTGGACATTACAGGGATGGCTGTATTTAACCATCATTCTGGACCTGTTTGATCGTAGGATTGTGGGGTGGTCATTGAGTGATAGAATGTATACAGAGGTGACGACAATATCAGCATTAGAAGATGCGGTGCGAAAAGAGTGTCCTGAGCCAGGCTTGGTCTTCCATTCAGACCGAGGGGTGCAATATGCAGATAAACGCATTAGGAAGCTTCTGAGCAAGTACAAAATGATTCAGAGTATGAGTGGCACTGGGAACTGTTATGATAATGCAGTTGCTGAAAGTTTTTTCAAAACATTGAAATGTGAATTGATCTATAAATTTGTGTTCTCAACAAGAATGGCAGCCCGTTTAAAGATCTTTGAATATATTGATTCAACTTACAACAGATTTCGTAGACATTCGACTTTGGGAAATTTGTCACCGTGGGATTTTCTCATGAAATACAGAAATCAACTAAACAAAAAAGCAGCATGACTTCTTTGAGTGTCCAGTTTTTTGTAGGAAGTCCATATCCCAGGAATAACAATGAATACTCAGTTTGGAATTATTGGTCTAAAGATGAAACCGGTTTTGTTTCCCACTACGGTACCCTGAAAGGACTAAAAAATATTAAAGCCGGGAAACCATTATATGTGGTCCCATATGTCGTGGGGAAAAGTCATATAAATGACGATTTGGTTTCTTCAGTACATCCTGATGATTATGACAATTCAGCAAATATGGGTGTGGATTTTAAATATAGTTTTAAAAACGGTCTCACTTTGAATGGCACAGTAAATCCTGATTTTGGCCAGGTAGAAGCAGACCCAGGTGAATATAATTTAACCGAGTTTGAATCTTTCTTTTCCGAAAAACGGCCATTTTTTATGGAAGGTGGTAATATCCTCAAATTTAGTATGGGATTTGGCGATGGTGACAATAGCAACAACACATTGTTCTACTCCAGGAGGATTGGCCGTACCCCTCACGATGCAGTGGATACTGATGATTCTGGTGATAATCCGATTGTTTCAGTTAAAAATCCAGATTTTGTAGATATTGTAACTGCTCTAAAATTGACAGGTAAAACACCTGGCGGACTTTCCATCGGACTGTTAAATGCAATTACTGATGAAGAAGAAGCAATTGAATATTTTGAAGATGGAACAAAAAACTCAATGATTGTCGAACCAAAAACAAATTTCTTTTTATCAAGAGTACAGCAGGATTTACGTGATGGACAAACAGTAATTGGTGGTATCTTCACAGCCACTAGAAGGGATTTGAAAAATACCGGGATGGATTGGCTGCATGAAAATGCCTATACTGGCGGCGTCGATCTGACTCATGAGTTTTTTGATAGAAATTATTATATTCAGTCGGCACTATCCTTTAGTCGGGTAGAAGGCTCAATCGAAGCCATTTATGATACTCAGACCAGCTCTACCAGATATTATCAACGACCCGATGCTGATCATTTAACTGTCGATGAGTCAGCCACGTCTTTATCAGGAAATTCATTAAAACTTGTTGGTGGAAAAAGCAGCGGACATTTTCGTGGTGCTGTTGGATTATTTAGAACGAGCCCCGGGTTTGAAGTAAATGATCTAGGATTTGGTAGAAAATCCGATACTTTTATGCAGTTTACTTGGTTTTCTATTAAAGGATGGGATGAAGGCAAAATTTTCAGAGATTATCAGATAAATTTTAATCAGTGGGTTGATGGAAATTCAGAATTTGATGTGTATAGCAAAGGTGGAAATGTCAACGCCCATGGGACATTTCTTAATAACTGGAGAACTGGCGGTGGTATTGGAATCAATGCTTCCGGATTGAGTGTTTCAGAACTTAGAGGCGGTCCGGCAATTTATAAACCGGCAAATACAAATGTCTGGCTTAACATCAATTCAGATTTTAGAAAAACCGTTTCTATTGGTCTGTTTGGAAACATATTCAGAAATGATGATGATGTAGAATCATATAGCTTTGGACCGGAGATTTCTTACAGGGCATTTGACAACCTGCAATTATCAGTTGAAACCGAATATAGCAAATTCTCAGATACCTGGGCGTGGCGCGGCGTTGGAGCAGATTCAAATTTTAATGACCATTACATTTTTTCAGATTTGGATCGAAAAACACTATCCATGGAAATGAGGGCGGATTATACCGTCACCACAAATTTATCCATCCAATTTTATGGTCAGGCCTTATTTACTGCCGGGGAATACAAAAATTTCAGAGAAACAGATCAGGTTCGTGCCGCATCATTTAATGAAAGATTCAGTGAACTGGAAAATGCCGTAACAGATATAGATGTCAACGGTAATGATGTCCTGGATATTTATAATGATCAATCAGAATATTATACTTTTGAGGATGGAATATGGACTGATTTCAATTATAAAGAATTTCGGACAAATCTTGTCATCCGCTGGGAATTTCAGACAGGATCAAGTTTGTTTTTTGTCTGGTCAGATGGATATACTCATTCAAAAGATGAAGATGTAAAATTCGATTTTAGTAATGATGTAGAGGATTTATTTGATCAATCCGGAGACAATGTGTTTCTGTTGAAACTGAACTATTTGCTAAATATATAGAGTTTAATCGATATCTGATTTGGCTGTGAAATGATGTAGAAGAATTCCACCTGCCACTGCCACATTGAGACTGTCTATTTTTCCATAGCCTGGAATAGTAATACTTTTGTCAAATTGTTCGTGAACTGAATCAGGAAAGCCATGGGCTTCACTGCCAAGAACAAGAGCCCATTTTTCTGGAATAGATTTGGAGGGTTCATTCATTCCTTGACCATCCATAACAGCGCCGGCAATGGTATATCCCTGTTGTTTTAGTTTATCAAAAATTTCAGTGTTGACATTCGTTTTTATTTCAAGAAGAAAATGGGCACCCATTGCCGATCTCACAACCTTGGGATTATATGGATCAGCGGACTTTTCTGAAATAATCACCGTCCTGATGCCAAACCAGGCAGCCGTTCTTAACAAAGTACCCATATTGCCCGGATCAGATATCTCATATAAAACCAAAATGCGTTTATCAAATACTTCAGCTTCATCTCTCATTTTGCAAATTGCTAAAATACCCTGATTATTTTTTGTATCTGAAATTTGATGAAGGACCTTTGGATCAATGGATTTTACTGCAACATTGAGATTATTGCATAATGATAACAATTCCTTACCATGGTTTGCATCAATTGACTGCTGTGTAAAGAAAATATTTTCCAGTGGATATCCAGAAATCATTGCCTCTTTAATAAGCAGGTAACCTTCCAGAATAAATAATCGATTTGCGTATCTATTCTTTTTAAGAAACAGGGAGCGAAGTCGTTTTAGGTCATTTATAGATGATTCCTGGAGCATGATTTTGCATCTAACCTGATGATCAGATTTGAATCTCCAGACTGGTGGGGCAGTGATCAGATCCCATAACTTCTGGAAGAATCCCGGCATGATTCACAGATTTCATTAATAAAGGCGAAACACAAAAATAATCAATACGCCATCCAATGTTTCGTTCCCGGGCTTTTGCCATATAACTCCACCATGTATAAAAACCACCTTCAGGATTGAAATGTCTGAAGGTATCCACAAATCCCGCCTTAACGATATTATCAAATCCCATTCTTTCTTCAGCTGTAAACCCGGCATTTTTTTTGTTTGATTTTGGATTTGCCAAATCGATTTCTTTTTGTGCCACATTCATATCTCCGCAGAAAACGACTGGTTTCTTGTTTTCCAACTCCCTCACATAGGATAGGAAATCAACATCCCACTCTTTTTGCCGGTAAGGTAATCGGGAAAGATCCCGTTTCGAATTTGGCACATATACTGTCACCAGATAATATTTCTCAAACTCTGCAGTAATCACCCGGCCCTCTGTATCATGTTTTGAAATATCCAAGCCATATGTGACACCAATAGGCTCAATCTTGGAGAATATTGCGGTTCCTGAATATCCTTTTTTCTCAGCAGAATTCCAAAATCTGTATGGATATCCTGGAAATTCATTCTCCACCTGTTCAGGACGCGCCTTGGTCTCCTGGATACAAATAATATCCGGATTTTCAGATTTAAGAAAATCCATGAATCCCTTTTTAATCGCTGCACGTATGCCGTTAACATTCCAGGATATGAGTTTCATATATGATGATTTCCTTACAATATATAATTGATCTTAGTTGATAGAAATAATTTCAAATTCGCCGGCAGAGATAGCCTTTTCAAATAAATCCCCAAACTGAATTCGTTCTTCGACATTTTGAATAATATTCAGTCGAGCCTTTGTTTCGGGATGTGCCGGTACAAAAAATGAACAGCAATCCTGGTATGGTTCAATGGAGACTTCATAGGTTCCAATTATTTTGGCTCTGGTTATAATCTCTTCCTTATTCATACCAGCCAGGGGTCTAAGGATGGGTCGATCTCCCACATCGGCAGTGGCTCGAATATTTGAAAGCGTTTGTGATGCTACCTGGCCGACACTTTCGCCTGAGATTAGAACAGGTGCATCAATTTTCTCTGCTATCATACAGGATAACCGTATCATTGCCCGTCTAAACAACAGCACCCAGTATTTATCATGAGATTCAGACATTATCTTCTGTTGTATTTCTAAAAGAGGTATAAGGTGTAACGGACAGGATAATTGGTATCTTGCTAATATTTTTAATAGTTTTTTAACATTTTTTATCGATTGTCTACTGGTTGACGGAGCACTATGAAAATGGACGTAGGTAAGATCGACACCGCGTTTGATCATTTCAAAGGATGAAACCGGTGAATCAATTCCCGATGATAACAGGCTGACAGCAGTTTCACTCACACCAACCGGTAAACCACCATGCCCTGAGATCCGATCGACTCCCACGTATGCCATGCCTTTAACAATTTCAATATATATCTCAAGACCAGCGCCTTTTAATTTGACCGGTTTATTTACAATTGGCTGAATATATGCACCGACTTCTACATTCAACTCACCGGATGTCATAGGAAATGTTTTATACTGCCTTCGAGCCGAAACCCGAAAATTTTCAAATTCTTTGCCTGATCTCAAAATCATTTCCTGGGCGGCGATTTTTATGGTCTCCAATTCCGCTTTCTGCTGATGCATAAGTGTAGCGTTGGATAGTCCCATTACTTCTGTGAGGATTTTTGAATATTCATTCCAGCGCTCCACATCGATTCCAAAAACATAGACGCGGGCACTTGAAGTTGTGATCGTTTCAAATGGAAGAGACTTTAAATGGAGACGGACATTATCTTCAAAGTGTCTTTCGAACCAGGTTCGGTTTCCGCCTTTGATAGAGATTTCATGATAATGAATTAGAATGCAGTATTTGGACATATAATTTTCTGATTAACTAAAATGTTATATTCAATAAAGATTTAAGATAAACGCTGGTGAATAATTCTAATGATGATGATCTTCATCTACAGAAAAATATTCTGCAAGCTGATCCAGGGCAACATCAAATTGCTCACCTGATTCCATGTTTTTTACCTGGGCCAGATCGGATTCAACTTCCTGTTCACCGATAATTATTACATATTGAGCTTTGGATCGATTGGCCTCACGCATTTGGGCTTTCATACTTCTTCTCAATGTTTCAACCAGTACAGAAATACCCTTTGTTCTTCTCAACTCATCGGCAATGACCATCCCTTTTGGAATGGCTTTTTCTCCAAGGAGGACAATATAGACATTGATACCTTCCGGTTCCGATTCTTTAATAGAACTCAAGGCGATAAGTAATCTTTCAAAACCAGCAGCGAAACCCACAGCAGGAGTTGGTTTACCTCCAAGTGTTTCCACCAGTTTATCATACCGGCCACCTCCGCAAAGGGCATCCTGAGCGCCAAGGCTTGTTGAAGTTATCTCAAAAGTGGTCCTGGTATAATAATCCAGACCGCGCACCATTTTTTTATCATGGATATATGGGATACTTAACTGGTCCAAAAGGTTTAAAACTGTCTCAAAATGTTCACTGTCTTCATCAGAAACATTATCAGATATCATTGGGGCATATTGATCAAGCAATGCCTGGCAATTAGGATTTTTACAATCAAAAAGCCTGAGGGGATTTCGATGCAGCCGATCTTGACATGTCTCACACAATTCCTCGGCATGAGGTTGAAGCTTTTCCTTTAGTAGTTTCAGATATTCCTGTCGGGCATCTTGACTGCCAATTGTATTTATTTTTACAGTTAAATCTTCAATGCCCATAGAAACAAAAAACTGATAGGCCATAGAAATTACTTCTGCATCCTGCTCAGGAAATGGCGATCCAATCGCCTCAACACCAAATTGATTAAATTGTCTCTGACGACCTTTCTGTGGACGCTCCCGGCGGAATAGCGAATCTATATAATATAATCGATGGATAGGATTTTTACCTGCGAGATTATGTTGTATATATGATCTAACTACTGGGGCAGTAAGTTCTGGTTTTAGCGTTAACTGGGTACCAGCTTTATCCGTGTCTGTCCAAGTGTACATTTCTTTATTGACAATATCTGTAGTATCACCAATCCCACGGACAAAAAGTTCAGTTTTTTCAAAGGCAGGAGTTCTTATCTCTCCAAAACCATGGACATACATAAAGTCATGGACAGCAGATTCTACTTCACGCCAAATCTCGCTGGTCTCGGGGAGTATGTCAAAAGTGCCTTTTATGCAGTTTATATTTTTCATATATCGTCGTCTTCCGGGTCTAATAGTTGGGCATTCCAGGCATAAACAATATCGAGAATACTCTCAATAGAATCTGAGTCAATTATTTCTGCCCGAATGGTAGAATCACTGATCATTTTCTGGAACAGGGAAATAAATTTAATATGATCATCCACGTCAGTGTCAGGACTGATTGTGAGTACAATAATATGACATGGCAGTCCATCTGGGGATTCACAATTAATTCCGGATTTTGAAATACCAATCACTGTTTTAAAACTTCGTATCCCCGTTGATATTCCATGAGGGTATGCGACGCCCCTTCCGGCAGCGCATGGCAATTCAATTTCGTTTTTAATAATTGATTCCAGAACATCCGGAGTTTTGGCAACATGTTCCTTCTGCTGAAGGATAGCCAGCATTTCCTTAACGGATTCTTCTATTGAATCTGCAGAAATGAAATCTAAATTGTTTTTAGTAAGTAATTCTTGTAGGTTCATATGAATGTGAAAATTACCAGTGATATATCATTTCCTTCAAAGAAAAAGATTTGATTCTCAATCACTGGTTGTTTTGGTAAACAATTTCTCCTTTGATAATAGTATATAAAACTTCAGTATCCAAAATATCAGCTGGTTTTATTGTGGTGATGTCGTTTGATAAAACCGTAAAGTCAGCCATATAACCCGGCTGAATTTTGCCCCTTCGATGTTCCTCAAAAGCGCTATTGGCTGCCCAGGTAGTAAACATCTTTAATGCGTCCAGCGGAGAGACTCTTTCTTCTGCATGCCATCCTGATTTCGGGTATCCATTCACATCCTGTCGGGTTACTGCAGCATAAAACTCGAGAAGAGGATTACCAGCTTCAATTGGACAATCAGATCCACCGGCTACTTTCAGTCCATTATTTAAAAATGTATTAATTTTGGAAATTCGGGATGTTCGGTGAGAACCAATTCGCTGTTCCATCCATCTCATATCGCTGGTACAATGGGATGGCTGCATTGATGGTATGATATCATTTTCACAAAATAATGCAATGTCTTTAGATGCAACCATTTGAGCATGTTCAACACGCCAGCGATGGTTATTTTTTCCCTTGAGAACCTGGCTATAGGTATCCAGCACAAAACGGTTACCGCGATCACCAATTGCATGGGTATTTAATTGGAAGCCATAACGAAAACATTTTTCAGCTAATTCACTAAATTTTTCAGTGCTTATAAGTATCAAACCTTTATTACCAGGGTCATCAGAATATTCTTCCAGCAATGCAGCACCACGGCTACCAAGAGCGCCATCAATAAATGCTTTCACCGATCGGATAATCAAACTATCTGTTACAGTAGGTCCATTTTTGAAATGATAATCAAGGAGTTTATCATCTCCACTGGCGAGCATACAGTAGCATGAAAGGGGGAAATCCTGTTCCTCAATAAGTTCTCTTATTACTTCAAGTGTCCTTGCCGTCATCCAGGCATCATGGACCATAGTAATTCCACGGCTATTCAATAGATTTACGGCATTTTTCACCTGCCGTTTGATATCTGATTTTCGTTGTGAAGGGATAATTTTTGATACGGGGTCCATCGATCTATCAACAAAGATACAATCGTTTATGACCCTTCCTCCATCAGGCTGAGAATTCAGTGGGTCATAACCAGCAAGATTTCGGGCTACTTTATTCAGCCAAATTGCATGTCCATCGACTCGGGTCAGAGCAACAGGATGGTTTGGGGAAATAAAATCGAGTACATCAGCATCAGGGAAATCTGGATTATCCCAATGAGATTGATCCCAACCGCGACCGAGTATCCAGGTACCTGACGGTAGTTCATTGGATTTTTTCCTCACCATATCAGCAATTATTTGTGATGATGAGATATTATTAAATATGAGTTCTTCTAAAAAACGTCCAAGATTGGCGAGATGAAGATGGGCATCACAAAATCCTGGGATCATGACTTTACCATTCAAATCAATAACTTGTCCTTCAGGATTTGCATCCAAGGCGGTAATGAAACCGTTTGAAACAGTTACCGATTCTGCAATGGGATGTTGATCATTTAAGGTGATCAGTTTCCCGTTGATAAAGGAAATTGTGTTGGTTGATGTATTTTGATTCAATTCTAATCTTTCTACAGCGCGGCAAAATTAAGGTAGAACCATTACGAAAAGGAAAGTGAAAATGTAGTGATTTTTAGCTTATTGTGCTGATAATATCAGAATACTCCAATAATGTGAAAAACTCAGGATAAATAAACTGCCAAAAGGAGACAGTTCTTATATAAAAATTTATATCTTTTTATCAGAAACAAAATGAAAAAATGAGTTATCCATGGCTCAAATGTATAAATAAGACAAGATAGCCTGATACCCCTTGCACTTTCAACTTTTCACATTCTACTTTCACCATTCTACTATCCCCTTGTTAACTTTGAGGTATGGAATTTCAGGAATTTCACCAGGAACTCAAGTCCAATCAAACAATAGCTGTTTATTTTACTACAGTCGATTGCCAGGTATGTAGAGTAGTTAAACCAAAACTGAAATCGATTTTGAAGGAATATCCACATATTAGTTTGATGGAGATAAATTCAATGGATTCACCAATAATTGCATCTCAAAATATGGTATTTGCCGTTCCGACGCTTATTATTTTTTCTGACGGTAATGAAGTAAAGCGTTTCAGCAGATACCTTGATATGCCTGATATTTCATCTTTTTTACATAGAATTTCACATGAAGACAATATCGAATAGGAAGCAAAAATGAAGAAAATAGACTTACGAAGTGATACGGTAACTCATCCGTCACCTGCAATGAAAAAGGCAATGATGAATGCTGAACTGGGTGACGATGTATTTCAGGACGATCCCACAGTAAACAATCTTGAAAAAACCGCCGCGGCATTATTTGGGAAGGAATCTGCCTTGCTGGTTCCCAGCGGAACGATGGCAAATCTTGTTTCGGTACTTGCCCATTGTGAAAGAGGAGAAGAAGTGATCCTTGGAAATAAATGTCATACTTTTATCTATGAAGCTGGCGGCATTGCAGCATTTGGTGGTGTCCATCCCCATACATTGATAAATCAGCCAGATGGGACCATTGACCTTGATGATATACGTCATGCCATCCGCCCTGATGATGTACATTTTCCCCATACAAAACTGATAGCTCTGGAGAATACACACAATAAATGTAACGGGACGCCTGTATCGGTCGAATATATCAAATTGGTTTCTGACATTGCTCAGGAAAATGATTTAAAACTCCATATTGACGGTGCCAGAATTTTTAATGCCTCAGTTGCCTTGGGAAAATCTGTTCAGCAGTTGAATAAATATGCCGATTCAGTCTCGTTCTGTATGTCAAAGGGATTGTCCGCTCCAGTTGGTTCAGTCATTATTGGAGATTCAATGTTTATTCAAAAAGCAAGGAGAATCAGAAAGGCATTGGGAGGTGGCATGCGGCAGGCTGGTGTGTTGGCAGCTGCTGGATTGGTGGCCTTGGGTGAAATGATTCCGCAAATAAAATTAGATCATGAAAATGCCCGCATCCTTGCAGATGGTATTTCTCAAATTGATGGATTGGATATTGATCCCAGGAATGTGAAAACGAATATTGTTTATTTTGGTTTGGCATCAAATAAAATGACTACCTCAGATTTAGTGCAAAAAATGGAAGACAGGGGTATTCGTTTTCTTGCTTTGGGTCCAAATCAGTTTAGAATGGTGACTCATTATGGAATTGAACGAAAGGATATTTCCACAACCCTTGACGTTATGGCTCATTTATTGAAAAACTAATTTCACCCTGAAGTTAAAGATTTCTAGATCAAAAGTAAATACTTCCCTTTAAGGAAAATATAGACCTCAGACTTACTGTATATCAACCTTCCAGGTTGATTCTGAAGAGCACAATCAAGATGATTGTGATACATTCTCGTTATGAAGGAATTACCATTTAAGAAATTAGAATATTTTTTTTAAATCTTCGTTTGGACAATTATTATTGATGTGGTTTTGTATATCAACCCTCCAGGTTGATTTTAAAAAGCATAATTAAGAATACTTTTAGTATTACATATTTGGATCCTGACCAACTAATTAAAATGGATTTTCAGAAAATGGCAATAAAATTAAAAAATCAATGAGTATATATTTTGACTATGAAAGTGTAACAGAACAAAGGAGAAGGAATTTACCTCATTGGGATCAAGATGGCGTTATTTATTTTGTGACATTTCGTCTTTGGGATTCAATCCCAAACAATGCAATCGAAGAAATCACCCAAGAACGCATCGAATGGAGGCTTATAAATAAAATTGAATCTGAAACAGATTTGCGGACAATAAATTTTGAACTCAAAAAAGAATATTATAAATTATTTTCCGAGCGAATTGATAAATTATTGGACAATGGATTTGGCTCATGCATCTTAAATAAACCCAGTAATTCATTGATTATCCAAAACGCCTTAGAGTATTTTGATTCTGACCGATATAGGCTTGGCAACTGGGTTATAATGCCAAATCATATTCATATTCTTGTAAAGCCATTAAAAATCTGGTCTCTTTCAGAAATAACCCATTCTTGGAAATCTTATACCGCAAATAAGTTAAATCTTTTACTTGGTCGCAAAGGACAGCTTTGGATGCATGAGTCTTTTGATCATATCGTGAGAAGCTCAGATCAATTACAAAGAATTCAAAAATATATAATTGATAATCCAAAGGGTTTACCAAATTCACATTACAGAATATTTGTCAACTCACTAGTATGATTTTTATTGTTAGGGCGGCTAGTTCAATTGATTATGAATTCAATATTAATAATCCCTTTCTGGGTTATAATTATGAATAGGTATTGTATATCAACCTTCCAGGTTGATTTTGAATTGCACAATCAGAATGATTGTGATACAGTTTCGAGTTGAAGGAATTAAAATTTAAAATTGCAGTACGCCCCCCTTATTTTTGCACATTAATTATTAATTGTTTGTATATCAACCTTCCAGGTTGATTTTAATTGACACAATCAAGATGATTGTGATACAGTTTTATTTTGAAGGATTTAGCCCAATTAATTATGGATTATGATAATTGGCAAAAACCTATGGAATTATAAAGGTTGATTATTCGTCATTTTCTGATTAATTGTAAGAATGAAATTTCAAATATTCTCCTTTTCATCTCAAAAAAAGGTTAAAACCGCTTTAAATTCCGCCCCTGTATTTTGATTAAACTATAGAAACTAACGAGGATTAAATGGCAAAAGGCGTCACTCCAAAAAGCACGGATTATAACAAATGGTATACAGATGTAATCTCAAAGTCCCAAATGGCCGACTATGGACCAGTAAAAGGTACAATGGTGATACGGCCTTACGGTTATGGTATATGGGAAAATGTAAGAGATGCATTTGACAGTCGGTTTAAAGCAACGGGACACACAAATGCGTATTTCCCATTATTCATTCCTAAGTCATTTTTATCAAAAGAAGCAGAACATGTAGAAGGTTTCGCCAAGGAATGTGCTGTAGTTACCCATACCCGCCTGAAAGCAACTGAAGATGGTAAGGCTGTTGTTGTCGATCCAGCATCCAAATTAGAAGAAGAAATTATCGTTAGACCGACTAGTGAGACAATTATCTGGTCAATGTATAAGAAGTGGATAAACTCCTATCGTGATTTGCCGTTATTAATAAACCAATGGGCCAATGTGGTGAGATGGGAAATGCGTACCAGGTTATTTATCCGGACCAGCGAATTTCTTTGGCAGGAAGGTCACACAGCTCATTCCACTAAAAAAGAAGCGATTGAAGAAACATTAAAAATGCTGGAAGTATATCGGGAAGTCGCCGAGGATGTATTGGCTATCCCGGTTCTAACCGGTTTAAAATCCGAAAGTGAAAAATTTGCCGGTGCTGTTGACACCTATTGTATCGAAGCCATGATGGGTGACAAAAAAGCACTCCAGGCTGGTACCTCTCATTATTTAGGGCAAAATTTTGCCAAAGCTTTTGATGTAAAATATCAGGATGAAAATAATAAAGAAGAATATGTCTATGCCACCAGCTGGGGAGTAAGTACGCGGTTGATAGGTGCGATTATCATGGCTCATGGTGATGATAAGGGCCTGCGGCTGCCTCCAGCCATCGCCCCAATCCAGGTGGTTGTTATACCAATTACACGGAGTGATGAAGACGGTGAAATGGTAAAATCCTATCTTGATCCCCTTATAAAATCTCTAAAACAGAATGGGATCAGAGTCCATATTGATGACAGAAAAAAAATGTCGCCAGGTTTCAAATTTAATGAATGGGAGATGAAAGGTGTTCCAATCCGATTGGAAGTAGGACCAAGGGATATGAAACAGCACAGCGTGTTTCTAGCGCGAAGAGATACTTCTGAAAAATTTGGAGTTGAAATTGCTGGAGCATCTTCAAAGATTATTGACCTACTAGATGAGATACAAAATAATCTTTTTGATCAGGCCCTGGCATTCCGTGAAGACAATACTTTTTCAGTGAGTAGTTATGACGAATTCAAATCTATTGTGGAAAAAGGTGGATTTATTCGTTGTGGATGGGATGGGGATGCGAAAACGGAAGAAGCCGTTAAAGCTGAAACAAAAGCAACCATCAGGGTAATCCCTTTTGATGAAAAACCAGAGGGTCTTGCGTGCATTTATTCTGGTAAACCTGCAAAACATGAGGTGATATTTTCCAAGGCATATTAGTAAAATGAGCGAAGATTGTGCATCCTGAATTGAATCAGAGGATATCCCAACAATAGGGAGTCATGCTTTTATCGTCTAAAGCCATTGTTTTAAAATCATTCCCATACAGTAATACAAGCATTATCTCTCGTTTATATACCGAGGATTACGGAAAAGTATCTGTCATGGCAAAAGGTGCGAGAAGACCAAAAAATCCCCTCGCTTCCACCCTGGAGCCTCTAAATGGAATTCACGTGAATTATTTCTCGAAGGAATCCCGCGGTTTGCAAAATCTAAAAGAAGCCAATTCCCTGTATATCGTAAAAAATATTCGTGAGGATATGCATAGCCTGACAACGGGTCTGACAATTTTGGATATCCTCGATCACACCTGTATTGAGCAAGACCCCAGCCCAATTTTATATCGACTTGTGACAAAATGCGTAAATGTTCTTGAGGAAAACCCAGGATTATACAAGGAGATATTCTGGTTTTTTATGCTTCAGTTGGCCATAAGATCTGGATTCAAGCCGAATCTGGACCGTTGCGGTGGATGTTTATGCACCATGTCTGAATGTGTTTTGGATATCCATACCGGAATGCTGAGTTGCCGAAATTGTATCTCAATTGGCGATAATGATCTTAATTCTCCACAACTTCAGGTTCTAAAAAAATTGAATGTGACACATATTAATAATCTTTCCAATATAGAATTATCTGATAAATTGTCAAATGGGATTACACAGTTTTTATTATCCTTTCTTAAAATTCATATGCTGGGCATGGAAAAAGTAAAATCATTGAAAATAATGGATCAGCTATTATGATACTCGATCATACTGAACGATTTGATACAAAAGATTATCACTTAAATCCAGATAGCAAAATTGGCTGTTACCTGATTCACGGATTCACCAGTACAACTTATGAAGTTCGAGATTTAGCTCACCTTCTAGCAGCAAATGGATATCGGGTAGTTGCTGAAAATTTACCGGGCCACGGCACTACAGTGGATGACTGCAATCGGGTAAAATATACCGATTGGCTCACTCATACTGAACAAGGATTTGCAAAATTATATTCTGAGTGCGACAGCGTATTTGTCGGCGGAGTCAGCATGGGGAGCCTCCTGGCAATAAATTTATCCCAGATGTTTCCAGTTGCCGGTTTGATCACCGCAGCCCCTTTGATTGAATTTCTTCATCGTCTCAAAACCAAATATTTGAATCCATTTATGTGCATGTTTATTTCAAAATTAACCAAGGGCGGCAGATATCCCAAGAATGTGAGAGACACGTATAAATTTTATGGTTATAATTATTACCCAATGAGGGCAATAAATCAAGTTCAAAAAATGACTGATTTGATTCGAGAGAACATTCATAAAATCAAATCTCCCATTTTGATTCAGTTTGCTGAAAATGATGTGACATTGCCCCCTTCAAATGCAAAAATAATACGGGATAGTGTTAGCTCTGAAAATATATGGTATTCAGGATATAAAAAAACGACTCATAATATGTGGGATAATGATTTAGAAAAAGATGTGATTCACCAGGAGGTTTTACATTTTATGAATTCAATTTCCGGGATGGACAAATGAGATATCAGTATACCAGTCCGGGAGCAAGAAATCCCTTCCAAACTGCTGTAAAAAATACTCCACAGGGAATCAAGTTGCTCATCATTATCAACATTATTGTATTTGCGGCTATTGAATTATCCGGTGTCCGGGGAGAACTATTTCGTCAATTTGGTCTTGTACCCAGCTTTGTGTGGCAACACTTCAAAATTTGGCAGCCATTTACCTATTTATTCCTGCATGGTGGGGCGACTCATCTATTAATGAATATGTTTGTATTATGGATGTTTGGAAGAGAGCTTGAAGAGATTTGGGGTAAAAAGCAATTTTTTGTTTATTATTTTATTACCGGTATCGGTGCAGGTTTAATCACTATGCTCTTTAGTTTATATTCCACTATACCTATTGTCGGTGCAAGTGGTGCCATATATGGATTGCTATTGGCTTATGGAGTCATGTATCCGGAGCGAAAAGTATATGTGTATTTCTTATTTCCCGTGAAAATTAAATATTTTGTCGCTGTGCTTGCCGGGTTATCATTTTTTGCATCACTATCACCAGGCCAATCAGTTATTAGTCATTTAACTCATCTATCTGGAATGATTATCGGTTACATTTACCTGAGTAAGGGTTTTCAGTTTAAAACTATAAGGCATTGGTTTTTAAAATACCAATTAAGAAAAATGAAACCCAAATCATCTCAGCAAAAAAGTAATTTGGCTAAGAATAAACCAAAAATTGATGATTCGCTTTATAAACGAAGAGTTGATCAAATACTTGATAAAATGAATACCGTCGGTTGGGATGAGTTATCAGAATCTGAAAAAAATATGCTTTACAATGCCAGCAAAAAATACTCTCAAGATCAACCCCCAAACTAAACTATTCTTTCTGTATAATTGCGATTAACACAACTACAAAAAATTGCCATAACCGTCGTCATTTTCTTAATTGGGCTGAGGTTTGGCTGGATCCTGTTAATTTTTCTTCCCTTTACATTTTTCTTCAAATCAAAGGATATGGATCAATGAAATCCTATTACAAAGAACTTTGGCTGGATATTCCAGAACGAATGGAATTTGTCAATATCACTTATCAGGTTCAGAACTGTATCACCGAAAGTGGGATTCAAGAAGGATTATGCCTGGTAAATGCCATGCATATCACCGCATCAGTATTTATTAATGATGATGAATCGGGGTTGCATCGGGATTATAAACGTTGGTTGGAAGAACTCGCGCCGCATGAACCGCTATCCAGATATGATCATAACCGAACAGGTGAAGATAATGGGGACGCCCATCACAAGAGACAGATAATGGGTCGAGAGGTGACTTGTGCTGTGACTGAGGGGAAATTACATTTTGGACCCTGGGAACAAATATTCTATGGTGAATTCGACGGCAAAAGAAGAAAACGGGTTCTTATAAAAATTATCGGCGAATAATACTTTTTAGTTTCCAACAATTAGATTAACCATTACTACCAGATCCAGAACGTTTATCATTCCATCCTGATTAATATCTGAAGCATTCTGCTCGTATTCATCCGGTATTGCTGAACCAATAATAAAATTCACCACTAACACCAGATCAAGCACGTTCCAGCTCCCGTCATTATTTGGGTCAGGCGGAATACTTGAAATAAAACGAATTTCGTAATTCCCGGCAAATGGAATATCAACCCAAATATGATCATCTGTAATTTGCTGTTCAGCAATCAGTGATCCGTTTTGAAATAATTGGATATCGCTGAACGAATCATCAGCAGGAAGGCCAAGAGAAATAGAACGGTTGTTTGAAGTGGTGACGAATATAGATTCAAATATTTCTGAAGGATATAAAAATAATGCTTCAGAGTTGTTTAAATAATGGATATTAAAAGTTGATTCATTTACTCGATCGGCAATAATTCTGATAAATTCTACCTCAGATATCTGATCAAATGCTTCCAACCAGTAAGCCCTGCTTGGTTCATCCAAATTTACATTCACATTATCTGGATCATCAACCAGCGAGAATTGAGAAAGCCAGTCACATGAATGAATTTCATCTATCATACTGTAACCATGTCCTGAGGGATCAGGGTCAGGTTCGATCCACATATTTTCGTTATATCCTAATAATAAAGTATAAAGATCTTCAGCATGCCATCGATGCGCTTCTGATTCACTAAAATCCATATACAGTGGTGTGTATTGCAGATTATAGTGATTGCTCTGTAAAGAATCCGGAAAAAATACAGCGCTGTTACGATGATATTCAAATGGGACTTCCTCAGGCGTACCTCCAAACCATTCAATCATAGAATTATTACCATCCATCTCCCAGTAACGTCTTTCACAATCGAGAATACCCGAGGCGGATGCAGTCGCAGCCACCATTGGGAAATTTGGATCGAGATGATTAGTGGCAAAAACAGCACCTCCGGCACCACCCATTGAACCGCCGACCATATAAATCATTTGCGAATCTATATTAAAATTTTCCTGAAGCCAGATTATCGCTTGCTGGACAAAAAACTGGGCTCCCTGATGATTATAATTATTGGGTGACCCGCCAAAAGGAGAAAGGAAAAACCAACCACGCAGATTGGCTTCTTCATCGAAATCAGTGAAGTAATTTGAGTTCTCATTACCACCCCATTGATGAAATGCCACCAATAATGGTACGGCATTATCACCGGTATATTCTGCTGGTATTTGGTAGGAAAAAACATCAAGTGTATCGCCCTCTTCGACAACAAATTCAGTGATGATTTCCTGGGTGAATGAAAAAGTGACTAGAAAAAGTAAGATGTATTTTGTGGGATTATTCATATCGAAAATTACAGAAAATGGCAATAATAGACAATGCATATGATAATTTGATATTCTGGATTATCAAAAATATTCAATGGAAAACAGAAGAACCACATAGTTTCCCTAACACTCCTTGAAGAGAAATATGAGAATTAATTGACTACTTCTGTAGTTTTTTTAATATGGTCATCATCCAGATAAAACTGGTGCTGGATGCAACAATGGATGAGATGAGAATGGCAATCCACACATAAATGATGGGTAAATCCAAAATGTTTCTAAAATACCAGGCAAGAGGCGCGCTGATTAATAAAACCCTAAGCAAGGTTACAACAAGCATCGGGGTTGCATGACCCAATCCCTGCATGATTCGACCGCTGCTCAGACCAATAGTAATAAATGGATAGGCAAAAATTAATACTTTGAAATATTGTACGGCCAGATCAGCAATTTCAGTGGAGTCTGTAAATAACGGCATAATTGATTCTGCGAATAGAAAAAAGGATACGCTGATGATCATCGTTAATGCTAGTGCTCTGCTCAAGCCATATTTGATTACCTGTTTGACAAGGTCCATTCTTTGTGCCCCAAAAAACATACCAACCAGTGTGACCATGGAGGTTGCAATAGAAATCAGTGGAAGGAAGAAAAGATGTTCAAGTCTTCCAGCTGTTTGATAAGCAGCAACTCCAATTGTTGAGTTGAGAATCCAATTGAAGGCAGTAACTCCGATGGACATGATAATCATTGATAATGAAGAAGGTACACCTAACTTGAATATCCTTTTTATGATCATAGGATTAAATGAGAAATTTTTCAGATCAAATCGAATATAGGTATGTTGCTTGAAAAACATCATATAGAAAAAAATCATCGCAACAATTGCCTGACTGATAACCGTGGCGATTGCGGCACCGGATAATCCATAATAATGAATAAATATTGGATCAAGGATGATATTCATCACGGTGCCGACACCCATCACTTTCATTGGGAAAATGGCTTCACCTTCGCCAGAAAGAATTGAGCGGAAAAATATGCTTATGATCATAAACATGGAACCGCCAATCATAATCTTGAAATATTTCATTCCTTCCTGAACGACAACTTCATCGGCACCCTGCATAGAAAGGAATGTTTCACCCATAAACAAACCAATTATCACCACAATAATACTGATCACCAGACCTAATAGTAATGTGTGCTCAGCGGCATTATCGGCTCGTCGTTTATCCTGCTGGCCAATATATTGAGCAATGACGGTGGTAACTCCGGATCCCAATCCAAATGTGAGACCAAAAATAATAAAGAATACCGGGAATACATAACCAAGAGCTGCGAGGGCAGATCCGCCGACCCATTTTCCGATGAAGGCTGTATCCACAAGCATATAAACTGCCTGAACCATCATACCAAACATCATAGGCAGGGATAATTTCCAAATGGCCTTTTTGGGGTCAGCGATAAATTCGGAGAGACGACTTTCTTTTATATTATCCATATTGAGGTATTAAATGAATGCAAAAACTACAGCCAATAGAGAGGTGAATAATTGAATTAAATCAATTATTAGTGATGGTTAAAAATTATAATGGTTCCAATGCCGCAAAGAAGAAGGAATATCTGACTGATGGTTTGTTTCAGTGTGTTTTTATTTGATAATCCAGGCATCAAGTCCCCAATGGCAATATAGATGAAACTAGACGCGGATAGAGCCATGACGTATCCAATAGACGATTGGATTTTCATCATAAAAAAATAGGCAGCCAGGGCACCGATCAAGGATGTAAATCCAGCTATAATATTCAATCCAAAGGCTTTCAATTTTGAATAATTATTATTGATCAAGATGGCAAAATCACCAACCTCCTGGGGGATTTCATGGGAAATGATAGATATAGAGGTTGCAATCCCAACTGGAATCGAAACTAAAAAAGCGGCGGTGATTACGACGCCATCAATAAAATTATGAAAAGCATCGCCGATAAGAATAAGTGGACCGGATGCGTCATGAATTTCACAATCTACCTTGTGGCAGTGGCGCCAGAGAACCAACTTCTCGAGAATAAAAAATATTACGATGCCGAGAAGTACCACGGACATCACTATTTCTCCATCAAGTAGTTCAAGGGAATGGGGGATAAGCCTGATGAATGCTGCTCCAAGTAATGCTCCAGTAGCATAGCTAATTAACCCAGGAAGCAGTTTGAATTGTATACGGTTTGGAAAGGTAAGAAAAAATGCTGCAACAATTATTGCACCAATACTCCCAAGAACACTAAAAATTATAATGTAAACTAATATCATAATGGCTGAGGGCAATTTTAGCCAATAACCTATCCGCAGACAAAAACATAATTCAAAAACCAATTTAAAAATATATTGTAATTCTGCAATTATCAACCGAAAAACGCGACCAAATTTATATACTGTTATAATTGAGATAACAAAATATTATTTTATAATAGATCGAATTTCGGAATAACTTGAAGAAGTGACTCATTTTAACGAGGGATTAGTCAATTATTTTGTAATAGTCAAAAAAATATATAGATGTCTTGATTTAATATATTAGTAAATTTTGGTACCTGCAAAAGGCAGGATAGTTATTGATATAATAAATATTTTAAGGAGAAAAATTAATGTACAAGTCTGTTGATGAATTCATGGATATGATTGCAGCAAAAAATCCTGCACAACCTGAGTTCCTGCAAGCTGTAAAAGAAGTTGCTGAATCACTCTGGGATTATTTACAGGACAATCCACACTACATGCATGTCAATATTTTGGAACGAATAACTGAACCAGAACGAGTCATCATTTTTAGAGTACCCTGGAGGAATGATAGGGGTGAAGTCATGGTGAATAGAGGGTTCAGAGTTGAGTTCAATTCTGCTATTGGCCCATATAAAGGTGGTTTGAGATTCCATCCATCAGTTAATCTTGGGATACTGAAATTTCTTGGATTTGAACAGGTTTTTAAAAACAGTTTGACGACACTGCCGATGGGTGGTGGTAAAGGTGGAGCAGATTTTGATCCTAAAGGAAAATCTGATAATGAAGTGATGAGTTTTTGTCAATCTTTTATGACTGAACTTCAAAGACATATTGGTCCGAATACTGATGTTCCTGCTGGGGATATTGGAGTTGGCGGTAGGGAAATTGGTTTTCTCTTTGGTCAATATAAAAGAATTAGAAACGAGTTCACCGGTGTCTTGACAGGCAAATCCCTAAATTGGGGCGGTAGCTTGATCAGACCGGAAGCAACCGGTTATGGAACGGTTTATTTTGCTGAGGAAATGTTAAAAACTCGCAATGATTCTATCAAAGGCAAAACTATTGCAGTTTCCGGATCCGGCAATGTTGCCCAGTATGCCACCGAAAAAGTAAATGACTTGGGTGGTAAAGTGGTTACATTATCAGATTCTTCTGGTACAATATATGATCCGGAAGGGATTGACAAGGAAAAACTTGATTTTATCTTTGATCTGAAAAATGTGAAACGCGGCAGAATAAAAGAATATGCTGATAAATTCGGCTGTGAATACTGGGAAGGCGAAAGACCGTGGAAAGCAAATTGTGATGTAGCGATGCCATGCGCCACACAGAACGAAGTAAGTAAAGAAGAAGCAGAAATGCTAGTTGCAAACGGATGTATGTGCGTGTCAGAAGGAGCCAATATGCCATCCGTTCCAGAAGCTGTTGATGTTTATCTGGATGCAAAAATTCTTTATGGACTGGGTAAAGCTGCCAATGCTGGCGGTGTTGCAGTCTCCGGTTTGGAAATGAGCCAAAATAGTATGAGACTAAGCTGGACACGCGAGGAAGTTGACCAGAAACTCCATCAGATCATGAAAGATATTCATGAACAATGTGTAAAATTTGGTATGGAAGGTGATTATATCAATTATGTGAAAGGGGCAAATATTGCCGGATTCATCAAAATTGCGGATTCCATGCTTGATCAGGGTGTTGTCTGATAACAACCTGAATATCTTATAAAACTAAAACAGGGATCTGAATTTCAGATCCCTGTTTTAATTTAAGACTATCGAATGAATATTTTGGTAATTCAGCCGATAATTGATTGAATCATAATGACAATATCCAGTACATCCACAACTCCATCACCATTCATATCTGCAATCTGAGACTCTGATATTGTTAACTCACCTGTGCCCATTATGTAGGCCACTGCCATGACGATATCTAAAACATCCAGCGCTCCATCCTGATTTATATCGCCAGGCAATTGATAACTCTGGTAAAATAAATTGAAGTGTGAAGGTTCTAAATTTATTACATCATCCTCTACAGAGAAAATCACCTGTGAAATATCAAGATTAAACATCATTGAAGTAATGGGATCAAGTATCTCAATTTGCCACTCAGCGAGAGTATCGCCCTGGGTAAAAAAATCTACAGCCGGTAAAATGACGAAATGATTATCATACTGTTCAATTAAGTCACCACCGTAGGATGCCAGAGTTATGTCATTCTGAGATGGAGCGATTTCAGACACAAATTCCAAACCGTTGATTTCCATCGGATAGCGATAAAGTAAATAATTTGACGCCATATCCTGAGAAAATGAAAGTTGAAGGATTGGACTTGAAAATCCAAAATAATCCTCTTCTCGATTACTATGACAATTTACGGTTGAAGCCAGATCCATAACTTCACCATCAACGGTGAAAAGTGAATACTGAATATCCATCCCATCAAAATTATTGAAATCAGGCAGATTAGTTATGATTATTTTACCCAACATGATGCCTTGAAATAGATTCAGTGAATCCATATTATAGCCGATTAATATGATCTGATCATTCTCGATGATATTATATGAACTAAAATAATCCAAAGATAACTCAGGCAGAAATTGAATATTCTCACCACTCATATACGGAGCATGAATTGAAAGGTATAGTTCAATACCATCCAATTCTTCCTGGGATTGTAACCAGACTTCAACTTCATATTCATAATTGTTATTCATTGAAAACATGCCGCTTAAATGAAGATGAGGTTCGACTGCAAACAGACAGGCATTGGTCAAAATGATAATGAACAAAAAGATATATCTCATAACAGCCTCATTTCAGTAAAGTGATGTGCTGGATACCGATATAATTTCCACTTTCCATTTTAATCATATATAATCCACTTGCAACAGAAATCCCATCAGTATTTAACCCACCCCAAATATGAGAATAAGAACCTTGATTGAGGGTTTCGTTGACGAGTTGGAGAACCTCCCTGCCCAATAAATCATATACATTGATTTTTACCTGAGATGGATAAGGAACTGTAAAAGAAATTGAAATGGAACTATTGAATGGATTGGGATAAGGGGCAGCCAGCTCATATTTCTGTGGGAATAGTACTTCAAGTGAAATAGAATTATCATCAGGTGTAATATCAATTATCTGTTCGCTATTTATATCGGCAAGCAAAATATTCTCAAAAACAATTCTACCGGCAGGACTATATCCTTCTTCATAATTGATTATTAATTTTGCTACAGATGGTAATACTTCTGAATCTGATAATTTAGTCACCACATAATTTTGTATTATTGGTGAGTCATTTGAAAATATCATTGGATTCTCCTGTTCAGTAAACTCCAGAAATACATCTAAAATATGCTCGGCTGATGATAGATCTGTTATGAACTGGATGGTCCGTGGCGACAATCCATCTGGAAGCTGTACAGGTATCTCCACTTGATTTGATTTAATTAATGAATTATTCAAATCCAGAGAAATCTTTGAAGTGGATGATATTAAGTTTTGAGGAATGTCGATACTGCCCACTAACATATTACCCAAACTGACTACATCCCCGATATCCACTTGATTATTTAAATTCAAATCGGCGCGGAAGAGGGTCTCATCGTCATTTTCAGTTATATAATTGAAATGAGGAATTACATTGGTAGTATCACCAAATTCATTAATTATATATTCATTAAATGTGAAGACAGAATCACTGGGAACATGAAGAACAATTTCAATAGATGCATCTAGATCGCCAATTGTGATCTGACCATCGTCATCGATATCACCTTTGAAAATTTCATTGAAAGCATAGATGGAAGGAGACGTAAAATTTACAATATCAGATGCTGAAATGGGTTTGTTTGTGATCCAGCGGATGATAGTACCGACCTCAGGCATCGCCAATTCAGCGGCGGCAGAATCAAGAGCTCCTCCACCTCCTCCCAGGTATCTGTTCCAATTCATAATCCTGGTGCGTGCCATTACTTCTGTCCATCCACCGTTGGGGTTATTGCCAATGCCGGGAGAGAAGAATGAATCATATCCACCTGTTCCCGGTGACATATCATCGGGGTTTCCCCAGTAAACATAATCTGAAGAGGGATCATTATCTCCACTCGAGTTGGGATCATCTCCCCATAAATCAAATGCATTAACATCATCGAACCACCCCCAGGTGGTACCGTTAAGAATCGCCGGCAGCATTCTATAGTCATCACTTTCATCATTTGGCGACGATCCAAGATTCCATAATTCAAATGGTACATTACCCATGATTGCTTGATCATCAAAGCGTCGATAACCCATGCCATTTATTAAGGCATCGGCTGTAAATCTCATTTCAAAATCGTTTGATTGCACTCTTGACCAGTTATCACCTCTAAAAACTCTGTTATAAAATGAATCCAGATCATTTGGAGTACCACCACCGTGAGTGACAAAAGCCCATCCACCCTGCGATTGTTCAGTGGGATAATCAGGCGCAGAGAGAAAATGGATCCACATGATATCCTCATTTATATTCTCATCTATTCCGGATATGTCACCATCGGCATTTGCAGTCTGCCAAATTCCATGCAGTCCTTGAGAAGGAGTATAAACAACAACCTGAATTCCGTCAAATATAGGAGATGTGTTATATCCAACATACTCACCCGTGACCTGATTGATACCTCCTTGCACGGGTTGTTTCACAGTAACATATTCTCCAATAGATAAATCGTATACTTGCCAGTACAGGAACGTAGATTCTTCATCACGATCAACTAATTCAGAAGGGCTGTATGGAATACGGTCATCAACATGGTTACCCGAATCTTCATCCTCTCCAAAGCAGTCACCACCATCCCAGTCCCATGCTTCACAATTCCAGTACTGACCAGAATAATCAGGGTTATTTGGATCATCACACCACCCATCACCTATCCAACTTAAATCACCACAATTACCGGCACAATCAAGTGCGTGAATAGGTCCAGTTTCCGGTGAATACCAGTCTCCGGCACAATCCTGCTCAAATCCTAAATCTTCCTGATACATAAAATATCCAAATTCTACCTGATACTCATGACCGGTCACTTCCATTGGATTTATAACTTCTAAACTAATATAACTGTCGATATTATCAGAAGGATTGATTTGAAAATCAGGATCAACCGTTTCTTCTAAGTCAAAATTTAGTGTTTCAAGAAATACGATATCAAAAATTTCTGGTTGAGATTCAAGTGTATTTGGTATGCCTGTGGGACTATAAGCGTATGCTGAAATGCCCAAATAATAGTGTTGACCACTAAATAAAGGTGATGCATTTAGGTAATCGAAAGATAAACTAAAACTCCTTTGGATACCACTATCACTTCCATCTTGCACCGGCACAAAGATATCCACACCCCAATCAAAATCAAATACATAATCATAAATTTCAGTCACACCATTTACGATGTCAAAAGTTGCTAGTTTGTATTTTTCTCCACTACCATCAATATTCTCAAATTGCCATAGATTATATCCTTCAAACTGATAAATAGTTGGATTACCATATTCATCTAAATTAATTGGATCAATTACTGTATATCCTTCAGCCACATCATCCCACTCATTAACAATATTAGTATTAGTTGACGTCACAATTAAATTGGGCTGAGGCGGCGGTTCAGCCGAGGAAAACTGGATATCATATGCAAGTTGGGCCAAGTGGTCAACCTGTTTCAATGCTGTGACCGAGGACAGTGAATTGTTACCCTGAGCATGCATTATTCCAAAGACCAACTCAAGTGAATCTCCATTATCAAAATTGAAGGGTCCAACATTCATGAGAAATCTTCTATCACCAGAATTATGATCATCACTATCTACCCAGCATCCATCACCGAAGCCAGTATTATCATTTGGATCACAGGGATGAACAAATTTACTATTCATTCCAGTTTCAGAATCTATAATTGGTGTGCCATCCCTCAGAACTCCAGACATATAATTGTAAGCCTCCTGGGCATTATTAGGATCAACATAAACCATGTCACCATTTATATATTTCACAAATGAAGACATGGGAAGATTTGTATATCCTGCCAGCATTTCGCCAAAGGCAAAGGTTTCATCTGATGCATCACCGGGAACCGCTGCCTGAAAGATATCATATCCTAAGGCTGGCGGAGCGACACCATAATCCATATCCGAGCCATCATTATAGCAAAACCCTAAATTTAATGTGGTATCACAACCAACAAAGTCATCACCGGCATCACCTAAATCAGGGTCGTCCCATAAACCAATAAACATATTGGTGATATCATCGCCACCTTTATTAAATGCTTGAGCTTTTACAAAAACCATATCACCAAAAACGTCTGAGCGATTATATCCCCAGATGGTGATTCGTACCTCGATACCCAATGGTTGGGTACCAAAAATATTTGAATGAGTCGCCACATCGCCGTCATTGATCACATACCAAATAACCTGATCACCAATGAAATCAGGATGGTCGGGGCCAGATGGCAGAGGACTATAAACCCCATCACCATCCTCATCCACCCATGGTGCACCGAGATGAGTTGGCCAGTTCTGAAAATCTGAATTGCTTAATGGATCAGTCAAATCACTTCGATTAACAATGTATAATTGATGTTCCGGCAAATTGTAATCACCCTCCCAGGGTCCAGGAACTAACTCTGATCCATATTCTGCAACTGCTGTGCGGATAGAGCCATCAACAACACCGGCAAACCAGATGCCTGAGGCAAAATTAGATAACATAGCTGTTCCGGCAGGCCATTCCATCCCGGAGTGCCCTGATATTCGATGTGATACGACCATGCCATTATTTTCTAGATCGGTATAAACACGATTTCCACTAAAGCTTCCAGAGTCAAAACTTCTTAACCCATCATATTGATTTGATAATGGTTCTTCAGAAAATGCGGTAGAAACGCCTATACAGATGAGAGGCACTAAAATCAAGTTGATGGGCTTATGAAAAATTCTTTGGATATTGTTCATCACAGTTCTCCTTTATCATATTTTTGAATTTGTGATGACCAAACAAAATATAGATATATTGTGCAGCTAATCATAATCGGTAGTAAGATTAAGTTTGATCAGGATGAAGTTAAAAGGAATGAATTATTCGATCAAATGATAAAAATGTAAAAAGATCATTTATTAATAATTTAACAAAAATCTCCATGGAAGATTGGCATCATCACCGGCGTAATCGATACCGATTCGAGGTCCGGCAGTTATTTGATTTGGATGTATGTGAATCTTATGATCTTCCAGCCAAATGGTATCACCCAATAAGGAGGTACCCGTATGACTCACATTGATATTCAGACCTTGAGTCAGTGTACCGGGTCCAGCACATATTTCTCGTACATTTTTATTTATATTATTTCGTCGCGCCTGAATACTGTCCACTCCGTATACAGGATAAATTCCACGTATGAGTATGGCATGGGGCATGCCTTCTTCTCCAGAGACGATATTAAACATTTGATGAATACCGTAACAGAGATAAACATAGGCAAGTCCACCTGAATTGAACATTATTTTTGTTCGTTGGGTTTTCCGGTTTTCATAGGCATGAGAGGCACGGTCATCTGGCCCCCGATAAGCTTCAGTTTCCGTAATGATACCACCGGTAATAACATTGTCAATTTGGGTATACAAAACTTTTCCAATGAATGATTTTGCCAGACTGACCACATCATTTTCCAAATAATAATCTAAGGGTATTTTCTTAAAGGAAGGGGGGACGGGGATTTCTATCCCGATCTTACTCAAAAATTCTGGTTTCACCATGTTTCAATGTGACAAATTCACCGGGAGGAATATTCATTTCAATTTTGTATTTATCCAATAACTCCAGCGGTTCAAAAATAGGTTCGTCTGTTAAAATAAATGTTCCCCAATGAATACCAATAGTTTGTTTGCTTTTAATATCTAAGTGGATCTGAATGGCCTGATCAGGTGTTACATGCATTGGATTCATAAACCATCTTGGCTCATAGGCACCGATTGGAATGGCAGCCAGATCAAATGGTCCAAGTTCACTGCTAATCTTTTTAAAGTCTGAGGAATAACCTGTATCTCCACTAAACCAAAATCTCTTTTTTTCACCGAGAATAGCCCAGCTACTCCACAAAGTTTTATTTCTATCAAACAATCCTCTTCCCGAAAAATGCTGTGCAGGTGTACAGACAATTGATAGATTTTTGTATGGTTTCCTTTCCCACCAGTCTAATTCTGTGACATTTGTGATCCCCATATTATTAAACCATTTTTTGAGACCCAGTGGTACAAACCATTTTACATTGTTGCCGAGGTATTTGACGGTTTTTTTATCAAGATGATCATAATGATTATGGGATATGACCACAATATCAACATCAGGTAATTCACTGATATCAATAGGACATATTGTATATCTCTTTGGTCCGGCCCATTGAACTGGGGAGCATCTCTCACTGAACATTGGATCAGTAAGAATTTTTATCCCGTCGATATTCAGTAGTAGTGATGAATGCCCAAACCAGGTAACAGGAATGCCATTGCCGCTGTTTTCCATTAATAAGAAATCCGGTTTTACAACCGGCAAAACATCTGCAACCTGGGAATATTTTGGAACATCATCCGGTTTATTCAACTGCCATTTGATTATATCCTTAAAACCGTGATTGGTGGGATTAAGTTGAGGATTTCTAAAGCCTTTTTCACTGTGGTGAATTTTTTCCAAATCGTATCTAACCCATGTTTGATTTTTGAATAAGTAAATTGACGATAAACCAATAAAGACAAATAGGAGAAATATTTTCTTATTAGTAATGGTATTAGTATAATGATACGGTTATTTACTCAGGTCATTAATTGATAGCAGATGAAAAAATATTCTTTAAGATAGGATGAGAAATTCGATTATATATAATTTGATCTAATGCATAATGTCCACCTCCTGAAAATATCAAAAATAGAAAGATAGTGCCGCTCTCAATTGCATGAGATGCACCCATGATTCCATCACCGCTGAGAAGGTGGAATGCTGCTGCTATCAACATGGTGAAAAACAGAAAAAATCCGGATAATCTAACTGCCAATCCAATTACAAGAAATAACCCGCCAAAAAACTCAGATGCGGCAGCAAGAAACCCCCAATAAACCCAGCCAAAGCTAATTCCCATTTTACTCATTCCTAATTCGCCCAGTGATGCCCATTTATCCAGTCCGCCGGTGATTTTTGGGTATCCATGGAGTATGAACATAATCCCCAGGCCAATTCTCAGAACAAGTAAGCCAAGGTGAAGGTATTTTTCGGTATTTCTCATAAGATTTTCCTTTATATTGTCTGGAAATTAATGAAGACTAATTGTTTAATAAAATAAATAAGAAAACGAAGATCAAAATATATTATCAAACAAAATAAAAATAATCCTAAATTGTTTAATTTCTGAACCTAAAAAACTGAATTAACCTTGCCTAAAATTCTATTTGTCATTAAGGATATTTATATCTAATATAAAATTAAATATTAATCTCATTTTCTCTCATTATAACAGTAAAAAGGAATATTTATGCTATACTCAAAATCATCAGAGTACGCAATTCAGGCGATGATATATCTAGCAGAAAACCAATCAATGAATCGAATTATGGTAAATAAGATAGCTGCAGAATATGATATTCCTGTCTATTTTCTGGCGAAGATCGTCCAGACATTATCAAAACATCATTTGATTCGTTCTTTTCGTGGTCGAAACGGCGGAATACAATTAAATAAACCTGCAAAGGATATTAGGATCATAGATATCGTTTATGCAATCGACGGCCCTCCTCCTGAGGTTGAAATGTGCGTAATTGGTTTGGATGAGTGTTCCGATTCAGTGGCGTGTCCTCTACATAATAACTGGAAAATCATTAAAGAAAATATCCGCGTATTACTTGGCCATGAAAATCTTGCCATTCTTGCTGAGGAAGTAATAAAGAAAAAAGAGTTATTAGCGCAATAGCATTCAGATCCAGAGAGAATGAATTTTAATCTTTCAGAAGGACTTGGTACAGTCAGTTATATTTCTGAACTGGACAGGGGACATGTGATTAGAATTCTGGTGAATGAACATAGGATTCTTTATGATCATCTTCATGGAATGGACGAAATTAAAAAGCAGATATTCAATTTGGAATCCCCTCTCGATCATCCAGAATTATTTGTCAAACTAATACATATCGCTGACCATCTTAATCATGTTGACAAGCATCACGCCAGAGAAGAGTTATTGTATTCGATTTTAAAAAAATTGGACGGCAGCAGTCACATAGAGGTCCTGAAATCTGAACATGAATTTTTAACAGACTACAAACGGAAATTCTCTCTCCATATCCAACATATGGAAGCAATGGATTTTAAATCCTACAAACTTCAGATGAACTATATGGCAAACGGAATCATTGGCATTCTTCGTGAGCATATTTATCTTGAAAATCAATCTGTATTCCCAAATGCCCTAAATGTGATTAAGGATGAATCCACCTGGTCTGAGTTAAAAGATGAATTTGATGAAATCGGTTATTATTTTGAAAAGATGATGCTTCTCTGAGTACTTGATTCTGTACTCGCCAAATCTGGTTACCTATATTTTCGATTCGAAATTAAAACTTCCTTAAACGCTTTTACCACTTTAGGATCAAACTGTTTGCCGGCGCTTTTTTCAAGTTCTTCGTAAGCTTTCCATGACTGCATTCCAGCGCGGTAAGGTCGGTCAGTTACCATTGCATCATAGGCATCTGCAACAGCCACAATTGACACACCGATTGGCAGAGGATCTTTTCCAGATGCGTCAGCCTCTTTATCAGAATAATAGTAGTTGTGATGGGCAAGAACAATTGGAATAGCATCTTTTAAAATAGTGCCAACTAATGATAAAATCCGTGCACCTTTTTCAGTATGTTCACTCATCATGGCTTTTTCATCGCTTGTCAATGATGCAGCCTTTTGCACAATATCCATGCTTACTTCTGCTTTACCAATATCATGAAGGAGGGCAGCAGTCCGAATATTTTCTCTTTCAAAAGATGGTAATCCCATAACCCTGGCGATATCATTGGCAAGATGGGCAACACGAACAGAATGTCCCTGTGTGTATTCATCGGCTGATTCTAAATATTTTGATAGAATCTCAAGGATACCATAATAAGCAGATTTCAAATCATCTACTTTTTGTTTATTTTGTTCATATAGATAGCCGATTGCCGCACTAGTAAGTATGAGGAAGGATCCCCACGCCGCCAGACTTGCGAATACATATAATTCATCTACTTCACTAACAAAAAACGCTTCAGGATATCCAATTATATACACAACCACGGCAAGAATACATAATACAGCAGATAATACAGCCGCTCGCTGCCCCTTTAGATATCCAGCCAGTATAATGGGAAGATAAAAGAAATTCAAGAATCCTAATTTGTATGGTACAATCCAATTTATGAAGATAAGTGCTGCGATAACTATGACGATGATTATTGATTCAAAATGTTTAAAAATTTCATTTTTTAAACTATCCATGACGGTCCTTTCAAAAGATTTGGATTATTCCTGAGTAGATGAGAAGCGTAAATATCTACATGTATAAATCGGAAGAATAACAGAATTAAAATTTACATTGAAAAAACGTAATTTTAGAATAACAAACAGACATGACATTTTAATAACTCAACAGTTCGAAATGGTAAAATGGAAAAATTCGATCATAACAAAAAGTTAAAATCGTTCTACAATCAATCAAAAAAAACAATATCATACATTGAAATCCCATCAATGCAATTCCTCCAAATTGATGGCATGGGTGATCCCAATTCCTCGAAGGATTTCAGTCTTGCAGTGGAAGCTTTATTCAAGCTGTCATATACATTAAAATTCGATGTAAAAAAGAGTGATCTCAAAATTGATTACAAAGTAATGCCACTTGAGGGTCTTTGGTGGTCTGATAATATGAACGATTTTATTACGGAGAATAAACAAAACTGGAATTGGACTTTGATGATCATGCAACCGGAGTTTATCACAACTGAATTGTTTGATGCGGCGATGACGAAAGTAAAGGAAAAGAAAAACTCCATTGCACTTGAAAAAATAGGTCTTGCCAAATTTGAAGAAGGGGCATCCATGCAAATTATGCATATGGGACCATTTTCTGAAGAAGGCCCCACAATACAAAAATTACATGAACATATAATAAATAATCAATATATCCGCATTGGAAAACATCATGAAATTTATTTGAGTGATATCCGCCGGGCTGCGCCTGAAAAGTGGAGAACAATTCTTCGTCAACCTGTAAAAAAGGAATTATAATAGATTGCAAAATAAAGTGAATTTCAAAAGAATCAATGCAATTGATGAACCGGATCTGCTTACAATATCTGATAAAATAGTCGAAAAACTATGGCCTGAGTTCATGCTCCATGATGAAGTTGCCAATCAATATTGGGAAAGACTTTTCATTGACTTTCCAGAATATCAATTTATACTAATTGACAATGCCAATGACGAGATCATTGCTACAGCAAACAGCATCCCTATTAATTGGACAAAACCGCTTAATCAATTACCGGATAAGGGTTGGGATTGGGCTCTGGAGCTGGGGATGAATCAATTCGAATGTAAGACATCGCCAAATATCCAATGTGCACTTTCAATAACCGTTTCAAAACAATATGTCGGCAAAGGGATAAGTACTCTGGTTATATCTGAAATGGCTTCAGTTGGTAAAAGCAAAGGGTTTAAAAATCTAATTGCCCCTGTCAGACCCAACCATAAAGGCAGATATCCATTAATATCTATGACAGATTATATAAAATGGGACAATGGGGAAGGATTACCTTTTGATCCCTGGCTCAGGGTGCATACCCGAATTGGTGGTAAAATAATAAATGTCTGTCATAAGGCAATGAAAATTCAAGGGTCCATCAAAAATTGGGAGCAGTGGTCAAATATGAAGTTTCCACAAAGCGGCAATTATATTATACCTGGGGCTCTTTCACCGGTGCAATTAGATATAGATAAAAATACTGGTAGATATATCGAACCCAATGTCTGGATGTGCCACGATTTAATCAGTTGACAGGAAAGAATTCAGTCCTGTTTTAAATTCATCCATTATAACAGATTCATTTCGAACCTGGCCTTTATGCATGAGTATATCCCCGCCGCAGATGACAGTATCGACGCAATGAGAATTCGCTGAATACACAAGGTTCGAATAGAGATCGTGACATGGGATCATTTCCGGGACATCCAGCCTAATAAGTGCCAAATCAGCAAGTTTCCCCTTCGAAATTACACCGCCATCTAAATCAAAACAGTCGTATCCATTGACTGTTGCCATGTCAAAGCAGGCTCGGGCAGGAAGACATGTTGGATCATTATGATGTTTCTGTAATAACGCCGCGGTTTTCATAGTGTCGAACATGCTGTGGTTATTGTTGGAACTGACCCCATCTGTACCCAAACAGATATTTACACCAGCATCGACAAATTCGGGATAAGGGAATTGTTTGTTCACACTGAGTTTCATATTGGATATTGGATTATAGGCTACATGCACTCCGTTTCCAGCTAGAATTTGGATATCTTCATTGGAGACATAAATACAATGAGCGGCAACGACCTTATTACTGAGAAATCCTATATTATCAAGATATTTGATAGGGGAAACGCCATGTGTGCTCTGACAATCTTTCACCTCCTGCTCCGTTTCACTTAGATGTATTTGAAGCATCAGGTCATTGGATTTTGCAAAATCAGCCGCCCATTTAAGGGAATGCTCCGACACAGTATAAATAGCATGCGGACCCAAAGCCATAAAAACTTTGTTTGAGTACTGATTAAATTCTTCAAACAGACGTTTATTTCCGGCAATCTGCTCTTTTGCCCGTTCCAGGTCAAACATATCAATGAATACAGCATTGACAGCTGATCTCATTCCCATTTCATCAACAGCACGGGCGACTCCTTTTGGATACCAATACATATCGTTAAAGAAGGTGATACCGGATCTGATCATTTCAAGGCAGGCAAGCCGTGCGCCGAGATATACCAGCTCTTCAGTAAGTCGTGTTTCATTGGGCCAGATTTTTGTCTGCAGCCATTCCATCAAATTCATATCATCACCATAACCACGAAAATAGGTCATCGCAGAATGAGAATGAGCATTGATAAATGAGGGAATTACCGCTGTATCTCTGCCATCAACGACAGTATCAGCTGATTTGTGAATATCACAACCAATCTCTTTGATTCTATCATCAATAATTAAAATATCTGTTTCGCTATTTTTCAGGCGGGTATTTTTAATGAGAATTGACATTGATCTCCCGGATTATAGTTTGAATGAGCTGAAAAATTCCAACAGCATTCCTTTTCGATTCTGAAATGAGGATATCATATGAAATTTCATCTTCTGATATCCCATGTGCATAGTTATCAATTGAACATAATGCCACATAATCAATGCCCATTTCCTGTGCTAGAACAGCCTCTTTGGCCATTGTCATTCCGACAATATCAGCAAATTGTTCCATGAAGCTAATCTCAGCAGCAGTCTCAAATCTTGGACCTTCGGTATTGAAATAAATCCCTTTGGTGATAACCGGTAAATCCAGCTGGTTGATGATTGAAAGCATTTGAGTTCTGAAGGGATTAAACATTGTTGGAAGTATATGACTGGAACTGTCATCAGTCATTGAGAGAAAGTTGGTGAACTGCATGTAATCATGGGGCAGAATTACAGATCCCATGGCGATCTCCAATTTGAGGCTTCCTACCGAGTTGGCTGACAGAATTTTTTTCACTCCGGATTGTAAGAATGCCGCAATATTGGCACGATGATTCACCAGATGAGGTGGAAGTTTTTCCTTACCATGTCTTTGAATAAATATAAGATCATCTTTTGAAAAGACGTCAACGTTTCCAAATTCAGTTTTCACCGTTTTATGAGAAAATCCATCCAGAAGATTGGTCTCAAAGAATAGAGTTCCTCCGATAATTCCGGTTTTTTGTGTATCCATTTATGATTATTTATCTATTAATCAGAAGTCATTGAAAGACGATCTTCTATGAGTTGGATAAATACGGATGATCCCACAAGTAGTGCTTTTTCGTCTATATCAAAATGTGAACAGTGATGCGGGATAGACATGGGTTGACGATTGTCGGGTGCTGATCCGATAAAGAAAAAACATGCAGGCACATGGTCGCCATAATAACTAAAATCTTCTCCGCCCATTGTCATGTAGGGAGATTCAACCCCATCCGGTGCGATTTTACTCGCCGATTTAATTACATGATCAGCCAATGTGGAATCATTTATTGTCGGCGGATATCCGTCCTCGTAATTAAGATGGATTTTAACAGAGAACATTTTTTCGATACCGGCGATAATCTCTGCCATACGTACTTTGATCATATTTCGATTTTCTTCAGTATAGGCGCGGGTTGTGCCTGTCATTTTTACTATGTCTGAGATAATATTGAAATTGTAACCGCCATTGATAGTACCAATTGAAACAACAGTGCTTTCCAGTGGATTGGTATTTCGACTGACAATAGTTTGAAAAGCCGTAATAAGTTGAGCTGCTGCCACGATGGGATCATGGGTTCCATGAGGCGTAGCACCATGCCCACCGGTGCCACTGATTGTTAGATCAAATATATCTGCAGAAGCGAGGATGGGGCCGGCTTTAATTCCAATAGAACCAAATTTCTGATAATTCCAAAGATGGATTCCATATATCTCATCAACATCAATCAGAACCCCATCATCTATCATAAATCTGGCGCCGCCTTCTCCCTCTTCAGCAGGTTGAAAAATAAATTTCACATTTCCGTTAAACTGTGAGTTTTTTGATAAGACTTCAGCAGCTCCAAGGAGCATTGCCACATGGCCATCATGACCGCAGGCATGCATAATCCCGTCATTCACTGATTTGTATGGAACGTCTCCGGTTTCCTGAATCGGCAGTGCATCCATATCCGCTCTCAAGGCGATTGTCGGACCATCTTCATTTCCTTTGAGCAGTCCTGTTACGCCTGTTTTACCCACAGCAGTATTTACTTCTAAACCAAGTTCAGTCAATCTATCAGAAATCAACGAAGCGGTTCTGTACTCATTGAATCCAAGCTCCGGATGGCGGTGGATATCCCGGCGTGTTTGAATAATAGTCTCTTTTAATCTTTCAATTTCAGGTCGAATATTGATGTTCATGGTTTTCCTTTGCTCAAAAATAATTGTGCTACTTATTAGTAAATAAATTGTTGAATATCATAGATGGAAACGGCTACTCCCCTGGGCACGTTTTCCTTAACCGATAATTTAAATTCGTTAGCCATTTCTCGTATTTCCATACGGGAAGGAAGAGTCAAATTGTATTTTTTCATCTCAATTTCATACTCGGGATTTGTCTTATAAAACTCAGAGATATAAATGATATCACCCTTACCAAGGGGTAGTTTCTTGATTAGATTTAACGAATCCTTTAGATGCCTTTCTCTAAACACTTCGCCACCAGCACCCACCAAGAATATGACGCCAAGGTTTATACCTCCAGTCTTGATAGATTCTGCAAGAGTGAGAATATCATCTTCGAATTGGACTTTATTCAAAAATTCAAGTAAATCATTGTTTCCTGATTCCACACCAAGATAAACCCTATGCAGTCCAGCGGATTTTAGATTAGAAAAATCATCTACAGATTTTCGGATGCCAGTAAAAACATCGATAAAGGAAAACAGTTTTTTTAATGATGGAATTCTGTTTCGGATTAATTCCGCCACGCTGAGCAATCTGTCAATTGGGGTGACAAGGGCATTGGCATCCGCAAAGAAAATGGACTTTCGCAGACTAATAGAATCTCCAAAAAATTGTAATACCTTTTCGATGTGATTTTCAATTTCGTCTAATGATTTGATACGAAAAGGCCGGTCGCGGTAGAAATCACAAAAGGTGCAAAGATTATAATTACAGCCTTCAGTAATCTGCAGAACCAATGCCATATATTGATCAGGAGGTAAAATGGTAATGGGTCGATAGATGTCATTAAATAATTTCCCATCTTTGCTCAGACCCTTAAAATCCATTTCAAGTATTCTATGAATCATCTCCCTGTGCTGATCAGGTACAATGTGGATTATTGATTCAAGAGTGGGAAAACAGCGGGAAAGGAGATTATCAGCTTCTTCCGATTGGATTGGATCCATTTCCCGAAAATCAAAGCCATTTTCAGTAAATCGAGATTTCTTATAAAAGACATTATCCAGGGACCGACGATAATTAATACTATCCAAAAACATGCCTACAAGCCGACCCTTTCGATCAAATGTCCAGAGATCTTCATCCGGTTGAGTGAATACATTAAAAGCATGATATTTATTGGTGACAGTGATTGTGCAGCCATCACCCAGCGAGTGAGTAAATATTTCAGCAGGTTTCATTGGTGGATTAATGATCATGATCACATTTTGAGGGGATTCGTCGACCATCGGCGAATACAGCATGTTTCCAAATGGGGACATCTCTTTTCAAAGTTGAAATAAACCAGGTCATTGCCTCTATTGCCTCCAATCGATGAGGAGACCATATAATCACCTGCATGGACAAATGACCAATTGGAATTTCTCCCACTCTGTGGATGCAGTATAATTCGGAAATAGGGAATTTTCTCACTGTCTTTTCCCCAAGGATCTGAAGCTCCTTTTCGGCCATTTCAGGATAATGCTCGTAATCAAGGGAGACAATAATTTCATCATTTTCTGTATCTCGCACCCTGCCGTGAAAAACCAATTCAGCCCCGTCATTGGTATGCGTATCATTTTCAGGAACAGATTTTATGGGGTCCATCGTAATTATTGTCTTGACCATAGATCATCAACCTCCTGAAACAGGTGGGATGAAGGAAATTTCATCCCCATCATATAATTCAATTTTCTCACTAATATACTCTTTGTTGACAGCTGTTCTTATTGGAAGATCCTTTAATCCCGGGTAATTTGAGATAAACTGCTGATAAACGGTTTCGGTATCAGATCCAACTGGACATTCAATTGATAATATGGATTTACCCGTTTCATATTTCAGTAGTGAAAAACAGCGGATTGTCACTTTCATTTTATCGTTCATGTAATAATTGCTCCGATGTGAAATTTGATAATAGATTGACGGTGACCATTTCACCATCCACTACGGGTTTACTTGAGGGAGGCACATCTATAATGCAGTTTGAGCCCAAAGATGAAGTAAGCATATGTGACCCGGTTTTTGCGGATGCTTTACACATCAGACGATCATTTACAATTCCACATTTACCAAATATAAATCGATGCTTGAGCTTTTCTACTGGATATTCTCCAATTAAGGGTACTGATATTTTTTGTACTTGATTCTGCCCCGACATCAATTTGATCACGGGATGAATATATTCTAGATATCCGATAAATGAAGAGACTGGATTGCCTGGTAATCCGAAAATTAGTTTATTATCAAGGGTACCAAAAAACAGAGGTTTTCCTGGTTTTTGAGCTACTTTCCAAAATTTCTCGACAACACCAAGGTTACTAAATGCTGTTTTAACATAATCATATCTACCCATAGAAATTCCTGCCGATGAAATCACAACATCAGATGTTTGCAAAGCTCTTGAAAACCAGGATTCAATCTCATGTCGATCATCTCTTAATAAAATTGAAGATTTGATGATACCACCGCTCTCTTTAACCAGATTGCTGATAACGTGAAGATTTGAATTATATATTTTCCCTTCTTCCAACGGGAGACCGGGTTCAAGCAGTTCATCCCCGAGGCCAAAAATAGAAACAACCGGCTTTTTGAAAACAGTGATATACTCAAGACCAAATGTGGCAATGATGCCAATTTCAGCAGGTGTAACCTGCGTACCTTTTTTGATGAGTAATCTGTCCTTTGGAATTTCCTCACCGGCATAGCGGATATTCTGACCATTGGTAGCCGGTTTGTATATTTTAACTGCTTCAGATTCAAAACCACTGGTATTTTCTACCATGATCACTGAATTGGCACCGATGGGCAATTTCCCTCCCGTCATGATTTGAGTACAATGACCTTCTGATACTACCAGGTTAGAAGATTTCCCGGCAGGGACTACGCCAATAACATTTAGCACAATTGGAGTATCATTGCTGGCATTAAGGGTGTCTTGCCAACGAACGGCAAATCCGTCCATGGCAGAATTGTCAAATCGCGGCTGGGGGAATAGAGAGTAAATATCGTTTGATAATGTCCTTCCCAGGGATTGATCGAACCTGATCGATTCTTCAAGTGATTTTGGGATACTTGAGTTTATAATTTCTTTTGCTTCGAAATAAGTAATCATAATAGAAAAACCTTTCTAAATAAAAAGATAATTCCCAATAAAATTACCATTCCCAATAACTTTTGCATCGTTTCAGGTTTGATTTTTGACGATCCTAGCATTGAACCAGAAAACCCACCTAGTATTACGGCGACAATCAGCGGCAGAATAGCCATAAAATCAATTTCATTCAACTGGATTCGGGCAAACAGACCTGATACTGAATTCACAATAATAAATACAGCCCCTGCGGCGGCAGCTTCCTTTTGACTTCCAATACCTAAAATGATAATGATAGGTACCAGATATACACCACCGCCAATTCCAATCGCTCCGGAAAGAAATCCAAGTAAAATGCCAATCATCATCGAAAAACCAATTTGCTGTTTTTTATTCAGAGTTGCTTTAATTTTTATATCAGATGCAAGATAAATTCTGCAGGCGACAATGATCAGAGAGACCATTAGAATGAAGTGAAATAATTTAGCTGGTAAAGGAACCATCGCTCCAATATATGACATGGGAATGGAAGTAATGATGAATGGAAGGATAAGTGAGATTTTTCCATATCCATTCCTGATAAAATTGATAGCACCAAGAGTCGTGACGATTATATTCAAGGTGAGAGATACACCTGGAATCAAGCGATAACTCAGACCAAAAATTGCGAGTAGAGCAGTATAGGATGAACCACCACCCAATCCTATTGTGGAGTAAATAAAAGATACCACAAAAAATATTGCAGCAACTGCAGGCATTGGGAAAATCAAATCAGACATTAGTGATTCTTATTGTGAGCCTTTCCTTTGATCATATCAAATCCATGAAAAATCGTCGGGATTAACACATTTACGGCATCTCTAACTGCTCCTGGACTGCCCGGTAAACAGATAATCATTGAACTGCTGACGCTACCGGCGATAAGACGGGATAACATCGCCCGTTTGTTTTTTGTAGAACCATATCGGTGGAGGGCTTCCTCAATTCCATGAAGACGTTTTTGCAGTAATGGACTGACAACCTGAACAGTATTATCACGAGAGCCCAAACCGGTTCCACCTGTGGTAAGAATCAAATCCACACCTTCCATAATCCAGGATTGAATACAAAACTCAATATCCTTTTTATTATCCGGTATTATTTCGAAATGTTTGATAGAACAGCCTGCATTTGAGAACCCCTTTTTTAATATTTCACCAGAGATATCTTCAGATATCCCTTTAGAAACACTATCTGAAAGAACAAGAATAGCAGTAACAGGACGAAAACTCTCAAGATGGTCGGAAGATTTCCCACCAGTTTTTGAAATTAACATGGTAGGTCCTATTGTCATATTTCTATCCACTGCTTTACACATATCATAAATAGTCAGGGCAGCAGCAGATGCAGCGGTGAGGGCTTCCATTTCAATACCCGTCGAATCATTGGCCCTAATAGTTGAAGTAATTCTGATGTTATCTTCTCCAATCGAAAATTGGATATCCGCAAAGGTAATAGGGATTGGATGACAGAGGGGAATAATTTGACTTGTCAGTTTTGCTGCCTGGATACCAGCGATTTTTGCAGCCGTCAGGACATTGCCCTTTGGTATCTTGCTATCTTGAATTTGTTGAATTGTAGTCTTGTTTAGAGTAATTGCTGATTCGGCAACGGCTCTTCTGGAAGTTGTCAATTTATCAGTAACATCTACCATTCTCAGATTGCCATCGTTATCGATATGTGTAAAATCATTCATAATGATTCTCCCTATTTGTGATTATCCACCAATTTGTGTCATACTGGTGCGAACTTGCTTGTTCAGTTTTTCAGCTTCAAAACCATCAAGCGGTTTATGCCACATAGCATTTTTTATAAATAACAGAATTTCTTCATCACTACCGCCATTCCGCATAAGATCTTTTAGGTTGTATTCTGTATTTGAAAATAAACAATTGCGGATGCAACCATCAGCAGTTAAGCGAATCCGATCACATTGTCCACATAATGATCGGGTATATGCTGGAATAATTGCCAGGGCACCTTTATATCCTTCAGGTTTGAAATAATACTGTTCAGTTTTACTGCCATACTCACCTATGAAGTCCGGGATGATTTTTTTTATCCGTTCAAGAATGAATTCAACACCCATAAATTTACCGGTTTTCCAAATTTGAAAATCATCAAACGGCATCAATTCAATAAAACGGATGGTTATTGGTAATTCCTTTGCAAGATTAATAAAACCGGGTAGGTCATCCTCATTTATTTCCCGCATAAGCACCGTATTCACTTTAACGGTGATCCCTGGGATACTAAGTGCAAAATGTAAGTTTTCCATTACCTGATCCAGCTTATCTCGACGAGTTATCTGATGAAACCGATCATTGCGGATTGTATCCAAACTGAGATTGAAACCGGATAATCCTGCTTCAACAAGCGGTTCTAGATATTTATGAAGCAATAATCCGTTTGTAGTCATGTTGATAGATTCGATAGATGATTGATGGATATCTTTAACGATATCAACTATATCATTTCTCAATAGCGGTTCCCCACCTGTCAGACGAACTTTATTGAGTCCATTGGCGGAAAGAGTTCTAACCACACGGACAATCTCATCTTTCGAAAGTAAATCTTTTTCAGGTTTGAATGCTATACCGGTTTCAGGCATACAATAAATACATCTAAGATTGCATTTCTCATTCACTGCAATGCGGATGTAATCGAATATTCGGTCGAATTGATCTTTTATCATTTATAAATAAGGTTATTTGAATTAAAACTCCGGTGAGATGGCAGAACACCCAAAATGGGTGATTATCTCCTTTCCAATACGGGAGGCTGACCGATTTCTCTGTCAACCCTTCAATTGCTACACACAATCGGGAATCCTTTTTCCATCGTTTTGAAAACCATAGATATTGTCTTTAGGTCATCAAAATCGGAGAATTATTTATATAATTGTTCTAAAAATTACGAATAGGAATGGAGAATATAATAAAATATGATTCAGCTACACAGAATTTCTATCTAAATCGGCTGTATCATTTATGTCGCCCATATAATGATTCATCAATGTTTTTGATCTAAAGACCAGGCTTGATAAAAAAGTAACCAACGCAACGGTGACAAGAATGATTACCATTCTTCCCCATGAAACACCGTATTGCATTCTTTCAATCATTGAAGTATAAGCAGTCCAAAGCCATTCGGCGCTGGCAAGTATTAGGAATATCTGCACCACTTTTGGCGTCCAGGTTTTTCTAACAAATAAAATGAAGGGCATCAACAGACATACCGCCACAAAGATCATATTTCCACTGCGAAAAAAATGGGCACTTATAAGTAAAGTACTAAAAACAACTGGTAAAAACAGGAGAAACTTCATTTATTCTGACCTTGGTGATACTTAATTAATCGGTAATAATATGTCTCAGTAGAATTGTTAATCCTTCAAGATAACTATCCTTACCAAGACCAGAAACGCGGCCGACACAAATTTTTGATATTACCGAAACCTGTCTAAACTCTTCCCGCCCGTAAATATCTGACAAATGAACCTCAACGGTGGGAATATTCACCGCAGAAATGGCATCCCTGATGGCATATGAATAATGGGAAAAAGCGGCGGGATTAATGATAATGCCCTGAGCCCAATGACGTTCATCATGGATTGTATTGATAATTTGTCCTTCGTGATTGGACTGATAAAATTTAAAATTATGCCCCGTTGCTTCAGGGGATGTCTCCAACCACATCATCAACTCCTCAAGAGTAGCCGATCCATAAATTTCAGGTTCCCGCTCTCCCAGCAGGTTCATATTTGGTCCGTTGATAACCAGAATATTCATACTTTCTCCAGAGATATTTTAATTATTTCTTCACTGACAAGAGATGAAATTACTGGTTTTCCCGGTTCCTCCAATAGTATAAAATTGCGAATGTCACCCATATTTTTTTTATCATGACGAATGATCTGAATAATTTGATCTGTATCAATTATTTTTATATCGGGAAGAGGTAATAGGTGAATCAAATTCTGGAGAGCCTGCCAATTATTTTCTGAGAGGTTTTGTGATAGACCACAGGCAGTTCCATATTTATTTGAAATAAACCCGGCACATAACATTCCGTATGCCACCGCTTCTCCATGACGGATATTCCCGTGTCCTAATGTGGTTTCCAGGGCATGTCCTACAGTGTGTCCAAAATTCAGAATCTTCCGAATACCCGATTCCTTTTCATCCTGTGAGACTACCTCAGATTTAATTTTGCAGGATTCAAAAATTGCTTCAGTGAATAAGCTGACATCCCCAGTTTCATTGTAGGATGTGATAATGGATGAGAGAATATTAAAAAATGAGTGATCGTATATAGAGGCTGTTTTTATTATTTCTGCTATGGCAGAATAAATTTCCCGTTGAGGTAATGATTTTAATAGTTGAGGATCGATGAGAACCATTTGCGGCTGATAAAAAACTCCCACCAGATTCTTACCCTCAGAAATGTTTACGGCAGTTTTGCCACCAACTGATGAATCCACCATGGCAAGAAGAGAAGTGGGTATCTGGATATACGGCATGCCCCTCATAAAAGTAGCAGCGATGAATCCAGTGAGATCTCCAATCACTCCACCGCCAAAAGCAAGTAAGTATGAAGAACGGTCGCATCCCAGTTGAATCAATTGGGAATAAATAGACGCTGCCGTTTTAAGAGATTTTGAATTTTCACCCTCGTCGACAAATATAACAGTCGGTGCAATTTGATTTATTATCAATGTGGATGATAGTTCTTTTCCATAAAGATTCCAGATGTTCCGGTGTGTGATAATAACCCACTTCTGGCCATGATTGAATGGATCAATAAATTTATGGATATCATTCAAAATGCCATTGCCAATTAAGATATTATAGCCGTTTGATTCAGTATTTACAGTAATAGTATGGTGGTTTTCGATCATATCTTTCTGGTCTTATGATTTTTTCATATCGATGATTATCTCAATATTTATATCTAAACACCAAGTAATCACAACAAAAAATAACTACTGCCTTTTTTTTATTTTTGTCTTCTTCTCTTTTATTCTTACATAAATTAACTTGAAGCGGCCCCTGGGACTTTCCCGCTGTTCAATTTCAAAAATAGTAATTGAATTTATCAAAGGAGTTAATTTTTGGAATCCAAAATTCCTAGAATCAAAATTTGGTTGCTTTTTTTGTAAAAGACTACCCACATCTCCCAAAAAAGCCCAACCATCGTCATCGGCAAGATCGGATATTGTGGTTGAAATCAGTCTGATTACCTTTGGCGTTATTTTATCGAAATTACTTTTTGCCGACGGTTTGTTCCTGGTTATTTCTGACTCATTATCTTCGGATTGATTTTTTAGAATTTCGATGTAGATGAATTTATCGCAGGCAACGATAAATGGATTGGGCGTTTTTTTCTCGCCAATCCCCAATACATGCATTCCAGCTTCTCGAAGGCGCGTTGCCAATTTGGTGAAATCGCTATCGCTTGAAACAAGGCAGAAGCCATTGACTTTTTCAGAATATAAAATATCCATGGCGTCAATTATCATGGCAGAATCGGTGGCATTCTTACCGGTTGTGTAGCCATACTGCTGGATTGGCGTAATCGCATTTTCCAGGAGAAGATTCTTCCACTTTGATAGATTAGGTTTTGTCCAATCGCCATAAATTCTCTTGATTGTGGGATTTCCATACTTGGCGATTTCTTCCATCATTTCTTTGATATATGCAGATGGAATGTTGTCACCATCAATGAGTACAGCATATCTAATATCCATATTTATTCACCATTCTATTGATTAATTAAAAAGCAAGTCTATTATCTTTTCGGAGACATCATTCGATGTTAATTCATCTGTCTCAAGGGTTAGATCGGCAGTGGAGTGATACCAGTCCTTACGGCTTTCCCAAATTTTAGAAAATTGTTCGTTCATAGGTTGAGAGGAGTTCAAAACGGGTCTTTTTACGGAATTCTTGATACGGGATGCCAATACTTCAGGAGATGCATTTAGAAATATTGTGTAACCAGTCTCTTTCAATATATGGCGGTTTTCACTCTGTATAATAATTCCCCCGCCAGTGGAAATAATATTACCGGATAGTCTACTGATCTTTTTCAAAATATGAGTTTCTTCTGAGCGAAATTTCTGTTCTCCCAAAAGATTAAAAATCTCAGTTATGGTCATTTTTGATTCTTTTTCAATTTCCAGATCAATGTCGATAAAATTAATGTCCCTCTGTTTTGCCACCTTTTTCCCGACGGTGGTTTTCCATGAGCCCATCATACCGATGAGATAAATATTTTGTGTGGTTGAAATTACCACTTCCCGGTGGCACGTATATGCTGGGTCAATTGATCCATAGAATCACCGCCGAATTTTTCTAATAAGGCATCAGTTAAAGCAAATGCCAGCATAGCTTCGGCAACTATGGATGCAGCCGGTACCGCACAGGAATCTGTCCGCTCTTTATGAGCAGATTTAGGTTCTTTTGTGTGGATATCAACAGACCTCAAGGGTTTAATCAGGGTGGGAATAGGTTTCATAACCAGACGAATATCCAAGGGTTGGGCATTGCTCATTCCTCCTTCGATTCCGCCAGCATGATTTGTATATCGGCTGAAATTTTTGCCATCCCAACCAATTTCATCATGAGTTTCGCTTCCCAATCGATGTCCATATTCAAATGCCGGTCCGAATTCGATCCCTTTAAAAGCATTGATTGACATAATAACTGCAGAAATTCTGGCATGGAGCTTTCTTTGCCAATGAGTATAAGAACCCAGTCCATACGGAAGCCCGGTAGCCATCAACTGAATGACACCACCGACAGAGTCCCCCGAATCAGAGGCTTTTTTTATTGCAGAAATCATATTGGATTCTGCATTTGAGTCCAGGCATCGTACGGGTGATTTATCGACAAGGGTATTCAATTCAGGCATGCTTAATTCTGGTGGAACAATGGTATTGTCAATTACGTCGTGGATACTTATGATTCGGCTGGCGATATGGATGTTTAATGATTCAAGTAACTTTCTGCAAATGGCCGCCAATGCTACCCGCATCGCCGTTTCCCGGGCAGATGAACGCTCAAGTACATTGCGGATATCCTGGAATCCAAATTTTTGGATCCCGGCAAGATCAGCATGTCCCGGTCGGGGCAAAGTGATGGTTTTTACTTCTTCCTCAATTGGTTCAACAGACATTTTAATCTGCCAGTTTTCCCAATCTTTGTTTGGAAGTATCAATCCTATCGGAGAGCCCAGTGATTTTCCAAATCTGACGCCAGTATATATTTCAGCATGATCCTTTTCAATCTGCATCCGTTTACCACGGCCGTAACCCTGTTGTCTCCTAATCAGTTGTTTTGCAATAAATGATTCATCAATTTCCAGGCCTGCAGGTAATCCCTCAATAATTCCAAGGAGTCCTTTACCGTGAGATTCGCCAGCGGTGAGGAACTGAATCTTTTGCATCATAGATTCTCTACCAATTCAGCGGTTATCTTTTGAATGTTTACATTAGATGAAATCGCTTTTCCATACCATGTATCCAAAGATAATAGTCCCTGATGAATAAACATATCCAATCCATTGATTGTTGTAGCCCCTGAAAGCTTCCCCAAATAAATAAATTCAGTTTCAAGGGGATTGTAAATCAGATCAATTAGGATTTGGTCTTTCATCATCAATTCGGTGGACATTGGACTCCGGCCTTCAAAATCACCCATCCCAAGTGGAGTTGTATTGATAATAATACTGTTAGGCTTCACTAGAGGGGGAAACTTATCATATTCCACACAGGTCAAAATTGTATCAGAATCAATAATGCTCAGACTGTCTATGAGGGTTTGGCCATGCTCCTTATCTCTTGTTACAAATATAAGCATACCAGCCCCACCCTGGATTAAAGCATAAGCAACGCTATGGGCGGACCCTCCAGTTCCAAAAATGATGATGCTCCTTCCAGTAGCATGAATATCATGATTCCTCAGCAACATGGAAAATCCCCACCAGTCCGTATTATATCCCACCAGTTTATCATTAACATGGGCAACAGTATTTACAGACTGGATTAACCGCGCCCTTGGATTCAATTCGTCCAGATGCTCAATAACTGTCTTTTTATATGGGATAGTAACATTTATACCATCCAATTCACCTGATCGCAGATAGTCAAGAACATTTGGGATATCTTCCTCATCGCAACGAATCTTACTATATTCTGCATTCAGTCCGGTTTGCCTAAAAATATTCTCATGGAGAATTGTCCCTAAGCTGTGATCAATGGGATCACCAATCAAGAGAAATAATCTAACTTCTGACATAAAATAATATCCTGTTTTACCTGGTCAATATATCCAGATATTGGTGAAATTCAGGGAATGATGTTGCAATACATTTTTCATCATCAAGATGGTTGTCTCCATCGGAAATCAAACCGGCAATTTTGAATGCCATGGCAATCCGATGATCTCCGAAAGTGGTAATATTTGAACCTTTCAATTTTGTGGGGCCGTTAATAATAAACCCGTCTCTTAATTCTGTAATATCAGCGCCCATTTTGGACAAATTACTGCAGACAGCATGAATCCTATCCGATTCTTTGACTCGAAGTTCTTCGGCACCAAGAATTTTTGTTATGCCCACGGCCTGCGTTGCCAGCACTGCCAGCAAAGGTAGTTCATCAATTATAGCAGGAATATCGTTTTCCCCAAGTTCAATTGACGACAGTAATTTATAGCTGATTTTAACATCCCCAATAGGTTCGCCCATAACTGAATCTGTTTTTGATATTTCAACATCGGCACCCATAGACTGGATGATTTCAAAAAATCCAGTACGTGTTTGATTCAATAATAAATCTGTAAAAATTACCTCTGATTCTGGTAATAATAAAACACTTGCTGTAAAAAAAGCAGCTGAGGATGGATCACCGGGAATCCTAATGCTGAATTGCGGAACTGAATTGGTTAATCTGTTGATCAGAATGCGGTTATCTTCAACCTCCAATGGCAAACCAAGATATTTAAACATATTCTCAGTATGATCGCGGGTTTTTACGGGTTCGGTAATGATTGTTTGCCCATCTGCACCCAATCCGGCAAACATAATCGCTGATTTGACCTGAGCACTGGCTATGGGCAGCGTATAAGAAATTCCCTTCAAATTTGCCGGGGAAATATGGATTGGTAAACGTCCGTCAAGTGAGGTGATATCAGCTCCCATTTTCTGAAGAGGATTGATTACCCTGTTCATGGGTCTGCCGGAAAGCGATGAATCTCCAATTAGGGAGGCGCTGATTTTTTGACCGGCGAGCAAACCACCTAGGAGTCTTGCTGAAGTCCCTGAATTTCCACAATTGAGTGGTAATAATGCATGTTTAAGTTTGTCACCACGTACATGAATGGTGTGGTCTTCTATATCAAAATTAATCCCGCAATGATTAAGACAATTCATGGTGGAGTTTATATCCGCACCGCTTGAAATGTTTTGAATGGTACAGTCCTGCTCAGAAAGCGATGCTAATAGTAACGCTCGATGGGAAATAGATTTATCTCCCGGCAGTGATATTTTACCTTTAATCCTCATCTTGGCATTCCGGCGAATTGAATGAAGAATGAATATGCCGGATAGCATCCTCTAATTGTAAAATGGTTTCATTTGTATATGGATTAAACCTCTGCAAGTCTTTAAACAATTCTAAACTGTCATTGCAGGTCTGCTCAATCACCGCCAGCAGATCGGTAAATCCAAGAGTATTAATTTCGGTTGATTTTACATCGGCTTTTTCAAGAACCCGACCAATAAAATGGGTGATACCCTGACTTACCGCAGCCTGTCTGTCATGTTCTTCAGGTGTCATCTCAACGATTCGTATGGAGTGACTTTTAAAATAATCTTTCAACGAGTCGTACCTAAAATATATATCACGGAGGGGATGCATGACCATTTTTTGTTCCCTGTACTGACTATAGGAATCCGGTCCGAACATTGGATGACTGCAAATTATTCCGGCATGGGAAGGAAGATTTTTTTCCATAACCTCAGCTGGATATTTTTTTACAGAACAGACATCAATAACTGTAGTCTTTTCACCAATATGGGATCGAATGTCTTTTATCACATTTAAGAAATCTCTGATGGGCACAGCAACAAATACCAGGGATTGAGAGCATACGTCACCTAGTTGCGCGCATCTATATTTATCTGGCACATCAGTTGAAAAGGGATCGTAAATTTTTAAATCATAGCCCGCTTTAAGAATTGTTGCCAGAATCCTGCCGAATCTGCCATACCCAATAATACCAACCGTCATAAAATATTATTACCGGGTATCGCTTCTGCGAAATACCTTTTGGCGTATTTGATTATGAAAGAAATGTCAGGCAGGATCATCAGGTAGTTTTCTTAATCCAAGGAACAAAGTGAGATTATGTTTCAAATCGTGAATATCTTCCTGGACAATGGTCAAATCATATAATTCTGCACATGAGCGATTTCCAATGACGGCGGCAGTTTCCGGTATTTTACCTTCGCTTAAACGCCGAGCGGCTTCAGCAGTATCATCAGCTTCGATAAGCGGACGGGTCCAAAAATGATCGGCAAGATAGTCACGACATTGTCTGATCGCCTGCTGGTGGGAATGAATTTCGGTGATATCACCAATAAAAACTCCTCTTTTGGCAAGAAGATTTTGTCGAACCATGATATGAAACATTTCAATGATTTCACATTGATACCGGGCAAGTGCATGGACACTTTCGATGACAACACCACCCTGGGCATTTTCCATGGCAATAATGCCATAGTCAACGCTTTCATCCCCAAGACTTTTCATCACAGCTGCTGATGAAACTAGCGGAATTAGCTCAAAATGTTCAAGTCCATGATTATGGGCAAAGGATTCTGCCGCTTCCTCGCTGAAACTACCTTTTACGCCCTGTATGCCTATTTTTATCATATTATCCAAAAATTTTAGCCTCTAAAATACGGATGATTTGGAACCTTGGATACAGCGAATCAAAATTTATTTTTTGCTGAAGATTCTTAAATCCTATTGTCATTATCTTATCCACAATGGTCCTCCTCAACAAAATCCATTGGCTCGATTTGGAGTGTACAATGTTCTATCCCATACTCTTTTGCCAGGAAGGTTTGGGTATTTTTCAAACATTTTGACCAGTGATGAGTCTCGGTGCATTCCGGACATAATTTTAAATGGGCACTCAAGGATGGTTTATTCTGAGAGATTGACCATATATGAAGATCATGTACTTGTTCAATATGTTCCAGGCTAAGTATCGATTCCTTAATAGTGTTATAATCCAAATGTTCTGGAACCGTATCCATTAAAAGTTTCACACTTTGCTCAAGAAGGGATTTTGTCCCAATTAAAATAAGAATGACAATAAAAATACTGGCAATGATATCGATAACAGTAAAATTCCACAACCAAATTGCCAATCCTGAGATGATAGCACCTACAGAACCCAATGTATCAGCGAGAAGATGCAGATAAGCACCCTTTATATTCATATTGTCCTGGTGATCTTTTGACAGGATCCAGGCACTTATCCCATTTGCAAAAAGACCTGACACCGCGATAATCAGCATTGGTCCACCAAGAATATTTTGAGGGGATCCAATTCGTTCGAATGCTTCAATAAGGATGAATCCGCAAATAAATACCAGGGTGGCTCCATTGATAAATGCCCCAATGACTTCAGCGCGCATAAATCCATATGTCCATTTTGCATTGGCTATTTTTTCACCAATTTTTGAGGCAAATATTGCCAATCCCAATGCCATAACGTCTGTAAACATATGACCGGCATCGGAGAGTAAGGCCAGACTGTTGGAATATATCCCGCCAAATAGTTCAATTATGAAAAAGATGAAATTAATCCAAAACGCCCACCAGAGATGTTTTCGGATTGTTGTTGCTCCTTGCATATGATCATGCATTAGACTATTTCTGAACCTGTTTTGAGGATTTGAACACAGCTTTAAAAATTCTGATTAACTGCTCATCAGTTATTGAATTCCCGGCATATTCAGCCAGACGTTGCAGGATTTCCCGTTCCCGAGATCGATCTTCGATGGGGATTTGGAGCTCTTTCTTCAGCTCTCCAACTTTTTTTGCCGCAATCATTCTATCCTTGAGCAGGCGTATGATCTGCTGATCAATTTTATCGATGGTTTTTCTCAAATGTAGGATTCTGTCGTCCATTTTAGACCTGTGTTTACTTCAAGTATAGATTAATTATTAAACTTAAATTATGACCAACAGGTATATGTAAAAAAGTGGATTTAATATCGGTGGACATTGGATAACAGACAAATTCACGATCAATTTATAAATTAATTACTGATATGCCATTTAATGGTAAATTTATTCCCGGAGGAATTATGTATCAATTTCAAAAGAAAGTACGATTCAGTGAAGTTGACGCTGCAGGCGTTGTTTTTTTTGCTCGTGCATTTGAATATTTTCATATGGCATATGAGGATTTCATGGCTTCTTTGGATCTGGATCTTCACCAGCAATTTCTTTCTGCAGGAACCGCTCTACCATTTGTTCATGCTGAAGCCGATTACAAAAAGGCAATGAAGTTGGGTGAAATATTGGCTATTGGAGTAACGGTTACTGAAATTGGCACCAGATCTTTTTCTATCAATTATCAAATTACCGGACCAGAAAACAAAATTCGAGTATCCGGGAGCAGCAAGCATGTTTATGTTACCTCAAATTTCAAATCTGCAACATTACCAGGTGAAATTCGCAGCAAGCTGGAAGCGCTGGTTGAAGCCAATATTTAATTTTCAATTAGATAAAAAAACATCATCATCAAAACCTTTCTCCAATGAGCCCCTTTTCTACTTGCCTTAAAGGGAAAAGCTAGAAGTTATTTAAACTTGATTAACTATATAACTATTTGATAAAAATTAGGATAACCATATAGATATTTTGTTAGCTGATAACGTGAATAGTCAAGATAAAAAGTTTAAAGATTTATTTAGAATTTTTAGTTGAAAACAATTTGTTACAATGTAATAAATAAGTTATAGCGTAACTTTTGCCACAAATTTCACAACAATTAAATAAAACAACAAAGGACATATTTTATGCTTTCCAGAATCGCTGTCGCTTTAGTGCTTTTAACTTCCCTGTTTGCAATAGAAAATACATGGGTCGAAATAAATGGCTCAATTACTTCATCAAACCAAATTATAATTAAATTTAACGAAAATATTTCACCCTTGTTAGGCTTGGAACAACCGATGGCCCTTGAGTCACGAACTGACATTGTTCAGATTCTGAAGGATACTCCCATTTTAGAATTTAAGCCGGTTTTTCAAAACTATGAAAATTTTACAGAATTACACAGATCGAATAGTCTGCACCAGTATTATGTGATATCATTTACTAAAGCAGTGGATATTGAGAATGTCCAAAATCAATTGAAGTCTTTACAAGATGTAGAAACAGTAGATTATAATTATCAGGTCAGACCCGCTTTTGTTCCAAACGACCCAAATTATCCTGAGCAGTGGGCCCATGATAATCAAGGCCAGGCTGGACCGGGAAATGTCGGTCATGTGGATTGTGATATGGATACAGATGAAGCATGGGATATCACTCAGGGAAGTGAGGATGTAATTGTTGCAGTATTGGATACAGGTGTTAATGATCATACAGAACTTGAGGGCAGGCTTTTAGATGGATATAATTTCTATGATAATAATTTTAATGTAAGCGATGTTTTTGGGCACGGTACCCAATGTTCAGGAATTGTAGCTGCTGCCGGGAATAACTCAGTGGGTGTTGCAGGTGTAGCCTGGAATTCAAAAATTTTACCGGTAAAAGTACTTGGTAATAGTGGCAATGGTGACCAAGTCATCCTGGCAAATGGTATTCAATGGGCCTCAGATAATGGTGCCGATGTGATCAGTATGAGCCTAAGATGGACCAACCAGGTGTCTCTTTGTGATGATGCCATTACCTATGCCTTTGAAAATGGAACATTATCTCTTGCCGCAACCGGTAACGAAAATATTTCAGTCCTCGGATATCCTTCTGCATATGAGAATTGTGTTGCTGTAGGTGGACTATCACCTTGCAATGAAAGAAAAAGCTATTCATCATGTGACGGTGAAAGTTTCTGGGGTGCAAATTATGGTGGAGATATGGACCTCGTGGCTCCATGTGTAAAGATCCCTACTATCACCAACTCCGGCGGATATACCATGGAATTCAATGGCACTTCCTCGGCATGTCCAAACGCGGCTGGTGTTGCGGCACTGGTAAAATCAGTTCACCCAGGATTAACCCCAGGTGAAATTCGAACAATATTGCAGGAAACTTCTGTTGATATTTTAGGACCAGGTTGGGATGCTGAAACGGGTTACGGACGAATAAATGCCCTTAATGCAGTTGAAGCAGCTGTATCCATGAATTGTGGAAATAATACTATTCTTGGAGATACCAATCTTGACGGTGATGTAAATGTATTGGATATTGTAATTGTGGCAAATATCATAATTGGTTTGTTGGAAGATCCAGATTACTGTCAAACATGGGCGGCAAATATAAATGATGATGAGATTATCAATATCCTTGATATCATTCTAATAATCAATACAATCATGGGGTATTAATACATACCAAACTGAACAATTTTAGACTTAGTTAAAAATTACATTAATCATGTTTTTTAGGGAGTTATAACATGAAAAAAATTATAATTATATTATCAGTCATTTCCTTTGTCTTTTCATTTGAACAGCAAATAGGACAATTAAACGAATTTGATGTGTCGATGAATAAAATCGTTCTAAAAATGTCTTCTGAAATCGCACCAAAATTAGGGGAAGAAATGCCCCTGACTGCCGAATTCTTACCGGGATTGGAAGCTTATACCGGCGAATTTAGAAATTATAACTTTTATCCTCTTTTCCAGAATTATCAAAACTTTTCTGAAGCGCATTACTCTCATGATTTGCATCAGTACTATGTTTTGGAAACGGATACTCCCCAAAATATAAAAAATGCCTTAGATGAATTACTAAAAATCCAGGGAATCATAAAAGTGGAACCGGATTATATAAAGCATTCCTATATCACACCAAATGATACTTATTACTCTGACCAATGGGCTCACAATAATACTGGTCAAGCCGGATCAGGTAATGTGGGAATCCCTGATTGTGATACAGATACAGATGAAGCCTGGGATATAACAACTGGTAGCGAAGATATTATCATAGCCATATTGGATACGGGTGTGAATCCTGATCATTCTGAATTTGCCGGGAAAATGGTTGACGGCTGGGATTTTGTAAATAATGACGATGATCCAGATGACGATTATGGTCATGGTACACCATGTGCTGGGATCGCTGCGGCTATTGGAAATAATAATAGCGGAATCGCTGGTGTTTCATGGGGGTCCAAAATTATGTCTGTGAAAATTCTTGATTCAGGTGGATCAGGAAATGACACCAATATTGCCAATGGTGTTCTATTTGCCGCTGATAACGGAGCCAGAATTATCAGCATGAGTTTGGGTGGCGGTAGTTTTGTCACTTATTTTGATAATGCAATCACCTATGCCAACGAAATCGGGACAGTAGTATTTGCTGCTTCTGGGAATGATAATACGGGAACGGTAAGTTATCCCTCAAGATATGACGATTGTATATCGGTTGGTGCTTTATCACCATGTAATGAAAGAAAGAATCCCGGTTCATGTGACGGCGAAAATTGGTGGGGGAGTAACTTTGGTGCTGAATTAAATTTCATGGCACCAGGTGTATTAATCAATACTACATCGATGGGAGGGGGATATACCTCCAGCTTTAATGGTACCTCATCAGCATGCCCTCATGCTGCGGGAATCGGTGCCTTGATCTTATCCGTCACTCCAGCTTTATCTGCTGATCAGGTCCTGGCTATTATGGAAATAACGGCTGACGATTTATATGGTCCTGGATTTGACACCGAAACAGGTTTTGGTAGACTGAATGCTTTTCAATCTGTATCCTATTCAATGTCCACCCCACAAATTGATATTCCCGTTGAACTTATCGAGTTTGAAATGGATCCGGGAGATGAAGTGTCAGATGTTATTCTGATTGTCAACACCGGTGATGATGATCTTACCTATTCAATTGATCCTGATGAATATTACTGGACTGATTCAGATGATGAGTATATTGAATATGAATGGATAGATATTGAAGGTATTGGCACGGAAGTTAATTTTGTTCATAATGATGAAGCTGCTCCTGAATCAATTCAGCTGGATTTTGCCTTTCCATTTTATGGACTCGAATATACAGAATGCATTGTAAATGCCAATGGCTGGCTCGGTTTTGGTGATGACAATGTGGAGTGGCTTAATACTGTGCTGCCATCTGAAGAAGCACCCATGCCGGGAGTATTTGGCTTCTGGGACGATCTGAATCCTAATAATTCAGGTAACAGTAACTTAATGGCGGGTGATGTCTATTACCATTCAGATGACAGTCGTCTAGTGATTTGGTTTGATCATGTGGTTCATTGGTATGGTACGAATGAAATTGAAGGCACCTATGATTTTCAAATGGTATTGTATAATGACGGTGTCATTATGTTTAATTATCGCTCAATGGTAGGTGAATTAGGTTTGGCAACAATAGGAATCCAAAACGAAGTAGGTGATGATGGAATACTCATAAACTATAACATGGAATATGCCCATGATGAAATGTCCATTCTCATTCAGACTATGCATGATTTTCTTACAATCAGTCCACTGGAAGCGACAATTCCACCCATGGAAGCAATTGAAATGACCATTACGGTGAACTCTGCAGGTGTGGCTCCAGGTATATATCAGGATTGGGTCAAATTAACCACCAACGATTACTCAAACATCCACCCTGTAATCCCTATACTCACTGCTATTGGTACGTTAAATTGCAGCGAATGGGAACCTGGTGATGTGAATCAGGATGATCTTCTCAATATATTGGATATAATAACCATTGTAAATATTATTATTGGCAACACTGAAGATCCTGAACCCTGTCAGGTGTGGGCTGCTGATGCAAATGGCGATGGTGATCTAAATGTTTTGGATTTGATCTCGCTGGTTTCGATTATATTAGAACAGTAATACGATTGTTCAGTTCAGGATTTATCCTGAATCGCTGATTTTAAATTACGGTGCCATCCTGAATAACGGCTCCTTTTGGAATAACAATAATTCCATCACGGATAACATAATTATCGTGGAATTCCTCGGTAATATTATTTGAATTCACCAATTGAACATTCTTTCCAATCCTGGCATTTTTATCAACGATGACATTTTTTAGAACAGAATTGTTACCAATACCGATTGGTATATCATAATCTGAGTCGGAATCCATGTCCTCATAAAAATCTGCACCCATTAAATACGTTCGATCCATATTCACATTATCACCAATGACGCTTCGGATCCCTATTAAGGAATTCTGTATTGTGGCGTTTGATATATGGCAGCCTTCGGCAAGGAATGATTTTATTATTCGGGCATTCTCAACAATGGCACCTGGTAGAAATCGTGAATGGGTATAAACCGGTTTATTCACATCAAAAAATGAAAATGGGGGATGGCGGTCGGTCAAGGCCATATTTGCTTCAAAAAATGTTTTAATGGTTCCGATATCTTCCCAGTATCCATCAAAATGGTAACCAAATGTCCGATATTTTGAAATAGATGCAGGGATGATATTTTTCCCAAAGTCGTTGCCCTTCATAGTCAATGCATCTCTCAATACTTCCTTATTAAAAATATAAATACCCATTGAGGCAAGGACGCATTTTTCACCGTTAATAATTTGACTTATATTATGGATTTCCTCATCCGTCTGTGGTTTTTCAGCAAATTCAGTGATGCGACCGGATTGGTCTGTTTTTAACACACCTAACTCCCTGGCAGCATCCAACGGTTTTGGTTTTACGGCGATGGATACCTGGGCATTATTTTCCAGGTGATATTTGAAAAATTTGGAATAATCCATTTTGTACAGATGATCACCAGCAAGTATCACATAGTGAGTGGCCGGGAGACTTTCCAGCCGTGACCAATAAGATCTTACAGCATCGGCAGTGCCCTGAAACCAGTCAGTACGATCGTAAGTCTGCTGAGCAGCAAGAATTTCCACATTTCCACCTGAGAATAAATCAAATTGATAGGATCGATAAATATGGCGATGAAGCGACAAGGTATTGAATTGAGTCAAGAGCCTGATATTCTTTATTCCTGAGTTGATACAATTACTTATTGGGACATCAATTAATCGGTATTTCGCCCCGATTTGTACAGCTGGTTTTGCCCTATATTTTGTGAGAGGATTTAGTCTCTCACCACGACCTCCACCCATTATAATAGCGTCGAGTCTCAATTTATTTTTCATTTAATTCTCCAAGGGCTGATTGGTAAAGCCCGATATATTGTTTTGCAGACTGATTCCATGAATAATCTGCTTCCATTGCATTTGAAATGATGGATAACCACTGGTTTTTATCTTTCCATATTTTAACAGCCTGCTGTATCATATCCAGCAAATGTGAACTATCATACTGTTGAAATAGAAAACCATTGCCATTTTTACCATCCCACTGCTGAACGGTGTCCGCTAATCCTCCTGTTTTGTACACCAATGGGATCGTACCGTATTTCAAGCTGTAAATCTGATTCAAACCACAGGGCTCAAATCTCGATGGCATGAGAAACATATCCGAACCGGCTTCGATGTTGTGGGCAAGTTCCTCATTAAACCGACCTTCATAAAAAATATTTTCCGGATATTGATTAGCAAAATCTTTTAGAGATTGAGAAATATCATCCATTCCTGAACCAAGAAATACACATTGAACCCCCATCTTCACCAGGTCAGGAATTATATCGAGGATGAGATAAAATCCCTTATTCTCAACCAGTCGAGATATTGATCCTATCAGTGGTTTGCTTTCATCAGGTTCAAAACCGGCATATACTTGGAGCGCAGATTTATTTTTTGATTTTCCAAATAGATCAGATGGTGAATACCTGTTTTTTATAAATGTATCATTTTCAGGACTCCAATACGAATAATCTGCTCCATTTAAGATGCCTGAAAATTTATGAGAAATCTGGTTCAGGGTTGAATACAGTTCATAGGAAAGTTCATTGATGGCGAGTAATTCATCAGCATAGGTTGGGCTCACTGTATTCACCTGATTGGCAAATGTACAGCCAAGGTACATTGATGATCTGTCCTCAGATGGAATATCTATCAATTTCTTAATATCCTGCTCATCAAGATATTTACTTTCCGCCTGAGAAAAATACCCCTGATATTGAAAATTATGGACAGTCAGTATGGTGGCAATTTCCATTTTTCGATTGGTTATAAAAAATGGCAGCATGGCGGTATGATGATCATTGCAATGCACGATATCTGCTTCAAGAAATCTTGTTTCAATCAATTTCAAAACGGCTTTCTGAAAAAAGAAAAATCTGAAATTATTATCTGGGAATCCTTCACCATTGGGGAGTGTGTATATACCATCTCTTCCAAACATTTCATCATTGTGGATGAAATAATGACGTAGATCATTAGAGTGATCTTGATCAAACTGGTAAAGCTCAAAAGGGACTTCTTCATTTCCCATTTGGATAAGCGCTCCAAAACCGGAATCAATAATATGGTCCATTTCAGGATTGATTTTAGAATACAGGGGGCTTATGACAGAGATATTATGCCCCAATGAAGATATTTGTTGCGGCAGGGCCCCGGAGACATCAGCCAAACCACCGGCTTTTGAAAAGGGTATAACTTCAGCAGATATAAAAATAATGTTCATATTCAGTGGCAAAAATTACAAAATGCAAGTTGCAGATAACGAGTGGGAATTAAGTTAAATTGAAGTTAATTATACGGATGTGAAATCTGAAAACCCACCTTGGCAGATAGGATTACCCAAGGATCAACTGAACCAGTATTACGACATCAAGAATATTCAGTTCACCGTCTTCTGACAGATCTCCGGTGAGTAAAATAAATTCATCAGGTAAAATCCCGTTAACGATTATATCCACCATCAAAACAATGTCTAAAATATCAACAAAAGTATCATGGTTTATATCGCCCTCTAAAGAATAATAACAGCTACCGTCATTTACAATCATTTCGGGGAGATAATTATATGCTTCAGAATCGGTACATCCGGCGACAGAACAATCCTGGAAAAATAATCCGCTAATCCATGTAAGACCGGGATTTAAAAGAAAATCAGGGATATCATTTTCATCCTGTACACCATCGAAACAATACAGTGAATTATTATCGAGGTACAAAATCCATAATTCTTCAAATGATGCAAAAGTTGAGGGGATTTCAATCAGATAATTATTTGATAAATCTATCACTTGGACCAAAGGTATAAAACCCATTTCATTCGGTAGACTGGTGAGTAGATTATTCGAAATATCCAACAGCAGGAGCGCGGATAAATTTTCCAATGATGCGGGTAAACTGGTGAGTGAGCAATCAAAAGCCTTCAATTCGTAAAGAAGCTCTAGATTCCCGATAGATACAGGGAGATTTGCAATAGGATTTTCAGAAATATCAAGACTCACCAATGAGATCAGCTGACCTATTGATTCCGGAATAGATTGAATGTTATTATTTGAGAGATTTAGCTGCTGCAAGTCAAGTGAGGCCAATTCATCAGGAATTCCATTCAACTGATTATCGTTTACATACAGTTGACGAAGTAAATATAAATCTAGAATTTCGGTTGGGAAATCGGTAATTGTATTTTCGGCCAGGTGTAAAGATGTTAGGTTATTCAAAGATGAAAAACCGTCAGGCAGGGAACTCAAATTATTATCGGTAAAATTGGCTGCAATCAGGTTTGTGAGCGTCGTAAATGATGGCGGAATGTTAGATATCTGGTTATGTGCACAACTGAATTCAAATAAAAATGGCAAATTGTCAAAATTGTCAGGAAGTTCTGTGAGGCTGTTTGATGAGAAATCCATAATTTGAAAATTTGTATTATCAAAAAGTGATTCTGGAATTTCTGACAATAGATTTTCCGATGCATATATCCAACTCAATTGTGACAATAAATAAAGATTCTCCGGTAGAATGGTTAATTGATTATCATCTAAATTCAAAGAATACAAATTGCTCAGACCGGTGAATGTCTCCGGTAATTCGCTTATTTGATTATGGGATAAGTTCACAATGAAAAGATTGGAAAGATTGCCAAAAGATACAGGAAGGGAGGAGATAAGATTATAGGCAATATCTAGACTGGTAATGGATATGGTTTCTGATAAAATCTCCGGCAATGTGCTCAGTTGGTTATGACGGAGGGAAAGATTTCCCAATTGAGGTATATCAAACAGTGAAACAGGTAGTGACGTAAGATTATTTTCATCCAGGTTTAATTCTACCAGCATTTCCAAATCGCCAAAATTATCAGGTAGTAGTGTTAGTTCATATTGGTTGCTGATGTCAAGATACACAAGCCGTTCATTTGACCATGCCTGTTCACCCAGCTCTAAAGGCTCTATATCAAGATTATTGAGTGTGATAATATCCTGGAGGATTTGTAGGTCATTTTCGTCATAATCATATATAGAAAAAAGTTCTTTTGATGATAAGGATAGATCGGAGTTGTTGTTATCCGCAGAGAAGGAAAGAGTAATTAAAAAAATTACGCCGAAGACAGGGAAAATTAAATCAAAAAATAATCTTTTACATGAAATAAACACCAATAAATGTACTACTGCGATTATTTGATAATATTGTTATTTTAATTACGTTTTTATATTGTTTATCCGAAAGCCTATTTTCTGCGGTTTTGGTTCAGGCTTTATCAATAATGTATTTATTATTTGGATCACCTGTTTCAATGATTTTCCTTGAGTATTCATTTGATTCTCAAACTGTTCAATTTTTTAGTGCAAGATTCTTAACAGAATATAATAATTCCTTCATTCGAACAAATGCCCGCATGATTAATATATTTACTTCTATGGCACGTTTACTTCGTAACACTGACGACAACATAGCGATACTCTGTTCAGTAAATACCATTGGTTTGTATCTCAAACCCATTTTTTCAGAATTGGAGGTGCCAAATTGGGACCTCCAATTTTTGAACTCATCATCATTCATTTCAAACATAAAGTCAATGACAATCTGTCCCCCGCCAGCGGGGGACAGTCTAATTATGACCCTCCCAAATGAAAGCAAAAGTAGGTCGCAATTTTACCAATATCCTGATTTCAAAATATTTTGTTAAATTATAAAACCTGTCAGACCTTGATTGTTGGTATTTAGATTTGAATTGCAGGTTGATATGTGAGTGTGAGATCATCAAGGACATGATATATCGAAAATAACATTTTATGAAAAATTATTTTTTAGGGAGAAGCTTTGGACTGCAAATCCACAAATTCATGTTGTTCAAATGAGAAGGATTCAACTACAACTTTTCATCCTGATGATGCTGTTATTAAAAAAACCGAAAGCACTCTAACCTTTAAAAATCATCTTGATCATTTTAAGGCTCGTATTGGTTTGAGGCGGAATGAACACCTCGTTATTCCAGGATTATATACTTTAGGAATGCCTGATGAAAATTCTAAGGTTTTTGTCACCGCCAATTACACACTAAGTTTTGATGCTTTGCGCTCCGCCCTAAAAGGAATCGATTGTTTTATACTGGTTCTGGATACACAGGGAATTAATGTTTGGTGTGCCGCTGGTAAAGGGACATTTGGAACCGATGAACTCGTACACAGGATCGATGCTGTTAAACTTCACGAACATGTCAAACATCACAAAGTCATATTACCGCAATTAGGTGCACCAGGTATAATTTCATTTGAAGTGAAAGAACGAACAGGATTCAAAGTCGAGTTTGGTCCGGTAAAGGCAAGCGATCTCCCTGATTATCTTAATAACCGAAAAGTGGATGCTGAATTACGGAGAGTCCGTTTTGGTATTTTTGATCGGGCGGTATTAATCCCAGTTGAATTTCGATCCCCATTTATGATTGTGATGATTTTGCTCTCTCTATTCTTTTTTGGAGATCTGGTAAATCATTATACTATCGGTGGCTGGATGGCGGCAATATTTTCTGGATTAGTTTTATTTCCATTGCTATTGCCATGGCTGCCTACAAAGGATTTTACCGCCAAGGGATTCCAATTGGGCGGACTGATTGCGGCAGTTTTTGGGTATTTGATTTTTGTTGATAATCCTGATGTTGAATTATGGAGAATGTTGGGTCATATAATTGGGTCATTTTTGCTATGGACATCGATTACCGCTTTTCTGGCATTAAATTTCACCGGTTCATCCACATTTGCCTCACGGAGCGGTGTAAGAAAAGAGATTTTTATTTATGGACCTGTCATGGCAGTCATGGCTGTCTTTGGAACCACCGTGTTAATTGTTAGCAATCTGGTTTAGGGAGGTATGAAATATGTTTAATGTCTCTCAAGTAAATACACTCACATATAATCCTGAATTGTGTAACGGATGCCGACTATGTACCATTGTTTGTCCCCATGCGGTGTTTACCATGATAAATAAAAAAGCCCATTTGGATAATCCCGTTGCCTGTATGGAATGCGGAGCCTGTCGATTGAATTGCAGTGAAGGAGCGATCGCAGTGGAAAGCGGTGTTGGATGCGCCGCTGCCATGTTCAGAGCAGCTTTAACGGGACAAAAAGAAGCTACCTGTTAATACCGGAAAATGTGAGGTTTGCTTTGTAAAACAGAGAAAGTTTCTATTCTCTTCTCCCAAATGCGACAATACCTCGACCATACGAACAATTGTAACACCCTGCCACTACAAGCAATCCATTTTTGTAATCAAATTTATCTGTACCATTCAAACCACCATTTGCACCCCCCAAATAATCATATAGATAACTGTCGTTACTCCAAGACTGACCATTATAGTGGAGAATATTGAATAGTTCCCTAACAAAGATATCGTTATTGTTCTCTACATAAATATTCATATAATCGTGTGATTCCACCTCGAATTCATCTGATGGTACAATATTTGAATTTCCAGTAAGATAATTATATTTCCAAAGGCCCCCTTTTCTCATTATATAAACACTATCTTCGAAAGTGTAGTTTCCAAAAGCCATTCCCTCTGAGTTGGAGTCTGGAAGATAGTCCTCACTGTAGTATATTGTATCCCAAACACTATCTTCATACCCGAGTACGATTGACCGAGCTCCACCTACAATATTATTTCCTGATGTAAAAACGTATTCTCCATCTGGGGTACCACTAATATATTTAAGGTCTATATCAGTACCGCTTTCCATCTGTTCGAAATTCTCACCATCATAATGGACAATTGAACCTTGGTAACCTACAAAATATAGATTTGATGATGATGGCCCCCAAATTCCATTACCAGCACATGCATCAAGCCCCATATTTTGGAGATGATATAAAGTCCATTCTTGTCCATTCCAATGAAGCGGAAAACAATGTGAGGTAACCCAAATATCGTCAATATCAAAGTATTTGATGCTATATAGCTCTGCTGTATTGCTGTAAAAACCCATAAAAATCCAATCCTCACCATTCCATTTTGCTCCATTATATGCACCACTATCGGTTTCAAATTCTCCTACAACCCAGATATCATCTTCGCTTACTATCTCAACATCATAGATATATGAACCATTATTCCCAAGGGTATCAATTTCCCAAGTAAAATTATGGCTGGTGGTATCCATACAACAGAGTGATAGATTATCAGAGCAAGGGGAGTAAAGGTCGGGGCAGTCATCGGTTTCCATGATCACCTGAACAATAATCACGATATCCTGAATGTTTGTGGTTTCGTCTGCGTTGACATCACTGGCCCAGAGCTCAGCTTCAGTTGGAGGGGGATCGTTTTCCATAATGATATTGACAATTCTGACAATATCCAGGACATCAATTTGACCATCATTGTTGACATCTCCGAGTTGGTCGTGTGTATCTGCAAAGAGGAAAAGAGAGATTATCAGGATGAAGGATATCCCTACAATTAATGATTTGTAGTGAAAGATATTTCTACTTTTGCAGATCATTTGAGTTTTTTATTATCAATAATAATATCAAAAATTACACAACATGTTAGTTTGAAATAAAATATCCTAATAATAAAAAAAGTAACTCAACCATCTTGGTTGAGGATAGGAAGAGAACAATCAGGATGATTGTTTTACAAACTTAAAAAAACTTGTCTGTTCTAAATTCATAATTCGTTAATCGGTGTTCGATATTCAATTTTAAGTTTAAAAATTTTGACTTGGTTTAGTACTAAGGGAAACAATCAAGATGATTGTTATACAATGCTTCCAAATAAGCTATCTGTTCTAAATTCGACATTCGTTAATCAGTGTTCGATATTCAGTTTAAAACTTAAAGAAATCAGCCTAAAATTTTAACTCCTGTGTATTGGTTACAGCATGGATATTTCCGTAAATTTGGCACTGAAATGAAACATATAATTTTAGTTCCAAATCGAACATATTTCTGTTTACCAGACCAATGGTAAAGACTTGCTACGAAACAAAAAAGTGAAACTACCTGGGGCAATTTGAAGAAAAAAATACATATCGGGAGTGTAGATCCATTATCACTTCTTGGCAGCAATGATGAAAATATAAAAATACTCGAAGACCATTATAAAGTTTCGATTGTAATCAGAGATGGTGAGTTGATTATTGATGGTAAAAGCAAAGATGTGAAGTCCGTATCTGATGTGATTCAAGATATGATTATTACCGTAAATCAAAAAGGATATGTTACTTCTGCAGATGTGAATACTCTGCTGACATTAGACCCTGCCAGTATTGAAGCAAAACGCATATTAAATAATGATAAACCGGTAATTCTTTTTACTCACAAGGGGGCAGTTCATGCCCGCACACCTGGCCAAATTAGATATTTTGATGCCGTACTTGAAAATGACATTGTTTTTGCAATTGGACCTGCTGGAACCGGTAAGACGTATCAGGCAGTAGCCAGTGCTGTTTCAGCTTTGAAAAATCGTGAAGTTCAGAAAATTGTTATTACCCGACCGGCTGTGGAAGCAGGTGAAAGACTTGGTTTCCTTCCCGGTGATTTGAAGGAAAAAGTGGATCCATACCTCACTCCGCTGTACGATGCTTTGAAAGATATGTTACCATCCGACAAATTGAAAAATTATCTCGATACACGGGTAATCGAAGTTGCACCTCTGGCATATATGAGAGGTCGAACCTTACATAATTCATTTATGATATTAGATGAGGCACAAAATTGTACACGCATGCAGATGAAAATGTTTTTAACCAGATTAGGAGTTACATCTAAGGCAATTGTAACAGGGGATATTACACAGATCGATTTACCGGGGAATGATTTATCTGGTCTTGTAGATGCGTCACGGGTTCTCCGTCATGTCGATGGAATTGGATTTGTATATTTTCATGAAGAAGATGTAGTCAGACATAAATTAGTAAAAGATATTATCAAAGCCTATTCAAACGGCGAGAAAAATTAACAGGAGATTATCATGTCAAAAGAAGTGGTTATTGTATCCTATGTTAGAACTCCTATTGGGGCATTTCAGGGGAGTTTAAGTTCTGTATCTGCTCCAAAATTAGGAGCAATTGTAATTAAAGAGGCAGCAAATCGGGCGAGCATTAATCCTGAGAATGTAGATGAAGTCATCATGGGCTGTGTTCTTCCTGCTGGGTTGGGTCAGGCTCCGGCGCGGCAGGCTGCTATTTTTGCTGGATTACCAAATTCTGTAGAATGTCTGACAATAAATAAAATGTGCGGATCCGGATTGAAGGCAATCATGATGGCGGCACAGGCAATTAAAGCCGGTGATGCTGAGATAATTATAGCCGGTGGTATGGAGAATATGTCACAGGCACCATATTATCTGCCCAAAGCAAGAGATGGTTACCGATTGGGTCATGGTCAAATAATTGATGGAATGATCAAGGATGGTTTATGGGATGTGTATAACGATATCCACATGGGTAATTGTGCCGAGATCTGTGCTAAGGAATATAATTTCACCCGTGATGATCAGGATAATTTTGCCGAGCGCTCATACAAACGAGCTCAATGGGCTCAGTCTGAAGGATTATTTACCGAGGAGATAATCCCGGTCTCCGTTCCACAGCGACGCGGTGAGCCGGTTGTCGTGGAAAGGGATGATGAACCGGGGAAAGTAAATTTTGAAAAGATGAAAAAGCTTAGGGCTGCATTTGAGAAAAATGGAACCATCACTGCCGCCAATGCCAGCAAGATTAACGATGGCGCAGCAGCATGTGTGATTATGAGTGCTGAGAAAGCAGCCGAACTACATTTAAAACCCATCGCCAGAATTGTATCGCAGGCATCCAGTGCACAGGCACCAGAATGGTTTACGACTGCACCGGTGAAAGCGATGAAAAAAGCTGCAGAAAAGGCAGGCATGTCAGTAGATAAGATGGACCTTTATGAAATCAACGAGGCCTTTTCAGTTGTGACGATGGCCGCTGAAAAGGAATTCAACCTTGACGATGAAAAAGTCAATGTTAATGGTGGAGCGGTATCACTGGGGCATCCAATTGGAGCATCCGGTGCCCGTATCATGGTTACATTGTTAAATGCCATGTCCCAGAAAGAAGCAAAATATGGGATGGCTTCCATTTGTATCGGTGGTGGTGAAGCTTCTGCAGTTATTGTCGAAAATTTATGCTGATAGAATTTAATCAGTTAACATATAGATATTGAGGTAATTATGAAATTAATCGGAGTCATCGGTGCTGGAACTATGGGTAATGGTATTGCTCATGTGAGTGCTTTGAATGGTAAAAAAGTGATCATTTCAGATATTTCAAAAGAATTTCTTGATAAAGGATATGCGACGATTGAAAGAAATTTACAGAGAATGGTGAAGAAGGAAAGAATCACCTCAGATGAGATGTCAAAAGCATTGGATAATATATCCTTGACTACAGACATGAACGATCTCAAGAATGCTGATCTGGTTGTTGAAGCGGCAACGGAAAACTTTGAAATAAAAAAGAAAATATTTACTGATCTTGATTCGATCTGTAATAGCGATACTATCCTGGCGACAAATACATCATCCATCTCAATTACAAAAGTGGCATCTGTAACCAATCGCCCGGAGAAGGTAATCGGGATGCATTTTATGAATCCAGTTCCCGTGATGAAACTCGTGGAAATCATCCGGGGATATTCGACGGATGATCACACAACTGAAATGGTGGTGGAACTCACAAAAAGTCTGGGTAAAATACCGGTGGAATGCAATGACTATCCCGGTTTTGTGGCCAATCGCATCCTCATGCCGATGATCAATGAGGCTGTATTTACATTAATGGAAGGCGTCGCCACAGTCGAGGCCATCGACAGTATAATGAAATTGGGTATGGCACATCCAATGGGTCCGCTTACGTTAGCTGATCTTATCGGATTGGATGTCTGTCTCGCCATTATGGAAGTGTTGCATCTGGAACTGGGTGACAGTAAATACCGTCCGTGTCCGCTCCTCAAAAAAATGGTCGCTGCCGGAGCATTAGGAAGAAAATCCGGTAGGGGATTTTATACGTATTAAGGGATATTTTAAGACGGTGTATCGTTATCTTGAATTCAGAAATATTTGATGGAAATATTCAAATTAAAACAATCCAAGATAACGAACTCCTAATTTGAAATCATGTAGTTTATTTCGTAAATTTACAGGCTTTATGGTAATTATAATTTCATATTAAAAGATAAACCTTTCACCAAACCGGGGAGAGGTTTTTTTTTGCTATGAAAATAGTTACGATTTAAAGAATTAAAATATATATAATTTTTAATCTATGGACCTTTTGAAAGGGAATATATGAATTTTGATCTCACTGATGAACAATTACTTATACAGCAGACTGCCCGTGAATTTGCCCTGGCTGAATTGGCTGATGGAGTAATCGAAAGAGATGAAAAGAAAATCTGGCCTGCAGAAGGAATAAAAAAATTAGGTGAATTGGGATTCATGGGAATGATGGTAGATCCCAAATGGAATGGCGGTGGGATGGATACCATATCTTATTCTATTGCTATTGAAGAAATCGCCAGAATTGATGCCTCCGCCTCTGTTGTCATGTCTGTAAATAACTCCTTAGTTTGTTATCTGCTTGAATCCTTTGCCTCTGATTTCATAAAAGAAAATTATTTATCAAAATTAACCACTGGAGAAAAATTAGGCGCTTTTTCATTATCCGAACCTCAATCTGGTTCAGACGCATCAAATATGAAAACCATTGCTAAAAAAGTCGGCGATGATTATGTGGTGTCAGGGACAAAAAATTGGGTAACCAGTGGCATCAACTGTGATTATGTTATCCTTTTTGCAGTAACTAAGCAGGGAATCGGACATAAGGGTGTTTCCGCATTTGTTGTTGACAAAGAATGGGAAGGATTCTCCTGCGGTAAACCTGAGAATAAATTGGGTATACGTGCTTCAGATACCTGTGAATTATATTTTGACAATGTCAAAATCCCAAAAGAAAATTTGATTGGTGAAGAGGGAATGGGATTTAAAATTGCCCTGGCCACATTGGATGGCGGAAGAATCGGCATAGCGGCACAGGCATTGGGTATCGCCCAGGCTTCACTTGATGCATCAATATCATATTCTAAAGAGAGAATTCAGTTTGGAAAGCCCATATCAGCGAATCAGGGTATCCAGTTTAAACTTGCCGATATGGCGATGGAAATCGAAGCAAGCAGATTGATTATCAGACAAGCTGCTTATTTGAAGGATAAACATTTAAATTTTGGTCCGATGGCATCTATGGCAAAGGTGTATGCCTCTGAAACGGCAATGAAGGCCAGTACCAATTGCGTTCAAATCCATGGAGGAAATGGATATATGAGAGAGACCGGGGTAGAAAGACTAATGCGAGATGCAAAGATTACCCAAATTTATGAAGGTACATCTGAAATCCAGCGCGTGGTAATTGCTCGAGGTTTATTAAATTAATATTAAATATATTGGAGTATGAAATGAAGATTTTTGACAAAATGAATGAGATGGGACATGAGCAATTTAATATGTTTCATGACCCTACATGTGGCTTGAAAGCTATTGTGGCTATACATAATACAACACTTGGACCTGCCCTTGGCGGATGTCGGTTTTGGAATTATAATTCTGAAGATGATGCCATGATTGATGTATTGAGATTATCACAGGGAATGACATACAAAGCCGCCATTGCCGGTCTTAATCTTGGTGGCGGTAAATCGGTGATTTTCGGGGATGCAAAAAAACTAAAATCCGAAAGGCTATTTCGTTCTTTCGGTCGTTTTATAGAAGGATTGGGTGGTCGCTATATCACTGCTGAAGATGTAAATACATCGGTTAGAGATATGGAGCATGTTAAAAAAGAGACAAATTATGTTACGGGTATATCTAGCGCCCTCGGAGGTAGTGGCGACCCCTCTCCGGTAACGGCATTAGGTGTATATGTAGGTATCAAAGCAAGTGTAAAAGAAAGACTTGGGTTGGATAATATTTCCGGATTAAAAATTGCAATTCAGGGACTTGGTCATGTTGGACAATATTTAACGGAATATCTTCATAAAGACGGGGCAGAATTATTCGTCACTGATATCGAACAGGATCGTATCGATAAAATGGTGCGGAAGTTCGGAGCTACTCCAGTTGCAAAAGAAGATATCCATTCTCTGGATGTAGATGTGTACGCTCCATGTGCTCTTGGCGCAGCTATTAATGATGTCACAATACCAGAATTAAAATGCAGTGTTGTCGCTGGTGCCGCAAATAATCAGCTTGCGATCCCATCTATACATGGTGCTGAACTGAAAAAACGAAATATTCTCTATGCTCCTGATTATGCTATTAACGCCGGTGGATTGATAAACGTATCAAATGAATTAGAAGGTTACAATCGAGAAAAAGCATTTAATCAGGCAGAAGGTATTTACGATATACTCTGTTCGATATTTAAAAGAGCAAAAGAAGAAGATATACCAAACAATATTGCATCGGATATTCTTGCTGAAGAACGCATCCACAGTATTGGCGGTTTAAAATCTTTCTATCTATCAAAGAGAAAAACCTTCAAGATCAGAAGCGATAAATAATTTTGAATCGTAAAGAGAAAAGAATCGCCAGAATTTCCGCACTCCAGGCATTGTATGCATGGAATCTCTCAGGTAATGATCCTGGCGGGACCCTTGCATACATCAGCGAATGGAAGGAGGATACTCTGACTCCTGATATAATTAAATATGCCGGGAAATTATCTCGAATTACGGTCAAAAATATAAAAATCTGTGATGATATCATCCAGGATCGATCAAAGAATTGGGAGATAAATCGTATAACCATGATTGACAAATTGATATTGAGGTTGGCGATTGCCGAGTTAGTTTTTATTGAAGATGTACCTCCAAAAGTATCCATCAGTGAAGCAGTTGAAATTGCCAAACAGTTCAGTACAGAAGACAGCAGTGCATTTATAAATGGCATACTTGATTCTGTATACAATGATTTTCAGAAGGGAAAGTTAGTAATCAGTTAAAGGCTTACTGATCAAAAAATAATCAACAGGAATACTGTTGAAAAACCATTTTGCATATTGCAGATGCGAGAAAGGATGTTACGGCATCCTTTCTTTTTTTTAAAAGAAAAACACCTCGATAACAACATGTTGCAATTATTACTTCCATAATATGGGCAAGAATTAATAATTTATGATAACAAAATCATAAATAAACGCTTATATAATGTTACTAACAAAATCATCCGAATATGCCATAAGGTTAGTTTTCCATCTAAACAGCCGAGAAGAATCGTTTGTTCGATTAAAGGAAATTGCCAAAATACTGGAAATCCCATACTATCAATTGGCAAAAGTTGCAAACATCCTGATTCGTCATGAAATTTTAAAATCCCACACAGGACCCCGTGGCGGCGTCCAGCTGAAGATTGATATTTCAAAAACAACCCTTATAAAAATTGTCGAACCCTTTGAAGGAGATGATATTTTTAATAAATGTGTACTTGGATTATCGGTTTGTGGATCGGATAATCCCTGCCCGATTCATGAATATTGGGGGGCGACGAAATTCGAAATAGTTGAATTATTTACCGTGAAATCGATTAAAGATTTAATAGAAATCAATAATGAACTAACAGAGAAAAATATTCTATTTAGTAAAACCTGATTCTAAATACAAAGGAATCACATGATTGAAAATATAACTGTATTTTATAATAACCTACCCGATGGTCATTTACTCAAATTATTACATGATGAACATGAGTCCATTAAGTATATCTTGGATGAGTTAGAGAGGGAATTACAATCTTTGAATAATTATTCTATTTCAGACGATGCTGGTTCTGTGATAGAAAAACTTAAGATTTTAACCGCTAACCTGCTAAATGCCGAACCGCATCACCAAAGAGAAGAAGATATATTATTTGAAGCCATGGAAAAGAGCGGTATTTCTGGACCAACATCAGCGATGAAAACAGAACATGTAGGGTTTCGGGAATATAAAGATAAATTAAAAAATCAGATTGATAATATTAACAATGGAGAATTCAAGGAGAATAAATCAAGAATAAGATACACTGCTACTGGATTAATTGGATTTATTCGAGGACATATTGAGAAGGAAGAAAATATTTTATATCCGATGGCATTCCAAACTTTAAAAGAGCCCGAACTATGGCAAGAGTTGAGCCAAAATTCTGAAAAACGTATCGGTCCCTGTCATTTTCAAAAAACCAGTTAACAATAGTTTTCTCTCCCGGCTGACTTAAAACCCCCAGGATAACCCTTTGCCTTTGGCCATAAAGTTGGTCATTCCTGTTGCAAATAATATGACAGAAATCGAACTCACCGGCATCAATATTGCCGCTATAAGTGGAGACAGATTTCCTGACACGGCAAAGCTCATCCCGACTATATTATACAAAAATGAAATGACAAAACTGGATCGAATTATTTTCATGGCTGTTTTGGAAAAATGTAAATAATCATTCAACTTTGTAAAAACCGCTGCATCCAATATACCATCTGAAGCGGGGCTAAAAGTATTTTTATTTTCCGATAAGGCAATCCCAACATCACTATGTTCAAGGGCTCCAGCATCATTTAAGCCATCTCCGATCATCAAGACTACTTTTTTTTCCTTATGAAGCTGATGGATAAAATTCCGCTTATCAATTGGTGTTTGATTAAAGTTTATTCCATCACCAAATAGTGGTTGAAGATTCTGTCGCTCTCTATCGTTATCTCCAGTTATCAGATGTAATTCATTTGATGTGCTCAATTCATTTATTACTTTTTTTAGACCTTTTCGGTAAGAATTTTGAATAACAAAATATCCTCGGACATTAGAGTTAATTGAAATAAATACCCTATTGGAATCTTTAGAATCTTGTTGGATACCAGTAAATTGGCTGGATCCAATAGAAATATGTTTTTGACCAATTATCCCTTTTATACCTTCACCGGGGATCTCTTCAAATTGTTTAACTGTGAACAAATCGTCCGACTTGATATGATCATATATCGCCTGACTTAGTGGGTGGTTCGACTGATATACTATAGATTTAATCATTTTCAATTCGTCCTGACCCAATGATAGTATTTCCTCATCCAGGGATGTAAAATATATGCTGGATTTACCGCCATAAGTCAGAGTACCGGTCTTGTCAAATACGATGGTATCCACTTTTGATAATATTTCAATGATATGGGCATTCTTGAGATATAGCTGATTCTTGCCAAGAATTCTTAAGGCATTACCCAATGTAAATGGTGCTGAGAGCGCCAGGGCACATGGGCAAGCCACAATTAGAACAGCGGTGAATGCATTCAAAGACTTGCCTGGATCATTGAATAACCAATAGGCGATTGTAATGAATCCAATAAGTAAAATTATCAAGGTGAAGTAGCGGCTGATATGATCTGTAAGATGAATAATATTTCTATTGCTATTTTCATCCTGAACATTATTGTTCCACAGTTGGGTTAGATAACTCTGGGACAGATCTTTGATGACATCCAATTCAATCATACCGCCTTTGTGAATGCCCCCGGCATAGACCCTATCCCCTGAAGATTTGGTCACTGGAATCGATTCTCCCGTCACAAAGCTATAATCAATTGAAGCCGAGGATTTTATCAAAATGGCATCAGCAGGTACGATCTCACCATTACGGATGATGATCCGGTCGCCAATTTTTAATTTGGAAAGAGGAATAATCTCTTCACCACTGTCGGTTTTTCTATGAACGGATACAGGGAAATAACTTTTGTAATCCCGGTCAAACAAGAGAGAATCATAGGTTTTTTGCTGAAACAATTTCCCCAGTAATAATAAAAAAATCAGCCCGGTAAATGAATCCATATACCCTGATCCCGATTTTGTCAAAATCTCAAAAAGACTTTTACTAAACAGCGTAATAATTCCCAGAACGATTGGCACATCAATATTTATAAATCTTTGTTTCATTCCATTCCAGGCACTGGTGAAAAATCCTTTAGCGCTAAAAAATAATACGGGTAAGGCAAGGAGGATATTCAGATAACCAAAGAAATTTTTAAATTTTTCGTCCAAGTTACTCTCAAACGAGAGATACTCAGGTAAACTCAATAGCATAATATTGGCGAATGAAAATCCAGCGATTCCGATTTGAATATATAATTGCTTTCTGGTTGATGAAAGCTGATCCTGTTCAAGATCCTTAAGGTTTAACTGCGGTTCGTATCCCAGGCTCGTAAGTATTTCGGCTGTTTTCCTAAGGGAAAAATGTTTATTTATAAACTTAATGGTAATTTCTTTTGAAGTAAAATTGACCTGCGATGAAACGATAGATGGATCAATTTTATAGAGTTTCTCCAGTAGCCAGATACATGAACTGCAATGCATATCAGGCAAGGTGAACCTTACCGTAGAATAGTTACCATCATTGAAATCAATCAATTTGTTGAGCATATCCTCATCATCGAGATATTCAAATTTCTGTTTATGAAGATTAGCTTCGCCAGGATTAATTCCTGGTGTTGAATTCAGCTCATAATAGTCACACATATCAGTTTCATTTAACAGCGAAAATACCTGGAGACAGCCGTTACAGCAAAATTTCTTATTATCAAGAGTGATGGCAGAATTACCACATTCATCGCCGCAGTGATAACAATGATTACTCAGATTCATATTTTCATTATGGGATGAATTCACGATTTATATGTCTGCTGTTGATTATTTTTTATTGGAGGAGGTATGGCAATGTTCAGAGTTGGAATCTGCCGTTGAAGCAGGATCACAACAGTCTAGCTGAACATTTCCCTGCTGATGTTCCAGGATGGGTTTATTTAATTTTATTACTCCTTTGTACCCGGTTAAACTGCCAAGCATAATCACCAGGATCGCCGAAATCTTAAAAACTCTCGAACGGAATTTACCCGTAATCCATCCTGCACCAAGACCCATCATAACCATGGCCGGGGCAGTTCCCAATGCAAAAACCAGCATGATAATCATCCCTGACATTATACTTCCTGAAGAGGCGGCTTTGGCTCCGGCGGCATAAACAACTCCGCAGGGTAAGAACCCTAAAACGATGCCAAGGGCGAATATATTTGATCGATTGACGGAGATCAATAAACCATGAATCATTCGTTTGAAAGGACTCCCTGATTTAAAAAAAATGACTGGAAACTTGGGGATGAGATGCAGTAGATCCAGACCCATATAGATCATCAGGATACCTGCAAAAACCTGTAATAATGCCTGAAGATCGAATGCGGATTCGGCAAAAGTTAGAGTTGTACCCAACAAACCAAATATTCCACCGAGGAACATGTAGGTGAAAGTCCTGCCGCTGCTATAATAAAGATGGGGAAGGATGGCTGCGAAAAAGGAATTTGCCTGGCCAGAATTTTTATGAAGGTTGACGGAATAGGTGAGAACGATGCCGCCGCACATGCCAACACAGTGACCAAATCCGCTTGAAAAACCAAGCAGGAAAACCAATAGTAAATCAATATCCATAAATGTGAATTGTAATCCGTATTATTTGAAGATTTTTGAGAAGGTAAATTTATGATTACTCACTTACTCAATCGAATCGAATAAGTATTCTATTGGATGGTTTTGAACAGGTTTGTTTAAAGGGATATGAAAATTGATTTGGTATGACATTTAATAACCCAGCCCTAAAGGACTGGGCTATGGAAAGGATAATTCATGATGATGCTGTCGGTCCTTTGATAATTCTCTTTTTGTCTGAATCCCAGCCTGCGGCAGGCAGGCGTGATTCAGCCGACTACTCCTATTTCACCAACATTACCTTTTGTGTACTAATAAAATCATCGGCGGTCATTCTAACGAGATATACTCCACTTGAAAATTCTGAGGCATCCCAGTTAACAATATAACTTCCACCTTCCACATAATTGTTCACCAACTCGGTAAGTTGTCGTCCAAGGAGATCATAAATGATTACTTTTACATCTGATGGAACAGGCACATCGTAAGCAATGGTGGTAATTGGATTGAATGGATTGGGATAGGCTGACTTCAATGCAAAGCTCTCTGGAATAGCCATCGACACATCGACATAATTTTCACTAGAAGCAGCAAGGATGTCAACAAATTCAAAATCACCGGAAGCACTGAATAGTTCATTAGTTTCCGGGGCAACAATAATCATTGTTGTGAGAGATCCATCGGTAACATAATCCGCCGCCAAAGACTTTTCTGTTAATTCGATTGTTGATTCAGGTTCATGAGAAATCGTAATCTGAAAAGCATCTACTATTCCATCGGATTGAAAGGTGACCTGATTATTAATCACATTTAAAGAAGCAATGTTGGCAATTTCATTATCCCTGGGAATCAGTGGGAAAAACCGCCATATCAATTCTACAATGTCCATTACATCTATTATTTCATCCTGATTTAGATCCGCAGCTAGTAATGCACATCCTGTGAGTTGCGAGTTCCCAAGAATGTGACCGATAATTGCTACAACATCTAAAACATCCACATTTCCATCATCAGTCACATCACCTGAAAGAACAAATGGGCAAGTAAACCAACCTGCCGACATGATTGTGGGACCTACATAGGACGCACCAAACCAGTAATATTCCGGGGCTGAATTCAGAGACAGGGGATCAAAAGCGCAGAAAACAGATCGGCTGGTATTATCCCATTCCTTGTAGATGCCAACAGCAAACTCGCTGATTTGATCTGTCAGGAAAACGGTTGCATCATCAGTGGGGAGGATACCATCCAACAGGTTATCAAAGCCGATTTCATAGTCAGGATCATACATAATTGAACTTCCATCAGGTACAGCCTCATACATATCACCGGAAAGTATATCACCTTCTATTGCATTGAGAACACTTGTTGTGCTACCTTCATTGATGTCATGATAAATCTCGGCAATTCCCATAGCATTAAAAAGTGAACCATCCACCGTTAGACCATCATTCCACCCCGTCATTATCCCTAATACTTCATCCCCGGCAAGAAAATATCTTTTTCCACCTGTATTTAACCAATCGTGAATTACATCATAGTGATCTATTAAATCAGCCCAGGTAGCAGTAGTGGTAATTTCCATAACGATATCATAATAGGATAAAAGTTCTTGGGATACTCCACCATGCCAAATATCAGTAGAATACAGAAATTCACCCGTTTCATTTCCTTCATAGAAATAATAGGCATCTGGAAATCCTACACCATTCATTTCATTATTGAATACCCAAAGAATATCGTTTGATGGTGCATACACAAAATAGGAACCGCCATCGGTAGTAGTAGTGCCATCTTCATCGGTTGCAGATACACGATAGTCAACATTGGTTCCTCCAGGCAAATACGGTATAAATGCGCTAAAAATACCAGATTCGCCAGACATTGAGATGCTGGTCCATGTCTCGCCATCATTTGTTGAATATTCAAGATTTACGGTAAACACATCGCCATTTGATTCTGAAACCTCAGCAGTAATTTCCTGTGGTTCTGATGAGAAGATTGAACCGGATGGTCCAGAAATATTTGATATTAGGGGTGGTCCGTCAACTTCAAACCAGTCTAAAAAGAAATTTACAAACTGGAAGAATTCTGGCACATAGAATATATCACCATCGTCTGTAGAATCCACGGCGGCATCAGCCATTAACGTGAATAAGGCAGTTTTATTTGTGCCATTGTCAACTCTTACTCCGCCAAATTCACCTGTACTTTGACCTTGATATACAGGTTCTGCAAATCCAGTTTCGATGAAACCAGCCCAATTTGCACTACCATAAATACTGTGATAGAGATTCAAATCGGGCAGTCCATATAACAAGGATATAAAGGATGTATCTCCAATGCAACCCTCGTCATAGTTATCTGCATCATAGGGATTATCTAAAACACCATGAATTCCAAACCAATCATAGGCAGGATCACCAGGACCAACAGTGAGAATTGAATTGGGATATCCGTCCAAGTTATGACCAAAAAACCAATCCTGGTCTACAAGCATCAAATTACCACCATTGGTTATAAAATCACTATAGCCGGCGTCTTCTTCATTTCCAATAACTGGCAGGGTTGAGTTGCCCCATCCATAAACCAGAATGTTTGACCAGCCCTGATTAATCACAGACCAATCGATACCATTATTACTGTTGACATTCCAAATTTCATATGGAATTCCATATTGTTCAGCCGCCAGATTATAACCAATCTGGTAACTGTTACCACTATCATCTATAATCAGCAGATCTGCATCAGGGTTAACCGGGGCTATTATTTCAAATGATCTGGAAGAATATTCTGACATTAAACCATTGTCATCAATTGCACTCACCCAATATGAAATAACATCTCCAGCTTCTGCAATGTATGCAACATCCCAACCATATAATCCATTATTATACTCATCGATATCTATAGCATAGGCTAAATCAAAATCCAGGTTTGCATATTCAACACCATTGACTTCAATATGCAGAATAATAACGTCACCGTCACCAATTCCAATTCCATTGCCATTACAATCTGCATCATCCCACAGGTCAACTTCAATGGTGCGTGTATCAGTTGTTGCATAAGTATTGGACAAACTATAAGAATTTGCCCAAAGAAACCCATTTTGTGGGTATTGGACTGCTACCATCATCATTAGATCGATGACCGGACTATAATTCCCCCAAGTACCATCATCCTCATCGTTCCAGGGTCCACCAAACCAGGTGTAGGTCTCCTCACGTCCGGTAATATCATTATTATTTGATAGTGGTTGAGGTGTATCACCACCTTTGACTAATGCAATGACAAATTGGGAAGGGTTAGAGGATACATGAAACGTACCACCAATATCCAATAGGCCAGCAGTTGACCAATCAGCGTTATAACCATCAATTGTATTTAAAGTTGGATTGGTTCTTAGTTCGCCAATAGGAGACAGGTTTGTAGAACCGTTTGGAATATCGTAACAATCGCCATTTGGACTAATTTCACTGGCGTTACCGTAGTCAGCACCAAAAGCAATAACCTCACCAGCTGTAAACCACTGGACATAAACTTCCTGGACAACGCATGGGCATTCCGGTTGAAAAACTACGGCAAAGGTGTCGCCTTCTGCACCACTGCTGAGATAATAATATGAATCACTTTCATTCATATATGATAGTTGACAATATGGCCATGACCCTTCACAATCACGTATATTCCGCTCAACATTAAACACTGGAGATCTATTGGGAATCTCATGATAATCCAAATCTGATTGGATATTCTTAAAACTTTCAGGGATTGAGCCATTCAGCTTTTTGAATCCGACAGGCATGAGCCAATCGACATTTTTATCAGTATTAATCTGCGATTGTTGTGAGGATTGTTTCTTCTCACCATCTGATGCTTGGATGAAACTGATTGTTATCAATCCTGATAACAGGAGTATTGATATTTTCTTCATATTGTTTTTCTCACTCCTTTGATAATTCTTTTTTTGTCTAAGATTGAAAAATTCTATTTCCAATCCCAGCCCTGAAGGACTGGGCTCTGGAACGAATATTTCAAGATGATGCTTTTAGTCCTTTGATAATTCTCTTTTTGTCTGAATCCCGGCCTGCGGCAGGCAGGACGGATTTTATTGGATTACCAGATTACACTGATTTAAGATTATAATACAAAATGTTCAGTCGATAGATTTTTTATCCTACAAATTGAAAATTCGTGAAATCCGTGTCATCTGTATAAATCAGTGATTCAGACGACTATTCCTATTTCACCAGCATCACTTTCTGTGATTTTTGATATTTTCCAGCCGCCATTTTCACTAGATATAAACCATTACTCAGATCTGATGCATCCCATTTTATAGAATGAAAACCAGCTGATTGTTTTTCATTTATTAGTTCTTTGACAATCCTGCCCAGCATATCATAAACGGTGATGCTCACCTGTGAATCTTTTGGGAGTCCATATTCAATTGTAGTAATGGGATTGAACGGATTTGGATAGGCCGGATTCAAGGAAAATTCTACTGGAATCAGATTTTGATTGTGGACGATAATGCTACCAGTGGTCAATGGTGTTTCACCAAAATATTCGCCATCCAGATTGGCAGTTACTCTCAGCTCTTTGTTTTGCTCAATGCTCCAAATACGAAACTCTATTTGATCACCAATAGTAAAACCGGGAATTTCTATGCCATACTGATTTATCTCACCCCAGGCAGTAATGGGTATTGGCAGATCCAAAGAAGCAATTCGTGTGGCGCCGACAAGTTCACCATCTGCATACACGGCAATCTCATCACCAATTTGAATATCACCTTGAACATCGGTAATTACAATTGGATGGACATTACCGGTTTTTACAATATCATAATGCTGACTGACCATTGCCGGTTTCAGCTCTTCCCAAACATTATAAGATAAATTTGCCAGCTGAGGTGCGGGATATGAAAATTCAATGGTTTCAGTACCTGATAAAAATATTGAATAAAAATCTCCTGGTTCAAATGTGTTTAATAGCCATAGTCCATAAGACGGCACAATGAATTCCCCTTGATCATTTGATACAATTAGAATTTCATCAGCGATAGAGCTTAAAGCGATTTGTGATGACATTGAAACCGGTAGTATATAAGGCATATAGTTGTTCATAATAGGATATAGAGTAAAGACTGATCCTGGGTCAATCATATCTCCCGTAAACTCGATTGTATGTATTTCGTCGCCTTGCAAAAAGGCTTTATATCCTTCGGGAGCCATTAAGGTATCCAATGAATAGATATTATAATCTGGTACATAATAATTCCCCTGATCATCCCATGCAATTAAAACCTCATCGCCAAGTATTGTATCGGCGCTCATATCTTCTGCCACTACATAAGATGAGAAGAAGTTAATCATAAATGGAATTAGAGTAATATGCTGAATAATCGTATTTGGCTCAACATGAAGGTTTACGATTATGATTGGCTCACCAAATGTACCCTCACCTGTGGAATATTCAGGCTCGGCATCATATACTGTATTTGTGGATTCATCATAGTATTGGAATGAGATGGGGTTTCCTTCAAGATAACCGGGAATCCAACCAGGTCCTCCAAATCCACATCCTTCGTATGCACCGATAATTGAAATAAGCAGTAAGTCACCTGTCCAGATATCAGATCCAACCAATAGTTCACCCGTATCATACCAACAGTCTCCACCGCTGATGACACCATTGGCATCAAAAATTCCAATTTCATCGCGAGATCCTAATGCAATACCAATGACATCGTTAATAATAATAGGAGCGAAATAACCTGTCATTGAAGGAAGACCATTAAATAACTCAGGCGCAAATTCATTCGACGTGAGGTCCACACAGGCTTCATTGGAAAAATCAGACTCTAATCCATTTTCATCTAATGCGGTAATAGAAAAACAATGGGAATAACCTGGATCTAGATTGGCTTCAAACAGTGAGTATGCATCAATAACAGAATCTATAAGTTCACCATCACGATAAATGTAAAAAGTTGGATAGAAACAGCTGTCATCATCAGTGGTGGCATCAGGATTATAGTTGAGAGCTTCAGGATCGGTGCAGCCAAAAACTTCATACATGCAGCTACCATCATCTATGGTGGCAAAAGGGTCATAGTTCAATGCTTCAGGATCAGTACATCCATATATTTCGTAATAGCAACTGGCATCGTCAATGGTGGCATGGGGATTATAATTAAGAGCATCATGGTCTGTGCAACCGAATATATCATCACCGGAAATGCACAGTGGAAATCCTGAATCAACATCCAGAGAATTTCCATCACAATCTGCTATAATAGGTGAGACAAGAGAAAAACATCCTTCTCCTCCTGTGAATGTCACATCTGCATACCCTAAAATACCTTCACCTTCTGGAATGAAATCACCCTGTAGTGAAAAGCCAAGTATGAGACCATTCGCATTGGTCGAAATGAGAAATCCGTTTTCTTCGGCACTTCCACCATAAGCTTCATTCAAATAAAAATCATCAAAATCAGAATCCAGATTAAATTGGAATCCACCAATGTCTAATGCATTTTGCATATAAATGGTTAGTTCACCATCTACATAATTTATGATGGACAAATTGACCATTTGACGATTTCTGAGATTTCTGGTAGGTGGTTGCCATGTCCAGTCAAAATAAATCTCATCATTACCGGATGCGATGTTGTTGATTACTGGTGCTTCCAGAAGGATATTTTCTTCGATCACAAGTTCTCCGCAAAAGGAGTTCCCAATAATATAAATTCCGTTAAAATCTGGTAGAAAAACGTCAGACAAACAAGTTATTGAGATACCAGTATAATCGCCCATGACCGTAACTTCTACAATGGGTCCTACTCCTGTGTCAATAAACATCCCCTGTAGACCAAACCCAATTATTAACCCAGTTTCAGTGTCCCAACTTATTGACCACTCACTTGTTCTATCTGTCGATAATACTTCTATCATTGTAGCAATTTCTGGATCAATTGAGAGAGTAAACTGAAAAGAGGATCCAATCACCATATCATTGGTAAGTGTGATAGGAAATGTAACCATTTCACCTACATTAGTTATGGCATCTTCTACAATTAATTCGAAAGGAATATTAGGTAAAATGATGATTGTTTCCTCGTGATCCAAAACAGGTAATAATTCACCTGGTGTGCCACCCAGAAATATATCTGTGAAGCCAATTTCTACATTCGTGGTGTATTCAACCATATCTGCAACAAGTGTTGCAATAGCTATTGGACCTTCCCCCTGATCAATAACCCCCATTCCAAAACCAACTATTATTACCGAACCTTCATGCTCAGTAAATTCGAGGACGAAATTGGAGGTTCTATCAGTTAACTCAATATCCGTCATTGTTAATCTATCGGGGAAATCTGTAATGGTAAATTGAAATCCAACGATATCAACCGGGTTTGAGAGACTAATATTAAATTCTTCAGATTCACCGGATTGAATAAATCCACCTTCAAGGGTTAGATGAGAATAATCTTCAGGAGGGAATACTGTAATGCAAATAACTTCTGTGATATTTGAAATACCATCATCATATATTGCAGCCATATGCCAGCAATGCTCCAGATTGAAAATAACATCGTAATCATCATATTGAGTTTCATCTGGTCCAACCGTATCTATTATAACATCATCACGAAAAATCATATAGCTATTTAATGGTGCAGTTCCAGAGGAATCCCCAGTACAATCACTCGGTGCATCCCAGTTTAAGTGGGCTACTGAGATTTCATCATCCACATCTACATCGAAATTTTCTGGAGGGCACATGGCCCCACCATCCGCGGCGCCACAGACCTCATTTGAAAATAACCAATTGCAACCAAAATAAACTGGACTGACTACATAACAATGCTCTTCTCCATTCACAATATTAATATCAATAAATGAATTTGCTTCAGGTTCAGCAAAATATATGAGTTCATTGTCACGATAAATTTCAAAACCATCTAATTCACGGGTTTGATCTCTAATGTCGGTATGATAGATGTCATTGTACTCAACCAATTCAAGATATGGGATTGAATCATCTTTTTCAGGCTGATCATCATTGTATACTTTGATATTTTTTGAATCATCAAATGGTATGGACTTGGTGAGAATTGCATCTTCAATAGTATTACCATCGTTGTTATTATCTGGAATGTCTATCCAATTTATTTCAATAAACCCATTCCCAGTAGATTCAATCCATATGTTAAATAAAGAAATTTGAAATATGCACTCTTCATTTGAAGGGAATGATTCACCATTATTATACATTGAGGTGACAAAATAACATCCGAAAAAATTACAATAATCAGTAGAGTAATCGATAAAACTAGTTGTTTCGGATGTCCCAATTTGCTCACCATCTTTATAAATGACATAGTACAAAACATCTGGTCCTGCTTCATCCCAATATAAAGTATTGTGACCATCATCAAAAATTACTATAAGATTTGTTGGTGCTTCAACTGGGATCGGTATCACACAAACAGGGTCTGACATAGGTGACTCACCCTCGGTGAAGGAAGCAGATATCGTATAACAGTATTCCTCCATATTCACCACATCTGTATCAAGATATTCGAAAACATTTGGATCAAAAGAAGCAATTAGTTCACCATCACGGAATAAGTTACTGGTGTAAATACGTAAAGGGTTAAACTGGTCATCACATGATATTTCATCCCACGTGAGAAATACTTCTCCATCACCAGCTAATGCCGTCAAAGAACTGGGTGGACATAATTGCCACATCGCACAGGATTCATTTGATTGCTCTGATTCCCCAATATCGTATAATGCAGATACAGTATAACAATATTCTACATCATGTTCTGTTTCAGCATCGATATATAAGAATGCAGTAGTTGATGTGAAAAACTCACCATCTCTGTAAATGAGATATTCAATTAAATCTTCTCCTTCAGAAGCATTCCAGGTGAGTTGAATATGGGTTGTAGGCCATTCTGCCGATTCTGCAATCAGGTTAGTTGGTGAGGCTAAATTCGTTGTGGCACATGCCTCATTAGACAATTCTGATTCGCTATCCGAAAACACAGAAGTTACATTGTAACAATATGATTCTGATGAGCCCAGCTCTGTGTCAGCGTAAAATGTATCTTCAATATTTGTTGCCAGTAGATTCTCATCTCTAAAAATATTATAGGTTGGGATTTGCTCATCGCACAATCCGTAGCAGAATGGGGGACCGGTTTCAGAAGTTAGTTGACTTCCGTCACCCCCACTAAAATTGACAATTGAAAGATCAATATAGCCATCCATTTGATCGTGAGTCCATTCTATATTGGTGAGAACTCCCTCATTTGGTGGTATGCTGATTAAAAGTGAAAAACCAAGTACAATGCCATCTGTATTTGTACTTATTAAAAAGCCCCAATCCTGAGCCAGTCCACCACTCCCATTGCCAATCTCAGCACCAAGTATTTCATCGACAATAATATTGAATTGGAAACCGGCTACACCGACAGTATTGATCATTGAGATTTCAATATTGCCATCAGTTACATCTGATATCCATAGATATACTTCAGCACTATCACCGTTTTCATTAGGTGCATCCCATGTAAGATTTATTTCATTTTGACCACCGATAGCAACGAGGTTTGTAGGGGGGGTTGTTCTAGTTAGAATATTTTGGGTTGATGAACTGGATAAATCAGTTGGTATCCTATCTTGCGATAGGATGAAGGTGATTGTAAACATTATTGGAATTATAAATAATCTCATATATTCCTTCCAAATTATATGTAAATGGATATTTCCAGATTCTAAATATAATCTATTTGTGGATTTTAAAGTATAGATATATTATGAATATATGTAACGCTTTGGGTGTGGACTCATTTGGTTTAAAATTTGAGATCCCAGCCCTAAAGGACTGGGCTAATGAGCTTTAAAAATTTGGTTTCCCATCTGGAATCCCAGTCCTAAAGGACTGGGCAATGGAGTGGATAATTCATTATGATGCTTTCAAACCTGTGATACTTTTCTTTTTGTCTGAATCACGCCTGCCTGCGGCAGGCAGGCGTGATTCAAACAATTTTCCCTATTTCACCAGCATCACCTTTTGTGTACTAATAAAATCATCGGCAGTCATTTTAATGAGGTACATTCCGCTTGGCAATCCTGTCGCATCCCAATTTATAAAATAATTACCAGGATGTTGATAGTCATCAACCAATTGAGCCACTTGCCTACCGACCAAATCATACACTATTAATTTTACATTTGACGGATTTGGTACATCAAAACCAATGGTGGTGACAGGGTTGAATGGATTTGGGAATGCTGCTTTCAATAAAAATCTTTCAGGAATATCCAATAATACATCCACAATATTCTGCCTCGATACAGCGAGGACTTCGACAATTTCGAAATCACCTGAGGTTGTAAACAATTCATTATTATCTGGTAAAACAATGATCATATTAGTGAGAGTACCGTTTGTTACAATATCTGTAACCAAGGCTCCGTCGGTTACCATTATATTAATATCGACATCATGGGAAATTGTAATTTGAAGGGCATCTACAAAACCATTCGCGTGAAGACTCACATTGCCATCATCAGAAATAATATAAGCATTTGTAGCCATGGCATGATCCTGTGGTTCCCAAAGTGATAATAGGGCATCAACATCCAGTAAATCGATAAATTGATCATCAGTTATATCGGCAGCAATTTGGTCACATCGACTATAAGAAATGTTACCAATAATATGCTCAACAAGATCGACAATATCCAGCATATCGACATTGCAATCCCCATTCAAGTCACCTTGCATGACCATTTCGCAGATAAACCAATTAGCGGACATAATTGTAGGTCCATATTGTGATGCTCCAAACCGGTAATATTCAGGTGACGAATTGAGGGAGAGAGGATCAAATCCACAGAAAACAGTTCAGCTGTCATTATCCCAAGCATGATAAACACCAACAGGCAAGCCACTAAAAACATCCGAAAGAAATACGATGGCATCATCCGTGGGGACTAACCCATCTAAGAAGTTGGTGAATCCAATTTCATATTCAGGATCATATATGATTGAGCTCCCATCGGGTACTGCATTATACATGTCACCGGATAGCAAATCATCTTCAACGGCATCTAAAACATTCAATAATCCGGAGGAGCCAATATCGTTACGGCTTTCGGCAATACCAAGATCATGAAAAAAGCTACCTGTCTCAAAAACTTCATCTGACCAAGTGCCGTTTACCAAGCCGAAAGTATCATCACCAGCGAGGAAATAATTTTTATCACCTTCCTGTAGCCAATTATGGATAATTTCATAATGATTCACATGCTCACCGGTGGCTGTTGTGGTGATTTCCATGACGATATCGTAATATTCCAAAAGTTCAGCCGTAACGGCACCAAACCAAAAATCTACAGAAAAAGCAAGACCGGCGATATCATCATCCCACAAATAATATTCATCAGGGATTCCCACACCATCCATTTCATTATTAAAGACCCAGAGAATTTCGTTAGTTGGGATAAAAATTGTATAGAAACTACCCATATCATCATACGCCAACATGCTGCCGTTTTCATCGGTTGCAGATACTCGATAATTAACAATTATACCAGGAGCCAAAGATGGGATGGAAGCAGTATAAATAGAGGATATCCCGTTCATGGCGATGCTTACCCAGGATTGACCATCATCGATTGAATATTCCAGATTTGCCGTAAAAGGATCATCATTAGTGGTTGAAATTTCTGCCGTCACTTCCCACGGATTTGCCCCAATGGTTATACCTGATGGCCCCGATACAATGGTAATGTCCGGTGGTCGGCCGGTATCAAACCAAACCAGGAAATAATTTACAAACTGATAAAACTGGGGCAAGTAATAGTTTTCACCATCAATTTGACCTACAGCTGCATCGGCCATGAATGTGAATAATGCTGTTTTGCTAATACCATTGTCATATCTGATGCCATGAATCTCATTAGTGATTTCGCCCTGATATACTGGCACAGCCATTCCAGTTGTTATAAAATCCCCCCAGTTTGTGGTGGAATACAATTCATGGTTGAGATTTAAATTAGTTAGATCATCAATTAATGTCTCAAGATGAGTGTCTGCTTCACCATCTGAATCATAAATGTTCTCGTTTGGATCATTGACTCCACCGCTAATCCCAAACCAGTCATAGGCTGGATCACCAGGCCCAAAACTCAATTCTTCAGGGTAATGATCAAGGTCATGACCGTTAAACCAGTCTTGATCAATCAACATGAGATTACCGCCATTGTTTAGAAAATCGCCGTACCCGGGATCAGTTTCATCAACCAAAACGGGGAGTGATGTTGAGCCCATTCCGTATATCAGTAAATTTGACCAGCCATGGTTTATTACGGACCAGTCTATTCCGTTATTTTCTTCAATCGACCAAATTTCATACGGGATACTGTAAAAGTCAGCTGCTAACTCATATCCAACCTGTTGTTCATCACCGCCATCATTTATTATGAGCAAATCGGCGTTAATGTTAATGGGAGCTTTTATTTGAAATGATTTGATATCTGATTCCACTGCCAATCCATCATCATCTATAGAATAAATATGGTATGAAATTGAATCACCAGTATTTGCTGAGTAAGTCATATCCCAGGCATAAGACCCATTTCCAGATTCATCCACATCCACCTCATCGGCAAGGTCAAATGGGAGGTCTGAATATTCGGTTCCATTTATTGATATAATCAGATGGATATCATCAGCATCCGTAATTGCAAAGCCGGTTGTTTCATCAACATCATCTGAGAAATCAACTTTAATGGTTCTGGTGCCTTCGGAGATAAAGGTATTGGATAATAATTCAGTATTGGTCCATATTGGTCTACCCCATGGATAGGAAACTTTTACAAGCATCATCAATTCGGTATTAAAATTATATTGACCCCAAATTCCCGATTGATCCTCATTTAATGAGCCGCCAATCCATGTATATACTTCTTCACGACCAATATAACTGTTATCATTGGAGTATGGTATGGAATGATCACTGTTTTTAATATAAGCAATTACAAATGGTGGTGGACCTGTTATATTGTTCTCATCACCAACAGGGAAAGTCCCGCCTATATCAAGTAGAGAGGCCTCTGACCAATTTGGATTAGAACCGATAACTGGGTTCAGAGTTGGAACCGTTTTTATTTCGCCAATGGGAGATAAATTAGTCGATCCCCTGGGGATATTGTATGAATCTCCATTTGGGCTAATCTCGATGACATTTCCATACTCAGCCCCAAAGGCAATTACCGATTCACCGGGTTGAGTGTGATACCATTGGAGATATACTTCCTGAACAATACAGGCAGCTGGTGGGTTAAAGACAACGGCAAAAGTATCACCAATATCACCGCTTGTGAGAAAATGTTCACCATCCTCTTCAGCCACATAAGAAAGATCAAAACATGGTCCTTCATCATCACAGCCACGAGAATTCCAGCTTTTTGAATAAAGATATGGAGGAATGGCATTTCTTATTTTTGAATTTACAGGTGTGAGTAACTCCATATCTCCAACTGATACTGCCGTGGGTAATTGAGAGGCATAACGGTTTTGAGATGGTTCATTAGATGAGACGATGTTAATTATCAACAATCCCGTCACCAGATATGTTGTTGATTTATTCATATTTATCCTTTCAAACCTTCAAGTGAAAGAATCACATTTCATTCCATAAAAATAGAAATAATGACCCGGGGAATTAAAACAATACTACCAATTTATCAAAAAATGTTTGTTACCGTTAAACATATAGATAAAATTCTATTGGCGTCTATGTATTTGTTTTGTGTCTATAAATTACACATGAAGTACAGAAGTGCTCAACCATTAAATAATTGATTTGCATGATAAGAGTAAACACGTCAGTGTAGATAATATAAATATCTACTTAAAAACATTAACAGCAATTACTTTTCTTCAAAGGTAAAACCAAGGAATTCAGTATAAATTATCCCATGGCGTCACCGGTAAAATTTATAATACTTGTTCCATTGATGAATGTTGAATTATTCAAATCTGATGAATTTTACAATCGAACAATCAATTTTGAGGGATTTTGAGTACAAATTCACATTTCAAAAATGCCATTGTTAGAATGCCATGCCGGAGAATGGTCAAAGGTCTATCAAGTGCCGGACTGGGGTTACCATATTATAATTTAGCTTTGCAGCAGCATCAGAAATATATTGAAGCATTGGCTAAATGCGGAGTTGAAGTGACGTCAATTGCTGCTGATGAGAATTATCCTGATTCCGTCTTTATTGAGGACGCTGCTTTACTAACACCGGTTTGTGCCATAATTACAAATCCTGGAGCACCTTCCCGGAAAGGTGAAATTGTTGCAGTTGAGAGGTCCTTATCACAATTTTATCTTGAAATCGAACGTATTAGTGCACCTGGTTCATTGGATGCGGGAGATATTATGATGGTGGGAAATCATTATTATATTGGTATCTCTCAACGTACAAATCACCATGGTGCCAACCAGATGATTGCCATCCTGAAAAAACATGGAATGACAGGATCAATAATTCCTTTGAAGAAAGTTCTTCATCTTAAATCAGGTGTGTCCTATCTGGAAAATAATACAATGGTCATATCTGGTGAATTTCTTTACAAAAAAGAATTTTCCAGATTTATTACTATCCAGGTGAACCCTTCAGAATCATATGCGGCAAATTGCATATGGGTAAATGGCACTATTATTATTGCTGAGGGATATCCAAAATTCAAAGAAGCAGTAGCTGCTCATGGCTTTTCAACTATCGAATTGGATATGTCTGAATTCAGGAAGCTGGATGGCGGCCTGAGTTGTTTGTCTCTGCGGTTTTAGTCACTTCGACGAGCCTGCGCTGAGCGCAGTCTAAGTGCTCAGTGACCTACGATTTCCCTGACCCTATATTAAAAGTCATTTGATTCTCATCAGATATCATATTTATTGTTCAAATAACCGAATGAATAAATCCCTTCGCTGGATCGTATGAACCTGGATAAATCCCTGCCTCCGGCAGGCAAGCGTGATTCAGACAAAAAGAAAATTATCAAAGGACTGAAAGCATCATCATGAAATATTCGTACCAGAGTCCAGTCCTTCAAGGCTGGGATTAAATTGGAAAATCAACCTCCCAGTCATCATGGTAAGAATTAATTAATATTCTTAGAGATAAAAGAAATTATTCAATAAATAATCGAAGGAATAATTCCCTTCGTTGAATCGAATAAATCTGGATAAATCCAGTTTTGGAAGTAGTGATATTTTATCTTGAGGTTTCTTAGACCAGTCCTTCAGGGCTGGGATTAAATTGGAAAAATCAATCTCTCACATGTCATAGCCAAGAGTTTATTAATTAATACTTCCTTTAAAGTCCTCTATTTAAGGTCACTGAACACTTCGACTTCGCTTATCGCAGGTTCGTCGAAGTGACTTTTTTCTCTATTTGACTCATCACATATTCTGCCATGGCGGTGATAGTTAAGCTAGGATTAACACCAAGATTTACTGGGATAATCGATCCGTCTGTGATATACATACCGGGATAATTAAATACCTCACCCTGAGAATTAACTACACCTGATTTTTCGTCTTTACCAATAATACAGCCGCCAAGAATATGTGCGGTAGTTGGGATATTAAATAGGGTATCGGTGACGGTTGTCATTGGGACCCCATCAGTAATCCGGGCCAATTTTTTGGCGGCATCATCCCCGGCTGGAATACTTGATGGAATATTTCCAGCTGCACTTAGAGAACTATTGATGGTATGTTTACCGAAACGCCACCATCTTCTTTCAAACTTTAGTTTTAAATAATTACTTTTTGGCTGCATCACAAGGAGTATTATGCTTGAGGATGCCCATCCGATAGGATTCATTGCTTTTAAAACTTTGAGGGGCTGTTTGATAAAAGCAGCAAACCATTTAATAACTTGCGGTGCATTTCCTCGTCGCGACACCATAAATGTTGTTAGAAAACTCAGGGCACCATTTCCTTTTCCAAATCGTACTGCTTCAATATGAGTGTCTTTTTCCGGATAATATCCAGCTGATATGGCAACCCCATTATTTAAATTCTTCCGAAATTTCCTGCCTGTCCGCGTGCCGACGATAGCTTCAGAATTGGTTCTCACATATTGTCCCAGACAATTTGATAATTTTGACAGTGAACCTCGTTGCAGACAGGACATAAGCAACTTCACCGTTCCCAGTACACCAGCGGCCATGACGATATTGTTGCAGGTGATTTCTTTTTTAGTATGAAAAATGCCAGTACTTTTTTTTGTTATTATCCTGTAGGATTTATTTTGCATCTGAAGAATATCTGTGACTTCTGTTTCCGGGAGGATTTCTGCCCCCAATTGTTCAGCAAGATAAAGGTAATTGCGATCAAGTGTATTTTTAGCATTGAATCGGCAACCCACCATGCAATTACCACAGAAATTACATCCAGTCCTGTCTGGACCCTTACCATCAAAATATGGATCGGCCACAGTTACATCAGGCTCACCAAAAAATACACCAGCATCAACAGAATAAAATGACGATTTTCCTTTAGATTCAGCATCAAGTTCTTGCAAAAGTCTATCTGACTCCGCGATATGTTTTACAGTGACAGTTCCTAACATTTTCCGGGCAAGCGCATAAAAGGGCTCAAGTCTGGACTTCCACTTTGAATCTGTCCATCGAGCATCTTGATACACATTGTCAGGAGGACTAAGATGGGTATTGGCATATACCAGACTTCCACCTCCCACACCGGTACCATGGAGAACAAGAACATCTTTGAGGAAAGTGATTTTCTGAATTCCATAAAGGAACAGTGAAGGCAGCCACAAATACTTACGAAGATTCCAGTTAGTTTTTGGAAAGTCTTGAGGTTGGTATCGTTTTCCTTTTTCGATGACAAGGACAGAATACCCTTTTTCAGCCAGGCGAAGGGCACTGACACTGCCGCCAAAACCGGAACCGATGATGATATAATCGTAATTGATATTATCTGATTGTTGTTGGTTATTCACTTTACAGCTGATTAATATATTATTTTGAGATAATTATACTGGAAAACTCCCAAAGAATTTACACAAAAATGTGCAGATTTGAGTTGATAGAATTGGCACGTCAATCTTGTACTTGCAGTATTCAAATTGTTGGGCTAAAGCCCGGTTCTAATAGGTTCTAAATCACCTACCTAAAGGAAGGTGTTAGTCAAAGCAACTTTATAAAATAATGGCTGAGCAAAATAGAAGTTGAAAATTCCCCTACATATTGATGTGCGTTTTAGGGAATGATATCCAATACCATCAATTTAAAAGAAGGTGTTCGTCAATATTATTTTAGGATATCTAAGTTAGATGAAGTGCATAATATTTTGACAGAATCAACTACCGTTATAAATCACAGAGTTAGTCAAGGCACTTCAGAGACATACTCATTCTATCCGACCTGAAAATCTCACAATAACATTGACTAACCCTGATATTTATATCAGGGTTGAGAGAATATTATGACTGGGCTTCAGCCCTATATGGAGAGTATCGTGAGATAAATATCAAATGTTAGAAATAGTATTTTAAAAGTAATAGGAGTGGCCTGGTTTTAAATTCTACAAAATTTCTACTCATTGAGCGTTTATTAAAATCAGATAAATAAACCTCATCGAAATATTCTATTGGGATTGGATAATAGTCTGGAAAATCGTTATACCGTGCATAAGTATCAATTGATTTTGTTTCTCCGAATGTTAAAATTAATGAATAGTCAAATTCAATAAATAAATTTTGAAAAATTTGCATTTCAGATTTGAGTCCCAGTGCAAAATCCAGCCCATTTATTTCGCGTTCTTGATGATCTAAATATTCAGATGTAATACGATTTGTATTTCTATTTCGAATTGATTTAATGTGAGTGTACCCAAATTTAAAATAAGGCGTAATCCCTTTTTCTCCAAGTGATTTAATTTGAAATTTCTTAGTTATATGTATTCGCGCATTACGATCGAAGTCAGGTCCATCTTCTGATGAATACTCTGTCAAATGCTCTCCAAAAACGGGTATATAAATTGAATCTTGTCCATCAAAAAACGTTTCCCATCCTTGAAAATATTGATCATATCTGGTTTCTGTGAATTGATCATCTTCATCAAAACGGGTAGAAAAAAATATAGTTAACTCAATATCTTTAGGTGTGTATCCATATGTTAAAGAATAATTTTTCCCGTTGATAATACTAATATCGGTTGATACATAATGCTTCCAATTTGGGTTTAAGGGTGTCAATGCATTATTGTTTTCAACTTGTGTAGAATCCTGCGAAAATGAAATTGATAAGCTGAATACCGTTAACATGAATAATTTACTGATGTATGACTTCATGATATTTCCTTCATGATTAGATATAAACATATATTATTTAGGTCTATAACTTACTGCTGATTTGTATAGTTGCTATATTAAAATACTTCAACATCTTTTTCAATACAACATCAATCAGTAATAAAATTATTTTTTATTTTGAATATGAGTTTGCATCCGTTTAAAAAATGATATATTGATTTTATGCTTCCCTTTGAATATTTCAAGATCAACATTGGCACCTTGGTCTTTTAATATATTAAAAATAATATGAGACTTTTCAACTGGCACGATATTGTCTTCATCACCATGTCCTATTATGATAGGGGTCTTTAATTGTTTTTGATGGATTTTAAAATTTGTCCCCTGAGATTTATGTATAAAACCGGCAATGGGGAAAACACCACCCAAAGTCCTATCCATTTTTAAAATAACCTCATAACAGACCATTGCTCCCATAGAAAAACCAAGGACAAAAATATACTTATCTTTATAATGCTGCCAAATATGTTCAGAAAAGAAATTGTGAATTAGCTTTCTCGGAGATTCCATATCCCACACTCCCGGTGAAATTTCCCGAGACCATGATCTCTTTGAATCATCATTATCAATTGTATACGGAGCTTCCAGCAGATACCAGCATGCATCGGGCAAAGGAAGTGTTTTGGCGATAGAGTAAAAACTGTTCCTGTTTCCCTGCCATCCATGGATGGCGATGATCGCTTTGCTTTGGGTTCCACCAGACGATGAGAATCGTCGGAAGTTTAGTTTTTTTGCAATATCCATCTCTGAAATTTAACCGTAAATATTTTGCCAAAACAGAATGATTAATTGAAAGATCTCTTATAAATATATCATGGTAAAAGATTAAATGGATAAAATAGTATTATTAATATTTAGTTATATAATAGACACTGTAAATTTCGCATCAGATTTTGATCTGAATTTTCAAATTTTATGATAAAGAATTGGATTTACTAACTTCCTTAGGAGAATAAAATATGATTGTTGCGATACCAAAAGAGATTAACCCAGGTGAGAACCGTGTTGCGGTTGTACCATCAACGGTAAAAGAATTGGTAAAAAAAGGGTTGACAGTTCATGTGGAGACTGGCGCAGGATCAGGGTCATTTATTTCAGATAATGCCTTCCAGGATGCCGGCGCAAAAATAATAAATGATACCAAAGAACTGTATAACAGTGCAGATATGATACTCAAGGTGTATCATCCTATTATGAATGAAAAGCTTGGTGTTCATGAAGCTGATCTGTTAAAAGAAGGTTGTGGATTAACATCCCTCTTACAGACTACCAGAGAATTGGATTTAGTCAAAAAGTTGACGGAGAAAAAGATCACTGGATTCTCAATGCACCTTATTCCCAGAACTACGCTTGCCCAAAAAATGGATGCCTTGAGCTCACAAGCAAATATTGCCGGATATAAAGCAGTATTGATGGGTGCAGTTCATATTGGTGTTTACATGCCGTTGCTGATGACTGCAGCCGGGACAATTCCCCCTGCAAAAGTATTAATTCTTGGAGCCGGTGTAGCCGGATTGCAAGCCATTGCCACAGCCAAACGACTTGGCGCTCAGGTAGAAGCATTCGATGTGCGACCGGTTGTGAAAGAACAGGTGGAAAGCCTCGGTGCAAAATTTGTCGAAGTTGAAAGTGATACCTCAGACGGCGTTGGTGAAGGCGGATATGCCAAAGAAACTTCTGATGATTATAAAAAGAAACAAAGTGCTCTTATAAAAGAGCATATTGCTAAGTCAGATATGGTGATTACAACGGCTTTAATCCCAGGAAGGCCAGCACCCATTTTGATACCTGATGATATGGTAGAAGGAATGAAACCTGGATCAGTAATTATCGATCTGGCTGCAGAAAATGGCGGTAACTGTTCAATGACTAAAAAAGATGAAGTTACTAATGTAAATGAAGTTATCATTGACGGTACGGTGAATATTGCCGGAAGTATGCCAGTACATGCAAGTCAAATGTATGCAAAAAATATATCTGCCTTTGTCACTTACCTCTGTCCCGAAGGAGAGATGAACCTGAATCTGGAAGATGAGATAATCTCCGGTGCCATGTTCAGTCACAATGGCGAAGTTACAAATGAAATGACCAAACAGGCTTTAAACAGTTAGGGAGAAGTAAAGAATGATTGATGTTATAACTATATTTATTTTAGCTGTGTTCATCGGAATTGAGGTGATCACAAAAGTTCCACCGACATTGCATACACCGCTTATGTCAGGTTCAAATGCCATTTCAGGCATTGCAATAGTTGGAGCAATCATATCTACCAGAGTTGGTGGTGAGATTGGTACCTGGTTGGGGTTGACCGCCGTGATATTCGCCACCATAAATGTGGTTGGTGGATTCATGGTGACTGACAGAATGCTAAAAATGTTCAAGCGGAGATAGGAGAATATAATGGAATACACAAATATATTTTACGTTCTTGCCGGTGTTCTGTTCATTCTTGGACTGAAAAAACTGAGTCATCCAAAAACAGCCCGTACTGGAAATATGCTGGCATCAGTTGGAATGCTGATTGCCATAGTCATTACTCTACTTGCCGCAGAAGTTATTGATTTCAAGCTCATATTTATTGGAATGATTATCGGTGCGATCATCGGTGGTATAGTTGCAATAAAAGTAGAAATGACCTCAATGCCGCAAATGGTTGCCATATTTAATGGATTCGGTGGGGGTGCATCGGCATTGGTTGCAGCAGCTGATTTTATCAAAAATGCAGAGAACCTGGCAAATGGTTTGCCTATTTTAGTAGGCTCTTTTGAGATTAATCCTATTTTCTACGGTGGTGTAGTTGCCTTTAGTATTTTTGTGGGTACCCTCACATTTACAGGTAGCTTTGTGGCTTTCGGAAAACTTCAGGGTTTCATCAGTGGTCAGCCAATAGTATTCTTCGGCCAGCAGATATTAAATGCCTTATTGGCTCTGGCGCTTCTGTCCGGAGTAGTAATGATGGCGATGGCAAACTATGATCTTCACACATTATTCATTGGAATTGTTATAATTTCAGCACTTCTCGGGATTTTACTAACGATCCCCATTGGCGGTGCCGATATGCCTGTAGTCATATCCCTTCTAAATTCTTATTCAGGAGTGGCAGCTGCCGCAACTGGGTTTGTTCTATTAAATCAGGGATTGATTATTAGTGGTGCGCTTGTGGGAGCATCCGGGTTGATTCTGACAAATATCATGTGTAAAGGGATGAATCGTTCGCTTGCAAATGTGATTTTTGCTGCTGTTGGTGGCGAAGTTGAAGGCGCGGCGGCGGCAACACAAAAAATGAATATCAAAAGCTACTCAACTGAAGAAGCAGCAATGATATTTGATGCTGCTGATAAAGTGATCATAGTCCCCGGTTATGGTTTGGCTGTAGCCCAGGCACAACATGCTGTCAGGGAAGTTGCTGATTATCTTGAGGGATTGGGTAAAACAGTATTATACGCAATTCATCCTGTTGCCGGGAGAATGCCCGGACATATGAATGTTCTTCTCGCCGAGGCCAATGTACCTTATGAATTACTGAAAGATCTTGATGAGATTAATCCTGAATTTGAAGATTGCGATGTGGCATTGGTTCTTGGAGCTAATGATGTGGTAAATCCTGCTGCTCGTCACGATACGGCCAGTCCAATTTATGGGATGCCAATTTTAAATGTTGATAAATCCAGAACGGTTATCATCAATAAAAGAACGATGAATCCCGGATTTGCCGGTATCCAGAATGAGTTATTTGGATTCGACAATTCCATCATGGTTTTCGGAGATGCCAAATCAATGCTTACGGAATTATTAGCTGATCTAAAAGATCTATAAAAAACATTCTATATTATTAATGGAAAAAGCCCATCGTCAGATGGGCTTTTTTTTTATTACAACCTGTAAGGGAAATATTATTTAATACGAATAAAGGACCATTATATCTTATGATAATATGATTGTACACATGTAATTTTCTATCAAGGAATATAACTGGTTTTATAGTTTATAATTTGGTTATCAGTTCTTACGAAAACGATGGAAGTATTATATCTTCACAGAAGATGATATTAGTGATTATGCAAAGCTCAATACTCACACGGATTCAAAAATATTTATAAACCTCTATCCTGACTTTATGAATTATCAATTGGTATATGATTAAAACCGGTTACGTCCCCCTCTGTTAAAAATGATTATGTAACAAAAGATTCAATTCGGAGCAAATTATTTATGAAAAATTCAAACCTTTATTCTCTCAAAATATTTTTCATCATATTAATATTTTCACTATTCGGAACAGTTCTTTCTCAAGATGATTACGAGGAAATTGACAGTGATTCCTGCGTTGATTGTCATGAAATCAGCAAACACGACTCTAATTATGCCGATGACCTGGAGCATTCTGTTCATGAAGACTTTGAGTGTCAGGATTGTCACTCAGATAAAACCGTATATCCCCATGATGAGGATTCCATCTTATTGGTTGGCTGTGAGGGTTGCAGAACCTGCCATGAAGACGAATCAGATGATTATACTGTCCATGGAAGAGAAAGTGTTGGTGATTGCGGAGATATTCCTACTTGTGCTTCATGCCATGGTGATCATGATATTTTACCTTCTTCTGCAAAAGCCAGCAAAGTCCATCCAACCAATTTACCAAAAACCTGTGGTGCTTGTCATGAAAACCTAGATTTAATCAAAAAGCATGAGATGCTGCTGGATCACCCAGTTGCTATGTATAACAATAGTGTGCACGGTAAAGCAACTACTGGTGGTATCTACGTTGCCGCAACATGTAATGATTGCCATTCAAGTGGCGGGACATCCCATAAAATTTATTCACCTGGCCATCCGGAATCAACCATCAATCATTTTAATATACCAAAAACCTGTGGGAAGTGCCATAAAGGAATTGAAAATGACTATTGGGATGGTATTCATGGAAAACTGGTCGCAAGAGGTGAAACTGATGCTCCAATCTGTACAGACTGCCATGGTGAGCATGGAATAATAACCCCTGACGATTCCAGGTCTCCGGTTTCAAAGGCCCGTCTCGCTGAAGCAACCTGTGCGCCCTGTCATGAATCCACCAGGTTTAACCAGAAGTACGGCGGACCATCCGGCGAGATGACCACTTTTGTAGATTCCTATCACGGTTTGAAAAGCAAAGCCGGCGATACCCATGTAGCTAATTGTGGCTCCTGTCATGGTGTCCATAGAATTCTCCCAAGTACAGATTCCACCTCAACAATATTTCCGGCAAATCTCCAATCTACCTGCGGTGAATGCCATCCTGGAATAACTAAAAACTTAGCCGGTACCTCAATTCATGGCGTTTCAGGAAATGGGCACCCTACACCTGTGGCAGACATGGTAGAAAAAATATATATTCTTGCCATCATTATTATTATCGGATTGATGGCTTTACATTGGTTACTTGATCTTTACCGCCAAATTCGAAATGTTATGAAAAAACCTCAGATTCGAAGAATGCGCCATCATGAGGTTTGGCAGCATACATTCTTAATGTTGAGTTTTTTGGCATTAGTATTATCTGGATTTGCATTGCGCTTTAGTGAGGCTTGGATAGCCAAATTATTTTTCGGTTTTGAAGGAGGATTTGAACTTCGCGGTACCGTCCACCGTGTTTCAGCAGTTATTTTTATGCTTTCAACATTTTGGCATTTTATTTTTATAGTTATGAGTATTCGTGGTCGAAAATTCGTAAAAGACATATTCCCAAATCTCTCAGATTTCGTCCAATTCTTTGCTCGATTAAAATTCTACCTGGGTTTTAAGTATAGTAAACATCCGCATTTTGATAGATTCAGTTATGTTGAAAAGGCTGAATACTGGGCATTGGTATGGGGCACAGGTGTTATGATAATTACCGGTCTTCTTCTGTGGTTTGATAATTTCTTTACCCAATATTTACCAGATGGATTTTTGAATGTATCATTAATAATTCATTACTGGGAAGCCTGGTTGGCCACTCTGGCAATTTTGGTGTGGCATTTGTACTCTACTGTTTTCAGCCCAGATGTTTATCCTATGAATCCTTCATGGCTTACCGGTACCATGCCTGAAGATATGTATGCTCATGAACATCCCGGTCATTTAGAAGAAGCAAAAAAAGAAATGGATGAACAGATTCAGGCTGAAATGAAAAATCTTGAAAACCTACATCATATTGATACTGATGAAATAGAAAAGGAATAATTTACAGATATCAAAGCAATGAAATAATTGATTCTGGTCATTTTAGACTAAACCAATACAAAAGATTATTAGGATGAATCCTGAATATGGAATTAGACCATTATTTTTATTTGTGGATCACCGCGATATATGGGAGTTAAATCATACGTCGAATAACTTGTGAGACCCTGATTTCATTAGTTTTTGCATTAATCTAATGTCTAATAACAAGTACTTTCACAATCTTCAAGGGTCTCAAAAGGGACGATGCCTTCGCAACATCCCCAGTAAAACATCTCACATTCTTCAGTTTGCTGATTGTAAAAATATCGTGGACATAATCCATCGCAAGGTCCAATATCAGGCTCAAGACCACAATCATCAGGAAGAGCAGTGTTCAAAATCATGTTCACAATGTTTATGATATCTAACACATTGAGGTTGCCATCATTATTGGCATCAGAACATGGGCATTCATCAGGTGTGTTATTGACTATACAATTAACCAGAAGAACAATATCAAGCACATCCAGATTACCATCAGAATTTACATCACCAATACTTTCACATGGCAATAAAGTGATCAGAGCAGGTTCAGGAAGTTGAGCATTAAGATCTTGTCCGGTTGACCAATCGCCAATCTCAAAATCTAAAAAGAGTACTTCAGCTGTCCCTTCTTCAAATCCTGCATCAAAATAAATCTCAAGTATGGGTCCATTACCTGGTTGTATTGAATTGCCTAAATCAAAATGCATAATATTATAATTTCCAGAGCTTGAGTCAAAAAACCAATCGAAGGTAATATTATTAGTCCGATCGGTGGGAATTATATCTGATATGGTAATCAAATCAGCAGGAAGAATGATGAATTGAGATTGGTATCCTGAAGTCACCATGTCATTTTCCAATGAAAGGGTTATAATATGATCCGATGTCCCAACATTTACTGTCTCAGGGTAATCAAGAGTGAGAAATACATCGTCAGCAGGTGGGATACCACAATCGATCATATCGCCATTAATATAAAAATTGGCAAAACATCCACCGCAATAATCAGCAACACATTCTGCTTCAGGGTAGTATTCGCATGAAGTCACTTCACAGGGATCTATAAAACAGAATACATCACTAAGACAATTTTCTTCCTGGCATCCGGATGGATCATAATTACAGGATTGATTATCACTGCAGCATGGAACCACGACATGAATCGTAAAAATAAATACTTCCCATAATTCATTTTCATTTGTGTCATAATTCCAATTATAAAGACCCACAACTAATTGATCCATTCCTTCATTGATCCATCCCGGGACGCCAGTTATAAATACATAACTTAACCAGTCATTTGGTGATAGATTAAATTCAACAAAAGTCCATGATGGTTCTGATATAATCTCAAGTGAAGATTCATCTCCCAGTGAAATACCATAATTAGATTGCTGATATTCAAAGTGAATTAAAGCATTTGGTAAGTTTACGTGTGTGGTATCCTGGGCAATAGAAAATGTAAATAGTGTTACAAAAAGAGTGATTATTAGAAGTACTCGTTTCATGATGATCTCCCGTTAACTGATTTTAAGATTTGAATGGAATCGAGCTCGTTTCAATGGATAGGAAATGAGGTATCAATGCGTGCAACAGGTAATTATTCAATCGCTGTTTGAATACAAAACCAAGACTATATTCACATTTACTGCATGTATGAGCACAGCTTCCGTAAACAAATATTACATCAAAATAATTTTTGATAAAATGATCAAATTGTATGAAAATGTTTCAATTTGGAAATTCAATAAATAAGGATTGAGCATCATTTATTTATAAATGTGTTAATAAGGATTTCGGATTTACATTTAGATATTGGATTTTAATTATTTTATAATAAAAGGGTAATAACATGTCATCATCACCAAAACAATTACTACTTATGATTTGCACCAGAAAAGGGGCATTTATTTATCATGGGAATTCTGATAGGCAGGAATGGACTTTAAATGGTCCTCATTTTCTTGGCTCTATGATCCATCATATGGTACAGGACCCAAGAAATCAGAAAACCATTCTCATGGCAGCACGAACTGGACATCTTGGTCCAACTATTTTCAGATCAACTGATTTGGGAAACACCTGGAATGAAGCTAAAAGACCACCAGCCTTTAAAAAGGCGAAGGAAGGTGAAAAAGGTCTAACCGTAAATCATACATTCTGGTTAACACCAGGACATAAATCTGAGCCTGGTGTCTGGTATGCCGGGACATCACCCCAGGGACTATTCCGTTCAGAAGATGATGGACTCACCTGGACTGGAGTAGAAGGATTTAACTCAAATCCGATGAGGGATGCCTGGACAGGCGGGGGACAGGATGGCACTCCTGATGGACCCAAGATGCATTCGGTAATCATTGACCCCCGGAATCTCAATCATATTTACATTGGCATGTCAGGTGGTGGAGTTTTTGAATCAAATGACAAGGGGGAGACCTGGGCGCCTTTGAATAAAGGATTGGCTGCTGATTTTTTTCCTGACCCAATTCCAGAATATGGTCATGACCCTCATTGTATTGTTATGCACCCAATGAATCCTGACAGATTATACCAGCAGAATCATTGTGGAATCTATCGCATTGACCGACCGGATGACACATGGATAAGAATTGGTGATAATATGCCAAAGGAAGTGGGAGATATCGGCCTGCCCATGGCAGTGCACCCCAGAAATGAAAACGTCGCTTTTGTATTTCCAATGGATGGTACCGATGTGTGGCCGCGAACCTCGCCAGGTGGTAAACCAGCGGTGTATAGAACCTCAGATGCTGGCAAATCCTGGAAACGTAAGGATAATGGTTTTCCCCAAAAAGATGGATACCTAACGGTTCTTCGTCAATGTCTGACGACTGATAATGAGAATGCTTTGGGTTTATATGCCGGGACAACCAGCGGTGAAATTTGGGCTAGTGCAAATGAAGGTGAATTTTGGCAGCAAATTATATCGCATCTGCCAAAAATATACTCAGTAGAAATTGGATACCTGTCGTGATCACTGTAAATCTTTCTACTCATTTTCGTGCATATACAAATGGGAAGAAAACCGTCGAAGCGTCAGGAAACTCAGTCAATGAAATTCTATCGGATCTTAACAGAAAGTACAATGGGATAAAATTCAGAATCATCAACGAACAAGATGAGGTGAGACATCATATTAAGATTTTCAAAAATAGCCAACAGATAGATAATTTGAATATTTCAGTCAGTGATAAAGATGTAATCCATATCATTGGCGCTTTAAGCGGTGGTTAGATATCTTAAGAAATCGGAATCAAAATTCTAAATAGCTACTGACCTATTGGGGAAGCGACAACCAGAGCATTAGTCCATCTTATAAATCACTCCCCGTCCCAATAGTCTTTACTATCTTTAGCACGACCCACAAAAGCAAATCTCTGGGGTTTACCGTCTGCATCGGGTGGTAATTCAGCAAGGACACCAAATTTATTTGAGTCCGGGTATTCAGCAATTTCAGGGGACTGTTTGGTGCTCACGGCAAGGTATTTTAAATCCACATCGCCAGTATTAATTATTTGATGAGCCGTTTCAGCACCGCCAGTGGGACATGCTATAAAATCATGTTGCCGCACTGGGAATACTTCTTTCCCAATTCTAACTTCGCCGTCACCTTCCAGTATGAAAAACATTTCTTCATTGACCCGATGATTGTGAAATGGAAATGCCCTTTTCCCAGGAGGGACAGCAGTGATATTATATCCAAGTTTTTTTGCACCAAGAGATGCTGAAAACATTGACATACTGGCATCAAAACGTTGGGCGGCTTCACCTGGAGCTGCAAATGAGGCCGGTCGGGATTTTAAATTCACTTCGTCTAGATTAATAATTGGTTTTTTCATATTTATTGTTCCTTTTTTGGTTTGGTGATAAAATCTTTTTATTTGAGTAATGAGAATAATGCAAATTTACAATCGATTCGATTAACGGAGAATAAAATATGTATATCAAACCTGCATTCAAGGGAGTCGAATAGTCTGATTTGTAATTATGCCTTTGAACACTGCCCGTTGATTCCTGAAAATATGGATATCGATATTGAGCGATATTAGTAAGATCAGCAAATCCCGACAATTGTCTTATTGAAATGATTTATGTGTTAACCGATCATTTAGATATACTTTTAAAGTCTGAAAACATTTTAGAAAGATGATAGATTTGTTATCCACCATATCAAAAAATTAATAGAGAATAAAAAGAAATAATGGATAAATCATTTTCATTTCGAATTATTGAAAAACAACCGGTGATTTTATTTTCAGCTGTTGTGATAGCCATCAGTGTGATTCTTACTGGTATTGCCATACTGGTTAAAAATGTCAATATTACTTTTTTAAATGTATTTGTACCCACAATTATAGCAATCCTTTTTACTGGGATAACCTTAGGACGAAAAGGAATCTATCAACTCCTAATTGGCCAAGTCTTCAGGAAAACAAGCATGTTATGGTTATTCATTTCAATCATATTTTTTCCACTCATTTCATTTTTGGCAATTTCTCTGCATTCATATTATGTTGGACAGGAATTTACTCTCATGATTCCCCAAGTCTTTCCCCATTTTTTAACGATATTTGTAATAGCCATTGGTGAGGAATTTGGCTGGCGAGGATATCTTCTACCAAAATTAATGGAAAGATACAATGCCATTGTAAGTAGCCTTTTACTTGGATGTATTTGGGGGGCTTGGCATTTCCCCGGTTATTCTATTGGTGTAGGAGTGCCCCTCTCACTTTCATTTTTAGTCTTTATGATATGGATTCTATCGGCATCATTCATAATGACATGGATTTATAATAATACTGGCAGCGTTTTGACTGCAATTTTACTTCACGCCTCAGCAAATGCCATTTTCACCTTTTTCCCGATTTTACCAATGGCGGCGAAATCTACAATCCCGTTCTGGTTATTTTTATGTTTCCTCAATTTTATTATAGTGGGAATAATCATAGTTTCCGGATCAGAAAAGATGGTGAGAAAAAAATAATTAATAATATCTTGCGACCAAAACTCGCTAGCCAGAGTCTAATCACTGTAACAGGCTGGAATGAAAATTTCCAGAATTACAAAAACAGAAAAGTTAAATCCGTTTTTAAGGATAAAATTGAAAGGTATTAATTGGACGCTGAACGTTTTACAAATGCACTGAAACCACATCTCGACGATGCTTTGAATTACTGCCGGGCTCTGTGTGTCAACCAATCCCATGAGGAAGCAGAAGACATACTGCAGACTGCATTATTAAAGGCGTATAGAGGTTTTAGCAAACTTAAAAAAACTGACAGTTTCAAATCCTGGCTTTTTAAGATAATTACAAATTGTTTTTACACTCAAACCCGGCTTCAGTTTTGGAAGCGATTTATTCCACTGGATGGAACTAATAGTGAATTTCCTGAGGTGTATTCTGAATCAAAGGAATTGAATTTGAGTATGAGATATGCATTGATGAGATTGTCTAAAAAGGAAAGGGTCGCCATACTTCTTTATGAAGTAGGTGGTTTCAATGTGACACAGATAGCTGAATTTCAGGGAGAAAATAGTAACTCTGCTGTGAAATCAAGATTATCACGATCAAGACAAAAAATGAAACAATATCTAACGGATAGTTTTCGATCATCCGCCTCAAATCGGTATTTAACATCTAACAAACTACTTGGAGATCTGCAATATGAAACAATTCAAATGGCAGAAGAAATCAACATCAAAGAATAACGGTAATGAACCGGATATTGACATGTACTGGTCTCAACTGAAACAAAATACCTATTCAAATAAATTAAATTCATTAAAGAATTGGTTAAATAAACAGGATCAGCCTCAATCTCATCGGTCAACCGCTAATCAAAATATCGGGAGATATCAAAATATGCTGAATTTAGTAAAGATAAAACGATTGTCACTAGTCTATAGCTTGGTCGCATCAGTCCTGCTAATCGTTGCCTGTAATGTACCAATGGAATACACTGAAACAGTTGGTCATGTACTTAACTGGACAGTTAGCGGTGATGCAGATCATGCTCAGGATATAGCCAGAGAAATGGACTGGTTGTATGGCAAAGATGTAGGATATGAAGTTAAAATTGAAAATGGAAATGTTTCCACAACAATTTCAGTGGTACTTCCTGCCGAAGAAGAGCATGTATTCAATGAAATTATTTCTTCGATCGAGAGTCATCCTGATTTGGTCAGATATAATCTCGCTGCGGTGGATGAAACCTCTTCATTGCCTGCATATAAAATGGCCTTGAGAAATATATTCCATTTATCAATTGATGTAACGGACCTTTCTGAAGAAGCCATAGCACTGCAAATTCAACAGCAGTTAGAACAATATGGTGCTGAAGTTTCTCATATTGATATTGCCATAAATGATGATGGCACAATGGAATTCGGTTTCGAATTTTCAACTTCAGGAGATGGTCAGGAAGAACAGATTGATATACAAATGGTTCTGGATGGCACCCCAAATGATAATATCGAGTTAAACATCGGTGGTGAAATGGAAGGTGGAGACGGTACTATGATCATTGAGGAAATTGTTGATGGACCTAATGGTAGAAATGTGCAAATGTTTAAAATAGATGCCGCTGAAATGGAAAATATGACCCCCGAGCAAAAACAGGAATATGTTAAAAACAAAATGCGTGAAGCTGGTATTGAAGCCCCTGATGGAGAAATCCAATTAAATCAAGAAGGTGGAAAACAGCGAATAAAGGTCAAGCGCGAAGCCAGATAGATTTTTAATTATAAATTATCTTTAAATGGGAGACCGATTTTCGATCTCCCATTTTTTTTTAGGGTAAACATGATTTGAAATTGCGTTTTATCAAATGATTTAAGAAACAGAAATATACTGAAAAACAATTCTGCAATTCAATCTCAATATATTTATTCTCATCAACCAATATTTAATATGTCACTCACCAGAAGAATAATATCCTGAACATTGATTTCTCCATCAGCATTCAAATCGGAAGTAAATAAATCTTCTTCATCAGGATAGCTAACTTCAAGAATAAAATTGATAACCAGAATAATATCCTGGATATTGATAATATCATCTTGATTTATATCACCAGGTGTGAGCCAGAAAAAGCCTTCGAGAGTAAAATCCCATATCCCTCTTCCATAAGTACCAAATCGAGCTGTCCCTAATTCGGGGATAAAATCCACTGACCAATAGGTTTGGTCAGGTGCCATTACTCCGGCAATGTCATACCAGGTATTTTCTTCGGGCACATATGCATATGGCCCAACCTCTGTAGCAGCAAATATAATATCTTCAGTCTCAGTTGCTGCTAATTCAAATACGAGAGTGGAGGGTAGGTCGTTTGTTATTGACGTGAAAGATAAGCCATGATCTTCTGAGACATATACTGCAGGATTTGAATATCCGCTACCACCAATATAAACAGTTCCAAAATCAACTGCTGAGGCATGGATAGCGGAACCATAAAAATAATGTGATTCAGGACCAGAAAAACCAACGGATAGAATCCACGTATCGCCACCGTCACCGCTGGTATAAAACTGTCCATTTGTAGTAAGAACATAACGATAATCCGGATCGATTGGTGAGATGTCTATGGCTGAGACAGTGGCGGCAAAACTGAAATCTAACTGCTGATAACTTATGCTATAATTGTTGGCAGTCAGTTCAATAATGTGGTTTCCACCTGTTCCGCCACCACCAACATAGATGATATTGTCTTGAACCGGATTTTCCTTAAGCGGTGGAATCCATAGATAATTGCTGCCGACAAAATCCCAGGTGAGACCATTTGATCCATAAGATGCATTGGGATAATAAAGAACAAACCCAGGGTAATCACACCAAATACTTTCGCCGTCATTACCAGAAACCATATGTCCGTAATCACCGCTAATCACCTGTTCAAAATCGAGGATGCCACCCTGATCATTCACACTGCGTTGATAACCCTGATCCTGAGCCCCGGCATAAACATTGTGAGGGGCATATCGACTGGTATAAGTGGAGTAGTATTGGCTAACACCCAATCCGTTTAAGGAAAGATTTTGTACCGAATAGATATAATCAGTGGATTGATATATTCCACCATCTGTTGAGATATATGCAGTTTCATTTCCATCTGGACGGATAAAAAAGCGAACTTCCGGGATATCGGCATGCAATTTGGTTTCCTCCTGGCCATAATATTCCCACCAGTTATTGACCATTTGCCAGCTGGCAGCTCCATCAGAACTCCGATATAAATCGATACTGCCCATATAAAGATAGTCAGGATTTGTATTTGAACAGTTAAAACTATTATTGGTGAAAATGCCAGACGGCGCCGAACTTCTCCATTGCCAACTATGGCCTGCATTTGAAGAATAATAAATTTCGCTGCCGATTCGGGCATACATAAATGGTACATTTCCATTCATTCCCCCAACAAGAAGACAGCCACCTGATTCATCGGAATTTAATGAGCCTGAAGGGATTAAATTATCATTCTCATCAAGATAATATACATCATTTTCATTTTGGATATAAACCTCTCCCGGGGCATAACGCGGAGTCCAAATATCAAATTCCCCTGCCATCGATTCACTGAGTACTTCAATGAGTTGAAAACTTTCACCAAAATCAGTTGATTTGTGAAGCGTGGTCATTTCATACCAGTTTGTATAATCCCATTCTTTAGCAAGAATATAAATAGTTGAATTCTCATCATTCTTGATGACAGATCTTTTAATATTTCCCCAGTTTTGGAGATTGGTGAGCCCTTCAGACTGAATAATGGTAAAACCCTCGTTGTCAGTATAATAGAATTTTTTTCCACTGGTCCCAATGAGTAAACGATTTTCTGTTCCAGTATCAACAAAACGAAGCGTTCTTATCCCGGTGATTTGAAAATAATCATTCAAAGATTGCCAATTTTCACCGTTCAAATTTCCCCGCCAGAGATTACCGCCAGAAGATGCACAGTAAATCAAATCATTTTCATAATCAATCTCTGCTGTTAATATTCTCCCAGAGAGATTATTACTGCCCCTTTCAGCCCAGTTGCCTTCGATATCTCTGCTACTAAATCTAACGGCAGGTAATTCATTATTGCCGTCCAATCCCATTTCATTCAAATCAGACCGGAATTGTGTTTTTTGGATGACCTTCTGCTCTCTTGTTTGATCATCTATCCGACGCCAATCTGTATCCGGATGGGACTTATGCATATTTTCAATATATGCCTTACGATGTTTTTTGAATTCCTTTCGTTTCTCTTTGTGGAGCCGATATTCAGTTGGTACAGGTTGATTATTTTTGTTTTGATTATCTGTAAGATTTGTAATTAAAGTCATGAAGAAAACTGACAATAAAACGGTTGTGATATATTTTTTCATTTACAAAAAAACTCCAATAATGATATTTTAAAGATAATTATACTTCTGCCCTGTTACTTTCATTATCAGGGATAACTAATGAGATTACTACCACTGAAAGAAAAGCGATGACAAAAGCAGTTAATCTTGGTGTAATGATATCTGGGAAAATGGGCAATACGGTAAAAAATGTCCCGCATAACATTCCGGCAATGACCCCAAATCTTGATACTTTTTTCCACCATAATGTCAATACAAGTGCAGGACCGAATGAAGCGCCCAGACCGCCCCAGGCATAGGAGACCATTTCAAATACGAGTGAACTTGACTTCCAGGCCATATAAAAAGCAATGATACCAATGATAATGGTTATTATTCTACCTACGGTTAGAAGGTTAATATTATCTCGGATACCTTTGAAATAGTTTTTAGTGATATCTTCGGTAAGTACCGTTGTGGTTACGAGCAACTGCGAATCAGCTGTTGACATCATAGCGGCGATGGCGCCGGAAATAAATATTCCGGCAACCCATGGATGAAGTAAAGATGTTGCCATGATTGGCATCAATTTTTCAGGATCAGCAAGTTGAGAAAGGGAAGTGATCACATTTCCCTCAAAGGAGAGTGAACCGGTAGTAACTAATTGAACACCAATGAGACCGATAAACATCGAACCAAAAAAAGCAGGAACCGCCCAGCTTATGGCGATTCGTCTTCCCGTTTTAATATTTTCGGCAGAATCAATGGCCATAAATCGAGTGACAAGATGGGGCTGACCCATATATCCGAGCCCCCAGCTAAGACCTCCGACTGCACTTGCGGCTGCGGCCCAACCTATCGTCCCGCCAAACAGATTCTCTGTATTCATTATGCCGGAAGATCCTTGAATAGATGATAGTTCAAGCCAGCCTACAATGGGAAGAATAACCAAAGTACCCAACATGATAATTCCCTGAATCATATCAGTCCACGCGACTGCCAAAAACCCACCCATGAGTGTGTAGAAAACAATGATTACAGCCCCTAATAACATGCCCTGAAGTTCGGTCATCCCAAATGTTACATTCAGAACTTTCCCGGCACCGGAAAACTGAGCTGCCACATAAAAGGTAAAAAAGAATGTTATAATGAGAGATGAGATGAGTCGAAGGATACCAGAATGATCTTTAAATCTTTTGGTAAATAACTGGGGAAGGGTGAGGACCTGAAATTTTCCAGTAGCGATGCGGAGCGGTTTGGCGATTAGAAACCAGGAGAATATGATACCTAAAATACACCCAACAACAGTCCATAGTTCTACTAATCCTGCCATTAGTGCTGCACCTGGCAGTCCAATTATCAGCCATGCCGATTCACCGGAAGCGCGCTCAGAAAAAGCAATAATCCAGGGCCCGAGTCTCTGCCCGCCAAGAGCAAAGTCATTCATATTGCGGGTAAGTTTGAGACTGTAAAACCCCAGGCTCAATACCAGAATGAGGTAGACGATAAATCCTATGGTTACAGGGTCCACAAATTATCCTTTCTGTTCAGATTCATAAAGGAGACATCTCGAATTTAACCAAAATCTCAAGGAAAAGTAGTAAAATATAAAGGATGCTGGAGTCAATTGACTCACCAGATTGATTCTACATTTATTGATCTATGTAAATATGATTAACAAATTGGATCAAGTAGAATATCACTCAATTACAATTTTTGCATCTTCAATTAAAAGATCATATTTATAGCCAAATCCAAAATCTTTATCTAAAGTAAGGACGCCTTCAACAACTACCATATCGCCTAAATTTGCTACTGAGGATGTGGTAACAGTGATATCATCAGTGCCGGGTTTCCCGGTTCCATCCTGTATATGGAGCCAGTTTTTGCCCATTATTTCAGCGTTGAACTTTACGACTTTGCCTCTTATAATAACCATTTCACCAGACAGCTGATTGTTCTTCTGAAATATTTCGGAAATTGAATATCCTTCTGAAGGTACGCTGATTTTTGAAAAATCCATATCCACATCATCTGGTGATTGGCTATGCTCTTCACCACGGGAGAATTGCTCCTGCATGCCCGGTGTTGGCATATCAGGCATTTTGCGTGACGATTTTGGTTTCATTAATTGCTGGACAAAGTAAATTTCATCAAATGTCCTGTCCAATGTTTCGCTTTTGAAATTCGACATTAACATGCCTTCTCTAAATCCTACAGTGGAACCTATTTCTACTTTTGTTTGTGTCACAGCAGCCCAAACTTTTTTAGAACCAGTATTAATTTGAACATAAGTATAACCACCACTATTCATCATTTCAGAAACAACGCCTGAAACATCAAGTGATGACTCAGGAGGAGATTCTGCCCCTGGTACCTGTTGATTTTCCGGTTGTTCAGTTTTTCCACATCCAGTTATAGAAAAAAGGAAAAATAATGTTATTAAAGTTGTAAATATAATTTGTTTCATCTTCGCTCCTATACGACGTGATTCGATCATCAATCGCTGAATATAATATTTTAATTCTTTATTGTTAGTTTATTCATGTTTCCATGAGCGTAAAATTACTGAAATTTGAATATATTAAATTGAATATTTGTCATCAAGATTTGAATGAAAATGTCGACAATTCATTAAATTTTTAAAATAAAAATATATTGAGTAAATATTAACAAATCATTCAGGTAAATTTTGTCCATAAATTAAAATCAGATTACATGAATAAAAATAAAGTTTACGGAAAAATGAAATGATCCTTTCGATAATGCTTATAATTGGATTAATAATAGTTGGTATCATGGGATTATTGTTTTTTGGCATGACCCGTATGTATAGAAATATCCAGACGCCGCATAAAAATACGCCACAGAAATATGGCATAACATTTGAAGAAGTTCACATACCAACAAAAAATAATAAACAATTATACGGATGGTGGATTCCATGCCAGACCATGCCGGTTGAGAATGCCCCGACTGTGATATTGGTTCATGGTTGGAATAGAAATGTTGAAAGGGTAATGGTTTATATCCGCAATCTCAATAAAGCAGGATATAATATTCTGGCATTTGATTCACGTAATCATGGCAGTAGCGATAATGATAAATATTCATCAATGGTAAAATTTGCTGAGGATATTAGATCTGTTGTTGACTTTCTTCAAAAAAGAGGTAAAACTGATATATCCCGCATTGGAGTAATTGGTCTGTCTATTGGTGGCTCAGCAGCCATTTATGAAGCATCAATTGATGACAGGGTCAATGCAGTTATGACTGTGGGTTCATTTGCGCATCCCAGGGATCTGATGCTGCATGAATTCCGAAAACATCACATCCCGTATTTTCCTTTAGCATGGTTTTTCTTTTTTTATCTGCAATGGAAGATTGGACTCACAATGAATGAAATCGCTCCTGAGAATACTATAGCTAACTCACAGGCCAATTTTCTTTTAATTCATGGCGAAGATGATGATGTGTGTCCATCTAACCATGGCAAGAGATTATTGGATGCTGGGAATAGAGATAAAATTTCCTTATGGACTATATCCGATAAAGGTCATTCTGATTGTCACCATCACCCGGACTTTTGGTCCCGAGTTGATTCATTTTTGAGATCAGCTCTGGATAATTAAGAAGTATTACAGTATAAAAAAAGGGTCTGCAAAACAGACCCTTTTTAGTCAAAAAATATTATTTTTTTTCAGGTGGTTCTTTTTGTCCCTGATGGCAAGTCCAGCAAGTTACATTCCGAGCCTTTTCCCAGGTAAAATACTCATCATTTATTTTCATAGTCATATTGATCATGTGGCGCCCTATTTTTTTATGATCTGTGTCCAGAGAGAAATCATCCAGATTATGACAGAATTTGCATTTTACACCAAGATCTTTGGATATTTGCTTCATGAATTTTTTTGTCTCGGGGATGGAATCGAATTTTAATACCTGCAAATTTTTAGGTTTATGACTATCATTGCCCTGTGGAAAAACTACATTTGCAATCAAAATCCCAAGTGCAATAAATAATAATCGTTTTTTCATTATTTCCTTTCTATACCTGTTAATTGAAATTAAAACCAATAATGCAATTGGAAAAGAAACTCTGCTGAAGGATCGTCAGCATTTAGATTCTCCAATTGAATTAAGCGTGTCTGTATAATGTATTGTAAACCATATCGTGGAAAGATTTCAATCCCGGCAGTGAATCTTTGTACCGATCCGTTCGAAATATCCTGGTCCGGATCAAAAAATTCATATTTCCCGATTAAATCAATTCCCTGTTTCAATGTATATGCTAATTCATGATACAGAGCCAGGGATGATTCTGTTTCGGTTATCCAGTTATCGGCTTGACTGAGCTCAAAAGTCCATGATAATGGACCAGCAGATAAACCTCCTGATAATGCGTAAGCGTCGACTACAGATTCAGTAAGATAACTAATCATCAAATTAGTATGAACAATTTCAAAATAAGATTTGATATATGAAGCTTTGGCAGTGAATGTTTTATCAGTTAATTGATCATTAAATCCATACGATTGATCTCCAGAGGAAATAAAGCGGTTGGATACTCCAGCAGTCAATCTTAGACCATTTGCAGGCTTGAAGCCGAATTCCAGTAGAGACGGCATTTTATCAGGAGTAAAGAATAATCCTTCTTTTACTAAACCGTGTGTTGCCCTGATACTTCCGCCACGGATATAAGCAGTATGATCATCAAGTTTTAAACCAAAATCAGGAACAGATCGCCCTACTTTTAGCCAACCATCGGCAGGGAAATCAGCAATTAACAACCAGAATTCATTTGGCATTGTACCGCTCAAGTTGATCCGTGTAAAAAGAGAAAGATTATCAGATGGCGTAAAATAACCGTATATATCAGCCTGCATCGGGAATATCGGGAAACGGTATTCCCCGTCATCAATATTTTCTGTAACATAGGATTGCACCCGGAGGTCGCCACCCATTTGAAAATACTCATTTACAAAACCATCCCATGGCTCTTTTTCTAAAGACTCAGATGTTCTCATTGGTAATTCATCCAATGCAAAAAGAGTATTCCCATAATCATTTCTAAGGCCACCACCGGTTGGATTAACATGGCATAAATTGCATGAAGCACCATTTTCAACAGCGTACCGTGGGATTGTAAAGGCGATATTTATGATAAAGATTAGAGGGATAAAAAGAGTTTTATTCATCATTCTCCTTCAGTTTGCTCAATCTGGAATGGTGCACCATCATTTATCCAATCTTCAATCAATGTAATTTCAGATGCGCTCAGCATAGGTCCGCCTGGTGGCATTTGCTGACCACTCATCCCGGTATTGGCAATTTTATTATAGAGGACAGAATTAGCAGCATCAAATGGAGCAACCCGGACAGATCCAGGATAACCATTGGCACCGACGGAAATCAGATTATCATAACTCACATTTGGGGATAAATCTAAGCCTCCTTGAGTACCACCGATATGACAACCTCCACCGCAGGAATTTGAGAATATTGGCTGAATATTATCGGCATAATAATCAATGAGTTCAGGCTCATCCTCACTCATTGCCGGATTTCCGCTATCCGAACAATGTGTGATTAATATTGAGAAGATTATTAAGGAAATGAATTTTTGAAAAGAAAATTTATTCAATGATAATTACCTGTTAAAATCTATTGGCTAATTTAGCGCCTAAATGAGAACCATAAAAAAGAAACATCACACCAACTCCAAACATGATAACGTATATCCATTTCAAACGGTTTTCTCTTGAAATCCTTTCAAACATTTTCCAACGAAACACAGCTATAGATAATAACCATAATACAGATAATATTTGCAAAGAACCATGAGTGGAAAATATAGGAAATGGTTCTTCCATATGTCCCACCAATGAATCTGATATATATCCTGATATTATTGTGAAAATCGAGGCAATTAATGCCAGAAGTAAATTCCAGCAACCTGCAGATGTAAGGGACTTTTTTTGGAGAATTAAACCAAGAGAATCACAAAAAAAAGCCGCCGCAAATAATGCTATGGGGAAATGTACTAATAAAGGATGTAATTCGTCAATAGGTGGCATTTTGTATAATTGAATTTAGTTTATGATCAATCCAACCATTGAGACAACATCCAAAACATCAAGGCTCATATCGCCATTAATATCGCCGGCACAAAATTGATCATCAGTAAGATCAATATTTCCAAGGATGCCACCAACCAATGTAACCACATCAAGAACATCAGTACTCATATCAAAATTCATATCGCCGTCTGCAATACATTCCTCTTCTATTAGTTCAGGGATGGCTAAAAATGTAGTATAGATATAATCGCCCGATGTACTGAAGTTTCCATTGGCAGCATTTCCAGCAGCATATAGTGTAATTGTTCCCGTTCCTGCTTCAGGAGCAGTCCAGGCAAACTCCCAATTTGCAGAGTTTGGTTGACCATTGAAAGTACCTGTTGAACGCTGTTTCAAGTAGGTAATTCCCCCTGAGGAACCTGTAGTGGTGAAGTTTGATTGAGTTACAGTAAGTGTTCCACCCTGATCAAGATTATCTGTTCTGGAACAAACTTCAAATCCCCATCGGGATTGACCTGAGGTCATAACGGTTATAGCAAGTGTGTAGGTTTCACCGGGAACATATTCTGCAGGCGCATTAGAGATGGTTACACCACCTGAGCCTGAATTCAGACCAAAACTGCTATGACAGGCAACACAAGTGGATTCACCGGGTGCGCCAGTTCTTCCATTTGGTGGACCATTAGAGTATCCTAAAACCATATTAAATAACATACCGATATATATTAGAAAAAATACCGGGGAAGTAAAACGGGTGCATTTCATTATTAATTTTCCTTATTTGTAGTTGATGAACTCGCATAACTTAATATCAAAAAAATAGTGAGGGCAATAATATGATGCAATGTTACAAATTGATACTAAATCTCAATTTCAACTAATAATCACAATCAAGGGATAATCACTGACAATTCAGGTAACGAGAATTATTAACAGTAAGAGGACCAATTTCTTAACGAAAATTTTTCCCTGTTGACATGGATATATTTGATTTTTTACCAGTTTTACTCATAAGTACAATTTCAGCCATGATACTTATGGCAATCTCAGGGACTGTTTCTGAAGCGATATAGAGACCAACTGGAGAGCAAATTCTGTCAATTTTGCTTTTGTCTGAACCAGATTGTTCCAATTCATTCTTTATCATAATCCATTTTCGTCTGCTACTCATTAAACCAAGATAACCAGGATTTTTATCTATCAACCATGACATTATTTGGAGATCGAACTGATGATTTCTTGTGGTTACCAATACCAGATCATGGTGATCAAAGGAGAGAGTATTCTGTAAATGTTTGAGACTGTCGTTTGAAATCTGAACCCCTTGGGGCATATTTTCTAAATTAACCAGATCCGCTCTATCATCATAAATCCGTACATCAAAATCAAGATTTACGGCTAACTCCGCAACGGCTTTACCCACATGTCCACCACCAAAAATATGCAATACTTGCGGTAGATGAATATATCGGCACAATAGAATTTTATCATCTTTTGCTTTACTATAAGTTCTCCGATGAGTAAATGCTTTGTCAAGAAGATCAGCATAAATATCCAAATTATTTTCAGCAGTGCTCTCAGTAAGATGATGAACTATGGAGATTGGATCATCAATGGTCACTTGTGTTACAATTACAGGATTTATACCAGTGTCCATGAGTTTGGAAATTTCGAGGATTAATTGTTGCTGTTTAGCGTCAAACTTTTCAATCAGTACAATGGCTGATCCACCACAGAGACTTCCTTTGCTGTGAATACTTTTTCCGTTCATATCAACGGCAATCAGCCCCGGTTCACCCGTGCTCAATACTTCTTTACTTTTATCGATAACCTTATATTCAAGAGCACCACCACCAATCGTGCCGGTAATCTTGCCATTGAACCATACAATCATATATGGGTAATCTCTTCGGGGTGTTGATCCTGAACTGTGAACAATTCTGCAAAGCACTGTATTACCACAAGCTTCAGGGGAACGAAGTATACTTAAAAGTTTTCTATTCATTTTTTTATTATTTATTGACTATATTTTTATTAATAATAAGAACTGCCTCGAGTACGGCACGACCGATTGATCTGGCCTTATCCGAAATTGCCTGATAGTCGACGGATAATCCACGAGGATCAATATCCGCAATTTTCATATTTTCAGAAACATGGTGACCATTCATAATCAAGCCACGGACTAATCCGTTTAGTGTAGCCCTTATTTCAGTGTTGTTATTTATGGTGCCCATTAGTTGGTTTTTAGTGACAATCTCACCCAGGTCAACCTGCCAGTTGACAACTCCATCTTTTGGAGCACGGATGACGCGATTTGCCGATTCGCCAGCAATATTTCCCGGTATACCCGTATCAGCTGCAGTCATTCCGTTTGATATGATCCGGCCCAGATTATGACCCCGGTTTGTTTCGATAACCAGATGACAGTTTTTGCCAGCATTAAATCCAGGACCAAGCCCAATTACAAAAGGCAGAGTGGTCATATTGCCTTCCAACTCTTTTTTCAGCATGCGGGCATCGATTATAATAGAAGGTTGGATATTCTCAATTATACTTTCATCATCAACAAACAATGGAATTTCCCCATTTGATAAAACATCAGAAATATCTTCCGACTTACAATATCTTGCCGTGACTCCCTCAATTGTAATGGTTTTCTCATGAACAGCAGTACAATATGAAACATTTCGTCGGATTGCCATTGGATTCTGTAGATCGGTCAAGACAATATTGAATCCACATTTATATAGACTGTTAGCTGCGGCACTGCCTAATTCACCTGCTCCTCGAACAAGGATAAAAAAATCTTCTTTTGAAAGAATAGTGTCGGTCTTTTGCATTAATATTTTTTATTCAAATATGAATCCATATCAGTGATAATACCTTCATCGTTTACTTTTTTAAAATTCACGGAATCTTGATATTTTTTTATAAGCTGTCTGGCCCCGGTATCCCCTTTAAGATTGATCAAATCATTTTTATATTTTCGTTGAAAAAAAACTGGGTGTCCAGGGGTCTTTTCATATACCGGTACCAAAATATCTGGTCTTTTGCTGTCAAGAATATTGACTAATTTGGTTACGGTAGCAACTTGGATAAATGGTTTATCACCATTGCAAAATCCAAAGTATTTATATTCACTCTTTGATTCAGCAACACCGTATTTTATTGATGAAGAAAGTCCTGTGTGATAATGGGTATTATGGACGATTTGTATTTTTTTTATGTAATTGGAATCGATATGATCAATGACTTGATTCTGATCATTCCCAGTTACTAATATTACATCTAACGGCAGATTAACAAATAATGATACTACCCTTGAAATTACCGAAACGCCTTCGATATCCATCAATAGTTTTCCCGGATTTCTGAGAGACAAACCTGCAGCGGTGATAATCACACAAATGTCGTTAATCATTGTATAGCCGTAAATCGATTTTGGTGAAGGCTGCCATAATATACCGATTCATTGTGAATAAGATTAATTTCAATTGCAAGCTGTCGAGCTTTTTGTTCAAATAAATCAGCCTTATTAACGAAATAATAAATTTTGGTTGCGCCGGATAATTTTGAGAGATATCCTTTTTTTGATGTAAGTATCCGGGCAATTTCCCTGGCATTAAGGATTACATCAGACTTGATATTCCACAACTCTGAAAACTTTTTCGGGCGATGGACAAATCCATCATTTAGAGTTGTATCAACAACATCGACACCAACAAGGATAAAACAATGAGTGGTCCAGGACGGTACTTCAGGATCATGGGCCATATGGGCTTTTAAGGGTTTGCGGCGTGTACCGTCGCATTCGAAAAGACAGACCTGCGACAGTTCAGCTGCTGATAATAATTCATCAGAAGATAATCCCTCCAGTTTCTGAGGAGTACCTGATTTCATTAAAAAAAGTGGATTATGCCTTTTGAAATATTTTGGGATTTCGGAAAATTCTGTGGAATCAAAAGATAGAAAAAATTCATCAGGATGCGATGCAGACTTTGTGAGTGAACTCACCAACACTTTTGAGTATGATTTAGAGAGCTCGTCAGCCATTTTTTGCATGAGTGTTGTCTTACCACCACCACCCAAAAAGGCAATCCGGGTATTTCTCAGACTGGTGGGATCATCAGTTAATAATTTAACAAAATTCATTTAATACCAATTGCTGGAATTTTCACCTAGATTATATAGTTTTAAGTTTGCCTGTAAAATTTGTGAACGATACGGCGACTAGTATTTATGATGTTTCCTTGCCTTTTTGTGGTTTTTAATCATCTTGCCAAAATCTTTGTCTTTTTTTCGTTTTTCCATAATAGTGGATTCAAAATGCGTTTTCTCTCTAATCATTTTTTGATAATTGTTGTACAATCCTATATCTAAATCTTCGTTTTCAATCGCTTCCAAAATGGCACAACCCATTTCATTAATATGGGTACAATCTTTAAATTTGCATCTACTTGACATCTCAATTATTTCGTCAAATGTAATCTCAAGACCATCCGTTGAATCGGCGATTCCCAATTCTCTCATGCCGGGATTATCAATTAATATTCCACCATTTTCCAAAATAATTAACTCCCGATGGCTCGTAACATGTTTTCCCTTTCCAAACTTTATACTTATTGATCCTGTTTTCATGAGCTCTTTACCGGAAATATTATTCAAAAGGGTAGATTTGCCAACTCCTGAAGAACCAAGCAAACAATAGGTTTTACCTGTTATTATTATGCTTTTTAATTCTTTATGTCCTGCAAGAGTTTGGTTACTTGTGGCGATTATTTGAACATGTTTTATTCGTTCAGATATTTTAGATAAAATGGTGTTAAGCTGTGATTCATCAATCAAGTCAATTTTGTTAAGAATAATAATAGGTTTTACTTTAGAGGTATTACAAATTGTCAGATACCGTTCTAACCTATTTACATTAAAATTATTATCAACTGCCTGAACAATTAAACCATAATCAATATTTGAGGCAATTATTTGCTTCTGTCCGAATTTTCCAACTGCCTGTCGTTCAATAATTGATTTTCTTGGATAAATATGATGAATTAATGCCTTATCCTCATCAAACTCAGAAAATGCCACCCAATCTCCAACAGCGGGAAAGTCATGTCTGTCTTCAGCAGTGAATCTCAAATTGCCAATTAATTCAGAATCAAAATCGCCATTTTCCGATCTAACAACATATCGATCTTTATGCTCGGATACGACCCGTCCGACAGAAAATTGAGTGAGGGCTTGTTCCTCACGATATTTTTCAAAACTGGTGGTATATCCTAAATCCTCGAGTATCATTTTCCTTATCCCTTTAATAACATTTTAATAATTCGTTTCGCCCTGATTTACTTCCCAGTTTCAGTTGGTATTGGTATAGTCTTTTTCAGTCCAAATAAGGGTCTGATCATTGGAATTCTTCGAATGAGAAACTCGTACAAAATCCATGCACAAGCAAAGGTGCCCAATACCAGAATAGTAAACTTCCACATATAATGCATTGGGTTATTTATTAACCAATATCCAATGAGAATAATAATGGTTTGATGCATGATGTAAAAGGGGTACACTGCCTGGTTTCGATACTTAATAAGTTTGCTCTCCCTGTTGAGGTACTTTGAACAGAACCCAAATATGGTTATTATCCAACTCCACATATTTAATGTCTTGATTAACGGAATAAAAATACTGCTTTCTACATTATACCATATCAAAATCAGCAATGGAAAAGAAATTATTCCAACAGCCAATGAATAATATTTAATTCTATCTAAGGCAAGCCAAAATGATTTGCCCAGGGAGATCAATATATAACCGGTAATGAAAAGGATGAAATAATAAACGAGGGCATACCAGTCGCCAATTAAAGCATGGGTTATTGGGAAAAAGGGCTCTAATAAAACTTCAACAATAAATACAGGAACTGCAAATAGATAAAGAAGGGATGGAGACTTATTGACAAACTTGTTTAACAGGCTTAATAACCTATTGTTTTCTTTCCTCAAATTCAGAAATATGGGTGTTGCAAAAACAGACATTAATAATAGATATGGTAAAAACCAAAGGTGATGCCAGCTAAAATTACCTTCCGGATAAATTCCTTGAAAAAAATGTGGATAAAATTCAAAAAATGAACCGGATATCGTTCCCTGTACAACCCTTTCAATATAAACTTGCGGCGCCACAATGACCAGGATTCCAACTGTGAGGGGAATAAATAATCTGGTAAAGCGTTCCAATAAATATTTCGCACCGGATCTATGAGAAAGAGCAAATCGGGTTCCCATCCCCGATATTATAAATAATATGGGTAATCTCCACTGATTGACAAAAAGCATTGGCCAACGCATCCAATCAATAATTTCATTATTTTTTATATGCCAGCCCCATGAGACAAAAAACATTCCAACATGGTAAATAATGAGTATATCAAATACTATTACTCTTATCCAGTCTATATCGTATCGTCTTTCTTTTTTCATAAGTGTATTATAAGATTAATATTAAAATCAGTCTATTCAAATTTACAGAACAATATTGCGAAAATGTAATGAGGAATTGGATATCCGAATTGGAATAACTCCATGCAATTAAATGCTGTGTGCACATTAAATTAAGATATTATTATGCATAGTGAAATAACCAATTTGTAGTTGGTAAATACTTGTTAATAATTATTGGTTAAAAATCTTTTGAGTACAAAAACTTATATTGGTCAGCCATTGAAGCGGGTTGACGCCAGGGGAAAGGTTACAGGAGAGACACAGTTTCTCACTGATATTTCGGTAGACGGTATGATATATTCTGCACCGGTTTATTCCAGAATACCCTTTGGCAGTATCACATCAATCGACAGTTCTGAGGCACAACAGTCTCCTGGATTTATAAAGTTTATTTCTGCTAAAGATATCCCTGGTGAAAATCAGGTTGGTGTAATTACAAATGATCAACCCCTTTTTGCCGATAAAACGGTTCGGTATATTGGCGATTCCATTGGTCTGATTGTAGCCGATAATCCCGCCAGAGCTTTTGATATTGCCAAACTTATCCGTATTACATACACAGAATTAGATCCCATATTTACGATTGAAAAAAGTCAATCTGTAACTACAGGATTCATTCATGAAAACAATATTTCATGCCAACATAAAGTCATCAGAGGCAATGTTGAGGATGCTTTTGCCAACGCCGACAAAATAGTTGAAGCTGAGTTTACAACCGCTGAGCAGGAGCATTATTATCTCGAACCACAGGCATGCATTGTGACTCCTTTAGAATCAGGCGGTGTCAAAATTCTTGGGTCTCTTCAATGTCCGTTTTATGTGCAGAAAGCAGTATCCAAAGTTTTAGGGATTCCATTTAATAAAGTGATTGTTGAACAGGCTCCAACTGGAGGGGCATTTGGCGGTAAGGAAGATGTGCCATCTGAAATCTGTGCCCGGGTGGCATTGGCAGCCATCATTACCAAAAGACCGGTTAAAATGGTATACGGTCGGGAAGATGATATCCAATTAACCAGCAAGCGACATCCATTTAAATTGAAGTATAAGGTGGGGGTGACCGATGATGGTATTATTACTGCTGCTGAAGTAAGATTGGAGGAGAACAGTGGTGCCTATTCTACTCTGTCTTCGGTGGTTTCATATCGATCAGCCGTCCAGGCGATGGGTCCCTATGTTGTCCCAAATGTAAATATTCAGTCGATTTCATATTATACCAATCTTCCTCCAAATGGTGCATTCCGTGGATTTGGCTCGCCCCAGGCAGCATTCGGTCATGAAAGAATGATGGATATAGTCGCTGAAAAAATTGGCATGGATTCCTATTCATTCCGCAAATTAAATATTATCAAGCCCAATGATCAAACAATTACCGGGCAGCGTCTCACATCAAGTGTGGGGGCAATGGAAACACTGAAAAAATCCTATAATGCCTCCAATTGGGGGAATTGCCCTCGGCCTCAAAATGAGGGTAGAATAAAAACTGGCTATGGAATCGCCCTGACACATTATGGAAATTGTCTTGGCGCTGCCGGCTGGTTTATGGATGGCTCTGCTGTAAAAATCACCCTCCATCGAGATGGATCCGTAACAGTATCTTTTGGATTGGTTGAAATGGGACAGGGTGCATTAACGGTTGTTACCCAAATGACGGCAGAAGCCTTTGGGATTGCCCCTTCGAGAATACAGATCAACCCAACAAGCACGGAATATGTTGCAGATAGCGGTCCAGCAGTGGCCAGCCGAAATGTGATCATGACAGGACAGGCAATAATTAATGCTACAGAAAATCTTTTACCGGAAATTAAACTCGCTGCATCAAAATTCCTGGATTGTCCGTCGCAAAATATTGTAATTGAAAATGATAAGGTCACTGACAATGCAGGTAATACTCATTGTTCATTTGGCGATTTAACTGATTATATGTATCGGTCAAATTACCGGATGGAGACCACTGGCTGGTGGCATGTTCCTGAACTGAATTTTAATCCGGATGATGGAAATGGGGAAGCATATTTTAGCTATTCATTTGCAACTCATCTCGCCAAAGTAAAAGTTGATACACTTACCGGATTGGTCAAAGTTCAAAAAGTATGGGCGGCACACGATGTGGGTACAGCAATAAATCCTGCAGGTATTGAGGGTCAGGTTGAGGGCGGAATATCGCAGGGCATTGGCTGGGCTGTAACAGAAAATCTCAAATATAATAATGGTCTGGTTCAAAGTCAAAATCTGTCAACATACCTTTTACCAACGGCAAATGATATATCTGATGTGGAGGTGATAATTATAGAAGAACCCGAACCGCAGGGACCATGGGGAGCGAAGGGGATTGGTGAACCGGCAATCATTCCCACCGGAGCAGCAATCGCCAATGCTGTCAGCAATGCCATTGGCCAACAGGTAAATCAACTTCCAATATCACCAGAATATGTTTTGGATTTAATAAATCAGTCAAAAGAACAATGAGAAAGCAACCGGGATGAGTAAAACTTTATTTAAAAATTTGACAATAATAAATCCAATTGGCGAATCAAAATTAAATCTGAATACCTCAATTGTAAGTGAAGATGGAATTATAACCGAAATTGGCAGCCAGCATTCTGATCTCTCAAATTATCAAAGCGTCTTTGATATGGGTGGAAAATATGTTCTGCCGGGAATGATTAATGCCCATAATCATCTCTATTCATCTCTGGCTCTTGGAATGCCGGCACCACGTATTAAACCGGTTAATTTTGTCGAGAAACTTCAGCAGGTCTGGTGGAAATTGGATTTAGCGCTGGATGATGCCTCGACACATGCATCATTTCAGGTTGGATTGATGTCTGCTCTAGAGTCCGGGGTTACGACAATTATGGATCATCATTCCAGCCAGAATTATATAGATGGCTCAATCGATCATCTTGTTAAAGTTGCCGATAAATTTGGAATCCGCATTGGAACTGCCATTGAAACGAGTGATCGAAATGGTAAAAAAATCTTTGAATCTGCTTTGCAGGAAAATATCAATTCTATTGAAAAATACAGGTCAAATCCCTTTGTCCACCCAATGATGGGTCTCCATGCCTCATTTACACTTTCTGATAATTCACTGAGTACAATATGTAACCACCTGAATGAAATTGATAATCCAGGCATTCATATTCATGTTGCTGAAGACAGAGCTGATCATAAAGATGCTGTAAAAAGGGGATATCGTTCAGTCATCGATCGATTGAATTCAGCGGGTATAATCAATAAAGACAGTTTATTGATCCATGGGATACATCTTGAGCCTGAAGACATTGAAATTATAAAAAGTAAAGGTGCCTTTTTGGTTCATTGTCCAACATCTAATGCTGGCAATCGAGTTGGTAAACTCTCTGCAAAAACTTTAGGAATTCTACCGGTTGCGCTGGGGACAGATGGCAAACAGGCAAATATGCTAAACGAGGTAAACCAGGCAGAAATAATCCGCAGTTCTCATCTAAAGGGTCCTGATAAAAATATCGATTATCCCAATTTACTATTTAACAATAATTCAGAAATGGTAAGCAGATTATTTAATCAGAAAATTGGTAGGATTGAAATTGGATATCAGGCTGATCTGGTCATGTATGAGTATAATCCAAACACAGAACTAAATGAATCAAATATTATGAGCCATGTCTTTGGCGGTTTTGCTTCTCCCAGCGATGTAATCACCAGGGGTAAATTTAGGATAAGAGACTTTGAATTTGTTGATATAAATAAAGAAGATGTTCTGGCTAACGCTTGTCAGGAATCTGTGAAATTATGGAAAAAAATTGAAAAGATTGGATAAAATATGAATATTGATTATAAGAAGGTCATGGCTGCTGCGGCAGGTTATGAAAAGGATATATCTCGTTTTTTGAGGGATATGATTGCCATACCCAGTACAAGCTGTGAAGAGGAAAAAGTAGTACAACGAATCAAACAGGAAATGGAAAAAGTGGGGTTTGACCGGATTGATATCGACCCTATGGGTAATATCCTAGGGTATATTGGAACGGGAAGTCGGCTTATTGCCATGGATGCGCATATCGATACTGTTGGAGTGGGTGACCCAAATCAATGGGCCTTTGATCCTTTTGGAGGCTTTGAGGATAATAAGGTAATTGGCGGTCGCGGCGCTTCTGATATGAAAGGCGGCATGGCTGCAATGGTTTATGGTGGCAAAATAATTAAGGACCTAAATCTTGATGGTGATTTTACACTATTGATTACAGGCACAGTTCAGGAAGAGGACTGTGATGGATTATGCTGGCAATATATTATCAAAGAACAAAATATTCGTCCAGAATTTGTCGTTATTACCGAATCGACTTCCTGCAATATATATCGTGGACATCGCGGTAGAATGGAGATTGAGGTGTCAACCAAGGGATTAAGTTCACATGGTTCAGCACCTCATCGCGGTGATAATGCCATATATAAAATGACCAGTATCATTGATGAGTTGGCAGAATTAAATCATCGGTTAAAAGATCATGATTTTCTTGGTAAGGGAAGTCTCACAGTTTCACAAATTTATTTTAGTTCTCCTTCGCGGTGTGCCGTAGCGGATGGGTGTACAATATCGGTTGATCGGCGATTGACCGTTGGCGAAACTGCTGAATCTGCCCTACATGAAATTAGAAATCTTCCTTCCGTAACGGCAGTAGGGGCTGAGGTAAGAATGTATGATTATGCCAAACCTTCCTATAAGGGATTAACTTATCCCAGTGATGCCTATTTCCCAAGCTGGCTTATAGAAGAGAATCACTCTGCAACAAAAACCCTGGCAGAAGCATATCGAGGATTATTTAAGTCTGACCCGTTAATTGACAAATGGACATTCTCAACAAATGGTGTTTCAATCATGGGTATGTTTGATATTCCTTGCATTGGATTTGGTCCTGGAGCTGAAGATCAGGCCCATTCACCAAATGAAATTACATGGAAAAATGATTTGGTAAAAGCAGCAGCAATGTACGCGACGATTCCTTCAATTTATACAAAAAATTATTAATCAACTTATTACAATGAAATTTAATTTTGATGATCTAAGAAGTATTGAAAATTTTAGCAAAAATTTTCTTCTCACCTGGGAACATTCCATCGAAGAATTGAAAGCGACGATTCATGTGGCTGAATTGTTCAGGAAGTTACACAAAGAGGGTAAATCCTTTCGCCAGTTTGATACTGGGTTGGCAGTATCGATATTCAGGGATAACAGTACGCGAACGCGCTACAGTTTTCAATCTGCCGCCAATGCCCTTGGTTTAGCAGTAATGGATTTGGATGAAAAGAAATCTCAAATTGCCCACGGCGAAACCGTTCGCGAAACCGCCAATATGTTATCATTTATGACCCAAATTGTCGGAATTCGTGATGACATGTTTCTTGGCCAGGGCAACAGTTATATGAGAGAAGTTGGTGAAGCCCTGGATATGGGCTTCGATGAGGGTACCCTGCATCAGCGTCCGGGATTGGTGAATCTGCAATGTGATATAGATCATCCAACCCAAAGTATGAGTGATCTTGCGATGCTCAAACAATATTTTGGATCACTGGATGCCCTCAAAGGAAAAAAAGTAGCCATGACATGGGCATATTCCCCAAGTTATGGGAAACCCCTGTCAGTTCCACAGGGCATCATTGGATTACTACCGCGTTTTGGCATCGATGTGACTCTGGCATTTCCAGAGGGATATGATCTCATCCCCGATGTCATAAATACTGCACGTGCAAATGCAAATATTGCAGGGAGCGAATTTACTATTACCAATAGTATGACTGATGCATTCACAAATGCGGATGTAGTTTATCCAAAATCTTGGGCGCCCTTTCATGTGATGGAAAAAAGGACTGAACTGCTCATGACTGGAAATGACGAATCCCTAAAAGATCTTGAACAGGAATGCCTGTTAAACAACAGCAGTTTTACAGATTGGGAATGCACCGAAGATAAAATGAAATTAACAAAAAATGGCTCGGCTTTATATATGCATTGTCTGCCTGCTGATATTACGGGAGTTAGCTGCAAGCAGGGTGAAGTAAGCGCCAGTGTATTTGAAAGGTACCGAAAGGAAACATATCTTGAAGCCAGTTACAAACCCTTTATTATCGCAGCGATGATGTTTTTATTGACCACCGATAATCCTATCGAAAAAATTTCAAAACTATTAAAAAACTAAAATTAATCAAATGAACAGACAAAATCAAATTCTTGAGAATACAATAAATCGATGCCGGGAAAAAAACATCATTCTTCCCACATACAAGCAAATGGCAAACCCGGAACTTATCCCTGGAAAGATCAAAGCAAAACTTAAAGGGATTGGGCTCTGGGATCTTGATCCGCTCAATTTATTCAGGATCACCTGGAAAAATGAACCTGTTGAGAATGGTGGCGGTTATGGTGATGTAAACTATTTGGAGCTACCAACTGAATTGACTGGAGTGGAAGCCCGTATTTTTGTACTTCTTGGAAAATACTTTCCCACCGGTGCTCACAAGGTAGGTGCCACATTTGGACCTTTGGTTGAAAAACTGATAACCGGAAAATTTGATCCAACCAGTCAAAAGGCACTTTGGCCATCTACTGGTAATTATTGTCGTGGTGGTGCTTATGATTCCTATTTATTAGGTTGTGAAGCCATTGCTGTTCTTCCTGAAGGCATGTCTCGGGAGAGATTTGAATGGCTGGAAACAGTTGGATCGGAAATATTTGCAACACCGGGCAGCGAGAGCAATGTGAAGGAAATCTATGATAAGGTAAAAGAGCTCAAAGCCGAACGGGGTGACAAAATTGTCGTCCTCAATCAATTTGAGGAGATTGGTAATCCTATGTGGCATTATGCTGTCACAGGCAGAGCCATGCAGGATGTTTTTGAGTCCCAAAAGGATGTATCATCTCGATTTAGCGGATTGTTTTTAACCCAGGGATCTGCAGGAGCATTGGGATCAGGAGAATTATTACGGAAGGAATACCCGCTGATTCAAATTTGTGCCGGTGAAGCTATACAATGTCCCACCTTACTTTATAACGGATACGGAGCTCATCGGATCGAAGGTATTGGTGATAAACATGTGCCATGGATTCATAATTTAAAAAATATGGATATGGTGGCAGGAATCGACGATGAAGTGAATATCCATCTTATGCGTTTATTCAATGAACCGGAAGGACATAAAGAGCTCATCGATCGTGGTGTAGATCAAAACATTGTTAGTACATTACATCATTTTGGGATATCATCAATTGCCAATATCATGGGTGCTATTAAAATGGCCAAATACTATGAATGGAATAAACAGGATTGTATTTTCACCGTCGCAACAGATTCTATGGAAATGTATCAGTCCAGGTTACAGGAAGAACATCAGAATAACGGTAAATATTCTGCTCGACAAGCAGCCATCGATTTTGAAGGTCATCTGCGGCAAATTGGAACTGATGCAATTATTGATTTGACGTATCTCGATAAAAAACGAATGCATAATCTGAAATATTTCACCTGGGTGGAGCAGCAGGGCAAAACGATGGAAGAGTTGGATGCTCAATGGTATGATGATAATTATTGGTCCGATCAGTATTCAAAAGTAGATGAATGGGATGATCTCATAAGCGAGTTTAATGATAGAACCGGTTTATTGGCAAAATTCACCTGATAGAGGATTTCACAATAAATGGATAGAATAGACAGAAAACTTTCAAACCTTACCTGTATTCAGTGCCGGGAAGAATACCCTGTTCAACCATTTAGATATACCTGTGATTGCGGTGGTAATTTGGATTATGTTTTTGATTATGACTATATAAATTCGATCTGGAAAAAAGAGAACTTGGACAAAACCGCCATGGATTCGGTTTGGCGTTATTTGCCATTGCTGCCGGTAAATGAATCCCCGGAGAATATAAATATTCGGGTTGGGGCAACTCCATTGATTGAATTTCCCAACATCGCCAAAGAACTTCATTTTAACCAGTTATACATCAAAGATGATACACGCAATCCAAGCGGATCATTAAAAGATCGGGCTAGCGAGATAGCGATTCAGCATGCAAAAGAGCTGGGAGATAATCTTTTAATTGCCGCCTCAACAGGCAATGCGGCAGCATCATTGGCCTGCCTTTCTGCTTTTCATGGTGTGAAAGCATTGATCCTGGCGCCGGATAGTGCTCCAATAGCGAAGCTGACTCAAATCCTCCAATACGGTGCAAAGTTATTACCGGTAAACGGGAGTTATGATGATGCCTTTGATTTATCCTTTGAATTAACAAAACGATATGGATGGTATTCACGGAATACCGGTATTAATCCGGTTATGTCTGAGGGAAAAAAGACCATTGCTTTCGAAATTGCCGAACAGCTGAACTGGATATCACCGGACCAGATTTATGTGCCGGTGGGGGATGGATGCATCATAGGTGCTGTATATAAGGGATTCTATGATCTCTTAAAACTTGGTTGGATATCAAAGATACCTGCCCTTGTGGCTGTCCAATCTGAAAATTCCGCCGCTGTTGTGAATGCATTGGAAAGCGGTGGTGAGATTATTCCTGTTAAATCAAATACCATTGCGGACAGTATTTCAGTTGACCTTCCCAGGGATGGTGAAAAAGCTCTGGCTGCCGTGCGGCATTCAAATGGATTTGGAATTCTTGTATCAGATGAAGAAATTCTACAGGCCCAATTAATAATGTCATCTTCGACTAGTATATTTTGTGAACCTGCGTCAGCGGCAGCATATGCAGGAATGTTAAAAGCTGCAAAAGAAAATAGAATATCCAACTTAGACAATATTGTTGTGCTGGCAACAGGTACCGGTTTAAAGGATATCAGTTCAGCGGCAAAAAATGTCCAAATACCTGTATCTGTTTCACCAAATATTGAATCGGCAGAAAAAAGTTTGAAAGAGTTGATACATTAAATGATGGCATCCAAAATGAAAACATCATTCTTTGATTTGAAATTAACGGTTAACGGCAATGAATATAATCGCCGGATTCCAACCCATATTCGTCTTCTTGACCTGTTGCGGGACGAGTTAAAACTCACCGGGGCAAAGGAAGTTTGTGGTGAAGGTGAATGTGGGGCATGTACGATTGTAATGGATGGTAAAACGGTGAATTCATGCCTGATTCTTGCTGTAGAAGCTCATCAAACAGAAATCACAACTATTGAAGGATTCTCTCCAGAAAATGAATTGACAAAATTGCAACAGGCATTTATTGATGACCATTCAGTTCAATGCGGTTATTGTATCCCCGGAATGATTATAAGCGGTGAACAAATCATTGAAGATTTTCATCGACCAACAAGAAAGCAAATAAAAGACGGACTCTCTGGGAATATCTGTCGATGCACGGGATATACAAAAATCATTGACGCTATAGAAAATACAGGTAAGAACAGTTGAGATACTTGCGTCCAAAATCTATCCCCGAGCTTCAAGAAATTCTTATGAAAGAAAACGGAAATGATTATTCCATCCTGGCAGGAGGGACAGATCTCATGCCGCGATATAGAACAGGATTGCAGCTGCCTGAAATTGCAATTGATATAAAAATTCTACCCGGTTATTGCGGCATTTCAGAGGAAAATGGAAGCATTGAAATTGGTGCTCTAGTCACAATTGAAGATATTCGTAAAAATCACTTGATTCAAAAAGATCTTCCATGCCTGAGTCAAGCATGCCACGAATTCGCTGGAACCCAAATCAGGAATCGGGCAACCATTGGAGGAAATATTTGCAACGCCTCACCAGCAGGTGATTTACTCCCCGGGTTGTATCTGTACTCCGCTGAATTACAGTTGATATCGGCCTTTGGTTCAAGAAAACTGCCCATTGAGGATTTCATTTTAGGCCCGGGGAAAACCGCATTAAAACCCGGTGAAATATTGGTATCTATACATTTGAAAAACCAATTTGATAATTCAAGATTTTATAAACTTGGATTGCGGCAGTCCATGGCGATTTCAGTGATAAACTATGCTATGGGTTGGTCTGTAGTAGAAAAATCCATATCAAAGTTAGCTATCATGGCAGGTTCAGTCGCCCCCACAATTGTATCTCTTGATGGTTGTTGTAAATCATTTCTCGCTATGGAAAATGATGAATCCATTGCTGAGAATATTGCCAAGGATATTTTTCCTATTGATGATATTCGGGCAACGGCCAAATATCGTCAGCAAGTTTTGAAAAATTTAATCCTACATGATTTAAGGAAATTCCCAGGATAGTATTCGTGTCCGATAAATTGACTCCCATCCACATTCGCACTCTTTTCAATTGGATAGTTGAAGAATACAAATCCAATAATAGTATGCTTGGGATTCACCGGGATCAATTCTTTATCAGCAGGGAAACCGATTCATTCAAAATGGTCCGATATGGCTACGATTTGGATGCACCCCTTGGAGTTGCAGCTGGTCCACATAGTCAACTTTCCCAGAATATTATTGCCTCTTGGTTATGCGGGGCGCGATATATTGAATTAAAGACGATTCAGACTCTGGATGAACTGGAAGTGTCCAAACCGTGTATCGATATGGAAGATGAAGGGTATAATTGTGAATGGTCGCAGGAGTTAAAACTTCGACAATCCTATGATGAATATTTAAACGCCTGGATTATGATTCATGTACTTAAATCCTACCTTGGCTGGGACCACAACAAAGATCTCGGAACGATTTTCAACATGAGTGCCGGGTATAATATGGATGGGATCTTAAACAAGAATGTTCAGGCATTTTTGGATCTTATGGAAAACTGTTCGGAAGATCTACACAAGAAATTGGATCAACTCGATGGACTATTTCCAGTACATGAACTAAATATTCCCTCAAGAATTTCTGATAATCTCACATTGTCAACAATGCATGGTTGTCCGCCGGATGAAATTGAAAAGATTGCCAGATACTTTTTAGAAGAACGATATTACCATACAGCGGTGAAACTTAACCCCACCCTTCTTGGTCCGGATAAGTTGCGCAATATTCTCAATAATCTTACTGGGTTTGAAAATGTAATTGTTCCTGATGAAGCGTTTGAACATGATTTAAAATATGATGAATCACTGATCTTGATTAATAATCTGCAGAAATCTGCCTCCCAGGCAGGGGTCGAATTTGGGCTAAAGCTTACAAACACTCTTGAAGTAAAAAATACGAAAACGATATTTCCTTCAACAGAGAATATGTCATATTTGAGCGGTCGAGCCTTGCATCCAATCAGTATAAATGTTGCCGCCCTATTGCAAAATCATTTTAATGGATGTTTAGATGTTTCGTTTTCAGCTGGAGTGGATGCATTCAATTTTGCCGATGTAATCTCCTGTAATATCCGGCCCGTAACGACCTGTACAGATATCTTGAAACCTGGCGGTTATACGCGGTTGAAACAATATTTGAATAATTTATCCAAGAGCATGGAAATTGTTGATGCAAAGACCATTGAGGAATTTGTCCAATATGGCAATACTGCTGGTAATGATACTCGGGAATCGGGTTTAAAAAACCTCGTTGAATATGCTGATAAAGTGGTGAACGATCCGTTATATCAGAGCCGACATGATAATTATAATAATATCAAAACTCCCAGGAAATTGACCGATTTCGACTGCGTTAGCGCTCCCTGTATTGAGAACTGTTCCACAGATCAGAATATCCCAATGTATATGTATCACACTGCCAGAAGTGAATATGATTTAGCGTATGAGGCAATCCGTGCCAATAATCCTCTTCCTGGAATAACTGGATATGTTTGTGATCATTTATGTGAGCTAAAATGTACACGGCAAAATCTTGACAATCCATTGTTGATCAGGGAGATTAAGAGATTTGTCACCGAAAAAGCGGCAACAGATTATAAAGTAAGGAATATTGCCCCCACTGGAAAAAGAGTGGCGGTAATCGGCGCTGGACCATCTGGTTTATCCTGTGCCTGGTTTTTGGCTCTGGCAGGAATTGAAGTGATTATATTTGAATCAAAAAATGAAGCAGGAGGGATGGTAACCAGTGGGATTCCTGTTTTTAGACTGGATAATCAAACCATCAAACTGGATATTGAAACTATAAAATCTGCCGGTATAACCATCAAGTACAATACAAAAATCGAAGCCCAAAAATTTAAAAATATTCGTTCTGAGTTTGATGCCGTTTATCTGGCATCAGGTGCCCAGCTGAATAAAAAACTGGGGATCATCGGTGAAAATGTATCTGGAGTCATTGAACCATTGGACTTCCTGGCCCGGGTCAAAAGTGGTGAAAAAATTCATCTTGGTAATCGGATTGCAGTAATTGGCGGTGGCAATACTGCTTTGGATGCTGCCAGAACATCGTGGAGATTGTGTGAAAACGGTGGAGAGGTAACCATCCTTTACAGGCGAACTAAAAACGAGATGCCAGCCGATTATATTGAAGTTGAGGATGCAATAGAAGAAGGAATAAGCATTCAACAACTGACTGCTCCAGAGAAAATAACGAAAAATAATGAGAGTCTTGTATTGACCTGTAGCAAAATGCAGCTTGGTGATAAAGATGCCAGCGGACGAGCAAGACCCATTAAATTAGATGGATCAGAATTTGATTTGGAATTTGATACAATCATTCCAGCAATTGGTCAGGATGTAGAATATGATTTCATAAAGAAATCTGATATTGATATCCCTGTCGCATTTTCAGCAACTGCACTAAAAGGAGTATTTGCCGGTGGTGACCTGATTAGAGGTGCTTCTTCTGTGATTAATGCCATTGGTGATGGTCAGCATTCCGCCAATAAAATATTGGACTATTTGAAAATAAAAATTAATCTTCAATATATTGGTATGGATAAGAATCTCAAACCAGAACATTACCAGAATCTATTGGCAGATAGAAAGTTCGGTCAGAAAATACATGATTTTGTCAATCTTGATAAAATAGATTTTGAACTAATAAGTAAAACCATGACCGAGGACGAAGCTCGATTGGAAGCGTCTCGATGCCTGTTTTGCGATGATGAATGCAATATTTGTGTCAGTGTATGTCCAAACAGGGCAAATCAAACGTATAGAATTGATCCTAAAGCATACAATACCTGGCAGATATCCGGGGAAGGTGATAACCATAAAATAGAGGAATCATCTCCCATTGTGTTTAGTCAAGAGCCGCAGATTTTTAATATTGTGGATGCCTGTAATGAATGTGGCGATTGCACCACATTTTGTCCAACTGCAGGGCAGCCGTTTATGGATAAACCACGATTCTGCTTATCATTGGATGTTTTTGAAAATGAAGACAATGCTTGGTATTTGGATGGACCCCAAATAAAATATAGAAACGATGATAATTTGGAAACGCTGATTATAAAAAGTAATCAAATGGTATTTACCAGCAATCATCTAAAAATCTCTCTTTCATCTAAAGATTTCTCTGTAATTGATGCAGAAATGCCAAATGATTTGTCTTTCAATACCTCTCAAATAATTAAGATGTGGGTATTATATGAGAATCTGAAGGATAACTCACTATTCAAAAAATAAGAACCTGTCAGATGAGTTGCTAGCACTGGATTCACAAAACTCTGACTATTTATGTTGGGCTAAAGCCCAGTTTGGTTGATGTTTCAACCCTGCCATAAATGGCAGGGTTAGTGAACGTGTGGGTGAGCAATTATAAATCAGCAGTTTTTTAATGGTTTATAGATTGACTAGCACTGCCCTTCAGGGCGGTGTTAAAGAACTGGATAGAAATGGGCTTTAGCCCAACAACTTAGAAGAAAAAATATGTCGACAATATTAATTAAAAATCCACTATTGATTGCCACATTGAATTCATCTGGAGATGAATTCAATGGTGGTCACATTCTATTAAAGGATGGCATGATCACATCTATTGGTCCAGGTGATTTCATTGGACAGACCGACGAAGAAATTGACGCTGGTGGAATGGTAGTACTTCCCGGATTCATCAATACTCATCATCATTTATACCAGACTCTCACCCGGAATATTCCACTGATGCAGGATCAACCTCTATTTAGCTGGCTGACAAATCACTATGAAGTTTGGCGGGAATTGACAGAAGAAGCCGTCCGTATCAGTACAAAAACCGGATTACTTGAGTTGATGAAATCGGGTGTCACTACGAGTTCGGATCATCTGTATATTTTCCCGCGGAAAACAAGTCCTGCTTTAATAGATGCTGAGATTGAATCGGCGATGGAGTTAGGTATTCGTTTTCAACCAACGAGGGGATCAATGTCGCTGGGAAGATCACAAGGTGGTTTACCACCTGATGACACGGTGCAGACGGAAGCGGAAATTCAGCAGGATACTGAAAGATTATTGAAATTATTTCATGACGATTCTGACGGGGCTATGACTAGATTGTCACTGGCACCATGTTCACCATTTTCTGTCACATCAGGATTAATGAAAACTACTGCAGAATTTGCCAAGGCGAATAATCTGATGATCCATACGCATCTTGCAGAAACGGTAGATGAAGAAAAGTTCTGTTTGGATAAAACTGGTTTCCGACCAGCAGGTTATATGGATTCTCTCGGATGGATATCAAATAACAGTTGGTATGCGCACTGCGTACATTTGAATAATGAAGAGATTCAATTGTTGGGTTCTCGAGGTGCTGGGATATCCCACTGTCCCTCCTCCAATATGCGCCTGGGATCGGGTATCGCAAGGATTAAAGAGATGATAGATGCCGGTGTAAAGGTAAGTCTGGGTGTGGATGGATCTGCTTCAAATGACTCTGGGAACATGCTGCTTGAGATCAGAAATGCTATGTTGTTATCTCGATTACGGGAAGAAAAATATTGGCTTGGTGCCAGAGATGTATTGAGGATGGCAACCAACGGAGGCGCTAAAGCTCTTGGAAGAAACGATATTGGAGAATTATCAGTTGGAAAACAAGCTGACCTGTCGTTGTTTTCAATGAATCATATCGAATACGCCGGCGGTATGTCTGATCCGTTAGCAGCTTTGGTTTTTTCAGCAAGGACAAATCCTGTAGATTATCTAATTGTCAAGGGTGAAATTTTGATTGATAAAGGAGAATCGAAATTGGATGAAGCGAAACTCATTTTAGAGCATAATGCTATTAGTAAAAAAATGATTGATCAGGCGAAGAAAAATACAGGTATAAATTTTATTTAATATGTGGCAATCCATAATAAAAATTCAAAAACCAAATTCATTACAAGACGCACTAGGTTTAGTTGATAATAATGCAGCATTTTTATCAGGAGGAAGTTATCTAATCCTTGAAAAGAATCCGGATATTTCCACACTCATTGATATCAATTCATTACTTTCATCTGAGATTGTTCAAGATGGTGACGATATAACAATTGGGGCAAAAACATCTCTTCAAGAACTTGCAGATTGTCAACCGGGGATAGTTTCCGATTGCATTCGCTGGTCCTGTTTTTCAAAAAATATACGCAATCAAAGAACTATTGGCGGCGAGATTGGTCGGAGACGCGTTGATTCAGAAATATACAGTTTACTTTATACTATGGATGTTCAACTTGAAGTATTTAATGGGGAAATGGCTGAAACTACTATCCGGCAATTTGATGGGATAGGAATTATCACACGATTAATTTTAAAACGGTCCATTATTGATAATTCGTTAGTGAAACGATTTGCACTTCTTCGCTCCGCACCAGCATTTCTTATAACAACTTCAACAAAATCACAGGAATCCGTCAGTTTTTCTATTGGTGGGAAAGTAAATAAAATATTCAATCATTCCATATCAAATCCTCATAGTGCATCAAGCATAGATAATATAATAGGCATATCATCCAGTCATTTTTTGGATGATCACTATGGCTCCAGGGAGTATAAAAAAGCTCTTTTAAAAACAGCGTTGAAACGATTGGTGGAGGGAAGATGATAAGATTCCGATTAAATGAATTAGAGATTGAATATACCGGACATCCGGGATTGACATTAATGGAGTATCTCAGATCAATCGAGTTATTCAGTGTGAAATATGGTTGTGATACTGGATCTTGCGGAAGTTGCTCAGTCTTGGTTGATAACAATGTTTATAACTCCTGCATGATTTTGGTGGAATCTCTTCATGGGAAATTGATTGAGACACTGGAATATCTTGATAAAAAAGGTGAAATCGACGAACTTAAGGAAAGTTTTTTAGACAAAGGTGCAATCCAATGTGGTTATTGCTCACCGGGAATGCTTATTTCATTAGTAGCATTATTTCGAATAAATAATCAACCTGATGAATCCGAAATAAGAGATACTCTGGCTGGTAACCTTTGTCGCTGTACCGGATATGTAAAACCGGTGGAGGCTGCTCAATTATGAAGGTAGTAGGAAAGAAAACTCAACGTGTTGATGGAAAAGCATTGGCATCCGGCAAACCGGTGTTTGCTGATGATATCCCCAAAAAAGATTTTCTCTATTTAAAACTTTTATATAGTCCTATAGCTCACGGGAAAATCAAAAATATTGATATCTCAAAAGCTCTAGCCCTAGAAGGAGTTGCGGCAGTTTTAACGCACAAAGATTTCAAACCTCATTATTATACAACAGCGGGCCAGGGTTACCCTGAACCATCGCCGCGGGATACAATGATCTTTAATCCAGTTGTAAGATTTGTGGGGGATAAGGTTGCTGTAATCGCCGCAGAAAGTATTGAAATCGCCAAAAAGGCATTGGAATTAATTGAGGTCGACTATACTGAGTACCCGGCTATTTTTGATCCGGAAAAATCAAAAGACAATGAAGTTGTACTTCATCCGGAAATCAAGAATGACCCCTTTCTTTTTGATGCCCAACGCAATCTCGCCTCTCGAATTACGGCTGAATACGGAGATCCGGAAAACGCTTTTGATTCATCAAAATATGTATTCGAAGGTGAGTATTCAACGCCATATGCTCAACAAGCCCATATCGAACCGCATATCACACTTACCTGGCTGGATGAGCATGAACGATTAATTATCCGAACTGCAACTCAGGTTCCTTTTCATGTTCGTAGGATTGTCGGCGAGGTTCTTGATTTTCCCATATCCAGAATACGGGTAATTAAACCAAGGATTGGTGGTGGTTTTGGGAGTAAGCAGGAAATCCTCAATGAAGAAATTTGTGCGGCAGTCACCCTAAAAACAGGGAGGCCATCCCGAATAGAATTAACCCGGAAAGAGGAATTTTTTGCAGCCCGTTCAAGACATCCACAAAAGGTTCGTATCAAGATGGGTTTTGATGAGAAATTAAAAATTACGGCAATAGACTTAAATATCCTTGAGAATAGCGGTGCTTATGGGTCACATGCTTTAACGGTGATGTCCGTTACTTCCCAAAAAGTATTATCCTTATACAAGGCACCAAATTTCAGAGTACATGCCGATGCAGTATACACTAATCTACCCATTGCCGGAGCGTATCGTGGTTATGGTGCCCCACAGGGATTCTTTGCATTGGAATGTCTCATGGATGAAATAGCCATCAAACTTCAAGTCGATCCATTTGAGTTGAGGATAAAGAATTTCTTCAAGGAGGGGGATGAAATTCCTATTGCCAGTATACTGGGTGAAGGACGTGAAGGATTTAAAATGATTCTCCATACGACTGGGATCAAGGAATGCCTGCATCGAGGCAAAGAACTCATGGGTTGGGATGATGAGAAAAAGCGTCTAAATCAGGGGGAAATTAAGCAGGGTGTGGGATTGGCTGCAGTCTGCCAGGGATCTGGAATCCCCGGGATCGATATGGCGGCAGCGTTTATCAAAATGAATGAGGATGCCAGTTTCAATCTCATGGTAGGTGCTGCCGATATTGGCACTGGCTCGGATACCGCCCTTGCTCAGATTGCTGCAGAGGTTCTTGAGGTATCCGTGGATAAAATTATAGTTTACTCATCCGATACCGATTTGACACCATTTGACACTGGTGCATATGCATCCAGCACCGTATTTGTATCTGGCGGTGCGGTGAAAAAAGCAGCAGAAAAATTAAGATTACAAATATTAGATCAAGGGCAAAAATTATTGGATGACCCAAATGCAATTTTGGAAAAAGGCAAAGTGACGACTGGCAAAAAAAGTCTGTCCTATGAAGAGATCTGTACTAAATCATTTTATACGGAATTCCAAATGCAGCCGATGGCCACCGCATCTCATCTAAGTTATGATTCACCACCGCCATTTAACGCTACATTTGCCGATGTGAGTGTAGATACTGAAACGGGAATTGTAACTGTGAATAAAATAGTCTCGGTTTCAGATTGCGGTCAAATAATTAATCCAAAAATGGCTGAAGGACAGGCCGAAGGCGCTATCCCTCAATCAATTGGAATGGCCCTAAGTGAGTATATGATCTTTGATAAAAAAGGCAGAGCGATAAACACTGATTTTGACAGTTATCATATTTATACTGCCATTGATATGCCGGAGATTGTCGCTGAGTTTGTCCACACGTCAGATCCAACTGGTCCATTTGGAGCGAAAGCCGTTGCAGAAATCCCTATAAACGGACCGGCACCAGCCATCGCCAATGCGATCTACAATGCCTGTGGTGTGCGGATTCGGGAATTACCTATCACGCCGGAGAAAATTCTCAGAGGGCTTGGGAAAATCTGAATTCAAATTTATCTAAACCTTCATTTCGTCTATGCTCAATAAACACCAGATTGATAAAAATTTATCGTGAAAAAAAATAATCCCCACCGGATTGGTAGGGATTATTAATAGTTCATTTTGTCGAAACTAAAGCTTTCTAGAATTCCTCTTTCCAGTAGGGGCAGGCTACCAGTTGACCGTTACCGGTATCTGTCAATTCCGGGATATCTTTCGCACAATCCGGTTTGGCGATGGGACAGCGGTTACGAAAACCACAGCCCGAAGGTTTAGCCATGGGAGATGGGATATCGCCTTTTAGAACCACCCTGTTTTTGTTTTTTCGTTTTGGATCAGGTAAAGGCACTGCTGATAATAATGCCCGACTGTATGGATGTTTTGGTGAGTGATAGATGTTGTCTGCACTGCCAAATTCAACCACATTGCCAAGGTACATAACCACAATCATATCTGATATATGTTCAACAATGGATAGATCATGAGCGATAAACAAATATGATAGATCGAATTCTTCCTGTAAATCCATCATCAAATTGATAACCTGAGCCTGTATGGACACATCCAATGCTGAGACTGGTTCATCGCAGATAATTAATTCCGGATTAGTTGCAAGTGCTCGGGCAATCCCGATTCTTTGCCTTTGTCCGCCACTGAATTCATGAGGATACCGTTTCGACTGTTCTGGCTGGAGTCCAACTTTATTTAATAACCAGCCAACCCGATCTTTCATATCATTCTTAGACATATTGGTATGAATTTGTAAAGGTTCACTTATTATTTGAGCTACAGTCATACGAGGATTTAAAGATGCAAAGGGATCTTGAAAAATCATCTGAACTTTACTTCGATATTTTTGCATTCCTTTTGGGTGCATATTTGCAAAATCAACCACTTCATTATCAAAATGATAATTGATATTGCCAGTGATCATCACATCGGGGGCTACATGTTTTAGAATACTGATCATCGCCCTGCCAACGGTGGTTTTCCCGCAGCCCGATTCGCCAACGAGACCAATAGTTTGTTTTTTACCAATGGAAAATGTGATACCATCTACAGCTTTTACAGTGGCGACATGTTTTGAAAAGACACCACCGAAAAGAGGGAAATGGACATGCAGATTTTTTACATCTACCAGTTTATTATTTTTCATCAGGCTTTACTTCCTTCTTGATCGGCGACAACAAAACAACGGATAAAGTGATTGGGTCTGATTTCCACTAAAGGTGGTTCCTCAGTATCACATTTTTCGAGTCTTAAATCACATCTGGTACAGAATTTACAGCCGTCAGGCATTTCAAGAATATTGGGGACCATTCCACGTATGGTGCCGAGACGATCCTTTTTATGACCAAGATCTGGCCTGGGAATGGAGTTCAATAATCCCAAAGTATATGGGTGGAGTGGGAACTCAAATAATTCTTCTACCTCAGCAACTTCCTGGATAATACCGCCGTACATGACAATAACTCTCTGGCATACTTCAGCGATAACAGCGAGATCATGCGTTATAAGTACAACTGCAGCATCGTCCCGCTTTTCCTTCAATTTGAGCATAAGGTCAAGAATCTGTGCCTGGATTGTTACATCCAAAGCAGTTGTTGGTTCATCGGCAATAAGTAATGACGGATTTTTTGCCAGGGCCATGGCAATCATAGCACGCTGTCTCATTCCACCGGAGAATTGGTGAGGGTAATCTTCTAACCGTTTTTCTGGACTGGGAATACCTACCATCTCCAAAAGACCGGCAGCTTCTGCCTGTAATTTTTCAAAATGTTCATGGTATTTGTTAGAAATCATCTTATTCAGCAGCATAACAAAATATGCAAACCCGGTGACGGCGAATGCACCGCCGGCAAAGAACAGGATCATCGATACAGGCTGAAAAGACCAACCCAGTGCCATCTGGGAAAAGAAGAGAACCACGGCTCCAAAAATGATTGAGGTTTTAATCCTAACATTGGCAGGTGTGGAATTTAATGATTCTGTCAGTCTAATGACTGCATCCTTCAAATATTCCCCAAAGGATTTGGCGTGTAGTGACTCCACAATCTGCATGCCGACAGAAAATACCGGATTCAGAGAGGTCATGGGTTCCTGGAAAATCATAGCAATTTCCCGTCCCCGAAGATCGCGCATTCTTTTGTACATTTTCTCGCGGAATCTTGCCATTGCTTTTTTCTGCGGTGAATTAAAAAATACAAATGATGTGGTCAAACTGGCAGTGAAAATTGAACCAAAAAACAGGAGTACACCGGGAATATTTAATGTCACATGTAGAAATATCCATGCAACGAAAAATACAAATGCTGTCAATTTTCTCGGTGTTTCACTAAGAGAATTCAGGAATCTGTATTTGCGGACTTTATGGACTTCATCAAGCTCATCGCCATCAAATATCTTTTCACCTTTGAAGGTGATTTTTCCCTCGGATACTTCACCAGGTGGATTTGGTATTAATTGGATAAGTGAAAGAACAGAAACAGATTTTCCTGAGCCAGATTCGCCAACTATTCCAAGTGTTTCGCCTTTATATATGTCAAAGTCAATGCCATTTACTGCTTTAGCCCATTTGTCGCCAACCTTAAACCGGGTATGAAGGCCTTTGACTTCCAGAAGTTTTTCTTTCATCATCTCAACCTCGAATATACTTTAGGGTCAAAAGCTTCACGAACACCTTCACCAATAAACACAACCATGAGCAAAGTCATAAATTGAATACCAACCGGTGCAAATACCATCCACCATTTTGACATATTTTGCAAACCGACACTGAGCATTTGTCCCCAGCTTGGTGTTGGAGGTGGAAGACCAAATCCCAGATAATCGAGGCCCACAAGAGCAGATATATATCCAACAATGGCAAATGGGAAAAAAGTAATCACTGGAACCAATGAATTTGGCAGGATATGTTTAAAAATAATTTTTGTGTTGGATTGACCCATTGATAAAGCTGCAGCCACATAATCTTTTGCTTTTTCACGATAGAATTCAGCCCTCATTAAATAGGTCATTCCAATCCAATTAACGATAGTATAGATAAAGATTAAAATAAAAAATGACGGTGTAACTATTGATGCGATAATGATGATAACAAATAACATCGGCAGGCTGGACCAAATCTCGATAATCCTTTGAAAAAAGAGATCAAATTTGCCGCCGAAATATCCCATAGCACCACCAATTGAGATGCCAATAACATAATTGAGAATTGCCAGCACCAGCGCAAATGAAATAGAGATATTGAATGCATAACATAAGCGAGCAAAAACATCCCGGCCGGTATCATCAGTTCCTAAAAAATGCTTCCCGGATGGTGGGGCAAACATTTTGTTTCCCTCTACAGTAATATCCTCATACGGACTAAATCCATACAGGGGCATGAGGATCCAGTTTTCTGAATCACTTTCTCCCCATGTTTTTTTCAACAATCGATAGTTTGTCTCGCCGGGAACATCCTGATTAAAGGTACTGCCGGGATAATAACCTGAAATGGCAGGGAAGAAATACTCGTTCTCAAATTTCATTACAACAGGTCGATTATTGATTAATAAAGGAAGGAAAAATGAGGTTACATATAATATGATTAGAAGAATAAAAGAGTAATAACCTCTTTTCATGGTTTTAAATTTTAACCATCTCTTTTTCAGAATGGATAATGAAATTTCCTGTGTCTGTGATTTTGTATTATTAGTCATATTATTTAAACCGTATTCTAGGATCGACAGTAGCAAGGGTAATATCAGAAATAATATTTCCAACCAGTCGGATTAAAACAACAATTACAAGGAAGGCAAGAGTAATAGGATAATCGCGATCTAAAATCGCCTGATATCCTAATCTTCCAAATCCATCAATATTAAAAACTTTCTCAATAAAGTAAGACCCGGCGATGATGACACCAATGCTACCACCGATACCAGAGGCAATAGGGATAATAGAATTTCGAATAGCATGAAGCCATACCACTCTTTTTTCAGATAATCCCTTGGCAAATGCGGTGCGGATATAATCCTGCGACATATTTTCCAATAGTCCATTTTTCATTAACACCGTCATACCGGCAAAACTACCAATAGACCAGGCGAAGATGGGTAATATGGCATGATGAAGTTGATCGACTATTTTCCCCCAGAGGGAGAGTGTTTCCCAAACGGCCATTGGTGATCTAAATCCACCAAGCGGGAATACATCCCAAAAAGAACCACCACCGAATAACACCAAAAATACACCACCAAGTGCCCATCCGGGGATGGAATATGCAACAAAAATAATTACACTGGAGGCAAAATCAAATGGACTGCCGTGGGCGAGGGCTTTTCTAATACCAAGGGGGATGCATACAATATAGGAGAGAAACATACCTGTCAACCCAAAAAACAGCGATATTTTAAACCGCGGTTTCATCACTTCTGTTACCGGCATCTGGTATGTGTAGGATTCACCGAGATTGCCAGTAAAAATACCGGAGAATTTCTTTTGATAAACAATTCCCGTTAATTGACCTGCTTCATCGGTCTCTTCAATAATTGCTGACCAAATTGAACTGGGACTGTCATCATCTTCAAAAACAATGAGATCATCCTGCTCATCCCGCCGAATTAAAACCTTCCATGTTTTACCATCCCGTTTTCCAACCCGCTTGGATATTTCAAATTGATCCGGCTTGAATTTTATCTCCCGATATCTTGTTTCCCGCGGATACAATCCTAACCAAATTAGATACCTGGCCCAGATAGGTTTATCAAATCCATAGTATCGTTTTAACTCTTTTAAGGCAGATGCGGGCAATACTGCACCACCGCCGCTACTGATATCTGCACTGGCACTGCCACCGGCTTCACCTTCAGCAGCTGCACCCATCTGGATTCGCTGGATAGCCTGTTCAAGGGGACCACCAGGTGCCATTTGCAAGATGATAAACACCAATATTGTTGAGCCCAGAAAGGTGGGAAACATTAATAATATGCGACGAATAAAATATGTTGTCATCTATAAAATTCTCCTGATAGAATTATGAGAGAAGCATTCATCAAATAATGTTAATCAAATATTCTCCGACCTTCTATTGGTTCAGGTTCAAGTATTTGGGCCAGAATTTAACATCTACGTCACCTTGAGGCAGCGTTTCATCATTGGCCATGGCTTTTTCGAGACGAGCTTCTTTGTCAGGATCAATCCACCAATATGTGTATATTGAACGATAGTCTCCACCATATCGGGAAACCATATATTCCGGGTATCCAAATTTATCCCAATAAATCATTCTCTGATAATTACGGACAATGCCCCATGCCGCTGGGTGAATATCTGAATATATGCCATCAACTTCACGAATGATTTCCACACGTCTTGCCTGATCAAATGATTGGTCATATTCATCAAGCAATTCGTCAACGCGATCATTTTTGAAACCGGATATATTATTATTAAATGCCTCATCTGCAAGACTGGATTTTAAAGAGGTTTCAGGATTTGGAAATACCAGTCCACTCCAATTCTGCATATAAACAGTGTAATTTCGCTCCATGAGATTTTTCCAATTTGTATTTCCATCAACAAATTTGATCTGCATATCAATACCATAATCTTTCATCATCTGCTGTACAGGTGTTACCATATATGCCGAACCAGTCATAATAGAAATCTCAAATTGAAGAATTTGCCCGGTTTCATCGTTAACAAGCCATCCATCAGAATTACGATTTGAATAACCAGCTTCTTTTAATAAGGCGACGGCTTTTTCTGGGTTATACAATACTTTTTCATTATTTGGATTTTCATAGACAGAACCGGAGTACATTGAATGCATCATTGAGTATTCGTTATAATACATTTCCTTGTTCATTTTCTCGCGGTCATATAAATAGGAAAAAGCATAGCGAATACGTTTATCATCGAAGGGCCACTTTCTCATGTTGAATGCATATCCAGAGGTTCCGGCAGGTTTTTCAGAAAAAATCTTTCGTTTTTTCACCCAGCCTTTTTTGATGGAGTAGGGCCAGCTGGTGGCGCCTTCATCAAGCGAATCAACTTCGCAATCTTCAATCCATTCTCTGGAGGCGGCAACAACATAAAAATCCTGTTCACCTTTTTTAAATTTTTCAAACTCAATTGTACGATTGTCTTTGACCACAGAAAATTTAATTTTATCAAAATTGCTGGTATAGGCATTCACAGGATTGTCTCTATCCCAGTAGTTATCCCGGCGGGTTAATGTAAATGATTCCTGATTAACAATATCTTTTTCATGGATGATATAGACACCCGTTCCCGGCATCATTTTATACTGATATTCTTCAAGGTAATCTGTTCCGTCTAAATCCCGTAAAATGTGTTCAGGAAGGATGGACATACTGCCAAAGTAAAGGAGATTTCTCCAACTTAGTTGTTGGCATTTGACACTGACAATGTATTTGCTTTCGGCAACAGGACGATCAAACTTTCCATATACCAGCTGAGATGATGGGAATAAGATGGTTTCGTCCATTCTCAAGTCATATGTCGCTACAACATCTTTTGACGTAACTTCAGTGCCATCAGAAAATCTTGCTTTTGGATTAAGTCTAAACCAGAAAGTCATTTTGTCATCAGAAATTTTCCAATGTGTTGCCAAGGATGGAATAAACTCTAAAGTTGTGGGATGGGTTGTGATCATTCCTTCATAACAAAGCCCTTCAATGGTACTGTTTTCAACATAATTTGAATTCTGACCAATGGTTCTTAATGTTGCTGGGAATCTGGATGTAATGCTGGTAAGGGTCCCGCCTTTAATTGCCCGTGGATCACCAAAGAATTGAAGATCTTCAGGTTTTGGAGTGTAGGTAATAAATCCTAATCCTTCAGAAATTGCTTCAAATCCTTTACCGCCATCTTTGGCAGAAACAATATCTGATGAGGATGAAGATACTTCTGCAGTTGTGGATGTTTGTGACGTTGTCTTAACTTCTTTTTTATCGCCGCCACCGCAATTGATTACCAACGCAATCATAAGGGTAGAAAACAAGATTCGTGCGAATTGTTTGAGCATGATAAACTCCTATGTGAAATTTCCGGTTAAATGGTTTAAAAAAAATATGTTGATTTTAAAATCAAAATACCGAATGGTATGAATTTTACAGCTGTAAAGTTAGGCTATCATGACTCACAAACACATGTAAAATATTGAAAAAGAATGTGACTGAAAATATGGTTAATTCGGCTCCGCTCAGCAACATCAGTTTATCCACATAAATGGAAGGACGCTGTGCAAATAATTTCTAAAAGAAACTATTGAAATCAAATGTGATTGATGGAAAACAGTTTATTCTAATGAAAATTCGGGTAACAGAGCGGAGTCGAAGTAACCTATTATCCCAATATCAGATCAACTAACATGACAATATCCAAGACGTCTAATACTCCATCAACATTGAGATCGCCAGCTAAAAGCTGATATTCGCTAAACTCACCATAAAGGATCACATCAACTATCATCACAATATCGAGGACATCAACCAGAAGATCACCATTCAGGTCACCCGGTAATTGCTCACAGCTGCCATCCCAGATGCATGATACCCATTCAGGATGATCGATAAAAGGATTTCGATTGTTTTGAATTTGGTATACAGCATCGTTTCGATCAACTTCTTTTAAAGAGACAGGATCTGCTTCATGCCAGGAAATCAGGAGATTTACGGCCCATGGTAGAAGATCAGCACCATTTACCATGCCATTATTATCCCAGCTGCTGTCTTCATTATAATATCGTGTGGACATATAAAAATATGTGCGGGCAAGATCTCCTTTATACTCATCAATTGGTTCGAATACTGTGCCTGAATAACCGGGAAACGAACAAGATCCTCTCTTACTGCCATTTTGAGATGTCCATGAGGCGTTGCCAACTTCACCATAAGGATAATTGCCTCGCATTCCATTGACATAACCATCTGTCGGATACACATGAAATAAATCAGTTTTCATTGGTGAAGCATCATTAAACCAACTCTTTGGCCAGCTATGCTCACGATTATAACAATCTCCTTCACCACCATAATTCCCACATTGATCTGAGCTAGTGAAATTGTAAATATAAGGCGGAGTACCTCCTGGGACATCAGAGTACATATCCCAAACGGTGCCATCCGGTTTATCATCTGTAGTTTCATAATGACCATGCAATGAACCATAACTTTGAACATTGTGATTATCAATTATGTTATGTAAAGCTGATTGTAATCCTTCACCTTCTTCTCCAAAAGCGTTATCATAATAACCATCAGGAATTTCAGCAAATGAATATGCAGTTAAAATAAAAAAGAAAATATATCTAATAAAGTGGTGATTGTATGTTGATTTCATAACATTAAAATTAAAGACTATTAATGGTATTTGAGGCGATGAAATTTGAAATACATAATATTGTAGGTTATTGCGGTTATCGATATTGTGCCAACATAGTAATTATAACTGACCGGTAGATATTCTAATCCAAGAATAATATTGTTTCAAGCACTTCTCATATTAAGTCCGAATCACTAACCAGTTTCAGTGCCAGACATATCAAAATAATCGATGGAAGGATGCTAATTATATTCATCATGTAAACTGAAACTTTGTCCTCCATTTTTCACATGCCTTCAACCGAGTTTTCGTCGTAATTTTCACACTATCTTTTTTGCAGAAATACATTCAATTTGAATCGAATATAGAGGCAGTTAATGGAAAACACAAATTTAAAGAAATTACTGGACGGAATTAATGTTCAAGCCGACTGGATCGGTCTTCGTCAGGTATTTGAAAGTACAACATACCGGATCATTAGAGATGATAAACCACAGGCCAATCAGCGTGATGCTACTCATGGTGTTATGATAGAGGTACTAGTCAATGGACAATTTGGCTATTATGGGGTAAACTCATTTGATCCGCTAAGGATACAGGCTGCTGCAGAAAAGGCAGTGAAACAGGCACAGCTGGCGTCAAAATATTCAATTCATTCTTTCACCGATAAGGTCAGGCCTGCAGCAATCGGGAAATACCAATCTCCCTACGAGAAATCTCAGGCATTAATGTCTGCCGGTGATCTGAATGATATTCTAATGAAGGGCTGTGCAAAACTAAATGTTTCAGACAAGATAGTCAGTCGTTCTGCATTTGCCAGGCTGGTAGATTGCAAGTCAAATTTTGTGAGTACAAACGGCAGTGATGTTGAACAGAAATATACAATTATTTCCTGCGATTTTACCGCCACGGCTCAGGATGGACCCATCATCCAAAAGAGAACTGATCACGGCATGCTGGCCCGCAGTTATCAAGCTGGTATGGAAGTTTTTGATGAAAATGAAATTTTGGAAAGATGCGAGAAAATTGGTAATCAATCCGTCGAATTACTTTCTGCAGAGGAATGCCCAACGGAATCAACCTCATTAGTTTTATCTCCTGATCAGATGTTGCTCCAGATCCACGAAAGTGTCGGTCATGCTTTGGAAATTGACAGAATATTGGGTGATGAGCGAAATTATGCCGGTTGGAGTTTTGTTCGTTTAGAAGATTTTGGAAATCTCCAGTACGGATCTAAACTCATGAATATCTCCTTTGACCCTACTGTGGAAAATCAACTTGCCTCATATGCCTTTGACGATGGTGGCATGAAGGCAGAAAAAGAATATATCGTCAGAAATGGTTTACTTGTGCGTGGTCTTGGCGGCATGGAAAGTCAAACTCGATCCGGATTACCCGGTGTAGCCAATTTCCGTTCCAGCTCATGGAATCGTGCTCCAATCGACAGAATGGCCAATCTCAATCTTGAACCTGGCGACAGTAGCTTTGATGACATCATCGGTTCTGTTGAACATGGCGTGTATATGGAGTCTAACAGATCCTGGTCAATCGATGATTATCGAAATAAATTTCAATTTGGTTGCGAATATGGCAAACTTATTGAAAATGGTAAGCTGACCAAAACATTGAGGAATCCAAATTATCGGGCCATTACAAATCCATTCTGGAATAGCCTGAAAATGGTAGGTAACAGGGATACTTTTGGAATTTATGGAACTCCTTATTGTGGCAAGGGGGAACCGAATCAGGTGATTCGTGTCGGACATGCATCGCCACTGGCATTGTTTGAAAATATCGAAATTTTCGGTGGTGCTTAAAACAGCCGCCACAACATTGCTTTTACAATTTTGTTTATAGCCTTTAATTGAGGAATACATGGAAAATAATTTTTATCAAGTAGGTGAAAAACTGGTTCAGCAGTTAGTCAATGACGAAAAACTGAAAATCTCCTTTGGAGCGGAATCCAGTCAATTTATCCGGTTTAACGGCGCTAAAGTCCGGCAGACTGGTTTGGTTGATGATGCCGTATTAGCAATGGAATTGATTTCAGGAAAAAGAACTACTTCAGGATCTATCACCGTTTCAGGTAATGTGGACCAGGATTATAAAAATGCCCTGGATGAACTCCTCAGGCTGAGAAATGATGTCAGTCAGTTACCGGAAGACCCCTTTATAGTTGAACCTGAAAACCTCGGTTCCAGCCGTGAGGAACATACTGGTGAATTGCCCGATTCTGAAAATTGTCTTGAAGATATTATCCCACCATTTAACCGGGTGGATATGTCCGGCATCCTGGCATCTGGAAGAATCATGCAGGGGAATATGAATTCCGTCGGTCAGAAGCATTGGTTTGCTACGGACACCTTCTCTTTGGACTATTCGTTAATTACCCCTACTGAAAAAATGGTGAAAGCAACCTATGCCGGGACAAATTGGGACCATGAGGATTATCAGGCATTTGTCGGTAAATCCATTGAAAAACTAGAGCTGATGCAGCTACCGCCAAAAAGAATTGAACCGGGGAATTATCGTACCTTTATCGCCTCAGCCGGTGTTGCAGATATCCTTAGAATGTTTTCATGGGGCGGTACCAGCGAGGCTGCAATTCAACAGGGTGAAAGTGCATTTTGTAAAATGAGAAATGAGAACATCAGGCTGTCTGAAAAATTTTCCCTTTCGGAAGATTTCAGAAATGGCACAGTTCCAAGGTTTAATGCCAATGGTGAAACCGCTCCGGAGTTATTACAAATCATTGATAAAGGTAAATTAGTAAATACACTTATCAGTACTCGTACTGCCAAAGAATATAATAAGAAATCGAATTTTGCCAGTGGAGGAGAAGGATTCAGGTCACCGGTAATGGCTGGCGGTTCTCTGAATGAAGATGATGTACTCAATGAATTAGGCACAGGTGTTTATCTTTCCAATTTACATTATCTGAACTGGAGTGATCAGATCGGCGGCAGAATTACCGGTATGACTCGATATGCCTGTTTCTGGGTGGAAGATGGAAAAATCGTCGCACCTATTGAAAATATGAGATTTGATGACAGTCTGTATAATTTTTTCGGGGATAATCTCGAAGCCGTTACAGATCGTGCCAGAATGAATCCTGAAGTGGGGACGTATGAAGGACGGGAACTGGGAGGAACCTTCTGCCCAGGTATCTTACTATCTTCATTTGCCTTAACACTTTAATATCCTGGCCAGATATATTTCAACCCTCCTGATACCATTTTCCATGGCAGGAGGGTTTGTTTTTTATATAATTATTTTAAAGAATCTTCACTATGAGATTAAACTATTAATAATTTTGATGAAAGGGACTCGAATATGAGATTACTATCCTTAGTTATGCTGATAATATTTTCAATAAATTGTGCCGGAGTCGCACCCTCACCAGAATTTAGTTCTCCTGAACAGAATCTGCCCCCTGTTATGGCTTATCCGGATTACATGCAAAATTTTTATCTTGAAAATGGACTGGAAGTATTGACCATTCATAATAGCGCCTCTCCAATGGTATGTTTGAATACGACAATTCGAGTCGGTTCAGCATTTGAAGATTACAATACCAGTGGTATGTCGCATATGCTTGAGCATCTATTATTCAACGGAACGGATACACGAAGCCAGGAAGTTCTATATGAAGAAACGGATGATCTTGGTGCTTACAGCAATGCCTATACTTCTGAATATTTTACAGATTTTATTCTGTTGCTTCCATCTCAATATCTTCTGGAAGGCATGGATATCCAGTCTGATATGCTTTTTCATTCTGTAATCCCAGCTGAAAAACTTGAAAAAGAACGGGGCATAGTCATTGAGGAGATTCGTAAAGGTAGAGATCGTGAATCCACCAAGGTGGTGAATGCTTTTACCCGCATGACTTATGGCGATGCTGGTGAAGGATTTCCGACCCTGGGGACTGTCAGCACAATTGAACATATGTCACGTCAAAATATCTGGGATTTTTACCAGACCCATTATGTCCCTAATAATATGATACTCTCTGTAATTGGTAATTTTGATCCAAAAACAATAAGAAGTCAACTTGAGGATATTTATGGGGATGAAGCACCTGGATCAATGCCGGACTCCCCGGTGAATACAAATCCAGATAGACATCTTGATCAGGCATACAACCTGGATCAGGTTGTTCTCGAAGTTGAGAAATTCTATGGTCAGGTTATTTTTGGTCTGGATATTAATTCTCCAGCTGGTAACTCTCAGTCACAATATTCAAAAACAATACGTCGGTTCGCTCTCGAAATGTATGTTGAATTTTTAAATGATCAATTATCAGATGATCTTCCTGATTATGGTATTTCAGCCAGTTTGATTGGTGATCCATTCTATTCAGGAATAACATTAAACTTTAAAGTCGGACCGGATGTTGATATTCAAAAGGTAATGCAGGAATGTGTCTCTTCAGTAGACAGAAATTCTAAACTCATTCCCGGTCTAATCACAGAAAAGAATGTATCAGCCTGGGTAAAGAAACGCCAGGTTGAAGAATTTTCTTATCTGGATCAACCCCATTATTATGGTATGATGAAGGCCAATGTTTTGGCGATTCAGGGAGGCATCGGGGTTATCAGCGAACAACAGGTTCTTCCAGTTCTGACAACCTCCATCATGCAGAATGAAATGACATATTTCACTTTAAAGCCGTCCAGGTTTAATATCATTCAACCAAATGTCACCAAAGAGGAAACAGGCGAGACAACAGAAGTAGTTTACGAAAAATCCATTCTTCCTTCCGGAGCCACACTGATTACCTCTACCGGAGGCGGGTCTGAGATTATGGGTATGCATATCCTCATCAAAAACCGCAGTCATCTGGAAGGTGATATAAACGGTGGAGTTGAGATTCTCCACTCGCTCCTTGAGTCTGGAACCGATACATATTCCAGTGATGAGTTAGCAGAATTAATGGGTGAAATTGGTGCAACTACAAAATTTATTGATATGGGATTTATCCCTTATGACGATTATTATAATTCCACCGAATATGGTTATCTTCGTGTTGAATGTCTCGATAACGATGCTGTGGATGCAATCAAACTCGTAACCCATATGATGTCAAACACCGTCCTGGATGATCAAAAAGTCGATGGGGCACTTGAAAAGGCCCAGGGTCGGTTAATGATGCAGAAAAGTACTGCAAGCCAGACGGCACGGATTGAATATAACAAAATGTTTCTTGGTGAAGATCATCCATCTGCTGGGAATGTAAGTGGTTCGATGGGATCCCTCAATATGATCACTACTGGAAATCTATCTGCATTGCAAAAAGAATATTTCTCACCGGAAAATTATATCATTACGATCTCCTCACGATTGTCCCATGATATATATAAAGATTTGTTCAATGGTATCTGGGCCAATAATTCCAAACCATCGAAAAGATATACATATCCAATCAAAACGGATTCCAAAAATAATCAAAATGAAATTGATATGGGTAAAGAACAGGCACATATTCTCCTTGGGTATAAATTCAAAATCGACAAGGATGACATACAGGCTTTTTCTTTACTGTCAAGGATACTCTCATACCGTATGGCATTTGATCTCCGTGAAGAGCAGGGACTTGCATATAGTTTAGGTATAAGTGATGGTCATGAGGGTGACTACGGGTGGCTAACTGCCTATATCGGAACCGGTGTGGAGAATATTGATATTGCCCTTGACGGTGTGAAGAAATATTATCATACTTCGGCTATTTCAGATTTGGATGCAGACGAAATCCGCAAGACAGTAAATGCCGGAAAGGGCAAGTATCTCAGGCGAAATCTGACTCGTATAGGCCAGGCATTTTATATGGGATATTATGATTATTATTACGATGATTATTCACTTGCTGCGGATCGATATTCACAGCTTGACGAAATTACCGTTGACCGATTAAAAGAGGTTGCAGATAAATATCTAATGCTCCCCGAGAATCATACATTATTAATTGTTAAATAGCAGGAAAAATACCGGAATGACAAAAATGACGTTTACAAAGAATAACATCGTTATTCTCACCCTATTCACTTTTTTCACCATATTATCAGGTGAGTCAAGAATTATTAATCATTATTTGTATTTGGATATCAAACCGGAAACAAATACTCTCACCGCCCGGGATAAAGTTTTAATTGAAACCAGTGACCGGTATTGGGAATTCAAGCTGTCATCAAAAGCGGAAATAACCGAATTACGTGTTGATGATGAAATACGTGAATACGAAATTCGACCGGTAACAGATTCTGATTCCAGATTAGATTTAAAACTGATTCGCATTCAGCGAAAAATGCTGGAAAAATCAGAAAAAATAATTGACATTTCATATACCGGAGTTTTCCATCATGATGTGGAATCTACAGAGTTTAGTCGTGAAAAAATCGCCATGGAGGTGAATGCAACTATATCAAACGAAGGTGTATTTCTTTCTCCTTCCAGCGGATTTTATCCGATGTCAAGTGAGAAATTATCAAGCTTTGATACGGTAATCAAATTACCAACTGGTTGGGATGCTGTGAGTGAAGGCAAATTGATCAAAGCAGAAAAATCCGATGAAAAATCTGTCATAAATTATAAATCATTGAATCCTCTTGATGCTATTCATGTGACGGCGGCGATTTGGGTTGTTGAATCACAGATAGTGGACGGCATCGAATTTTATACATATTTTTTTAAGGAAGACAGTTCACTGGCTGCGGAATACATGAATATGAGCATTGAGTATGTAAAAATGTATTCTGAAATGATATCACCATATCCATTTAGCAAATTTGCTGTTGTCGAAAATTTCTTCCCCACAGGATATGGCATGCCGTCATATACGGTTCTCGGTCGAAGCGTCGTAAGACTGCCTTTTATTGTGTATACATCACTTGGGCATGAAGTCCTCCACAATTGGTGGGGTAATTCGGTATATGTTGGTGATAAGGGCAATTGGTGTGAGGGATTGACCACTTATCAGGCAGATTATTTATACAAACTGCAAAATAGCAGTAGCTCCGCCCGCCAATATAGAAAGGATATCCTAAAAGATTTTACAATCTACGTAAATGAAAAAAATGATATCTCGCCGGCAGGATTTATCAGCAGAACCGATATGGCCAGCAGATCCATTGGATATGGAAAAGTTGCAATGATATTTCACATGATGGAAGAAAGACTTGGAAAAGAGAGATTTCTTCAGGCACTGCAAAATGTGGTGGCTCAAGCACAATTCACCCACGCCAATTGGGATGATTTTTTCACAGCGATGGAAAATGTGAGCAATGAGGATTTTTCAGAATTCCAAGAGAAATGGGTTTCTCAAAGTGGTGCCCCTACTCTAAATCTTACCGAAGACGATGATAAAGTATATCTGCATCAATCCGGTGTGATCAAACCTATGTGGATTCAGATAAGCTACCTGTATGATAACGGAACGAAGATAATAAAAGAAGTCTATTCGAATAGTGAAAAAGAGAGATTGTATCCTCCGGAAAGTGATGGATTGGTAGGAATCCGTGCTGATGAAAATTATCATGTGATGAGACGATTACATGAGACTGAAATGGATCCAACTATCAGGGAGATTATTTCAGAAGAGGATTATGTTTTCGTCGTTCCTGAACAATCGGATGAATGGAAAGAAATTGCCCGGTCATTCAATGGATACCTGTCGGAAGGAAGTGAACTGGATATTCGCACTCAGCCGCCGCTTGAGAATGACCGAATTGTAATATACCTTGGTGTTCAGCCGGAGTTTTTATCCCATTTAAAATTAAATGGCAACATTAAAGTAAATGATGAAATTTTGGATGCCTCAGAACATTGCCTGGTCTGGGCTTATAAGAATTCTGACGACAATCCAGGATTGGTTATCTATTCATCCAATTCCCGGGAACTGATCCCGATTGCCCGTAAGCTACCTCATTATGGGAAATATGGATACCTGGTTTTTAATCATGGTCAGAATATTATAAAGGGAAATCACGAAAGTATCGAATCACCATTGGTATGGCAGAAATAAATAAGACAGACTAGATTCAGCCACTCACAACCGCAGACTAAAACCTTTTTCTTTTTAGCATGAGAGTGTTGCTTACAACGCTCACCGAAGAGAATGCCATGGCAGCGCCGGCAATTACTGGATTTAGCAGATAACCAGTAAATGGGTATAGCAGTCCGAGGGCAATTGGAATGCCGACGATATTGTAAAAGAATGCCCAAAACAAATTCTGCTGGATTTTCCCAACTACTGCTTTGCTTAGGACCAGAGATTTTTTTACACCAGTTAAATCTGGTCTCATCAAAATTAGATCCGCAGTTTCAATTGCCACATCAGTACCAGTACTTATGGAAATCCCCACATCAGCAATCGCCAGTGCCGGAGCATCATTGATACCATCACCTACCATTGCCACAATTTTACCTTGATTGCGCAGTTCATTGACCTTTTTAGATTTGTCCTCAGGAAGGATTTCTGACATGATGTTTTTTATGCCAATTGTACTCCCAACAATTTCAGCTGTTTTTGCATGATCACCGGTAATCATCCAGGTTTCAAAATTCCGTTTCTGTAAATCATAAATCACCTGTTCTGTTTCGACGCGGATTTTATCTGATACGGTTATCAGACCAAGCCACTGAGAATCATAAGCAGTGTGGACGACTGTATTACCCTGCATCTTATATTTTTCATCACATTTCATAGCTTTCTCAGGGATTTCTATTCCTTCCTTCTCAAGGTATTTTAAAGACCCTGTCTGGGTTAGCTTTCCATCAATAATGCCATGGATCCCAAATCCGGATACCGCTTCAAAGGCATCTACATGAAGTGTTTTTACATTATGGGTGCTCAAATAAGAGACTATGGTTTGACCAATATGGTGTTCAGACTGAGATTCCAACGAATACAGAATAGAAAAGAAAAATGATTTATCATGCCCGGCGTCAACATGTGTTACTGTTGATTTTCCTGTGGTGAGCGTTCCAGTTTTGTCAAAAACAATCGTACTAACTCTACTCATCCGTTCAAGGGTTTCGGCGGATTTAAAATGGATGCCTAAACGGGCGCCAATGCCGGTTCCCACAACCATTGCCGTTGGTGTTGCCAATCCCAAAGCACAGGGGCAGGCAATGATGAGAACTGAAATAAGTATGTTCATAGCAAATACAAGAGATTGTCCAACGGCGAGCCATGATATGAAACCGAGAACAGCAAGTAGCATCACCAATGGAACGAATATCGAAGCGATTTTATCTGCTTGCGCCTGGATTGGAGCCCGCGTGCCCTGTGCTTCTTTTACCATTTCAATAATTCGACTGTACATGGTCTCGGCACCAACTTTCCGGGCTTTTATCACCAGGGCACCGGATGTATTAATTGTGGCGGCGGTTACAGGGTCATTTATCCCTTTTCGAACCGGCGAGGATTCACCTGTTATTGCAGACTCATCGATGTGGGATTCACCTTCTACGACAATACCGTCAACTGGAATTTGTGAACCGGGCTTAATTTTTATCTGATCGCCAACAATGATTTCATCAACGTTAATAATCTGCCATTTTCCATCACGTTTGACCAATCCGGATTTTGGGGCTCCTTCCAGCAATGATGCCAGCGCTTCGGTTGTTTTCCCTTTGGCCTTTGCTTCCATCCAACGCCCCATTGTTATGAACAGCAGAATAACACCAGCGCTCTCAAAATATAATTTTTCAAAACCGGCAATATTTAAGTCAAATATGAGGTTTACAGATGTGATAATTGAATAAATATAGGCGGCACCGGTTCCAATGGCCACAAGGCTATACATATTTGGAGATTTATAAATTAACGCTTTAATGCCATGAATATAGTACAATCTACTGATCAGCATAATTGGTGTCACAAGGAGGAACTGGAACAGAATAGAGATCAAATGAGGATTACCCGGGATAAAAAACATTTCGATCATGGAATAAATCAGTAATGGAATACCAAGTACAGAAGTCTGGATGAACCGTAATTTCCATTCCAATGTTTCGCGGTTTTGTCTCTGGGACAAGTCTTCTGTAGAATCTTCTACCAGCGAATAACTGGTTTTACTCAATGCGGATTTTAATTTGGAGATAGATACTTCATCCTGCATGGAAACAGTAACATTCTTAAGTGCAAGATTCACGATAGCATTGTCAATTCCAGCAATGGACTTTAATGACTTTTCAACGCTTGCAACGCAACCGGCACAATGCATGCCTTCAATATTAAATGTTTTTTGCATCTGATAAAGTATCCGCTAGAGCGGGCCGTAATTTATACTATTTGAGAATTGAGGCTATACTTTTATTTAAATTATTGGGATTCAAGTGTAAAATTGTAGAAATAGTATTTATTGAGCTGAAGATAAAAAAGGGGCCGTCAATTTTGACATGCCCCTTAAATTTGAATTTGTCTTTGCTGAGATTGGTTAGAGAACCATCCCTATCATAATAATAACATCTAAAATATCCAGGTCGCCATCATTGTTCAAGTCACCTGCCAGGATATCATAACCAGAAAGCTCAGTTTCACCAAGAATTACAGAGACCAGAATCACAACATCCAGGACATCAATGGCTCCATCCTCGTTCATATCTCCGATCATAATAGAAATTCCGGAAATATTGGCGACTCCCGTCCTTGACGGATTACCCTGGAACATATTCCATGAATTTTCTACCGAACCTTCCGATTTAATATCCAGGGAAAAAATGCCATCACTGGTTCCGGTAATAATCTCAAGATCACCATCGTTATCTGTATCCTGCACGACAGGTGAGCATTCTATTACCGTAGCAATTTTCATTGGGAAACCAGGGTATACTGTACCATCTAAATCAAATATATGGATGGATCCAGTTTTACTAGTAATGATGATTTCATGATCACCATCGTTATTTAGATCAGAAAAAACTGCAGAAGATCTCAATTGCTGATCGATAAATATTGGCCATCCATCTAACACCTGTCCAAAGGCGTCGATACCATGTAGGAATCCGTCATCAGAGCCAAAAAATATTTTCAAACTATTGTCGACCTGGATCGTGGAGATAGAAGACCTAATAATGGATCCGCTATTATAACTCAATACTTCCTCTCCACTACTATCAAGGATGTAAAGATGATTGTCATCGGAGGCGAAGGCCATTTCAAGTTCACCATTATTCAAAAGATCATATATAATCGGTGATGATCTAATTTTTCCATTTACTGAAAAGGGAAATCCCTCAGCAACTTCTCCACTGTCTAATACCAAATACAGGTTGTTTTCATCAGTTCCAAAAACCATATCCACTTTGTCATTGCCATTAAAATCAGCAATGGCGATAGACTCATATACTTTTTCATTTAATTCAAATGGAAATCCTGGAACATCTGAACCATCTGGATTGATTGCATAAACTTTTCCGTCGGATGACATTGAGGCGGTAATTATCTCAAGGTCAGAATCATCATCAATATTGCCGAGAGATGGTGTGCCAATCATAAACTGATCAGCAAAGTAGTCTACTTGAACAGATCCATCGGAATTGAGAATAAAAATGTGTTTACTTTTTGAGGCAACAATAATTTCTATATCGCCGTCTGTCTCCAGGTCTCCAGCAGTTACAGCTCCCCAAATCTGATCACCGGTATCAAATGGCCAGTTACCTGGGAAAGGCGTGCCATAATAATCTGTCACATGAACAAAACCATTATAATCACCAAAAATAATTTCATTTACGCCATCATTGTTTAAATCCAATACCAAAGGAGAACTGATGACCTTATTGCCAAGATTCAAAGGGAAACCTGCCTGGTTAATATTAATATCAAATGTAAATATAAGCAATTGAGTAAAGATATCATTATCAATTTCACCAAGAAGCTGAATTTCAACGGAATGCATACCAAGTGGTGCTTCTTCTGAAATTGATATTATCAGGTCATCCATACTTTCAGCGTAACCATACTCTGATATATTTCCAAATGTCAAATCTGTACTGATTACGGAAATATAGGGGTCGTTCGACTCTACCATGCCTGTGATATCATATAATTGACTATTTGAGGGATTATAAACAGTTAGTACTAATCCCCCGGTTTCCCCAGGATTTGCATTACCATCACCATCACCTTCTGATTCAGTTAAAACAAAACTGTCAACTACCAGTGTGGGAATATTCCTAAAAGTCACATCAATGATACCATCGGTTTCGTCAATATTAATTGCACTTATTCCAGATTCACTTCCATTATAAAATTGCGAGTTTGGTTCAGTGTGATTAGCAAATATGACGTTATTTTGACTTCCCGGAAATGGATCACCGGGATCACTGCTCCCGGAACCGGAATTCAGACTATAATTACCATCAGCTTGTTCTACATCCACCAACCGATGCCAATCATTGCTATTGCCCCAGACGCTGGAATCAATATGCCAGATTAGGAGTCCTGAATTGGGTAGGGTCTGGTCAGAAAGAATTTTTTGTCTATTTTCAAAAAGGAAATATTCATTAGGAGAGCCAGTACCATTCATGCGGAAGACAAGGGGGTTCTCTTCAACATTTTCCATTTCCAGCGTAATAGTTGGATCATTTATCACTACGGGTGTCACCCATCCGAGATTCTCCTTTGACCAGGCACTCATATGTGATGGATACCATGGTGAACTACCATTGCCGCCCCATGATCCGCCTGACATAAGTCCCCAGGTTCCGATACCAGATGAGGAATAGTCAGTATCATACAAATCCGGTAGACCCAGCGCATGCCCGAATTCATGACATATCACTCCGCGGTGCACCATATTCTGACCGCTGCCTTGAATTTCAGGGTTGATAGTGTATGCATCAATCCACACGCCATCGTAGAATCTAGCCTGACCGCCAAGATTCCATTTATGAGACCAAATATAATTTCCGTTTCCCTCTTCGGCGCCGGGACCGGCATGTATAATATTTAGGGCATCAACATTTCCATCGCCATCATTGTCAAACTGTGACCAGTCCAACCCTTGTGCTTCAGCATCATCTATGGCATCACCAATCATCTGCTTTACATAATTATAACTGTTTGGACTGTCATTTCCATATGTCATGAAGCCGTTTTCAGCCATATACCAGCCGTTGACGATTGACAAAGGGTCAAATTCACCATAAGAAATTTCCAGATAAAAGTCGCGGAAACCACCAGTAGGACCCTGTGATGATACAAAACCAATCTCATTCATTAACATATCAAAATTCTGGAGCTCATAAGTGGCATTTAAATCAGGGTATTCAATGAGTAGGAGCGGCACAATAAATTCTGTACGATTATTGTTTTCAAGATTTATATAACTGAGGTTTTCTGAAGGATCCGGTTCATTTCTAGGTGGTTGAATATGTCTGTCAATATCTAAACCAGAGTTTAAAAATTCAATATTAGCACCGATTTCGCTTAAAATAAACTCATCATCATTATAACCGGTCACATACACCCAGTCATTACTGTTGTTTTGGGAGATAGTAAAACCATCTTCATTTTCAATCCAGTTTTGCCATTCATCTCCACGCACATACCCGGTAAACTGGCTACCATCTTCCTGAAATAGATTTACCGGCTCAGGTGTTGCCGAGACAGCAAGTAGAAAATTCAAATTTAAGATTAGCAAAAGTGCAATCAATTTTTTCACAAAATACTCCAATGATGAGTTTTAAAATAATAATTCAGCCCAAAATTTAAAGGTTTCAAAATCTGCATGCTAAAATAATTTGTCACAATTTGTAATTATAAGATTGATAGTTATATGAATGACTTTAGTCAACATTAGATTATCCAACAGTAATAAATTACGAATCAAATAAAACCGCAATTTTTAAAGATAAATAGAATCTGACAAAATGGACTTTACTCACAAACTTCAATTATTACGCAAATGGAGCGCCATCCCGGTTTTCTACCTGGTAGGAACGATTGGCTATCGTACAATTGAAGACATGAGTTGGACAGACTCACTTTATATGACCTCGGTGGTTCTCAGCACAGTAGGGTATGGCGGTGGAATCGAAGATTTATCTGCTTCAGGCAGATTGTTTACAGTCTTTCTCATTATCTTCGGTGTTGGAATTGTTGCTTATGCAATCACTGTTACCGCAGATTACTTAATTCAGAATCAGTATTTTGGGAGAATGAAGATGGAAAGAAAAATAAAAAACTTAAGAAATCATTATGTGGTATGCGGATTTGGCCGAATGGGAAGAATAATTTGTAACGAACTAAATAAAAATGACAAAAAATTTGTAGTAATTGAGAAAAATGATATAAAAGTTGAAGAAGCAAAAGCGCAAGGCTATTTGACCATCTGGGGTGACAGTCTCGATGATGAAACCTTGAGAAAATGTCGACTGGATCGCTCGAGGGGACTGGTTGCGGTTTTATCAACTGATGAAAACAATCTATTTGTGACCTTATCTGCCCGTGGATTGAACAAGGATCTGTATATTATCGCCAAGAGCAGCCAAACCAGGAACATGAATAAATACATCACCGCCGGGGCAAATAAAGTTTTAAATCCATATGATATTGCAGGACACAGTTTGGCTAATATGCTAACAAGGCCGACGGGAATGGATTTTCTAGAAGTGATTGGCAAAGGCAGCGAAGTCGATTGGGAGATGGATGAAATTACCATAAAATCTGGTTCAGTAATTGTAGGCAAACAACTGAATGAATTTATCTTTAGTGAGAATATGGATATCATAATTGTTGCAACAAAAAAACCGGAAGGCGATTTGATTTTTAATCCGCCAAAAGACACCCTCATTGAAGAAGGAGATTTGCTCATTGCCATGGGATATCTTGCCAACTTAAGAAGTTTGGAAAATTGCTGTACAAACGAACCACAGGTTGATTGATTTATCAATTTATATAAACTGAATCTTCAAAAAACACTCATTCAAGCCAAACTTTTTCAAGGTAAAATTCGCCTGTAATATTTTAAAACCATTTCTACTTTCCTGCTGATTTTTCTAAATCAAATAACAGCTTCCTATAATCTATCCTTAACAAATACATTCCATTTATTGAATGGCTACAGTTAGAAGAATCCTTTTGATCTTTTCAGAAGTCAGACAATTTTGATTTCCATTTTTCAACCATAAGTTTTGCAATAATAAAAATTTGGATGGTTCACATATGATAATAGTTGTATGTTCAACTATTATTTATAGGTAAAATATGAAATGTTCAAAAAATAATTTAGGGTATTTTATTGGCAACTCAGCGAGATTGATAAAATATTCGATGAATAATCGGTTGCGGGAACTTGGGTATGATCTTACTATGGAGCATCTGATTTTCATGAAAATTCTGAATAAATCAGACGGTATGACGCAGCAGGGAATAGCAGATTTTTTTTCCAAGGATAAAGGCTCAATTACCAGAATGGTCAGTAATATGGAAGATCGTAATCTACTTATGAGAATCCCGGATAAAGTAGATAAGCGATGTAATCTCATTTACCTAACGCCACATGGTCGTAAGATGCTGACAGAACTCTTCCAGGTAATCCAGGAGTTCAATGATCACCTGGTTGAAGATATACCTGATGACGAATTAATCCAGTGCCTGTCTGTTCTCGAAAAAATTATCATCAAATTATCAAATAAAAATGTTGTACATACAACTAATAATAAATTAGAAATGGAATTATGCCATGAATAAAAAGATGTTATCAATATTGTCAGCTGTATTCATTCTTGTCGTAGCTGTCCTGGGCAGCAAATTACTGATGAGCCAGAAGGAACCTATGAAAAGGATGGGTTCGCATGGGAAAAAAGAACGTGTGGTGAACAGCAGGATTGTTCAAAATGATAATATATCTGTTCAAATACCCATTACCGGTAGAGTACGCTCGGTGGATTATTATGATATTTATGCCGAAGTAAGTGGTACGATGATGAATGAATTTCAATCCTTCAAAGAAGGAACCCGATTCTCAAAAGGTGACAAAATTCTTCAAATCGACGACAGAGAAGCGCGCTACAACCTGATGGCACAAAAAAGCAGTCTGTTAAATGTCATCACCCAACTTCTGCCAGATTTAAAAATTGATTTTCCGATTAGTTATCCTAATTGGGAAGCATTTCTAAAGTCATTTGACCTGAATAAACCACTAGGCATCCTGCCTGAACCAATCAGTGAAAAAGAAAAATACTTTATTGCATTACGAAATATTTACAGTCTGTATTACACAGTGCAAAGTCTCGAAGTACGGTTAGAGAAATATTCCATTCGCGCTCCGTATGACGGCATGGTCACTCAAGCGGATATTACCAGCGGTACTTTAGTGCGTGTTGGGCAAAAGCTGGGATCATATATCAACAATGATGCTTTCGAATTAGAAGTAACCCTTTCCATGGATGAGCTGGCTATTATCTCGACAGGCAATATAGCAAGTCTAAAATCAAGTGATATCCCCGGTAATTGGACTGCAGAAATTATTCGGATAAACGAACAGATTGATACCAGTACCCAAACTGTGAAAGTATTTCTCATGATTCACCAGGATTCACTAATTGACGGCATGTATTTATATGGCCTTATTCAATCTAATATAATAAATAATGTTATTGAAATCCCTCGAAAACTGATTACAGATGCAGAAACAGTATTCATTATTGAAAGCAGTGAATTGTTGGCTGTACCGGTCGACGTGATAAAAGAAATGGAAAACACCAGTCTCATTAGTGGTTTAAGTAATGGCACAGAATTACTTGATGAAATCATTGTTGGTGCAAAAAATGGCATGAGTGTATCGATGGTGAAAGAGGGTAAATAAACATGAAGAGACTCATAAATTATTTTATCCGATACGATATCAATGCAAATATTCTCATATTGTTGATATTTGTTTTTGGATGGTTTGGATTATCTTCCCTGAAAACGACATTTTTTCCAAACCTCGAGAACAGAAGTACGACAATCCAAATAATGTATCCTGGTGCCTCCCCTGAAGAAATTGAAGAAGGAGTGGTGCTAAAAATTGAAAACAATCTGAAAGGGCTTTCCGGTGTGGAAAGGGTACTTTCAACCTCAAATGAAAACTCAGCGGTGATCACTGTTGAGGTTCTTAATGGATATGATGGCAACGATGTGCTCCAGGAAATTAAAAATGCTGTGGATAGAATTGGCTCATTTCCTATTGGTATGGAAAAACCGGTTGTTTTTCGAACAGAGTCCAGGGAATTTGCTGTAAGTCTTGCTATTAGTGGTGATGCAGACCTGAAAACACTAAAGAATGTATCAAGAAAGGTTGAAACTGACCTCCTGGCAATTGATGGGATTTCAAAAATCAGTATTTCAGGATATCCTGAAGAAGAAATTGAAATCAGTTTTAAAGAAAATGAAATGAGAGCCTATGCTCTCACATTTACCCAGGTGAAACGAGCAATACAGCGGGCCAACTTGAATATGACTGGTGGCATGGTAAAAGGTGAATCGGAAGAATTACTTATTCGCGCCCGCTCCAAACAGTATTTCGCTGATGACATGCGTGAAATAGTCATAAAAACAACTGAGGATGGTCGTGTCGTTCGTGTGAAAGATGTTGCCGATGTAACCGATACCTGGTCAGATTCTCCGAATAAATCCTTTCTGGATGGGAAGAGAACGGTTCTCATGACAGTCAGCAATACTGTTCAGGAAGATCTACTTACCGTTTCCGGACTGGTAAAGGATTATGTATCTAAATATAATGAGAATAACAATGAGGTAAAACTGACCATCGTCAGGGATGGAGCAAACCTGCTCCAGCAGAGAGTCGATTTGCTTACAAAAAATGGAATGATCGGCGCTTCACTGGTTCTTGTATTTCTGGCCCTTTTTCTAAACCCTAAGTTGGGTTTCTGGGTAGCTCTGGGGCTCCCCGTATCATTTCTAGGTATGTTTATTCTCGCCAGCATGATGGGTCTTACCATCAATATGATGTCCTTATTCGGTATGATACTGGTTGTCGGAATTTTGGTTGATGACGGTATCATTGTTGGTGAAAGTATATATCAGGAACATGAAAAAGGGATAAAACCCATGAAAGCCGCCGTAATTGGAACCATGAAAGTTCTTCCAGCGGTTTTTGCTGCCGTGGCAACCACAGCTGTTGCATTTTCAATATTCTTTTTTCTGGATGGCAGGCTCGGGGAGTATATGTCTGATATGGCATTTGTTGTCATCGTTACCCTTTCATTTTCCCTCATAGAAAGTACATTAATTCTACCTGCTCATATTGCTCACTCAGCATCAATGAAATTTGATGCAAAAAAATCACGTATTGAAATAAAGGTAAATAGTTTTATGCTGTGGATGCGGGGGAAACTGTATAAGCCGGTTTTGTCATCTGCTATATCCAATAAAGCTCTGGCCTCTTCAATTGTCACTGGTTTATTAATCCTGACTTTTGGAGCGATAAAAGGCGGTTTTATCAAAACTACATTTTTCCCGTATATCGATCGAGATAATATTACTATCACTTTGGAAATGGGTAGTGGAACCCCAAGCGATATTACTGAAGACAGACTCGATGGCATTGAGGAAGTGATATATGAAGTGAATGAAAAATTTAAAGAATTAAGAGATGATAATAAAAATATTATCTTGAATGTGCAGAAAAGAATTGGACCCAAAACCCATGAAGGTAATATCAATGTGACACTTCTTGGCGGTGAAGAACGGGGGTTGGAAAGTTTTAAGATTACCAATGAAATTCGACAACAAGTAGGGCAGATTCAAGGTGCTGAAATTCTCAGTTTTGGGCTTGGTGGACATTTTGGCAAAGCCGTCTCAATATCCCTCATCAGCTATGATTTTGAAAATCTGAAACTAGCAAAGGATGATTTAAAAGAAGAATTGATTAATCTGCCGTCGTTAAAAAATGTTGCTGATAGTAACCTTGAAGGATTGAAGGAAATAAATATCAGTTTGAAAGAAAAATCTTATTTATTGGGGATTTCTTTACAGGATGTCATTGCCGCGGTTCGGGAGGGATTTTTTGGCAGCGAAGTGCAGAGACTACAGCGTGGTTTGGACGAAGTAAGGATGTGGGTTCGGTATGAACAAAATGAACGGGCCAGTATGGGTAAATTGGAAAATATGAGAATCCGTCTCGATGATGGACGAGAATTTCCACTGAAGGATATTGCCTATTTTTCAGTAGAGCGCGGTGTACTCGGTATAGATCACATTGATGGAAAAAGACAGATTTTGGTTACGGCGGATATGAATAATCCAAAGGAATCAGTTACAGATGTACTTGCTGGAATCCGAGGTGAAATTCTCCCTGGTATTTTGAGTAGATATCCAGGTGTCTCACTAGAATTCGAAGGTCAAAGTAAAAATTCACAGAAAACGGCCATTTCAGCAAAAAAAGTTGGACCCATTATTCTAATTATTATGTTTGTGATCGTCGTTGTTACCTTCAGGTCATTTACTCAGGCATTGGTAGTATTTGCTATGGTCCCATTAGGATTTATTGGTGTTGGCATCGGCCATTTCATTCATGGAATACCAATTTCAATTATGTCGTTATTTGGGATTATTGCCCTGCTGGGAGTCATGGTAAATGATTCTCTGGTTATGATAACCGCCATGAATCACCTTTTGAAAGAAGGTGTACCTTTCAGGGAAGCCGTATTCAAAGCGGGAATATCCCGGTTCAGGCCCATCGTATTGACTTCTGTTACCACCGTTGCCGGGCTGGCGCCAATTATTATGGAAACCAGTCTTCAAGCACAATTTTTAATTCCCATGGCCGTATCAGTTGCTTATGGTTTGATGATTGCAACTTTTATCACTTTGTTGATACTACCTGTTGCCCTCGTTCTTTTAAATGATATTAAATATTATACAGCGAAGTTTATTTCCCGCACAACAATAACTCGTGAGATGGTTGAACCAGCTGTAAGAGAGGTGAGATTTGAAAATGAATAAGACTCGATTTATGAAAATCATTATCGGAGTACTTCTATCCACAATTCTGCTACCAGCTGATTTGTTGACGCTGGAGCAGGCGCTGAGTATTGCCATGGATAAAAACAGAGATATAATTATTGCAAGAAATTCATCGGAAGTCTCAAGAAATAATGCCACGATTGGGAATGCTGGAATGCTACCAAATATTAGTGTAACCAATACTTACTCAAAATCTATTTCTGATAATAAATTTACAAGCTCCACTAACGTAACAGCCTCTACAAATGGTGCAGAATCATCTTCAGTCAGGTCCCAGGTTGAATTGAACAGTATATTATTTAACGGCGGTAAAAACTACTATACCTATCAGAAATTGAAAAATATCCTCGAGAACGGAGAAATAAATAATAAAATTGCTGTGGAGACTGCAATAGTATCCGTGATCAGGGCATACTATCAGATCGCCCTTTATGTTGAAAATTTAAGAGTTGCCGATTTTGCTTTGAACATCTCACAGTCCCGTTATCAGCGGATTAAAAACAAGGTCGATTTTGGTAATTTACTTGTTATTGAATTGTTAAATGCTGAAGTGGATATGGATACTGATAGTATCACTGTACTCGATGCAAAATTGAATGTGGAAAACGCCAAACGAAATTTGAATTATCTACTCTCCAGGAATATTGATCTTGATTTTTCTGTGGATTCAAATGTGAATCTAAAATTAGAAAAAGATTTGATTTACTGGACGCAAACAACTCTTGAAAATAATTCGCAATTACTGGCCTCACAATTGGGTGCAGATCAATCTGAGATTGATATAAAAGTTGCCCGGGCAGCTTTTTTACCCACCTTGTCAGGTACAGCATCATATGGATATGATCGTTTAGAAAATGATGCTGGTGCTACCAGGTTAAATGAGTCCACCGGTTTTACAACTGGATTGAATTTATCCTTTGATTTGTATGCAGGACAGCGAAATAGAATTCAGATGGAAAATGCTAATATCAGTAAACGGTCTCAATATGCTGAGCTCCATCAGACAAGAAGTGCCGTTGAAAAGGAAGTGAAAAATGCATTTGCAATATTTAACAATGCCATTTTCACTGTCAAAATCGCAGGAAAAAGTTTGGACACAGCTGAAATAAATTTTGACCGGTCAAGTGAGTTATTTAATCTTGGCCAGATAACCACAACCCAATTCAGAGAAGCACAATTAAATCTTGTCCGTGCTGAAATAAGGATGATAAACGAGAAATTCACAGCGAAATTTGCCGAGGTGGAACTATATCGATTAAGCGGTCACCTACCAGAGATTAGTAGTAAGTAGAAAGTATAAAGTTCGCAATGGCTGAGAAAGTACGGTGAGAGACGATAAATATATCATTTCCAGATTTTCTTAACTCAAACTTTCTACTTTTAACTTTATTCTTAAAATCCTTTCATCCTGTTACAGATTTATCATGAGATTAAGAATTAGAACGACGTAATTTTTATGTTCAAATAAAAAGGAAAAAACCTTGAAAAAATATACTGTTGCATTATTATTTCTCAGCATCGCATTGATGTTCGCCTCAAATCATCGTGACGATGTATTATTATTCTGCCTTACACCTGATACACCTGTGATTCAAATTTTGAATGATAGTGGGCCAATTGAAATTTCACATCCTGAGCTTCAAGGGATATTACTTAAAAATGGTGCCATATCGATTGAGAAATGGTTGCCGTCAGCTATGGATACTGATAATGATGGAGATATTTATTTAAATCGGATTTACAGAGTCAAATTTTCCATGGATGATGGAAAGAATTTAGATGTGAGAAAATTTGCATTGTTAAAGATGCCAATTATACATTCTGTCGAATTTGAGCAATTTAGATATCCTACCTATACGCCAAATGACCCCCGTTATAATCAGCAGTGGTTTCTGCCTCAGGTTGGCGCTAATATTGCCTGGGAATACTGGGATATCAGCGGTGGAGATTTACCTGGCGATCAAAGTGTAATACTTGCCTCCGTCGATACCGGTGTGGATTGGGATCATCAGGATATCATCGGTAATGTTTGGCAGAACCTGAATGAGGATTTTGATGGAGATGGTCATACCATTGAATTTATAGATGGGGAATGGGTTCTTGATCCCGGTGATTTAAATAATATCGACGATGATGACTGGGATAATAATCCAAATACCTATGTAGATGATCTTATTGGTTGGGATGTGTCAGGTGAGAGCGGAGTGGATGACAATAATCCTATCCCCAAACTTGGTGTCAATAATTACAGTACGTGGGCCCATGGTACTCATGTTGCCGGTTTGCTTGGTGCCACTACCAACAATAATACCGGGATAGCTTCTACGGCATTTAATTGCAGCATCATGAGCGTCAAAGTATCTACAGATGAACAATTGGGACAGCCATATATAACAGACGGTTATGCCGGTATTTTATATGCTGCCCAGGCAGGTTTCAATTATGCCGGTATCTCTATCCAAAATAACAGCTGGGGTGGAATTGGTTATAATCAATATGAGCAAGCCACTATAAATGTTGCTCACGATGACTACAATGCTATCATTGTTGCAGCAGCGGGCAATGGCAATGACTATGGCGCTCAGGAATACGCAACACATTATCCATCTAGTTATGAAAATGTTATTTCAGTTTGTCCTACGGGAACCAATGATGCCTGGCATGGATGGGCTACTTATCATGAAACTATTGATCTCGCTTCTCCAGGAGAAAATATTCACAGTACCGTCATCAACGATAATTATTCGTCATGGATGGGTTCATCAATGGCATCTCCAATAGCAGCCAGCAGTATTGGTCTGATGATGTCATATTATCCTGAAAGGACACAGGAACAACTTGAGAGAATGATTCTGGAAACAGCTGATCCGGTGATTTATGATGTTAATACTGCTCCATACCTGGTAGGTCGAATTGGCAGGGGCAGGGTTGATGCCCTAAAAGCCGTTGAAACACCATTATTCCCCATTATTGAATTGGCTGCCATTGATTTAATACCATTGGATGACAATGACGGAGAAGTAAATGGTGGTGACATTTATGGCATGATGACCATCATATTTTCTGACCCCGAATGGGGAACCGCCGTGAATGTTCAGGGCTCGCTCTCAACTGAATCACCTTATGTTACAATTTTGAGTGGATCATCTAATTATAGTGATCTGGCTCCAGGTGATATTGGTCTCAATGATGCAGCGCCTTTCGAATTTGCACTGAGCACAAATATACCAGAGGGAATTACCAATCTCACACTTACTATTACCTCAAATGAAAATGATTATGTTGTCTATCATGAAGATATTCCTATTGAACTTGATGTAGTCGCTTCACCATATCTTTATGGTGATTTAAATCAGGATACTATCATTGACGTACTTGATATTGTCATTTTAGTATCGATTATTATTGGATCCGAAGATCCAACAGAATATCAGGAGCAGGTCGCTGATATGAATAATGACGGGGTCATCGACGTTCTGGATATAGTTATTCTCGTAGATATAATAACCGGCTAACATAAATAGGAAAATAGGAGACTTTATGAAATCCATCTTCACATCTATATTGTTATTTTCGCTGCCACTCATGGCAGGACCGCTGCAGAATGTAAACAAGGTTTCCAATAACTTGGAGAATTATCTCAACCAAAATATTTCCGAATCATCTATAAATATCTGGGTGTATTTTACCGATAAGAATATATCTGATCTGAATATTGAATTGGCACGTATCGAAAATTCACTCTCTACAAAAACAAAGTGGCGTCGCAATAAAACAAGAGATGGTGCCATTGTCGATATTCGCGATATACAAGTATCAGATATGTATATAAATGAGATACTGGATATTGGTGGAAAATTACGCACCACATCAAAATGGCTGAATGCTATTTCCATGTCTGTAAACCCTGATATTATAAATCAGCTGGCAGGATTAACATTTGTTGACAGAGTTGATTTGGTTTTTCACGGTAAACGTATCCCGATTGATACTGCTGCTGATTTAAACATCCAACCGAATTCAAATAATCGCGTTGAATATGGTGATTCATTTGGTCAGCTTGATCAGATCAATGCCATCGCAGCCCATGACGCTGGTTATAAGGGACAGGGTGTTCTCGTTCTCATGTTGGATACAGGATATTATAAAGACCATGAAGCCATGCCTGGTGAAAGAATTATTACCGAATGGGATTTTATCAATAATGACGGTGAAACTCAAAATGAACCCACTGACCCTGAGAGTGCCCATAATCATGGCACATATACAACCACCACACTTGGCGGTGCTTTTGAAGGACAGTTATATGGCCCGGCCTATGAAGCAGAATTTCTGCTGGCTAAAACAGAAGATGTAGGCCAAGAGGAACCAATTGAAGAAGATTGGTATGTGGCTGGTCTTGAATGGGGTGAGTTGCTTGGTGCCGACGTGGCCTCATCGTCTCTGGGATATATTGACTGGTACACTTTTGACGATTTAGATGGCGAGACTGCCGTCACTACAATCGCTGTAACTATTGCTATTGAAAATGGAATGACTGTAACCACGGCTGCCGGGAATTATGGCGAAAATGGTATCATTGCCCCTGCTGATGCCTTTGATGTGATCACATGCGGTGCGGTAAATGTAGATGGCGAAATAGCCGGGTTTAGTTCACATGGACCAACAGCAGATGGAAGAATTAAACCAGATGTATGCGCCCAGGGTGTAAACACCTACTGTGCCAATATAGATGGACCTTCATCCTATAGAACCGCCAATGGCACTTCATTATCAACACCTTTAGTTGGTGGTGCCGTTGCGATTATTCTCAGCGCCAGACCAAATTGGACGCCATATATGATCCGGGAAGCCCTGATGATGACAGCTGATAATGTCGATAACCCTGACAATCAGTACGGTTGGGGAACCATCGATATTATGGCAGCGATTGATTATTTTTCCATTTCAGGCGATGTGAACAATGATGCAGTTCTGGATGTCCTTGATCTCGTGCTGATTGTCAACTTTATATTGGGACCTGAATTACCTACAGAAGAACAACTGAATATTGCTGACATCAATAATGATGGTATCCTGGATGTCATTGACCTTGTCCAGTTAGTAGCAATTATTATCGGCGAATCCTAGACCACAATTCTGGTTTATAGTAGTTTCGAATTTTCCTGAAAGCCAGAATTATCTGTCCCGAATATTCCTTCCTTGTGTGAAAGATTTAATCTGATTTTCAGATTATTATTATGCATTTTATATTGATGCAAGTATATTGAATATCATTAAAGATATCGACTTGCGGTTTATATTATCAGTATAAAATTTTCATAATTTTTTTTGAATATGAGAAAAATTCTAATTATAGCCTCAATTATACTCATCCTGCAATTTGTTGTTTTTAGGGAGAAAAAAGTTGAGTATGGTCCTGGAGTAATGGTTCCTTCTGTGCCTGTTCAGGTCAAAATCGAAGAAGATATCAGCTTTAGATATAAATCCTTCAATATTATTCCAATGGCAACCATCGATATGACTGCAAAAATTCTATCCAAGAAAAACTATTATTTTGATGAAGAGGCGAACCTCTGTCCCATTGATATAGCCGTTGGCTGGGGAAATATGTCAGATGAAAGTGTTTTGAAAAATATAGATATTACACAATCTAACCGCTGGTATTACTGGTCGACGGAAAACAGTGAAATAGCCAGGAGGGAGATTCAGCGATCAAGCGCAAATATGCATTTAATTCCATCAAATGATTCTATAAAGGAGGCTATAAATAAGACCGGGACAGGTAATATTGTCAAACTCGGGGGCATTCTGGTAACAGCTATAATGGATAACGGCCGCCGATGGTCCAGTTCACTGACAAGAGTGGATACCGGGGCAGACTCCTGTGAACTTATATGGGTTGAGAACTATGAAATTCTTGATATGAATATAAAAAATAATATCTCTAATGCCTCAAACTGACAAATTTAAATCTATTATTTATTTGTAGGGTTATGGACAAAGAAATGAATCTTTTGAGAGGCGAAATTACTTATCCAATTATAATAAGTTGATGATTGGTTTTTACTTGGTAGAGGAGAGGGAAAATATCGAAGTTTAATGATGGTTTTGAGTATGAATTTAGATTCTAAATATTATCTACCCACGCTGCTGATAGTAATCATGGTGTTGATGTGGTCATGTGCCGCAGAGGGTAGGGCTCAAGGAGGTCCCGTGGATGAAACTGGCCCAGTCGTGCTGGCAGTGGAGCCGGATACTGATTTTTTAGCGGGAGAGTTAAGAGTTATTGTCAGATTTGATGAAATGGTGAACCCTCTATCTGTTCCAGCATCCATTACTATATTTCCTGAAGTTGATCATATTGTTCGCACCCGTGGTAAAACAATCCAGATAATCCCTGAGCAGAAATGGCCGGAAGAAGCAATTATTCATATACAACTTTCCCGTCGAATCCGAGATTATCAGGGCAATGATATGGCTGAACCCCTTGAATTATTTTATTCCACCGGTGGAATTATTCCCGGCGGGAAAATATCCGGTCATCTCTTTAATACAACTGCTAAAACGATTTATAACATTGGGCTCTTTTCATTTGAAAATGGCCGGGTAATGGATAAGATTCGAAAAACCGATTCTACAGTGGGTGGATATTTCGAATTTTTACATGTACCTGATGGATTATATGTTATTGCAGTAATTGAAGGTGAGTTAAACGAATTCTCTGAAGATTTTAGACGGCGAAAATATGGTATGCAGTCTTATGCACCGTTATCAATTGAATCAGGTAATGAAATTTTAGATATCCCCGTTTATATTGATGAACCGGTAGAAAGACTTGAAATAAAGTCGGTAGATTTTATTAATTCAATATTTTATGAATTGGTTTTCAATGATGGCTCAACATCGCTTTATTTTGTGAGGGATGATGGATTGCGTGAGTTCACTGAAACATCTAGCGACACTTTGGCAATTTCACTTGACTTATCAAATCGGCTTGAAGAATATCGATGTGATGAATTCATAATTACTCAACCAGTCATATTGGATACCATACCGCCGGAGTTAAACAAATATGCCTGGGATAATGAAGAGTATCTCTTAACATTTTCTGAGCCGGTACAGCCAATTATTGGTGATGTAATATTAGATTCATTGTTTTTAACCGTGAATGATTCGCTGATAACCGGTATATTGAATTACAATTTTAAGTCACCGTATGTTATTCAACTGAATCAGATTCCTGTTCAAGATGACAAACTGCAGATTCAATTTTTTCAACTGCAGGATTATTTTTCGAATGTATTTACTGACTCAGTGAAAAAGTTTAATGTTATGCCGCAACTGGTAACTGAAACAGAATTTGAACTTGGCAGTATTGTTGGTTCAGTAAATTATACTGGCTCAGATTCGATCATTGTCGAGGCAAATTCTATTGAATCCGGAGAGAAATACTATTCGACCAGCGCCGGAGAATTCGTTTTTGAAGATCTGCCGGCAGGAGATTATGTATTCAGGGCGTTTGAAAAGAAAAATTTACTGAATCCAAATATTTATTTTTCAGGATTATGGAACCCATATCGAAAAGCGGCAAGATTTGGGATATATCCTGATACTATTGAAGTTCGGAAGCGCTGGGTTATCGAAGGCGTTCAAATAGATATCTATTAAGAATATATCTTTATAAATTTAACAGGAAGTATAATTACTGATTATTCCGGGGGGGATGAGTATGGATAGAATGTATCACGTTATAATGGCTGGGGGAATAGGATCCAGATTCTGGCCCAGATCCCGCAAAACGCGTCCAAAACAGCTGCTGGAGATTTTTGGATCAAAAACGATGATTCGTTTGACTGTTGACAGATTGAAAAAATTCTCCACTCCAGATCGAATATTAATCGTCGCCTCTGAAGATCTATGTTTGAAAATCCAGAAGGTAATTCCAGAAATACCACATAATAATTTTATTGTAGAGCCCAGCGGTAAAAATACGGCACCGGCGATTGGTCTGGCCGCTGTTAATATTTATCACCGCGATGAAAAAAGTATTATGGGTGTATATCCTGCCGATCATATGATTCTTGATGATGATGTTTTTGAGAAAGCTGTCAAAACCGGTATCGAAATGGCATCCACAAAACCATCTTTGGTGACCATGGGTATAACACCTACCTATCCTTCAACTGGCTACGGTTATATTCAATATGATTCTGCCAAGAAAACCCATGTTGAGAATGTGCATAAGATAAAAACATTTGCCGAAAAACCTCCTCTTGATACTGCCAAGCGATTTTTAGAATCCGGTAATTTTCTGTGGAATTCCGGCATGTTCATTTGGCAGACCGAAATCATTCTTTTGGCAATGAAAACGTTTATGCCTGAGCTCCATGAATCCCTGGATCCTGTGTACGATTCTGTTGGTACCGATAAATATAATATCGTCCTAGATAGAGAATGGGAACTTATAAGACCGGAAAGTATCGATTATGGAATCCTTGAAAAAGCAAAGAATGTTTATGTGTTAAAAGCTGATTTCAGATGGAGTGATTTGGGATCGTGGAAAGCCTTACATGGTATATCCAAAAAAAATAAAAAAAATAATGTGGAAACGGGTGATATCATATCCATCAAATCAAAAGATTCATTTATATATAGTCCTGACAAATTAACCGCTGTGGTTGGAATGAAAAATGTGGTAATCATCAATCTTGATGATGCTTTGCTGGTAGCAGATATGGATAAATCAGAATCTGTAAAGAAAGTCGTCGATTTTCTTTCTAAAAATAATATGATTGAATATATGTAATATGAGAACAATGCATGAATCTTAAGCGTGCCTATAGGGAGTTTGAGGATTTAGCTGAAAAACTTGATATCAAGCTGGTCAAGGGGAAGGGTAACTTTTCAGGAGATTACTGTCTTGTTGAGAATGACAAATATATTGTTGTTAACAAAAATAAACCCCTTGAGCAGAGAATTAAAAGACTGGCAACGGCATTTTCTATGCTCGATTTATCTCAGATTTATGTTAAACCGGCATTACGTGAATTGATTGATTCAGAGAAAGATGTAACACTATTTTAGTTGATTGATAAGGAAATATAAATATAATTTTAGGACCTATTTATAGATAAGAATTGATGATGATAACAAAAGGAATTGCAATAACAGGCACTCAATTATACCTGATTTCCGGACATGGAGATCAGGGAAAATAGTACTATAATATGATTAATCCGGCGGATAAAGCCGGATTTTTTATTTATTAAAATCAGGAGAAACATTTTGAAAGAATATATAACCGAAAATATTATCAACCTGGCTCTTTGTGGGCATGCAACAACAGGAAAAACAACATTGGCAGAAGCCATGCTTTTTAACTCCGGTGCGATTAAAAGGATTGGTACCATTGATGATGGCAATACGGTTTCTGATTTTCATGAAGATGAGATCGAGCATTCCCATTCTATCACCTCATCTCTGGTCAACTGTGAGTGGTTGGAAAAAAAAATTAATATTATCGATACGCCGGGATACCTTGATTTTCTTGGTGAAGCAAAATCTGCATTAAGAGTTGCTGACTTTGCAGCTATATTAGTAAGCTCTAACCATGGTGTAGAAGTTGGATCAGAATTAGCCTGGGATTATGCCAAGAATGGTTATAAGGTTCCGGCGCTGTTTATTGTTAATCAGCTGGATAGAGAAAATGCCGATTTTGACAAGGTAGTTGACCAGTTGAGAGATAGATTTGGGAATAAAATATTTCCATTAATGCTGCCGATGAACCACGGTGAAAATTTTAACCAGATAGCAGATGTCATGCGCAAAGAGGTCTATACCTATGAACTGGATGGTTCAGGTAATTACAGCGAAAAGAAAGCTGAAGATGACTGGAAGGATAAGCTCGATACCCTTCATGAAGAGCTAATTGAACTCATTGCAGAATCTGATGATACTCTCTTAGAAACCTTTTTTGAAAATGGGGAACTTACTGAAGAAGAACTCCGTGGCGGTTTGCATCAAGCATTTCTTACTGGAAACCTGGTACCCGTGTTTGCAATATCCAGTAAGCATAATGTTGGTGTTAAAAGATTTATGGATATCATCGCACGATATGCCCCATGTGCTTCAGATTTCAAAGATGTCAAAGGTACCAAACCTGGAAGTGATGTAGAAATTCATCATGGACCATCGGTAGATGAACCGGTATCAGCCTTTGTATTCAAAACTGTAAGCGAACCTCATATTGGTGAATTATCGTTCTTTAGAGTATATTCAGGTATTGTTAACGCCGGTGAAGGATTGCAGAATACTTCTAGAAATACAACTGAAAAAATGCGTCAGGTGTTTTTCATGAACGGTAAAGACCGTAAGGATACCAATAGACTGATCGCTGGTGATATCGGAGCTGCTGTTAAATTAAAAGATACTCACACCGGAGACACTCTGGCTTCGTCTAATGGACCAATTGTTTTACCGCCGATCCAGTATCCCAGCCCAAATATGAGGCTTGCAGTTTTACCTAAAGCGAAGGGGGATGAAGAGAAGATATCTGAAGGATTGTCCACCCTTCATGAAGAGGATCCAACATTTGGATATATTGTTGATCCAGAACTCAAACAGACAATTATCTCTGGTCAGGGTGAATTGCATCTGAAGATGATTATGAAAAGATTAAAAGACCGTTATAATGTTGAGTTGGATACTGGAACCCCTAAAATTCCCTACAGAGAAACAATCGTTGGGAAAGCAGCATCAAAATATCGTCATAAGAAACAATCCGGTGGTGCCGGGCAATTTGCCGAAGTATGGATGAGAATCGAACCAGCACCAAGAGGTGTAGGTATCGATTTCGGAAATTCTCTCAGTGGACAAAATGTGGACAGAGTATTTGTTACATCTGTAGACAAAGGTGTTAAAGCCGCCTGTGTGGACGGGATTCTAGCTGGTTGTAAAGTAGTGGATGTGAAAATTGATTTTTATGATGGTAAGATGCACCCAGTTGATTCAAATGATGTATCATTCCAGATTGCCGGGAAACATGCATTTATTGATGCCTTTATGGATTCAAAACCAAAGTTGCTTGAACCGATTTACAAACTTGAAGTAAAAATCCCTGATAGCGTTATGGGTGATGTGATGGGTGATATCTCACAACGCCGCGGTCGTGTAAACGGCATGGAGTCAGATGGTCACTTTCAGATCATCACTGCTGAAATTCCATTAGTAAATCTTCATGATTATTCCACCTCCTTGAGATCAATGTCACAGGGCCGGGGGATTTTTAGTATTGAGTTCCAAAGTTATGAAGATATGCCGCCTGTAGAAGCCAAAAAGGTGATTGAAGAATACCGTATTGCCAGGGAACAAGGCCATTAGTGGATAAACTCTGGGCACCATGGCGCATGGACTATATCCGCGCCCCCAAAGGTGAGTCGGATCAATGTATTTTCTGTGAGAAATCGAAGTCTGAAAATGATATAGAAGATCTGATAATTCATAAGGACGAAAATTCTTTTGTCATTATGAATCTCTATCCATATAATAATGGCCATCTCCTTGTTGCTCCGTATGCCCATGTCTCCCAATTCGAAGAATTGGATCAACAAACCAAGCTGGAGATGATGGATATCTCCACGGATTTTATGTCAATTATGCGGGATAACATGAAAGCTGAAGGATTTAATTTCGGCGCAAATTTTGGTATCGCCGCTGGAGCCGGCATTGCCGAACATCTCCATTTGCATATTGTCCCCAGGTGGACTGGCGACACCAACTTCATGCCGATTTTAGGACATACCAAGGTCATGTTAGATGGTTTAAAAGAGTCACGTCAATTCCTCGCAGACGCATTTACTGAGTTTAGATCAAATAAATTAAATTAAAATAAATTTTCCATTTTATCTGATATATAATTTTAGATAAGTTTACGGGCTATTCATGGATTGATTATTTGACATTGACTGATAATCAATAAATCATGACAGCGTTTTTAAAATAAAAAATTATTCCGGTATAGCTCCCGCCTTTACTTTGTTTCGGCGGGCAGGCAGTTGGCTAATTTCAACGTATACCCAAAATAGTATTAATCCGGTATAGCTCAGTTGGTCAGAGCAGTGGACTGTTAATCCACGTGTCCGTGGTTCGAGTCCACGTACCGGAGCATCACGTCACCCGACGACAAACCCCTCAATTCGAGGGGTTTTTTGAATGCCTCGAAATCTACCCCAAAAGGCCAAATATGGTCAAATATGGCCATGTTATGTCACCAAAACGGCACCATTTTGGCACCGATTTTTTAATTTAAGAAGGGAAGTCAGCGTATACAGGATCTAGATCTATTCCTGAATATTGGTTTGGGTTTGATTGAGTTATTATTTGGCTTGATAGAAGGTAAAAAAATAGCCCGGTTTGATACGGGCTATTTAGGTTGGATGATGTCTGCTAGTTTTTCAACCGGCAGATCTATATTTTCTTTTAATAGATCTACATAATGGGTTTCCGTTACTTTTACACTGCTGTGTCCAAGCAATTTGGAAACTACATATATATCTGCCAATTGTTTTTGTATCAGCAACGATCCAAAAGTTTTTCTCAAGACATGAACATTCGCATCCTTTATTCCAGCTTCTTTATAATAATCGGCTAATCTATGGGACACGTAGTCTATTTTGAAATTGAATGGGAATTCAAAACCTTTTGCCTTGTGGCTTTGCAATATCTCTTCAACTTTACTATTCAATGGCACATATCTGGTTTTTGCATGTTTTCCCGTTAATTGAAGTTGATGATTTATAAAATCAACACACGACCAAGTAAACAATGGAGGTACTAACTCTTCACGACGAGCTCCAGTATTTAGATAAGTGATAATCAAATTTCTAAAAGAATCATTATCTATTACTTTTAACAGATCCTGAATTTCCAGCACAGTTAGAAATCTTACTTTTTTTGGTCTGGGTTTTGGTCCTTTTACCCCAATCATAGGACTTTTCTCAATGAAAAAGTTCTTAACTCCAAAATTGAAGAATACTTTCAAATTCCGAATTTCAAGATTTACTGTATTGGGAGACAATCCTTTATGTAATCGATCATCAACATAGTTCTGAATATCCATAGGACGAATGGATTCCAATCGTCGTGATCCCATATATTTATTGAAACCATTTAATGTATAGTTTTCTCTTATGACCGTCTTTGGATTCTTTGTATTCTTAATTGTAACCTGATATTGTTCAACTAAATCGTTTAGCCACAGATTTGAACGAATTGAATTTTCTGTTCCGTTGGAGATTCTATACCGTTTGAGATCTAACTCCTTTGCTAACATTTCTGCTTGTTTACGACTTCCCTTAAATGTCTTGCGTCTTCTCTTTCCAGTATAAGGATCAACATGATCTATTATATAAGCTTCTGATTTAATATTCCTAGCTCTTCGAACTGTAGCCATATTTCCCCCACCCTATAAAATGAATTTATTAGTAATTGATACTACTGAAGGCTCTTTCTCAAATAGCTTTGGGATCTCAGATTCCGATAAACGTATGCTACCTCCAATTCGGATGAGCTCAATTTCTCGATCATTAATAATTCTCCTTAGCGTTTTTTCAGATATCTCAAACATCATTGCTACTCTTTTAATTGAGTAGTATTGCTCAAAGGAGCCTTCCTCTGTTATTCTTATACCTGATTTATTCATGTTTTCATTCTAGTTAAAAACGTACCAATGTGGACAAAATGATATTTGTCTCAACATCGGTACGCTTTAGATTAGATTATGAAGATAAATCTTCACTTAATAATGGTTGAGATGTCAGGAATTTCTTGTTAAAACCTTTATCCCAAGGAAATTTATCAGATTCATCTGGCCAGAAAAGCTGCATTACGGTTGGTGGAATCTTCAACGATCGGTAAAACCATATAAAGTAACCCAGATAATCTCCATAGTTCGAAATATCCATCTTTTTGACCATGAATTTCTGAGATGATATCTTTATGTAATCATCACTCTCAATAAACCTTTGACCATTTTTAATTTCTGCCCCAAGTTTATTAATAATATTTTTCCCTGCTCCAATTGGTAGGCCCATTAGTATGATTTCCGGATGTTCATAAGAATACTCTAAACCAATTGTAAAGCCATAATCAGGCTGTAGACCCTCTGAATTAATCCAGACAATGTGGAAGCCATATTCTTTAACATCTGTTAAGACTCGGTTATCATGAGCATCTTCAGCCAACGGAAGTTTAAACCCTTTTAAATGTGATCCAAATGATGGCTTCGAGTCAGACAGAATTGCTGTGATATCAGCAATATTTGGATTAGTTGAAGATTCAGGGGTATTAGAATAGATATCTCTCTCAGAATATTCTTCTGAATAATTCAATTTCATTTTCCTGTCTTTAACAGAGATCTCAAGTATTCCAAATCCAAAACGTTTTGCTTCAAATTGTAGAAATTCCGCAATCTTGCCATTGCTTGCCATTCGGTCACCAGGAAAAGTATAGAGATCCCAACCAATATCAAATACACCGTTTCGCAGGAAGGCTAAATGCTCTTTCAGGCTATGTTCAACAACTATAAATGGATTCAAAGTTTGTTCTAGTCGTATTAGATTATCTATATACTCTATGAAACATTCCCTACTTCCTGAATGTCCTGGAAAAATGTTTATACCATGTCGATTGATTGATTCGTAGAATTGATTTATTAGTTCTATTCTTTCATCTGGTGCATCACAGATCATATTTTCTTCATTAAATGGAAGAATATTGCTATATGCCCTGTTTCCAAGATTCCCATCCATGAATAATTCTTCCATGAATGCCCGTGACTCCGAAGATACTTTATCTTTTTGAAATCGCTGTTCCAATGTTTCTATCATTATTGCTGATTCTATTTTATTCTTCATTATTTCTCCTTTTTTATTATTGTTTATAAAAGACTTCTAACAAAATCCCGTATAGCTGCAAACAAACCATAAATAGTGCAAAATCCGCATGATGCCTCAAGAAAGAATGCACACAATCCATTGGTCCAATTTTCTGATGATTCCAACTGAGTTAATTCTGCATCTCCAGTTTCGTTTTGTTCATCAACATCTTGGTTAGAAATTTCAAATCCTATTTTTCTCATTATAAACTCCATTTTGATTTGTATTTTTTTTGAATTGATTTTTATGTTTGAAGACTATGGGGCAGGCAACATTATATTGCCTGCCCACTTTGCTGGTTTACTGCTGTTCAGTTTCCTCATCACTTTTGTTTAATAGGATGACTCGTTTTCTCAGCTCATCTTTATTTGCGTTGAGTTTCTTGAGGAAGTTAGTCCATCTTCTTTGTTCAGAAATTCCCTCAAATGCATCTAGTGGATTATCAGAAACCCCCAGTTTCTTTAGTGACTCGATATGGCTTTTTACAAGAACAGTGTTTTCATCAAGACTTTTTCTCAATCGGATAATAGCCCGGGGTTCATGCATTTTCTTGATACTTGCAGTTCGTGTGATCAGCTTCTTTACAGACTCTTCAAGTTTTTTTACAACTTCCTCTTGAGCCTTTTGGTCTTCAGTCTGATGATCTTCCAGAACTTGATCATCAGTTGTTGTTGATTGCATTTCTGCTGTTGGTGTGGTAACATCATTCATTTGATGTGCCCTTTCTGTTTTTGGGTCAAACTGGCCATCTCCGCGAGACCAGTTATTTGAGTATCTTTGCGGAGATTTTTTAACATTATTTTGCAGCTTTGCTAAATTTCTTCTTCGCCACATTGTAAATAGATTTAGCACCTTTTCCGGTAGCAGCTCCAGCACCAGCACCTGCCGCGGCTCCAGCTGCTCCAATTACCGCTGTTCCACCAGCCATACCACCACCACCAACTATTAGTGCACCATTACCAATTGCAGCAAGAGATGCATTTGTTAGGGAAGCTCCACCCAGTGTGCTTATCAATGTGCCAGTTGTTGCAGTTGAGCCTAGTAATCCTGCTGCACCTGCGGATGCGGCAATTACAGGAGCTGCTGCAAGAGCAAATGGTGCAGCGATAATTGCCCCACCAACACATATAATGGCTACATTGTGTTTCTTGATAAAACGACCGGTTGATTTGAGTATGTTTATTGCTTTCATGTCATTTTCCTTTTTTGTTTTTTTCGATTGTTGATAATCTCTTATCCACAGGATTATCAAATAACTGCTGCAAGTTAGGGTAAGTATTTAGGTGGTTTTGAGTCTTAAGACTGTCTTAAGACAATAATGTATAATGGGGTAGGAACTACTGTTTTTGCGTTGGGATTACTTGATTCCAATAATGGAATCTGATTCTACATGAAGACGAAAAAGTTTAATATGTAATAGATTTAAACCATGGATTGGAAAATTGACTTCTGTGAGGGTTGAGGTTCAAGATTTATAGGGTAGTAAGTTGTTGTATTGAAAAATAGAATAATTTTCAAAGTGGGTGTAGAATATCTTCAAATTCTTATGAAGTCTACTGTACTAAAAACATGGGGATTAGTAAAATCTTTGCTTCATTAAACCTTCTAAGTGAATGCAAAGTTAGATAAGTTTAAAAGAAAAAGTATTTATTGCAAATACAGAGGTTGAACTCAGATTTGGCAGTATATTGGTGGATTAATACATTTTTTGTTACGATTCAGTTTTTTCAATCCACTTTAAATAATCATCGTTTCCATACTCAAGTAATTCAATTCTTGGTCCTGATAAAATAACAAATTCTTCACGAGGTGTTATCTCAATAATGCCATTTTTGAACCATCTCTTGAAATATTTATTAATTTCAGCCTTCATATCTGATCGAGATTTTAGAGGGCGTTCCTGTCCCATTATTACTTTAACCCAGCCCGTCATGAATCTATTAAATTTAACATATTCTGGGCAGAATGATTGTATCTCCTCAGTTGACAAGGAATGAGTAGATTTTAGTCCGATAGTTGAATCTGAATTACTTAGCCAAGCAAGATAGTATAAAAAATCAAATGATGCATTTCTCATAGATTGCAACACATGTTCATTGCCACTATCATCATAATATATTATAATATTTATTTGTCTATTGTTATATCTTAGTCCTGGAATAAGTATAATACAATTTTTCTTTCCCTTTGGGTCATCTTTGGAATATTGATCTACAATTTGTATGAAGGCGTTTTGAATTGTTGCTTGAACTATTTCTTCCAGTTTTCCCTCTTGTGAGTATAGATTCATCCTATCTTCAGTAGAATTTGGAAAATTTTGGCTAAAGATTTCCCTGCATATCAATGCAAACTTATTAATAAAAATAATACCATCGGTGCCAATTGAAAGTGCTTCATATGAGGTTTTAGTTAGTTCATCCTCATTGAAGTGACTTTCTAGAATATCTGAGAATATTTCCATTGATTTGATAAGTGCTGACTGCGGTCCTTTATTTAACTCATCTTCTGCTATTATACCGGTGCAATATTCAAAAATTGATAATTCTTCTATACTAATTGAATTGTCTTCTAAAAATTTCGGATAGTTTGATTTAAGATTCTCATATTTTTCACCAGAATGATATCTAATTAGAAACCGAATAAAATTTTCTGAATATTTATCATCAGGCAAAGAATCAATCGATTCATCAACTCTATAATTTTTAGATACAATATCAGCTGTAATGTGGATTTTATTTCGACCGGAATAATTTATAAAAGTATAACAATTAAATTCAGGAAGATATGAATGTAAAATTCCTTCTGTCAAAAAATATATATTTTCCAATGAGTATGGCTCTATAATAAAATGAACATATATTCCACCAAGTGGGAGTTCAATTGTATTATCATATTGTCCTAATTTATATTCATCCATTATGCTCTTGATTCCGACATTTTCTTCAGTAAAAATATCTTCCCAAATATTGCTAAACTTCCAGCCATGTTTTAATTGTCGAGAATATTTTTCCCAGCTAACAAAATAATCAAAATTACAAGCGATATCAAAATTTAAATCAACTCTGAATTTTAATTTATTAAAACTCGAGATATACAATTCGTTTATGAATTTTAAATATGAATTGAAATATGCATCACCAAGCAGAGTCCTTAATTCTTTCTTTGAAATATTCATTTTTACCTAAATAACTGTGATTATAATTATAACATAGTATCAAATATACAATTCTATCGTTTTTGAGACAAATTGGTTTAATGGTCCACATAATTAAATTAGTCTTAAGACCGTCTTAAGACACTAATTTCAACAACTCCATCACTTCTGAATTTTATATAACTAATTGAAATAATTCGGTATAAGAACTATGTCACATGAAACAACTCTTAATTAATTAATGAAGAAAGGAAATAACATGGCAACAATTATTCTGAGAGCAGGAAAATTCGTTCAAGCAGGTACAATAATCTTGCAGGCCTTATCGCTGATAGTAACCATCACAGAGACTGTAACCAGTAAGGCCAAAGATTCAAGCCAAACAGTCGGAGAA
>Ga0233443_1000031_pt1 | contig 171040 bp, 183 predicted proteins | sample SI_123_September_2_FD_182784 | JGI IMG/M metagenome (GOLD analysis project Ga0233443, IMG submission 182784) | Seawater microbial communities from Saanich Inlet, British Columbia, Canada - SI_123_September2016_200_MG | ecosystem: Environmental > Aquatic > Marine > Inlet | place: Canada...
GTGGTGAAGTTCCTTCTGCTAATCTTCCTTCTTATGTAGATGATGTACTAGAATATAATGGCACGGGTAATTTCCCTGCTGCTGGAGAAACAGGCAAGATTTATCTTGACACTAGTACAAACTTTTCTTATCGCTGGGGTGGAAGTTCTTATGTACAGATTGTAGACGGTAAGGCTACATGGGGTGGTATCGACGGTACTCTGAGCAATCAGACAGACCTTAGTATGGCTCTACAAGCCAAGGCTGATGCAACTTACGCGAACCAAAATAGATCATGGATTAGTGCTAATACTACTAGTGGTGTTGCTTTAGATGTTCGCGTCACAGCCAACGACACCGATATAGAAAACCTCAGTGGACTAGTAGAATTAAATGACACTGATATAACAAATCTTAGTGGCTTGGTAGCAACGAACACTACAAATATTGGTAATAATACTGCTAGTGGTCTACAAAACCAAACTGACGTTGGCACTCTTAGTGGTCTTATAGATGACCTTGAGGCAGTCAGCGGTGCAGAACAACAAATTAGTCACAGTTGGAATAATACAACAGCACAATTAGTAAGTACACTCACACCCGGAAACACAGCAGTTCAACAACTGTTTGAGGGTAAACTTTATGGTGACTCAACTGTAACATATTTAAGAAGTGATGTTGATTTGGGTATCGGTACTGTACCATCTGCTGCCCTTCATATAAAGGGTGAGTATGCAGATGATGGTTACTTGATGATAGAAGATACTAGTAGTGCTCTAAAAACAAAACTATATACAGGTAACACTACTAGCGTTCTTGCAGTAGACGAAGATGATGCTGTTGCTGATTCTGCATTTGTAGTACAATTAGATGGTACGAACAAAATTACAGTCCAGCCTACTTCTATAACTCTCGCTAATGCAACAGTCATAAATGCTTCCACAAATCAAGTCATAGTAGGTAATTCTGAGACAATATTCAATGAGGGTGGAGCAGATGTAGACTTTAGGGTCGAAGGCTTAACTGATAACAACTTGCTGTTGTGTGATGCAGGCAAGGATTCGGTTCTTATTGGAAACTCTACTGATGGAAGCGTTAATTCTAAATTGCATGTTTATGAGGTCAATAAAACAAATAGTACATATTCTAGAACCATTAACGTGCTAGGTAGGGCTTATTCTACTACTGATGGATCATACTATCATATAGGGATTAATAATAGAGCAGAAAAATACCTAAGTGATTCTGTTAATGACGCTGGTTATGTTATAGGTACGAACTGTGTCCCTGTACTATATGGTGACGGTACTAGTACAACTGTGGCAGAAATGACAGCCGTTAGAGCCAATATGTCAATAAACACAGTGGCTTCTGGTGTGACTGTAACAAACGCATATGATATCAAGTGTGTACCAAGCCTAGCAGGAACGGATAACGCTGTAACAAATCATTATGGATTGTTCCTACAGCAAGGAGCAGGAAGTGCCACTGTTACAAACAGATTTGGAGTATACCAGCAAGACCCTGCTGCTCAGAATATATTCCTTGGCCCAGTAGGTTGCGGTGCTACCAATTTAGGCTCTAACGATCTCGTAGTTAACGGAACTAGTAAGTTTGACGGTCAAGTTGTTGTTAATGACAGAGTTTCTACTAAAGAATTATATGTTACTAATGATCCTTCTAGTACATCTTTACCTCTTGGCATAAGAACAGTTTTAGAAGACACCACCAGAGTTGAAACACTTAATGTCAATGCAGAATACACATTCCCGACTACAGATGGAACAACATCAGGTCAAGTACTTGTCACAGACGGTGCTGGCAATGTAGATTGGGAAGATCAAACGGGTGGTGGAACAACAAGTAATGTAGACAGAGCAACACTATCTCTCACAGCAGCACAACAAACATTTAGTGTTAGCAATGGATATGACACAGGTGCTATTGATGTTTACCTTAATGGTGTTAAACTTGCTGATAGCACAGACTTTACTGCAAGTAATGGTACTAGTTTTGTTCTAACAGAAGCCGCTGCTTCTGGTGATGTCGTACAGTATACTACATACGATAGGCTTACTACTAACGGCCTAGTATCTGATAGTGGTGACACCATGACAGGTGATCTTACTATCAATGCCAATCTTGCTGTTACTGGAACTATTGATAGTCCACAGGCTGCAAAGGCTTGGGTCAACTTTAATGCAGTCGGCACTCTTACTAAAAGAAACGACTATAATGTTACTAGCGTAACAGACAATGGTACTGGAGATTATACTGTTAATTTTGAAAATAGTTTACCTGATACTGACTATGCTGTATCCCATTCTGTTGGCAAAACAGAAAATGCCCTTTGGCATAGAGGCCGAGAAGATGTTACTGCTCGTACTGTGGATGCATATAGGTTTATCAGTGCTCGATTTAGTGATGGTCAACTTATTGATGCTGAATTTGTAAGCGTGATATTTTTCGGAGGCTAACAAACACAAGAAAGGTTTAAAAATGAATGAAAGAATAGTTTATCCAAATGATGAGGGTGGAATAGCAGTAATCGTACCTGCTAACAACACCAAACTTACTGTTGCAGATATTGCATTGAAAGATGTACCTGCTGGAGTAAAATTTAAAGTAATAGACGTTTCCGATATTCCTACAGACAGGACATTTCGAAACGCATGGGAATTTGACTTCACCAACGACTTCGATGGCGAAGGAATGGGTGCAGAAGCATTTAACGCAACAAGAGGTAACTAAAGATGATTAATATTAATATGGACAAGGCAAAAAATATCTGGAGAGACAAAGTTCGGGCAGAGAGAGCACCTTATTTTGAGCAACTAGATGTTGACTACCTCAAGGCCACTGAATCACAAAATGTGGTTGTCAAAGCTCACATTGAAACCAAGAAGCAACAACTTCGTGATGCTCCAGAAGACAGTAGAATTGAATCAGCAACTACTCCTGAAGAACTCAAGGCTGTAGATGTTGTTGAAGAGATTATGTACATTTCTGATTTAGATCAAGCAAAACTAGATAAACTTTCTGATATAGATGAAGAATGGAAAGTTATTCTTAATGCAGGTTTCCAAACCCCTGAAGGCTGGAGCCTTGGAATTAGCACAGATGACGTAGCACTTCTTAATGGTGCTTACTCACTTGCTAAAGAGGCTACTGCACTAGGAAGCACAGACCCAGTTGTTATTGTTGATATTGCAGGAGAAGCCCATTCATTATCCCTTGAAGAGATGACACCTATTATGCTGGCTTATGGTTCTTCACGATCAACACTTAGTGCTGGTGATGCTGCTAAACGTAAATTGGTAAGAGACGCAACCACAGTGGAAGAGGTAGAGGCTGTTTAATGGCTTATAAACTACAAAAAGTTGGAGACGATTTTAAACTGCTTAAACGCGGAGACAACTATGTTGTGCACAATGATGGTTCATCAGGTGTTAGCAACTCAGGTGGCGGAAACTCAGGCGGCGGAAACTCAGGCGGTGGAAACTCAGGTGGTGGAAACTCAGGCGGCGGAAACTCAGGCGGTGGCTAATCACGATCTATATCCTCAGATACTACTATACCATATACTCCTAATTACAGTTTTAAATATAACAATACATTAACTGGAGAACTAGAAAATGACCAAATCAAGAGACATAAGTGAGATGAAAGACAGTCAAGTTGCTAAGGCTTGGTGTTACTTTGGCGGTGGTACTTATAATTCGGTAAATCCTTATATCGTCAGGTCTTTCAATGTTAGTAGTGTAACTGATGCTTCAACTTCAACTGCTGGTGGTCAATATACTGTTAATTTTGAAAATAACATGGAATCTGTTGGTTACGTTGTTTCAACATCTGCTGGTATTAATACCGCAGGTTCTGTATCTTCAGTTTGGGCCAATACTAAAAGTATAAGCAGTGTTGATCTTCATGGATTAGCAAATTATGGCAACATAGCCTATGAGGACATGGGCTCTATAAACTTTGTAGTTTTCGAGTAAGAAAAAAAAATGAGTAACGCAAGAAACATAAGTGAGATGAAAGAAAGTCAAGTTGCTAAGGCTTGGGTTAATTTTGATGGAGAGTTTGCAACTTCCCCTTTTACTGAAGCCAATGGAGGAATTAGAGATTCATTTAATGTAACCAGTATTACAGACAGAGGAACTGGAAGATATACGGTTAATTTGACTAGTGCTATGGCTAGTGCTGATTATGCAGTATCGGCTTTATGTGGAAATGGCGATGGATCAAACATAGGTACTACTACTTCCGTTGCTAATGAGACAGTTCTTACGAGCAGTGCTTTTGGAATAAGAGTAAGTCAGGGAAACGCTGCTATTGATAAAGTTTTTGTAAGTTTAATATTTTTCGGAGAATCATCATGAGCAACGCAAGAAACATCTGTGATATGAAAGAAGGTCAAGTCTCCAAGGCTTGGGTTTCCTTTAAGGGAACAGGAACTGTTACCGTCAACAATGATCACAATGTGACAAGTGTAACCGATGCTGGTACTGGAGCCTATGTTATTAATTATACTAGTGCTTTCTCAGACACTAAATATTGTTTTACTCTTTTTGGTCGAGACCCAGATAACACTGCTAATGTAGTCAACAACGCAGGGTGTAAAGCAAGTGATACTAAATCAACAACTCAACTTACAGTAAGATATACATATAACTCTGCAAATTTAGACTGCCCTGAATTAAACTTTGTTGCATTTGACTAACAAAACATAGAAAGAAAAAAATGAGCAATAATTTTACATACAGAAATTCACTACTAGGGACAGTTCTTAATACTTCTGATGATCAGATAGTAATGTCTGGTGTGTCACAGTCTTCTGGTCCAGACGCTTGCATATATAATAGTGGACAGTTTGTTATCTCTAATGGTTCATTTGAGACAAAGGGAGATGCACAAAGAAGTGAATATGTTCTAAAAAAAGAAACAATCAATGGCAACTGGCAAGACTTACAGCTTTATGATGGAGTCAGTGGAGTAAGTGGGATATATTTACAGACTAATAAAACCTATGGTTTTAATTTTAGAGTTGTAGCAAGAGGAGTTAGTCAATTAGACAATGCTGCCTATGAGATAGAAGGAGTCTTAAATAATACTTCAGGAACTTCTACTATACTAACTAGTAGTAAAAATATTATTATGGAAGAATCTGGTGCAACTAACTGGGATATAGAAGTAAGAACTACGGGGATTGATGACGCTAAATATCTACAAGTTATGGTAAAAGGTGAAACAGCTATAAACATTAACTGGAGTGCTTACGCATCTATTGTGGAAGTAGGAGGATAATATGTCAACAGACGCTTATAACTTCTCTATACTAGGTTGTAGTATACAAGTATCTGGAAATAATTTAATATATGATGAAGAGGCTATACTTGCAGGACACGGAGGAACACTAGCTGCTGTTAGTGGTTTTACAATTTCTAACGGCCCTGTACATATTTTTGGTGACGATGATGACACGATGGTTAGAAAGTACTCTCTTATAACACAAACATCAGGAAGCCAAGTTTCTGAATTTAGACTTGATTACCCTAATGGTCTTTCAGGCGTACCGTTGAGAGAGGAACATACATATATATTTGATGCAACTATAGTAGCTAAAACTCAAGATTCACAGACACCTAATGACTGTGCAATGTTTAAAGTAAAAGGATTATTAGTAGACGATGCCTTGGGCTTAGAAGTGGTAGAGCCTTACACAATAGATAGTATATTTAGGTTTTCATCTAGCCTAGGAGTCAGTGCGACAGGAATAAAACAAGATGATAAAGAACTGCTACAGATTAACGTGACAGGTATAGCAGGTAAAAATATAAATTGGGTAGCAGGACTAGACTTAGTAGAAATAGGAGGCACAACACAAAGCCCATACGGTAGAGGCCGAACAAGCCTTGACGCACACAACAATTATGATGTCGGAGAATACTGTATCATAATTAGACAACCAAACAACTTTGTAGAATCTAGCGGCACAGATGTTTCATTCTTCTGTAGCGGCATCACCAATAGTGGAGATGTCACCTATCAATGGCAGTACCGATATAATGGAGACCCCGATGAAGAGACAGAATTTAAGACCATAGTTGGTGCTACCGGACTCACATACGAACCTCCAGAATCTGCGACTTCACAACTCTTTATTCCAACTAGTTCGCCAAGTGGTCATTCTACAGCCTATCCTAATGAGTTTAAATGTATAGTTTCTAGCACGAATGGAGAAATTGCCACAAGTAGACCTGTTACTTGGATGTACCTATAGCAGTCTGTGGTGTATAAAGAGTTAATATCATTTGTACACTTTTAACTTTTAAAGAAGGTTTTATAAAATGGCCGTTTATAAACTAATCAAATTAAAAAGAGACTATACTGCTAATTGGACTTTACTAAACCCTATTTTGAGTTTAGGAGAACCGGGATACGAAAGAGATACAGGCAAACTTAAAATTGGTGATGGTGTAACACCTTGGGTTGATCTAGACTATATAAAAGTGGACATGGATGATGTAGTTATAGACCCAGATGATTTAGCAGATGTTCTTAATAATGTGCTGCAAGGTGGTTTCGGCATAGATATCATTTATTCTGATCCTTCAGACACTATACTCATTAGAACAACAGGGCTAGCCACCCAATCAGACTTTATTGCTTTATCTGGAGATGTAGCCAATTTAGATTCTGCATTAATTTTTAGAGGAATCACAGACCCAACACAACTTAATTCTGCTCCAACTGATCCTGTTCCTGACAATGGAGATATGTGGATAAGTAATGCATCAGGTCAGATAGATGGTTCATGGGTAAATCTTTCTGGTCAAGACATTGTGGTTGATCAGTTTATGCTCTATGAGGAAGACGCTAACGGCTGGGTTCTCGGTGGCAATGCAGTAGGTGTTGATCTAAGCGATTATGCTACCAAAGCAGAACTTAACAACCTACAGTATCAGGTGAATCAAAACTCAAACAATATTTCTGTCAATTATTTAGACATACAGCAGAACATAGTTGATATTATAAATCTTAAAAATTCTACAAACAATCAACAAACACAAATAGACGCACTCATACAAGCAACTGGTCATATTCACGATCAAGACATATATCAAATTTTTAATGACCTTATCATTCTTCAAGACAATTATACAGCACTTTCAGGATATAGCGACGCAAGAGACGATTCATTACAACAACAAATCAATGCAATATCTGGAGCGATCCCACCAGAAGTAGACCTGTCAGTAATTAGTGGTTATATTGCGGCGAATACAGCAAGCGGTGTTGTAGTTTTAGGAAAAGCAGATCAAAACAGTGACGATATTGCAACACTTAGTGGTCTTATAGACGGTGGACTAGACTTTAAGGGCTACATCAATCCTACTGTAACAGGCTCGGCCCCTTCCTTGCCGACTAATGGTGATCTTTGGATTAGTGATACTAGCGGAGTTATAGACAATGGCTGGACATGCATAGCAGGTCAAGATGTTGGTGTTAATCAGTGGATGATTTATTCTGATGATGATACCTGTTGGCAACTTGGTCCAGCAACAGATATTGACCTTAGTGCTTATGCTCTAAAGACTGAACTTAATACCGTTAGTGGTCTTGTAGATCAAAATGCTACTGATATTATTACTATTAGCGGGTTGGTTGGTAGCGGTATACCTTCAGGTCTTGTGGAATACAGCACGGGTCTAGCCATACGACACGGCAGCACTGAAGTTAGTGTTAATGAAGTTAGTGGCAATAGTGTCATTGATCTTACTAATTGGAAAATTAAAGATGGACATTTTATTCCAAACAGTAATGCGTCATTTGATCTTGGTAATGCAGAATATAAAGTTCGTCACCTGTTTTTGTCTGATAACAGTATATACATGGGTGAAGGCAATCTGAGTGCGACTAGCGGTAGCACTGTTCTTTTATGGAATGGCGAACCTCTTGCAAAGATAACAGATATTAATACTATTATTAGTGGTGAGTTAGCCGAACAAAAACTTTTAGATTTACAAGATGTAACTTCTGACGGCCCAGTAGAACAGTACGCCGTTCCTGTTTATAATCAAGGGACTAGTGAATACAAGGTTAAAAGACTGACCCCGTTGGAAGTCGAAGACACTTCAACACCACCGCTAGATGGATATCCTGCTGGAAGTTTAGGAAATGAACTACAAGACATTAAGGGAGACATTCAATCTAATACTATCCTTATTAGTGGTATCGCTGAAGATATTGTAGAAATACCAGATGCAGTTATATTCAAGGGTGTTACTGATCCTACAGTTAGTGGCTCTGCACCTGCTGGCCCCGACAATGGAGATATGTGGGTTAGTAATAATAGCGGACTTATTGATGGTAGTTGGACAGGTCTAAGCGGAGAAGATGTATTAGAAAATCAATTCTTGCTTTACTCTACAGGATTAAACGTATGGTTGAGGGGTGGTAAGATTGATGTAAGCGATCTTTCTGATCAATATCTACCTCTTACGGGTAATTTAAATCCCAACGATCAAAAACTAGATGCAGTAGCATTTACTAGTAATGTTGTGACAACAAGTATAAGTGGTTTATATCCTTCGTCCAGATATATAGGCAATTTAACTTACATAAATCATCCAAACCAGCCTCTACCTGTAGCAGCACAAGTTTACGGTCCTTCAGAATTTAATGTAAACCGTTCAGACTACAGCCGAGATTGGAAAGACGGTATAGATTATGGTTTTGATTGTGTCAGCATACTGTATGAGAATGAGGATATTCCTGAAGCAGGTTATTCTTGGAGTATTAAGGTTGGCCCTCCATCAAAATATTTTCCTAGTGGAATAGCAAACAATGGAAAGCCTTATCAACAAAACAGATATCGTGATCCAAATCCTAAAGGCTGGAATCCTGCTTTTCTTGCACAAAGAGCAGCAATTAGAGGACAAGGTGCTTTTGAATTTCGTCCATATGTGACGACGGCAAGTCAGGATATGACGACTGCTCCTTACCAAGTAGGTTTCAGGTCTTGTCCACAAAATGATATAGAGTTTTACAAAGTATACGCGAACGAGCCGAGTGCAACTCCAACCTATATAGGTTTTCATTCTGATCCTAGACAACAAGTTTTTGATAATGGCCCGATTGGTAGTTCTACAAAAGGTTATGCTTTGCATATCGATTTTCGGGCAGGCTCGGATTACGAATTATTCCAAGGAACAGGTCACGGAAGAGTTTATGGCTTTTTTGCTGATATGTTAAACAAAGGAGGAGCAAATGTTGCAGGCTTTATTGAAAGAGGTGCAGAGTTTAATCAGTTGCAGGCTCCTACAGTATTCGGTGCTGACACAATCTATGGAGGTTCCAATCCATTTGACTCAGCAAATATCTACAAACCAACAGATCAGATCGACATTGCTCAGGGTGGCCTACGAATCCGTAATGCCAAACTCGTGCAAGAGTCCACAAGTGGCAATCCCGGTCAAATAGGTTGGGATCAGAACGGTCTACTTTGCTATACAAGTTCAAGTTGGAAACGTGCTCCATTGCTTCGTTTCACAACTACTGTAAGCAATCCTACACTTGATAGTGTTGCACTTATTGTTGATGGCAATGCTAAACTTACTGCAACTGCAAACGATCTTCAAGCAGCAGCAGGCTATGTTCCACAGACTGATAATAGTCTTGTGACTAAGGGTAGCATGGAAGATGGCACTGTGAAGGCTAAATTACCAATCGCAGGCGTTGACGGCACTGTTACACTGCTTGGTGCAAATAACATATTTAGTGTGTATAATGCTGGTAGTGAAAGTTTTATTATTAGTGCAGATCAACATATTGGCTTAGGAATGACTCCTGCCAGTAACGTACTACTTGATGGTACTACTGATCAGGCATTTGTTTACAGGTTCAAGAGCACCAACACCGGACTATACGATGGTCGCTTTGGTACTAGAATCGAAAGCACTGAGTATATAAACTTTATTGTTGAGACAGTGGTTGACCCACAACAACAAACTTATGGTTTATGGGGTGGCAACAGTGGTGGAAGTAGTCCAATTATAGTAGGTAGTCAGACTGCCGATGTTCTTATCAGGTCTACTGGACCTACTGCTGATCAGTTTATCAGATTTGATCTTCCTGTCATCAGTGGTCAAACTGGTGGTAGTATGGTTATTCCTGCTGGCAACAGTGTTCCTGCAAATCTACTTATAGGTGGCACAGGAGAGAATCCAAAGAGTTCCTTTACTATCTGTGCAAAGGCTGGTGGCAGTGCTGTAACCAATCCTCAAAGTGTGGTTTGGGCATCTCACATGGATGGAGATCAGTATAGTGGTAGTGCTTACTTTAAGTTGGCACATGGTGACGATGGTAATAATAGCCAACTATCTTACTGGAATATTTTTGCCAGTACTCCAACAGACATTACAGATGCTAGTGGTGTTTATGAACGTACAGATTATACGTTTAGAATAGCCGGTACTGTAGCGAAAAGTACTGACGGGTCTGCTCCCGGTACTGTTAATTACATCACCTGTGTTGAATCTACAGACACAAATCATTGTAAAGTTCAGATAAATCGAGATGTAGAATTTTTGTCGGCTGTTAGTGGTATCAATATTAGTAATCTGGACGATGTTGAATTTCCAGTTGGACCTAGCCCAGTTTCAGCAGATCAAATACTGCGTTACTCTACCCTTAACAACAAATGGGTTAATAGCAATGCAGGAAATGCAGTACTAGGCAGTGCTCCTCTTGGTGGCTGGCCTGTTGGCTCAGTCGGTGAGGCTATTGCTAATGGTGCTGGTGCTGCCACTCTTCCGATTAGTAGTGTTGATAACAACCTTGAAATCAGTCAAGTAGACACTAAATCGTTTGGCTTTAATATCCAAGGTTCGACTGCTGTAGAAATATCACAAAATAACGGCAGTAACTCACCTACTATAAAGATTGGTGACCCTCACTCATTTGGAACTCCGGGTATTAGCACATATAACAGTGGAACTTTAGGTAGCAGTCAATCACACTATCGCTTGGTAAGTCCAACAGGCACAGATGGTACTGGTCAAAACTATACCTATCTTGGTGTTACGAACCCAACTTTCAGTTCTGCCGGAACTGTACTAACTGGTGGCACAGCCTATGTTGCTAGTCAAAGAGACATGGTTGTTGGTGCAGGTATCGATATCAACGATGTCACTAGAGCAATCAAGTTTAATGTTGGCAATTGGGCTGAAGTTAACACTGAAATGAAGATAGAACGCAACAAGGTCATGACAAGACCAGCATACAACTACTGGGCTTGTGGTAACAATTATGATATTGAAAGTTCTAAGTTCTACCTACATTACAGAGGAGATACTTCTAAATACCAAGTTGGTGTTGGCATACCTCCTAGTCAAGCACAGCCTGCTAGTGACTTTGTAGTAGGAAGTACTGTTTCTGGTAGTTCAACAATCTCTACTATTCAAAGTCGAGGTTTTGCAACTATTCAGTATAATCAGTTTAGAGGTGATGATGGTTACTTGAATATCTCTCGTCAAAATCAAAATGGTGTAATCAGTTTTGCGAGCAATGAAGACTCAACTGGCAGAGGGGCCGAGAACATCATGCAGTTCGTGCCTACTACGCAAGCCATAAGAATGAATTATAATGTTGGTTTAAATTGTGCTGTGGGTGATACAAGACTACAGGTAGAAAATCCCGGTGCCAGTGGTACTCAAACCGTTTACGGTATGATTGTTGGTGGCAACATGGGTGCTACCTCAATTATTACCAATGCAAGTTGCAGACAAGATCAGACTACTGCTGCTGGTTTCTATTCCTATAATAGTGTGTCAGCAAATGTAACTTTGGGAACACTATATTGCTTCAGAGCAGATTCACCAAACACTCTAGCAGGAGATGTAAATTCTCATGTAGGCTTCTATGCTGGTCAAGGTATTAAACATGGTGCTGGTAACAGTATAGGCTTCAGTTCGGCTGTACCAAGTGGAGAGAGCAACTGGGCATTCTTTAGTAATACTCCCGGTACTCAATCTTACATGAAAGGCAATGTTGGAATTGGTTCGAACCAAAGTAAACCAGCCTACAAACTTTGTGTAGCAGCAGAAGAAGATGACACTTACACTTTAAGAGTTGGTAATAATGCTGGTGGAGCAGGTAATATTAGAGGTACTACAAGAATTGGTATAGATGCATTTGGTCCAACAAACACCCATTCTTCTGTAGCACTGATGGTTAATCAGCACAATACCACTAGTAGTTTTCAGGGTGATCTACACATCCAAATGAGACAGGATCAGACTGACTCACTACCAGTAAGTAAGTTTGTATTTACTCCTGAAGGTAACTTTGGTGTTAACGCTAGTGGAGTGTCAGAAGCCCTAGTAGCACTTGATGTTAACAGTGACAGGATAGCCATTAGAGACGAATATACTCCTAATGCACTTTCAGCAGGTACAATCGGTGAAATTGGCTGGGATGAAGACTATATCTGGGTCAGAACACCCGCAGGCTGGAAGAAATCTGCACTTGATACATTTAATGGCAGCGGCAGTTCTTCAAGTGTTGTAAGAGGTTCTGTTGCTGCAACAGGAACTCAGACAGACTTTACTGTTACTGAAGGCTATACTGCTAATCAGTTAGATGTTTATGTCAACGGTGTCAAGATGCTTGATACCACAGACTACACTGCCTCAAACGGTTCCACAATCGTTCTAGCAACGCCTGCTGCTAGTGGAGATATTGTACAGTATACAGCATACTCAAACGTAAGTGTTACACTAGCAACACAAGCAGGCACTCCACTATCATCTAGTGATGCTGGAAGTATTGGCGATATTAAGCATAGCGACCATTATATATGGGTTAAGACAAGTGCAGGTTGGAAGAAATCTCCACTATATGCCTTTAACCAAACTCCTAGTTTGACCGTTCGTGTGACTCAGGCTGAGTATGATGCTCTGACCCCTGATTCTGATATAACTTATGTAATTGTGGGGTAAAATATGCCATTTATAAAATGGGACGAAGCAGATGATGTTAAAAATGGTACTGACGATGTAGACAAAGTCTACATCGGTTCAGACCAAATGTACCCACCCGATAATAATTATGCTCTAAGCAGTCCTGTAAATGTGACAGTAAGCGGAGGTAAATACTATTTTGATGGTCAAGACCCAGACCAGTATACTGTAACATCAGGATCATACTTATTCCAAAATATTCCTTCAAGTCACCCTATGGCCTTTACCATGAACCAAGCAGGACAAAATGTTGTTTTTGGTGGTCAAGGTGCAAATGCAGTAGGACAAAAAACTTCTACTATAGATGGTCAAACTTACACCTATTGGCATGGTGATATAATCTTGTATATTACAGGCCCATCTAATGACTTCTCCTATGAGTGCTATTATCACGGCCCTATGGGTGGTCAGGACAGAATGAAGAACTTAGCCACTTAATTTTACAGGATCGGGGATTATAGGTGTATATACTCTTGAGTAGTTTACATATTATGGAGATACAATAATGGGCTGGCAAGTAGAATTAAATTTGATGGTCAGGTCGCTAATTTGCGATATGTCCGATGAACCAAATTTTTCTGATGAAAGAATCCAGCAGGTTATTGTCATTGCTGCACAATATGTTATCCATGAGTTGGACATTCTTAGTCACTATGAGATTGATATTAAAAACTTGGTTATTACACCCGACCCAACTAATCCTAGAGATGTAATATTTCTTGGATTGGTAGCCCTCAAAGCTGCCTGTATGCTGGATCAATGCACATTTAGAAATCGTGCAAATGCTGAAGGTGTAAAAGCTGTTCTTGGACCAGCAGCCCTGACTGTTACTAACAATCTCAAAGGATTTGGACAAATTTTGGAAATGGCTCCCGGCCCTTGTGCCAAATATGAGCAATTAAAGAAAGAGTACCTGTTCGGTGGAACCAGAGCGATTCGTGCAGTTCTATCTCCATTTGTAGGAAATGAATTTGATCCGACACACTACGGTCTCGGTAGAGACTATATGGCTGGAGAAGATCACAGATCAGGCGACTTTAATTAATTTTAGTCTTTGGACGTAAAATAATCTTAAAGAACCACATTATTAGGATGGGAATCTTATGCCTGCTGCAAATTATAATTTTACTATAGAGCAAGGTTCATCCTTCGCTATCTCTTTTCAATATTTAGACAATGAGCAAAACCCCATTGATATCACCAACTGGTGTGCAAGGTTACGCTGGAAAGAAGATGTTATTGATCCTGACACTGGAATCAATAGAATCAGAACATTTGTCACTCCCACAATAAGTGCTGAGTATGCTTTTACCACCATCCCAAAAGAAGGTAAAATGATTCTCAAAATTCCTGCTGATGAAACCGCTAGCTATGATTTCAACACAGCAAATTATGACTTAGAGTTGCAGGAGCCTAATGACCTATATAGTGGTGGTGGCAAGATTGTGTTTAGAATCTTACAAGGTATCGTTACCTTGACTAGACCAAATGTTCCTGATCCTGATCAACCATTTGATTGTGATCCTGACGCTAATAATCCAGACGTACACCCCGGTTGTGGAACCTGTTAATGAGTTGCTCTGTAAATGTACAACAAATAATCGGACCTTTAAATACTTTAGTTATTGAACGCCAAGAAGATGCAGGCGATCCGGGTTCTATTACAACTACAAATATTATCATCAGTAATGATGTTCTGCAACAGATAGAAGTTGTAGATATTTGTAGAGGTACACAAGGACCATCTGGCCCGCCGGGAGCAGAAGGGCCACCGGGACCAAGCGGTTTACCCGGACCAACTTTTGATATACTGCCCATAGTCAGTGGAGGAACTAATAATAATTCTTTTAGTGCTGATTATATCATTTATTATGATGGTGCTAGTGATCAGTTGGCTAGTAGCAATTATACTATAGATGATATTATTGCAGGTGCTCAAGCCTTAACAGGAATTGTTGAAGGTTCAGGTATACAAAAAACCGACCTAGGAAATAATCAAATTAAATTAGATGCTATTGTCGGAGATGGCTTAGACGTACACAGAACTACAAATGCTATTTTTGTTGATGGCACCATAGCAAGACTTGATGATCTTACACCCGGACAATTTCAAGGTGTTTTACCCGTATCTAAAGGCGGTACAGCCAATACGTCTTATCTTGATGGTAAACTGATAACTTTTGATTCTACTGCTTTAAATGGCTCAGGACAGTTCATAAGTGCTGGCAATCTAAATGCAGATGAGATTGTAGTTAGTGGGAATGGATTCACCCTAGCTGCTGGATCAGGACTCGTGAATGGTGGTTTTGTTATTATACCTAATGGTACAGGCAGGATAGATATTCCAGAGTCGGCAGATATTACTGTTTTTGCTGACAGCTTTGAACTTAGTCAAACAGGAACACCCGGTACATACACAAAGGTAACAACAGACTCCAAAGGACGAGTGGAAGCCGGTGGACAACTCACTCCTTCTGATATATATAATATTTTAGGTTATATACCTTGGCATTCTGGTAATGATGGTTGTGGTTCTCTGCTTGATGCAGATATGCTTTGCGGCCAGAGTGGTGATTATTACCTTGATGCAACAAATATAACAGGTATTATTAATACTGGTGTTCTACCAGACATAATGGTTGACGGTAGATATACCAAAGTAGACGTAAACACTAAAGGCCTAGTGACTTCTGGAATGCAGATGACACCACAGGACATAGAAGACATACTCGGCTATGATCCTGTCCGACCAACTGGTGGCGTAGATTTCTGTGGAGACATAGAACTTCATGGTAGCCTATTTATCAACAAGCCAACAGGTTGCCCCGGAGCAACTTCAGGTCTTCTAAGAGTGTACGACAATATGCCTTTGATTGCTAGAAATAATGCTGATATAGGAGTAGACGAACCTAGAGGTGTTAGCTTTGTTTACGGTGGTGGTTTTATTGCCAGAACAGGTTCTATCGCTTATTATCCTACAGAAGATGTTGTTTATGTTACTACTAACATGACAGCTAATAACAACGGTGTTGATGGAGGAGACAGCGACGACGACTTTCAAGATGATGTTAACGGAGGAGATGCTAATTCTACATTCCCTATTAGTAATCTCACAGGAACGAAACGACTCTTACTATACAAAGATACAGCAGATGAACTGTATGTTAGTCTTACAAAAGACCAGCAGATTGTAGCGGGTTTTAAAAAATGGATTAATGGTATAGGTGTTAATGATCAAGTAATTATATATGATAATGATGGCAATCCTACAGTTCCTCCAACTAATGTAGGCAGCAATACATTACTAAATGTAAATTTTAATGCGGATTTATTAGACAGTCAACACGGAGAGTATTATTTAGACGCTAATAATATTACTGGTATTTTTGATCCTACTAAAGTTAGTTTTGGTTTTATTGAAGGCACTAAAAATTATATACCTAAATTCGATGGGGATAATAATCCCGCCAACATTATTCGTGACAGTGTAATGTATGAAGATGGTGCCACCAGAGATATTACTATAGGAGAAGAAAAGAATCTTATAGTCGGAGCAAACCAAAGGAATGACCAATCGCCTTCAACCAGAAATGCAATGATTGGTGAAGATAATGGGATTAGTTCAGCAGACAATTCTTTGCTTGTCGGACAACAAAATCAGGTTCATGATGCAAAAAATGTTATAGCCGCTGGTTTTAAAGCCAGTGGACTTAAAGACAATTCTATAGCACACGGTAAATATGGTACTACTTGGCTAGAAAATCAAATAGCACATGGGGCTTACAGAGTAGATGACTCTAACAACCTACTCATAGAACATGGTCAAGCTAGTGACTACATGATGTATCTAGAAGGTCAAACCGCAACTAACTGGGCAAACCTCATTCCTTCTGTACAATTACCAGATGATACTACGCTGGCTTTTAAAGTATCTATGTTGATGAACAGTGCTTTTTCTACTGGAGTGGCAGAATTTGAATTTTATAGTGGCATTGTTAAAAATGTAAAACTTCGTGACCCTAGTAACATATCTGAAATTATAAATGTTACTACAATTATGCAGCAACCTAAAAAGAATGAGATATATAACAACTCACATATACACGATTACTATTTGCAGTTGATGTGTACAGAATTAAATGAAATTCAGAATGAAACTATTAAAGTTAATGATTCTCCCATAGATTTGCTACCAATAAGAATAGATAATGAACCAACAGAGATTATTTCTAAATATGAAGACCCAGATGGATACAATGCTACTTATCTTAAAGACAACTTAGGAAACATGAGTATTACTCTTGATGCTGCATCTATAACAGGAAATTATGTTGGTAGCACTGAAGGTGATTTAAGAGTGTCTTGTAGAGACCACGGCTTGCTTCAGGGTGAATATGCATACATAGAATTTACTAGTCACAATCAAGTATCGTTTCCTGATGACAGATATTTAGTTAAGTCTGTTGTTGATGAAAATACTTTTGTTTTACAAGGTTTGCATTTCAGGGCAGAGAAACAAACTGACAACTCACTAGGTGTACTTACCATATTGCCTGATGACATTAGAAAGTTAGACTCAGCAAATACCGTAACTATGACAGGTCTCACTAGGATAGGCACTAATGGATATGAGATTAGAGATGATAATCAAGTAGGCCTTAATAGATTCCTTAGTTTGGCTAGCCCAGACTCACATCTTGAGGTTACTATCAATAATGATCCTAATGCCAAACATTATTGCCTTTACCGAAATTTTTCTATAGATAATTTTAACAGGGAGTTATTGGAGGTAGACTCAACTGACTCTTCAGGAACATCTGTCATTAGAGATATATCCTATAAAGATTACACATATGAGTTTATAAGAAAAGCAGAATCCCTTAGTGTTTCTGGTACAGCATCTACTGTTAATTGGTTAAATAGTAATACAACTAGTCTTGCAAAATATGTAGAAGGTGGAAATGATGCTTATACAGCTATCACTGTTAATGGCGACACATATCTTTCTCCTATTACAGATAATATAGAGGTAATTGGACCTGCACCTACTGGCATGTCCCTTTATCTTGCACAAACCTTATCTAGTGTGAATGATGGAGATATAGTAAATATTTCTGTCACTCATACCGGAGTAGAAGGAACTCTTAAAGTCAGGCAAAGACAAAAACATACTGGTTCATACCAAAGAATACAGTATAATCCTAATGAGCAAATAGACTGTGTATATACTCTTTATCCTAGCGAAGACCCCGCCCTACCTGCTAGAGTACATATTTACGCAGAAGACTACCAAGACTTAGGATTATTAGACAATCCTTACGAGTTCGTTCTTTATGACGATCTTATTACTCCTACGGATAACGATAAATTTAAAATCGTATCTGATAACGATGTTTACTATTTGTATACCGCAGTAGACATGCCAATGTCTAACATATCCTATACTGTAGAGATCAGAGCCATTAATGTATATGGTGAAGTAGATATAGATCAAATTTTACAGGTAAATGTTTCTGATACTTTGTCTTTAGCAAACAATGAAAAGGGCTTAGACTCAATACTTCTTACAAACAATACAATAGCTACAGGAACCCCTGCCGACACATACGTAGGAACAATTTCTGGCAACGGTGGATATAATCCTTATGTGGTATTTGACACACCATACAATGGTTTTGAAGCAACATTTGTTTCAGGAACAGACCTCGTTACGTGTACAGGAAATATTAAAAAGTATGACACAACAGAATTAATTGGAGACCCATGCTTTTTGTGCAGTGGCTCTACCATATCTGTAGATTTTAAGAGATTCAGTGTTCCAGATAGAACCCTTGAAGTTCTTGAGGTTTACTGTGAAACAGGACTCGCGGTTTCTCCAGTTTTTAACAATAGTGCCGTAGTTAAGTTCGTGTGGACAGACCCATCTCAGGTTGGTTCTGTTATTAATACTCAGACTTTTAATGTTAACGGCAGCGACATACAGTACACTGTTACTGACACAGGACTACCATATGGTTTTGAAGCACTTGCTGCAAACACTACGGTTCCTGAGATAACAGGTTCTTTTGAACCCAACATCGAATGGATAGAGTACACTGGTTTAGCTTCTGAACTTTATGATACGGCTTCTGACGTAAACTATACCACTACAACATTTACTCCTAGCCAACCAATATCAGGTTTACAAAAAGACGTAGGACAAGCCGTTCTTGATTTTCCAACTCCTGTTACTGGCTTGGTTCTTTGGTTTAGAGATATTGAATCTTCTAATTCTCAAGACGGTTATATTCTACAGCAAGACTCATTTAAAATCGCTTTGGAAGATAGTACTGGATTTATTCAAAATGATTCTGATTATTCTAACAGCGGATTATTGGTTGCAGATAGACCAATCTATATTCTTGAAGGTTCTAACGCACTCAGCAACATATCTGATAACATCATACCTTTTTCTGGTGCTAGTATTGACATGATAGTATGCATGACAGGTGTGGTATCAGGAGAAGTTAGATTCTCGGTATTAGCAGACGCAGGAACCAATTACAAGGTAGCTGTCGGTGAACTACAACAATACACTTTTAATAGTAATTCTAATCCTGTTATTAGAGTAAGTGAAGTTTATGAAGATACAATAGACAACCAAGGAGCAGTAATTACATATACTGGAACCCCTATTGATTCTGGAAATTACATAATCAGTGGATTAAAAGAAGGTCCGGTATTTCGTAGCTGTCAAGAGAATGACGACGATGGCTTCTTTGGTTATGAAACCCAAGCAAATGGACTATGTTATGTTACAGGAGAATGCAAAGTTTATTCTTCTATAGTTGGTCCTGATGGAGAAGGTGAAGCAGTATACAGAGTCACTTTTCCAGAAAATATTTATATAAGTTATGATAGCGAATCATATATACAGTTGTCTAATTGGACACCAACAGACTCAAATCCAAATGGAGAAGTTCTTATTACTCCTTCAGATGGTCACTACCCTATTACTGAAGTTTCTGGCATTAGTAACAACTCCTTCCTGATTCCTGAACAATACGCTATTGCTTTGCCAGTTGATGGCACAGGACTAAGTAGCCAAGGTACTGTGAGTGGTTCTTTTGATATTTATCATGAATACAAGAGCCTTCCAAGTAACATTATTAATCAAGTGCCCGGAGACTTCTTGACTGTAGAACGAACCTACAATCCTCCTGTATTAGACCCTGACTATAGACCTAAAAATGATCTTTTTGATATTTTGTCAATACAAGGTAATAGGATTATTACAGAAGATAAGAAAAATTATGTTCTTATAGAAGACGATAGACCTCCTTATCTTGACCATACAATTCGTGGAATATACACTAATGACTCTAGAGAGTTCTACGCAAATGTTAAACGGTACGGAAACAGATTAATTGACCTTAGATTTGAGAAAGACCTAGAAAGCAGACGACTACCTTATGCTGATGGACCGTGGGCCTATAAAGACCTTTATGTCGGTGCTGATTATGACCATGTAAATAAACGACTAATTCTGTTTAATCTTCCTACTGGCGTATATAAACCAATGGATCGTATACAGATTAGTTTTCAAAACCCTAATGATTTACAAAGTATAGGTATTTGTTCAGAGCCGCAATATTTCGAGTTCCCAGCAGATCATATGTATGTCTATACGGGTCTACCTGTTACAGAATTTGAGACAGATGGAGTAGGAGATATACAGTTTACGTTGTCAGACCAGCCGCCTCAAGGATGGGTTAAACTTGATGGTAGTACGTATAACATCAATCAATATCCTGCACTCAAGCAATACTTAGATTACTACAGATTAAGATACACGAACTCTGATAACATTTGCTGGGCAGCTTCTACTTTGCCTGATTTTAGAAATGCAAATGTAATAGGATCGGGAGTCGCCCCTTGGAATAATTTAGGAGAACTAGTTGATGCAACTGGTTTTATTCCGCTTTCAGGTGAAGAACCCGATAATTATTACGACCCGCCTTTGAATGTAGTTGGCTTCTGGATTATGAAAGCAGAAGGCAGTTTCTTTGATCCAAATATTCCTATTAACTTAGGAGACTCAGGAAATATTAACTATGTCATAGATAATTTTGACTTAGGACCAAACTCTTGTAATAGCAGCAATCAAATAAGTTTTAGTACAACAGGCTGTAGAGTCAGATTAGACATATTGCAATTTTTAGAACCAGACTTGAGATTTAATGTGTCTGAATTTACTACCAATGACATATATCAAGTCTCTGGAATTAATCACGACTACTATCAAGACCAAAACTACCCTTGTTCAGATGAACCCCTTAGTGATCAAACATTATTGTACACACCTCTTAATCCCGTAACCGTTAAACCAAGGGCTTATAATGGCAATTATGCTGTTGTCGTATCGCCAGATACCGAACTACTTAATTTTGAAACAGATAGTGGTGTTTTAGGACTGTATACTAAGGAAGAACTTCGTAGCCCCAATAACCCACCTTTCCACTGGTGGCCTCTTGGTATTTATGTCAAGTCAGAGACAGATGGACAAGGCCCACTGTCAACTCCTGTAGCATATACAAGTGGCTACTACAGTACGCCCAATAATCCCGGTTTTAGTAATGCACCAACTGGCTATGCTACATCAGAGTCTCCTTTAAGGGTTGAAGTTGGTAGTGATATTAACCCTAGTCCGTTTGCTTTCTATCATTGGTTCTATACAAATGAGTCCTTTGATTATGCACCATTCGATATTTTGGTCAGTGGAGACAGTAGCGATCAAAACGATCCCACACAAGTTATTCTTCGTATATACGATGAAAATCATATTCTGGAATGGACCAGTTGTTTTAATGTTAATCAGGCTTCTCAAAATGCAGATGGATGCATAATATCTGACGGTAACGGCGGCGGTGATAGATATAATCTACCAAGTTTTTATCAACTAGAAATCGAATGGGTTAAAGAGCCATGTAATGGCAGCACAGCCGGACCTCCATACAACGGATGGATACATACTTCAGTCAGCGGGGCTGCATTTACTTCAAGTCAAGGAACTTGTTACATTGTTGAGCCTGACAATGCAAATACACAATTAAGAACTGACTTCAATCAGTATGCTGCAACAACATTTGACTTACAGCTTTATCAGCTACCTAGTGTGACAATGAGCAGCAATTTCTGTGGAAATACTGACAGGGCTAACCTAAAATGGTTCACCCATGCACATAAAATGCACATAAATAACTTCAATACTCCAAGAAGTTACTTAGAGTATGGTGATGAATTTAAGATTATTAAACTTAATAATGATACCAACTTTGGTGACAATGTAACTAATTTGCTTACCAAGATCAATCCGACCTCAGAAGACTCCTCATTGTCAGGTCTTTCTACTTCTGATGAATTATGCAGATATAAACCGTGCTATAAATACTCTAGCGATGAAATGTTTAATAGCTGGAGATATCCAGTAATATGGGGTACTCAAGAAACAAAGGGAGCAAACGACTACCCGTGGAGTTATGCACAGACTGATGGCCCGCCCTATGGTGCAGGTCCGACCAATGTAAATTCTTTTCCGCAAGGTGCTCCAGTTACAATGTTCATACAAGTGGAAAGCGATGCCCCACCGGGAATACCATATTATGCTGAAGCTGGTATACCGGGAGTTGGCTTCATAAGAGCAGATGAGAATACTCCTGTTGCCTCATTCACGACGAAATCTACTACAACGGACATAGGAGTCACAAGTAATATAGACAATAATATCAATCCTAATAATCCTTACTATGTTCGTTGGACTTTGTTTATTGTTGGTGGTGGTTTCCCGTATGCTTGGACAGACCCATTGGTGAACTATGCTATTCTGTCTACTACCGAATGGCTGAATACTACTTATGGTAGCCTTAAATTAGATGTTGACGACATACATCATCTTCCAGCAGAATGGTGCAACACAGGGCAGTACGAAGACAAATACAGAAGCGTTAAACCCGTAGCTAATAACTTGGCTACACAAGTGCCGTTTACAGGAACCTGTGAGTTTAGTCAGAGTATCTCAGGAAGAATGTATATACCTGAAAATAATAACTTGTATTTCCATACTCATGGAGAAACTACGGCTTACTGGCCTTTAGATGAAAATGGAAGTGGCATACCCCATCAACAAACAGGCATTTATATTATTGGAGATCAGCTTTCTTCAAGTAGTATAAATAGTTGTGGTTCTGGTTTAGCTTGCATAGAAATTTCAGGTTTTAACAATGTAGACCTTACAGGTATACCTACTGTTGGAGATCGAGAAAACATAGGGGTCAATCCTATTGTTATTGAATCTAATGGTGTTACTGGCATCGTAGGAAACTATGGTGCAAATAAACAGTTCTACTTTGACTTTGATGATGGACTACCACAACTTTCTAATGTCTATAATGTTATTGATTATGTAGATGGCAGAAAGAAAATAGTAATATCGGTTCCTGACCTTCCAAACCTATCTAACAAGTCTGGTTTGGTATTTATGATAGAAAATCCTAAGAACATTAAGAGTCATCTCAATCCTAATCTGAGTAATGAGTTTATCGTCAGCGATCCCACAGTGACTCCTGAAGAAATCTTCAGCACACAGATTAATCACTTCGATTACTGTACAAAGAGATGGAAACATCTACTACATTTTGATTGGGATGTTATTGGTACAGGATATCAAGAGATCAAGATTAATACAGGGAACGAGGAGTCTGTTATTGACCTTTTCCCAATTCCACCAACAGGAATAAGTATTTCTGGCATTAGATATACAGATAGCCTTAGCAACCCCTTCACAGACGTAACAGATATTACATCGGACAACACTAGAGATTCATTCTATGTGCAGTTAGTTACGCTTTATGGAACTCCCTCATTTACACAAGACATTTATCAAGACCTACCTAAAGTCACCATATCTGGCCTGCAAGACTTTGAGTATGAGTTAGACCCATTAACAGATGTAACAAACTATCATGGTTCTGGCTGGAATATTACCATGAAGGTAAATAGAACAAATGAAATTATTGATAGTAGAGAGATTGTCTTTAGAGCAGAAGACGCAACAGGCAAAGCAGATACAACAGCAGTATATAATCAAATATTCTTACCAGAACTCTTACAGTCCTATACAGGATATTCTTTGCCGGGAACCAATGATTGGGAAGTTATCTACGACACTCTCTATCTAGACCTAGACAACATCAACAATAATAATATACTAACCTTTGAGATGCAAGGTACGCCTACTGTTAATCCTATAAACATTACCTATGAAAGAGTCAGAGACAATGTTCTTAGGGTTTACGGTCCTGTAGACCCCGGCGTAGTCAGTACGACATATTATAGTACTACCATTATAGCAAAAACAGGACTTACGCAAACTGAAGTCGCCAGATGTACTGGATTAGTTGTTGACTTGCGTGATGCTCATGATTGGACACCTGTCCCAATTACACTGAATAACTTTAGAAGTTTTGGAGAGAGAACAGACTCAGGAAACTTCTACGCACATTCTTCTGGTCAAGAATCATTTAAGTTTGATGTGCCACAACCACAAGGGAGCGTATTGTTTACTGTAAGCCATCTCAACCAAGACGATGTTTCGTCCGGTGTGCTTGGATACGAAATTTTATACTCATACAGTAATACTGAAAGAAGATTTAATGTAGAAATGATTCCTACGGGAACTGGAGAAGTTTATCCTACGGGGATGCAAGCACATTATCCAAATAATCAACTAGAAATTGAAATGGAGTACGAACAATACGATGTCAATGGTCAACTTCAAACTCCAAACGCAAGAGAACAATCTTTCCCAATCTTTAACACAACTTTGTATACAGGTCTAATTATATCAAATTCCAACCCTGATACAATACAATATTACAAGACAGATGAACCTTGGCAAATTCAGGTTAAGGTTAGTGGAGGCATAACAGACCACAATCCTAGTCTTAGGCCAAATGTCAGAGTATTTAATGCTCCAAATAAAGGAAACTACGAAAAACCCAAAGAGCCGGTTGACTGTATAATCACATATCAATACCAAGATGACCCCGGTAATGCCTGCTGGCTAGTTCAAGCTAATGCCAGAAGAGACATCTTTGGTAATTACATGCCAAATAACACAGGTGAATTTCAGTTGTATGTGAATGTTGATGACACACTTACGGACTATGCCACACTTAATGATAGTGCAAATATTAATGATCAGTTTACTATCATATATACTAAGCCTTCTGGATTTATTAATCTTCCTCCTACCGTTTATTCAGTTCCGGGTGCTCCGTTCTTTACTAAGTGCGATGTTCTGTCTCAAGACAGTGGTAATACTCCAAACATCATTAGAACAAATCAGAGCGACCCCGGTTTTAATTTAACTGATGAATGCAATCCGGGCATGAAGTGGGATGGAGACTTCCCTTTATGGCAACGTGGATACAGAGGAACTACTACTTCTTCAGCATGGGATGCTAAAGTTGAGATTAGTACACAAGGCACAATTACTGCGTCTGTCAAGGGACTAGGTAAAGATAAAGTTATGGCTGTTGCCAAGGTTGAGTTCTTAGAGATAGAAAGCGACCAGTTAGTAGATGTTCCATTCAGGATTAAAGAAGTTACACCAGAAGAATCAGAGTCAGAACAGTTCGGACAAGAAGGAATTATTGTAGAACAAGGAAAGGCTTGGCAACTACAAGTTACAACAGAAGGTGGACTTGCTGATGCTAGATATCCTCCAACTATCGTTCTTACAGGAATGCCAACATTTTGTACAGGCTACAACCCTATGGATGGAGATTCTAATGATGACTTAGCTTGCATAGACGGTGAGCCATCATTTGGTAATGGAGAATGGACATTTAGATTTGAAGGTGAACCATCTTGCGACCTGCTTGGGATCAAACCATTTGGTATTCTAGCCATAGACACGCTTACTGGTATACCTCCTAGCTACTTGGCTACAGATACTCATCAAGGTCAATTTATCTACGAAACTGGAGAGTTCTTTGTGTTGCCTCCTGAAATTAGCTTTACGGGTGAAACTGACCTATATCCTTTCTGTGACATTTGCTATACAGGATATATAGACTTCGGACCTCAAGTTGAAGATGACCTAGACTGTAATAGCGTTACAGGAATCAAGACTATCAGAACTAGTGGTACTTTGCCTGAAGGTCTAAGGTACGGTATTTATTTTCCTGCTGATCCTCCTACATTTCTAGGTAGCGGTCAACTAACTGGTAGACCTAATGGTGAAAGACAAATTACCCTAGCAGCACCTTATAATAATCTATCTAGTGGATACATTGCCATTACTGGATGTCCAACAGAGTTTGCTGGTGGAGGACCATATCCTGATGAGTTCTTTGCCGAAGTTTGTAATGCAGTAGACGAATGTGCTGATTTAGTAGTTACTTTTGAAGATGCTTCTAAACCTTTCGATCCAAATTTAGACTTTGTATACTTCTTTAGCCAAACGGGTGCTGTACTTAGCCCTAAGAGTGGTGAAGATATTGTTGGTACAGGGCCAGTAGCTGGTAGTCGTGCTCCTAATGCACAGGAGTACAATGTAGAATGTCAGAGTATACTGCCTCATGCAGAATGCAAGGTTTTCCATGTGTTCTACAGTGGAAACAATGTTGACTCATACATAAGTGGTATATATCCAGAAGGAACTTCTAATAACGACAAGATAGATTTACAGACTAACCCAAATAATTTTGTATACTTTAAAGACGAAGACAACCCTCTTAACGATGGAAGATTCGCAGCAATACCTGCTCAGTCACCTTTTAATATTGATTTTGAGATAGTAGCTGTTGGACTAGCCAATGCTTCTACAGGAACAGGGCTACTCGTAGTAGAAGATATACTAGCAGGTTCTAACTCTTTAGATGTTGACAAACTGGATGACTACTTCCCAAGTCCTTTCAATACATCTACTACTAAATGCGTATTAGGTGGTGGAGAGGTTGGATTTGGAACCATACAGGGTCAAGGAAATAAATATGGTCTTAGAGGACATATGATGCCAAGACTGTCTGGTTTCCTAAGTGGTGACGATGCAGTGTTTAAACAAGCCGATGAGTATATGTCTGGAGTTACATTTGTAGAAGTTAATGCAGACACAGATATACCTTTGATAAGTGTATTAGAAGCGAGCGACTGTTGGCAAACCGGAGAAATGAGAATTAGTGGTGTCATTCCACCTTCAATTCAAGCCTTTATTACTGACCCTCCACCAGCAGCTAATACTAATTACTCTTCGTTGACTGATTCATTCTCATTCCTTACTCGACTTGCTTATGGAACTACTGCTAATCAGCAAAGTAAAACTGAAAATCAAAGAACAGCAGGCTTACAATATAGAGTTTACAACATGACTCAAGGAGCCAATCAAATTACACAGGGGTTTGTAACTTCTAATAGTCCATTCCAATTTCAGCCCACACAAATAAGCGGGGTGGTTTATAGTGTTCAATTATTCAAACTAGGAGATGAATATCCAACTAATAACATTGATCACCAGAATTATACTGAAAGCTACTACACATGGATACACAAAGGATTAAATGCGAATGCAGCACCTACCGCAGCAGCGTTCCCACCAATATTCCCAACAGGATTTGGAAGTGGAGTGTTCGCAACCTTCGGATCGTCTACAAACATTGATGGTTTAGCTTATGGTGGATACACAATACCAACATCGTCACAAGAAACTATTATGATAAGTAATAGCGTCAGTCCTGTTCCTTACTGGCAAGACGGCTCTAATACTAATTGGTCTAACGCAGACTATCTACCTCAAATTAGTGGCATGGTACTTAGTCAGTTTGATAATGTTGATGGAGTGTGGGTAACTGGAGGCAGCGTAGATATACAAGCTGACCCAGATGTATTCACAATTCCTGTTCCAGATGATTTCGTGGAAGCAGGGTATCCTGTTAATATCGTAGTACAAACAAATCCAAATTCTGCACCGCAGCTTGATTATACATTTGTTTTAGAACAAAGTAATCTACTAGGAAGTAGTCCAGTAACAGGTATAACATTTGACAGCCCAATACCTTGGAACTTTACTTCTAATTTCCAAAACGATGATGTTACTATAGACAAGAGCATTTTACTAGTTAGTGGAATTAGACAGGTGAATGGTTTTGATAGTCATCTAGTAGTAAGACACAGCGACACATCTTATAGTATTGGAGACCTTGTTGTAGTAGATTCTCCTAGCGGCACATCTGCTACTTATACTGCTTGTAATGCTATTGATCTAGAAATATCTGACGGCGACACCACTTCAATAGTTGTTTCACCTAAATCTCCAAACGCAACTAACGAGACATGGTTAGACAGTCTTATAAGTCCAGATGATCTTGTGACTCTCTACAAACAAGAAGTTGGAGAGATATATGTTGATCCTAATAGTGTCAGTCTACAATCACAAGGGATATATGAATACAGCATAGTAGGAACGCCCAACACCCTGTATAAAGACTATAACTTTAGAATAACAACATGCGAAAACCCAAATATGCCAGTAGCAGATACAAATATTGGTGGAGACCCTGATTTTGTTAAGCAGTCTTCTACAGACTATCCATTGTTTGTTTCCAAGCCAATATCTGTATTTAATACAACGGTCACAGGCACCAAAACTAGTTGGATTATAAGACTAGAAATAGAAGGTGGTTTGCGTCCAGTACAAAATAATAGCCCAAGAGTTCTATTAAAGTATGGTAACAATTTACTAGGTACTCTTTGTGGTTTTGATAGAACAATAGACAGACTTAGACAAACGCCTACAGTAACTTCGCAAGATCAAGAACAAAGTGACAACGTACTTCTAGATGAGTACGATGCACAAAATGACAGAATTATTATAGAACTCAGAGCAAACAGTGACTATGCATGGGGAGCACCAGCTAGTCCAACAGCAATTACCGTAAGAATATCTGATATTACAGGAGAGGTAAACCACCAAGTACAATTACCACAATAATATGGCAACAGTAATAGTAAATGAAAACCGACCATCAACTTTAGAAATTACAACTTGCGTTGCGAGTTGTCCCGGTATCGGTACGTCTGTAGATATTATACCTAGTACACAAGGTCAAGTTGGTGTTATCATAGCAGAAAAAGGAATCCCCGGCCCACCCGGGCCACCCGGATTGCAGGGACCACCCGGCACTGGAGAGAAGGGAGATAAAGGAGATGCGGGAGACGAAGGCCCACAAGGTCCAGTAGGAGCAGGACTGCAACGCATAGATATTACAGATAATATTGAGACAATATCTCTTACCGACCCTTTATTAGAATCTATTTCAATAGTAGGAACAACAGGTAGCTATGTAGATATTGACTCAGCAAACAACATTATTACCATATCGTCCGAACAAGTAAATGGCAATTACGCACCCATCAACCATACTCATCCTCACACAGACATTACAGATTGGACTGAAGCAGTACAAGATACTATGGGTGACACCCTAGAGGCTGGTTATGGTATAAAAATTGTATACAATGATGCAGACTACAACAATATTGTTATTAGTAGTACTGGTCTGACCGTAGGAACAAATGTACAGGCTTGGAATGTAAACCTACAAGAAATATCAGATTTAAGTGTGACTGACAACAAAATATTCTTTGGTGATGGAGTAGATAGTATTTCTCTAATAGATTTTAGTGACCTTGCTGTAGACTTGGTAGCAGAACCATCACAACAAGGAATGCGTGATGTTTTAGGCCTAGGTACTTCCGCAACAGAAGATGATACTAAATATGCTGTGATTGATGGAGGAAATGCTTTTACAGGAGGGGAACAAACATTTAATGACTTTGCTATTAGTAGATTTTCTGCTAATATTGTTAATGTAACGACAAATACTTTTACTGTTACTCAAGCACACAACGGTAAAGTATTAACTTTTAGTTCAAACACAGGGCCAATTATAGTTGACTTTGATGCTAATTTACTAGCCGGTTTTAATTGTTTGGCAGTACAGATGGACGTAGGACAGGTAAGATTTAATAGCGTAGTTAACAGATATAGTGAAACTAAGTTAGTAGGACAATACTCAATAGGAACTCTTGTTAAAGTGCTTTCTAATCCTTCAACTATCATTCTATCTGGAGATGTAACTTTATATGATGGAGGCCCATAATGGTATACATTTTGCCTCCTTTTTATGGCATACAAAGTAGAGACAGTGAAGCTAAAAGAGAACAAAATCTAAAACTTAAAGTGTATTACATTGGCGTAGATGTATTTTGCTATGGTGACACGGCACTACAAAGTGATTATGGAGACCCGATCAATCCTGTCTCATCTCAAAGTCTTGCATTTTATCAAAAGATAAACTCTTCTGACCACGACAGAGGAGATATATAATGAGCACACTATTTTTTGATGGCTTTGACAGAGCGTATAATGATCCAATCTTAGACCCAAAATATTGGTCGCAGGAACACATTGGATCAAACACAGAGGCTTCAAGCCCTATGTATTGTTTTGAAGGAAATGTGATTCAGTCCGGCAACAGAGGAAGTAAAGACTATCCCACTCGAAGAATTAACGGACACGGTTATTATCCTTCTACTTATCCATTTAGACTTATTACCTATCACATATCTCCTTTTGCAGCCGAACTGCCTTCTGGTCAACACTATAGCGTTTGGAATGCATATCCGGGCGTAGGCAATGCTCCGGGCTACGTAACACTAGTCAATGTAAACGCTAGGAATGAATTTGATCTTTCTCCTATAGACTATATAGCACTTACAGGTTTTGACAATGTAGCTGAAGATGCTACTTCAGCATATGTGGGATGCAGGTTTTTAGGAATAGAAACGAAAAGTCTTGATTTTGTTTCTAATCCAGACCGCTTCGGAGACAAACACCCATTGATGGCTTTCGTTAGCGGTAATCAAACAGGTGTGCTATTAAGTGTAGTCAGAGTTTCTGGTAATTGGTTCCGTAACCAGAAGATAGACGATGGGCTTTCTCCTATAACTATGGGTTTACAAGTAGAACAGAATGGTAGAGTTAGTGGAATATTTGATCTAAATGTATCTTCACTCGTTGACGATTTTCAAATACGTTCTATTGCAGATGTAGATGGTCCCAATACCATGAATGTAAACACTGGAAAAGTATTAACAATAACTAAAAATCCTCCACCTGTTCAAAGCCAAGAGAATCAGAACTGTACACTTTCTAGATGGGCTATGATCAATGTAGAAATACAGTATGACCCAACACCGCTCATTTCTGTACAAGTAGAAGGAGTAGACTGTGTGGCTATACCGTTAGATGATTCTAGCGTAGATATATCAGACAGGTCCGATCCCAATCTTAGTTTTGAGATAGAAATTGAGCCTGTACCTTTTAATAAAGTAGAAATTTTTAATAGATCGTATGACTCAGATATTAAACAACCTTATTACAATAATCCTACGAACATTATTCGCTATACTAGTAACTATTATATGGGAGGTCGTCAAATGGCAATCGATGACTTACATATAAATGACAACGCTTTACCAGAACCTACAGGCAGATTAGGCTTAGAGGCAAGAACGGTCAGGCTTTTTCCGGGCTTCCCCGAACATTATAACACAGGACTAGGTAACGATGCTTTTTTTCCAGACGGTCTTAGTGAATGGTCTGGTTTAGATGAGGTACATGAATATATTATAGATAATACTCTGATTTTTTGCTGTGTAGAACCTCTCTCTCTAACGGGTACGTATCAAAAACGTAATTGTGTAAAAGATAAAGACTGCTTCAAAGAAGGCTTACCTTGGGAGACAGGAACTTGCGGAGGTGGTGCTAAATACATTTACAGTTATAATTCTGGAGACATACAAACTTTTCCATACTTTGCTTATACAGATGAGGCTTTCTCTAATTTTATGTATCTCAATCTGCCTTCTTATACCACTCAAGGCTGTGATTGGACTCCTGAAGGCGGCTACGAAGGCGATATGTCGCCTTTGCCTCCTCGTCCTTTACAATTTAATGCAGATAATGAATCTGTTTGGAGAAACTATCTTGCAAGTGGAATAGGCGGCATTAAAGTATACAATGAATACAAGAACGAATTTTTACATTCTGCTTTTGAAAATGTGTTTTTTAGTCCAGATTCAGAGAATTGGCCTCCTGTTGACCTAAACAAAACAGATGCACATCTGATTTTTGATGACAGTTTGTTTAATACTACAAATATACTTAATTCAGGAATAGCGACTACAGGAACAGAAACATTTTTTCCAGACGATAGAATGTGCTTAATAACTGGTACTGACATGATGTTTCCTGCCGATCCAGATAAATGGTCTGTGGGCAGAGGAATAAATTTTAATGGTGGACATGTATTGCCTTACATGACTAACCTAAGTCGGTATCAGTATAATATGCAAAGGTTCGGAGTCTGTGAAGAGTGCCCCGAAACAAACGGCATAGATAGATGGAGTGGGTCAGGTGTAAATTCTGGGCAGGCTTGGACTATTAGTACATGGGTCTACTTTGAGAACGAAGACGATATCATTCATTTATATTCTAGATTTTTTGATGATGACATTAATATTTCTGGAGGTATAGATTATATTAGAGGTATGGACAGAAACCAATACTTATTTAATCTTGGTGACGATCCACCCGGAGACCCAATTTTTCCAGACGCATACTATCTCTCTTGCGAAAATCCACCTGACCCCAATGGTGTTTCACCTGATCCTGCTTATTGGGACTGCAATGATTATTATACTGCTACAGGAGGAATACCTTTACTGAATAGAGAGAATAATTATGGAGAATGGCAGTTTGCATTGTATGCTACTCGTTCAGGCATCAGACTGTCTACAATAGGTGCTGCTACTAATTTATATTATTATAGGTTTCAGCAAGACCCGCTACCCGGAACTGACATAAGTAACGAGTTCCCTCCTAATGACCCTACTAGTTTTCAAAACCTAGACAGTGTTCCTTATACACAGCAGTTTCAAGGAAGCATGGAGAATCCTATAGGATACAGAGAATGGTTCTTTAGTGGAGAAATACCAGTTAAACAATGGTGTCACATAGAAATCAACAAATCATCAGACAGGACAGTAAGAGTTTTTGCTTCTGGTTATCCTGCAAGTGGACACCAAGTAGTAGCAGGTTCTCATGTAACCAACTGGTACAGAGGTCTTATGCAAGATATGTGTGGAGAAACTTTAACAGGGCCAACTCCTGATCTTTACAGATTTAATGCTTCTGGATTTAACTTTAACTACTACAATGCTCCCGAAGATAGGGTTCAGCCTTTTCCTTGGATAGATGTAGGCCCAATATTTAATGCTATATATCCAATAGAAGGAAATACTGCAATGATCGGCTACCCTAACCCTATGATAGAAGTACCAGTTAGAGTTGGAGGTGGATATTCACAAATAGCAGATTATGTGTATGTAACTGGGGAAGCTATTCATCTTTCTCAGTACCCATTACCTTCTGTACAAGTTCCTTTGCCTAAAGACTTTTATATGAGTACAGCAAACCCACTTACAGGCATTAACAATTTAGAATGTTCCTATGACAACTATTACTTATTTCAAGACCCTGTATCTAATGATCAATGGAGTAGCGGTCTAATTGTATCAAATTCTGGTTTCAGATTCGGAGTAAAAAAACTATGAGTATTTCACAGACCATAAATGTAGCAAATTTAGGACAAGTAGTAACTAACGCAGGAGGAATCACATTTGCTGTAGCAACTCCTACTGGTACACTAGGTGCTATATCAACTCTTAATGTTGATGGCTTAAGCGTTAATACTGGCCTTAGATCAGTGCTTGTTAATGTTCCTTGTTCTGCTTATCAAGGTTCTTTAAATAGTGCAAGTTTTAGCTTTCGCACATTCAGGTCTTCTATTTATTTAAGTGCAGAGGGTAGGCCTCCTTTTGCTTTTGTAAATACTGAAGATCAACTTTTTAATTTGCAGTCACTTGCTCTCGAAAACGGCCTTAGAGTTGATGACTATGTTATATTCAATGCTGATGATCCCTTGTCTGATTATAAGATAGGAGATGCCGCACTTTTTATCGGGCCTATTGCCGAACCTCCTGCTGAGAATGCTTGGGTTAGATATCCCGGTGGTATAACTAGTGCTCCTATAAACCCATCTACCCCTGTTGCTTCAACCGGAGTTAAAGTAGATGGTAAACTGGTTACTAATGACACGGCCCTTCCTAATAACGCAGGGGCTTGGAACATTATGCCGAAAACTGAAAGTAGCTACAGCTACGACATATCAGCTAATGGCTTTATTAATATAGATGTTACAGATGTTGTTAAGGAGATAACAGATCAGCCTCTTTGGGAAAAGAATAATCAACTATCTATAATTTTTGAACCAGAAGGCAATGATGGGGACTACCTATTTGACATGGGTGTAAGTTCAAGTCAGTTTACATTTACGACAGACCACAACCCCGTCCCACCATTTAAACCACAAGATATTCAGATTCAATCAGAATATCGAGCATTGGCTGTCACTTGGGAGCCTCCACTTGATGATGGTGGTTCTCCAGTAATTGGATATGCTTTTGAATATAGGTCAGAATCAGAACAAGAATGGACTTCGACACTTGGGACTAGTGCAGATGAGCGTTACTACAATATAGAAGGTCTTACTCCGGGCATATACTACTATGTTAGAATAGCAGCAGCAAACGAGATAGGCTTAGGAGATTGGGCTACTCCCACCACTCCCGAAAAACCAAACAATAATGCCCCGGTTCCCATTAACTCCTTGGACTTTAATAGTGCTAACCCTATTCGGGTTAGAATTAGAAGAGACTACTCAGCAGCATGGGACGCAGCAGACCCAGTGTTAGCCATTGGAGAGCCGGGGTATGTTTTAGATACTAACTTTATGAAAGTAGGAGACGGTCTTAGTAGCTGGACAGGATTAGGCTATGTCCAAGTCCCAGATAGTACTATTAATTTCCCTCCTCCACCAGATGTGTTTCTAAAAGTAAACGACAATGAGTTCGCTGCTTCTCCTGTAGTAGAGGTTAATCTTTCAAAAAGTCAACCTTTAACTATCAAAGCTGAAAATGGCATTAAGGCAGAATATAGCAACACCTATAAAACTGTTACTATGTCTTTAGAAACTACTTTTAATCCTATACAAAGCGGTACGATTTCGAATCCTGAAGCATTAGGTTCTCAAGGGTCAGTCAGGTACGACAATGAAAGAATATTTATTTGCGTAGAAGAAAACTTGTGGAAGAGAGTATTACAAGATCAGCCTTGGTTTAATGTCGTTCCAATATCTGTTAGCGATGGTGCTGGGCAATACCCAAGTAATACAGTCATATCAGCAGACGGTGCAATAGTACAAGTTCAGTCTAATGGTGATCCCTATCCAGCAAAAGCAGGTACACCTCTTGTTAATGACGGGTTGACTCCTAGAGGTGGATTTCTTGGAGGCTATATACCAGCAAGTCAAAATTATGACTTCGCTATTCTGTACAATGGTGGTGAATCTAATAGCAATCCTCAATTAGTTTCAGAAAACCCTATCGCAGTCACAGTCAACGGAGTGGTTATCAAGTCTTCTAAATATTCTGGAGACATAGACATTTTTTCTCCTCCAAATAACTTTGAATATGACATGCCGTTTTGGACAAATTATTTTGGTATAGACGGTTGTAACGGTTTAGTATTAGATGATCTAGTTTATGTCTATTATGGAGGACGCTTCGTTAATCAGTGTTGGAACACCAATAAGTTTTATGAGTCTAATGAGTATTTTAATGACACAAACTTTGCTGGAGACTATATTAGACATAATGATGGTCACTCAAAAATCGTAGGAATAGCATTTGATGGCTATCCTATATATGGACCGTTCGGCTATTCTGACCCACTTAATACCAATTCTAATGTAAGACGCATAGCTTCTTCTTACAGGAAACTTGCTACAGATGCTCATAGACCTAACGGATTTAAGTATAATAATTCTTATGTTATAGAAGATGTTACATATACTTTAATAGCCGGTGCGTTTGTGCAAGACTATCAGTTCGATACCACGTTTGGCGATTTGGATGAATATAATGGCCGATATTGCAAGACTCCAGAATACCCGAATGGCACTTATGCATACTTTTTGACGTTCTCTGACGACGAATTGCTTTATCCTGCATATCCTTATATAATTGGTACTAGCACTAGGGAGCAGCGTAGTGTATTATAGGGTAGTAACTTTTACCGAAAGGGCTAATAAATATGTTTGATCATTTAATAACTCCTGCTTTTAAGAACCTTTACAAAGAAGCTATTGATACGCTTATAGTCAACAGCACCAATTCTTTAACTGTACCTTGCAAGTTTATATATGACAGTGTAGAACGCAAACTGTGTCCTAATTGTGTATTTGATCCTATACAGCAAAGATCACTCAATAAGTACAACGGTAGCGGGCCAGCACCTTTTCCTGATCAGAGCATATGCCCTGTCTGTGGTGGATATGGCTTTAGCAACATAAGGAATGAAGAGGTAGCACACATGGGTATTATATTTGACAGTAAGTACTGGATGAACTGGGGTTCTAACTCAGTTAATATTACAGAAGGCATGGTGCAAAGTTTGTCAACTATAAAACTTTTTAATCAAATTAAAAACTGTAGAGAAATGATTATGGATACTAATCTTTCTCATCTTGGTAACTATAATTATACCAGAGCGGGAGAACCTGAACCAGCAGGTCTAGGGGATCATATCTACTTAATTACTATGTGGAAAAGATTATGAAATTTGAAGTTACAATACAAGAAACAACTAACCAAATATCTAAAGAGATACTTAATGCTATTTTAAAAGAAATGTCAAAGTCTTGGTTTAAAGGCACACAGGCTATTACTAAAGGTCTACCTACAGTAGTAATAGACGGTATAAAGTCTCAACCAGAATACAGTGCTTTGCTTTCCGGTCAGTTGAAATTTGAATTTGGTCTTACTAATGCAATTACAAAAGTTGAAGAGATTATTAATATTTGGGCAAATAACATTGCACTGACAAACTCTCCTCCTAAAATACGAGGTTCGCAAATAACAGCGTCTTATTCGATCAGTATGATAAAGTCAGATTACAGCGATGTACTTTCAGCCCCTGCTGCTAAACAATTAATTGATGGAGGTAATTTACCTTGGCTAAATTGGTTATTGACCGCAGGTGGCAGTATTTTAGTTCCGTCTTATGATGTAGAATTTGGGCCAAGTTCACGGTCTCGTACAGGTGGTGCTATTATGGTAAAAGGTGGTAGTTACCGAGTTGACCCAAAATATGCTGGAACACTAGGGAATAATTGGATTACAAGAGCCGTTGGAAGTGTAAATAACAATATAGAAGAACTTATCACAACATCATTGAGGTCAGCATTATGAATGAAGATTGTTCATGTAGTAACGACATAGGCTTTAGTAAAGTAGATGAAATAGGCCCAAGTCAGCTAATTAACCAATTAGAAGAAAATATGAAGGCATTTCTAGACTACGGATTCCTCGATATAGGAGGTTTTGTTAATGTCCACTATTCTACTAGCGGGCTTTATGGAGGAAGTTTCGACAGATTGATGCCAAATGCTGAACCACCTTTTACTGATGGTAGAATGTACAGAACCCCTAAAAAAGATATAGTTTATGAGTCTGGTATGTCGTATAACGGAATTTCGCCCATTCCTGTTACTGGAGTTATCATCGATAATCAGTTCATTCCCGGTCCTACAGGCAATTCTCAGCATGGGTTTACAATTAACTATCCAGAAGGCTATGTTTTATTTAACCAGCCTTTAGATAGCAACGTAGAGGTTTACATGGCTTATTCCTACCGTTGGATACAGGTTTATAAAAGCAGTGCTAGTCCATATTGGAAAGAATTACAAGAACTTAGCTATAAACCCGGAGGTATTCATGGCGGTCCCGGTGCTGTTCCTGATTCTCACCCTAGTGATGGAGACCATTGTCCTCCTATGCCAGTGTACAACGGCAACTGTGAATATGTCAACCCTAACCTGATAGATGCTAACGGAGCAGCACAATACACAGGCTATAGCAACTCACTTAATCATAACCTACAGATGCCCTGTATTGTGGTAGAGCCAGTAGCTAGAAGTGATGCAAAACCATATCAGTTAGGATGTGTTGATCATTGGATCGACCAAGATATTCTTTTGCATGTGTTTGCAGAAAATGGCATAGATAAAAATAGAATCTGTGACATAATTAGATTACAGAGAAATAAGACTATCTGCCTGTATGATCAGAACAAAGTGGCTAATAGCGGTGCAAGCCCTCTCAACTGGGATGGAAGCATTAATCAAAACGGCCTAAATTATCCATCGCTAGTTACGGATAACGATTATATTTTTACAAAATGCTATTTTAAAGACATTAAATTAATGGATATGGAAAGTTCAAATAAAAATTTGTATTGGTGTACAATAAGGGTAACAACAGAGGTTATTTTGTAGTCAAGGCACTACATTCTTTTTTCCAACCAAAATCGAAATACTGGAGACAAATACTCATGGCTAATAATAGAATTTTTTATGCTTGCCACAATGTTCAAATTTGCGGTCCTTCTGGAACCACAACAGCAGAGAACGAAACGTGGTATACAATACAAGGTGCTCAGAGCGTAGGCATGAACACCTCCTTTAATCTAGAAGCAGTTTATCAACTAGGTCAGTTGAGTCTTTATGATAACTATGAAGAAACTCCAGAAGTTGAAATCACAGTTAATAAAGTACTTGACGGTCAACCAACGATGTATCAAAAATCAATGGGTCAGGGTAATCTTGCTGAACTTGCCAACAATCGTTGTGGCATTAAACTGAACATTTATCCTGATACAGACGTTCGTACTACAGGAGTACCTGTAGCCTCTGTTTTGTGTCAACCTTCTTATCTTAGTACCGTAACTTACACATTCCCAACTGAAGGTAACTTCACAGAAGAATGTACTTTTGTAAGTAATGATAAAGTATGGTTGAGGAAAGAAACTGACTATGATTGGTCTTCTGATGTTGACAGTGCTCCACAGTATCAGTCACCATCCGGTATTGGTATCATGCGTAGACAGGCATTCTCAAAAGATACTAGCATCTTTCCAACAGGAAACGATCCACTCATTCCAACACGGTTTGCTGAAAGCGGTGGAATCCCAGAAAGTATGCGTTTCAACAACATCACTGTAAGTATGAACCTTGGTCGTGAAGAAATTCGTGAACTTGGTCGCCGTACTCCTTTCTATCGTTACATTAGCTTCCCTGTTGAAGTAACATGCGAAATCGAATGTACTGCTAATACTGGTGATATGGTTGGTACTGCTGAAGGTGCAGATGGATGTAACACTCCTAAGTTGCTTTCAGAAAAAGAAATCGTTCTTGACTTCTGCGATGGTATGAAAATTGATCTCGGTCTTAAGAACAAACTACAAAGTGTTAACTACACTGGCGGTGATACTGGTGGTGGCAACGTGCTTATCACTTACAGCTACAGTAATTTTAATGACTTTACCTACGAAGGTCCAGACCGTGGTAAGTCTGACATTAATGCTGATGCTAGCAACTTCCAGAGCTCTGGTCCGGGTAACACAGACACCTTGACAGACGGTGAAGCAGTTGATGATGCTGCAACACCAGCGTAAGTTGATAGAAAGTAAGATTTAGCCAAGGATAAATAGCTCGGAGGAAAAATGGACGAAGTATTTCAACACCTTGGGCGACTGTACTACGATGTGGTGCAGTCGCAAAAGGTTATCGAAAATTTAAAGCAACAACTAGAAGAAGCCAATAAAGAAGTACAGGCTTTAAAACAGGCAGGACAAACCCAAGACATACTATCAGACAATTAAGGATAACAGTGGATGAAGAAAGAAGAAAAACATCTCTAGTACACAGACTCTTATCAGGCACTCTTATATTCCGCGAGGAAGATAGGATTTTGGAGTTAATATCTCCAAGCCTCGATGTCAAGCTATTATCAGATGTGGTTTATGAAGAACACTACCAAGACAATATTTATGATTTTATTCTAAAAGAAGATGTGAGACCTCTGTTGTTAAAGGCCGAACTTATTGGACATTTTTATGACAAAGATTTGGAAAGAATAATTAAGAAAATCGAAAAAATAAAAATACAACTTTTTTTAAATTATTGGGACAGAACTAAAACTAAAAGAAACAGAGCGGCATTGAAACATGCTAAAAAGTCACAGATTGATCTGATGACAAAAGGAATGTCCTTCGATCATTTAACCTTAGAACATTTTTGCAATATGGAAGCAGTTAAATATCAAATATCTAGAACTTTAAGAGACCACGAAACAAAACAACCTGTACTTACTCCAGACTCTAACAAAATAGATTACGAGAAGTATTTACATATAATAAATCAGCACACACTAGAACTAAACACTATTAGAAAAGTCGCTAGAAGCGAATATTGGAAAGGATACTTTCTATCAAATGAACACAACGTATTTGGCAAGAGTGTAGGAGACCTTAATCCTGAACAACTTTCTCTGTTAACTACTACAAGAATGTATACTAGGATCGCAGAACATACAGATGCACCGAATGAGACTATATTAAATGATGATGATGCTTTAGATGGTTGGGTCTTACATCAAACTGAAAAAGCCTTAGAAGAAAAGAAAAAGGGAGATAAAAAAGATAGTAAGATAGGTAACGCTCAAGAAGTTTTTTATATGGCAGAAAACCAAGAACAAAGAGAAGATATTTTAGCACTTAATACACAGGCATCAGAACAGATACAGAAGAACAGAATGAACCAAGTAATGAATACGACAGAAGCAATAGACTCAGCAGATTTTCAGGACGTAAGACAAGAACTGAATGAAGCAGTCGCAAATAAACAGAAGAGGGTATGATTATGTCTAATGAAGATGTGGAACAACTGATTAGAAAAAGAATACAAACAACTATGATTGGAGCATTAGCAAGATTTGAAGAAAACTTTGGACATTTATGGGGGCATTACAAAGACCCTAGCGAACCATTGACTTCAGAAGAAGAAAAGTTTGCAGACACTTGGGACTATACCAGAAATCAAATTCTTAACCAAGGAAATAGTCAGATAAGAAACTTATCTAAGGACTTGCAAAATGCCATAAGCGGCAACAGCAATCAAACTCGTTATCAATATAATTTCGGAAAACCTAGAGAGAAAAGAGGATAATATGAATACTTATGATTTTAAAGCAACTGTAGATGGAAAAGAATGTGAGTTTACCGTTATGAGTCCATCTAACTTCCATTATACTGAAGCACAGAAAGTGTATAATCATGCTTTTAGTGATGCGGTTAAGTCTAATGCCATCGTTAGAGCAAAAATGGAAGATGTTCTTCGGGATCAGGGACTATGGGATGACAAGAAAGAATCTGAGTATACTCAGATTGTACAAGAAATAGCTAATGGTGAAAGACTTTTGAAAAAGGGTGGAATTAAGCTATCTGAGGCTAAAAATTTGGCTATGGAGATGGCAGATAAACGGTCAAAGCTACGTGAATTGATCTCTGTTAGGACAAGTTTAGACAACCAGAGTGCTGAAGGTCAAGCCGATAACTCTAAATTTAATTATCTAGTATCAGCTTGTGTGGTGTATAAAAGTAATAATCAGCCCTATTTCAAGTCTCTTGAAGAATATCTAAGTAGTAATGCTTCAGAAGTCTCTAATACAGGTGCTAAACTTTTGGCTAATATGTTATATGGACTTGAAGACGACTTTGAGAAGAAACTACCAGAAAACAGGTTTCTTAAAAAGTATAATTTTGTAAACGATGATTTACAGTTGGTAAACAAAGAAGGTCATATTGTTGATAGAGAAGGCAGACTTATTGATAAGTTTGGCAGATATGTTAATGAGAAGGGCGACTATGTTGATAGACAAGGGAATTTGATTGATGATGACGGGGATTATATTGTCGATGAGCATCCTTTCTTAGATGATGATGGCGAACCCATTCTAGAAGAAAAGACACAAGAAACCCCAACAGAAGAACAGCAGGATGAAGAGAAAACCAAACCTGTCGCAAAAAAACCTCGTCAGAAAAAAGCTACTGCTGAAGCAGAGTAGTGTTAATGTACACATGATGTCATTAGGATTATAGGAGAACCAATATGGCATCATTTGATATAACCGCACAAATAAACCTAAGAGGCCCAAGCAATGTTAAGCAAATTGCTGCGGATATTCGTAGGCAATTATCAAATATTAAGTCTACGGTTAATCTTAAACTTGATCCTAAGACTGTTCAAAATGTTGCGATTGTTAATAAAAACTTTAGGGCCTTGAATGCTACTTTAGCAGCAAGCAAAGGAAATATTAATGCTGTAAGCACAGCGTTCAATAATCTAAACAAATCAATGGCGAGTTTGTCAACAAGTAGTAAGAATGCTGCTAATAGTGTTAAGTCTGTTGCAACAGCTGCTAAAACTGCCACGGCTGCTACCCAATCCCTACAAAAGGGTGCTCAAAGTGCAGGTACTGCTGCCAGTAACTTAGGAGCAGAAGTTGCTTCCGGTGCAAGAAAGTTTCTAGTATTCAGTGGAGTCTCTACACTTATTAATGCTGTAACTTCAAGCATTGCTCAGGGAGTCGGTGCTTTTGTTGAATATGAACGAGAACTTGCCAAGGTTCAGCAAGTTACAAACGCTACATCAGGAGGTTTATCCAAACTTTCTAAAGATATACAAGAAGCTGCTGTGAGCACAGGAGCAGCAGCCACTGAACTAGCTAAAGTCTCTGTGGTCTTATCACAGGCAGGCTTATCTGCTAGAGAAACAAGTGAAGCCTTGCAGACTCTAGCAAAGACTACTTTGGCTCCTACGTTTGGAGACATTACTGATACTACAGAAGGTGCAATCGCTATTTTGCGTCAGTTTAAATTAGAGACCTCTGAATTAGAAACAGCACTAGGAAGTATCAATGCTGTTGCAGGTGCATTTGCTGTTAGTGCTTCAGACATCATCACAGCTGTAAAACAGGCAGGTGCTGTTTTTGCAAGTTCTAGTCAAGGAGTTAGCGAGGGTACAGACGCACTCAATGAGTTTATTGCTGTCTTTACTAGTGTTAGACAGACCACGAGAGAAAGTGCAGAGACTATCGGTACTGGTCTTAAAACCATTGTTACCAGACTACAGAGACTAGATACTATTCAATCTCTTAAACAATTTGGGATTCAGTTAACAGACCTAGAAGGTAAGTTTGTTGGTCCTTTTGAAGCCATTAAAAGACTGAGTGAAGGACTACAGGCTTTTGATCCAAGAGATGTTAGATTTGGTGCTATCATTGAAGAACTTGGTGGTTTTCGTCAGGTAGGTAAGGTTATCCCTCTTATTCAGCAATTTGCTGTTGCTCAGGAAGCATTAAACGTAGCCAGAGAAGGTGGAACCTCCATTACTGATCAACAGATTATAGCAGAACGTACATTGTCTGTTCAATTACAAAAAACTGCTGCTAACTTTCAAGCATTTATAACAGGAGTTGCAGAAAGCGATGCTTTTCAAGGTATTACTAAAGGACTGCTTGGTTTTGTTAATGCTTTAATAAGTTTAGCAGACATACTTAAAGATGTTATACCAGTACTTGCTGCTCTTGCAGCTAATGCCGCTATACCTGCAATAGCACAGTTTGCAGGTGGCTTTGGAGCAAAACTATTAGGTAAAAACAAAGGAGGAGCAGTTCCTCATCATTTTGCTAGAGGAGGCTATGTTCCGGGTTCTGGAGATCGAGATACTGTACCAGCAATGTTGACTCCGGGCGAGTTTGTTATACGCAAGAAAGCAGTACAAGCTATTGGAACCGATAAACTCTCAGCAATGAATGGAGGCCAAGGTGCAGCTATTGCTACACAGGCTAAAAATAAGGGTGGCATGATTCAACACTTTGCTGAAGGAGGAACAGTAAGCGTTGACTATGCTAAGAAAAAACCTAGTGCATCAAAAGAAAGAGAACTTATAGGAAACAACCTTGTTCAATCTGTTAACTCTCTAGCTAGTTACTATGACCCAGAATCAAAACAATTATCCAGTAGGAAAAGTCCTAAAAATCTGCCTAATTATGCTGGTATAGTAGGAGGAATATTTGAGTCAGCAGTTGAACTTGTAGCAGGACAATCAGACAAACAAAAAAACGAAGCTGTTTGGGATTACCCATCAGGGATCGGAAGTACTGATTTGTTTAATAATGTTCCGGGCCTAGGTGTTCCTACAGACGCTAAAAAAAGTGCTACGACCGCAACAGTTAGAAAGAAGCTAAAAGCACACTACAGAAACGCACAAGGTACTGATCTCAATCGTAAAAAATTTGGTATTGTTGCATTCGGCAAAGGCGAAGACTACGAGTATCAATTTGATCCTGAAGCAATCAAACAAGAAGTGGCTCCACAAAGAGCCGCAAAAGCACAAAAAGCAAATCGTGGTGGTTTGATTCAACATTTCCAAGATGGAGACCTTGTTGTTGCTGGATCAGGTAGAGTCACACAAAAAGATATTAAGGAAGCAACTTCTGGACAATTAAATAGTGCTCTACAAAACCCTAAAGTCAATGCAAAAAGTCGTGCCGCTATTCAAAACGAACTCCAACAAAGAGAAACAGCAAACAATGCGACTAACGTAGCTGTTGTTGGTATCTTACCGTTGGGGTATTCAAAAGATTATCCTCCACAGCCTCTTGGTGGAGAGAACGTAAAAATATCTTCTAGGGGACTACCTAAAGCTAAAGAAGAGGCTTTTCTTAATATAGCAGAAGGTCTTAGAGGAGTTGTACAGACTGCTGCTGTAGAGATTGGAGGTTCAGCAAAGCCACTTACTCCTGAACAAGAAAAATCAACTGGATTAGAAAATGTGCAAGGAACTATTTTTGAAGCAGTTCTTTCAGCATTAGGAGCAACTGGAGGATCAATACAAAATCAATCTATGGATTACGCTAATGGACTTGGACCTGCTGCTTCCTTATATCCGGGCATTGGTCCAGATTGGCCTACGGAAGTCAAACGTGATGTTACTGGTCCCGGTTTCACTAGAAGTAAAAAGAATATTGCTAATTTCTATAGTGCACAAAAGTTTGCTGAAGGAGGAAAAGTTAAATCTAAAGGTGGGCTCGGAATTAAAACTACCGGAGGTAATACGATTACTTCTGTGTTTGAGGATGGACAAAGTAGTTCTGGTGAAGTTGTAGCAAAAAGTATAGGCCAGAATTTATTTGCAGTTCTGTCATCTCAAGTGTCTGGTGGTGGAGGCAGGGCCTTATATGATTCTGCTATGAAACAAGCAACGAGTCAGGGAGGTAGTTTAACTTCAGACAGAAGCAGAGTTAGTAGTTCTGCTTTAAGTAGAATTTGGACTACTTATTTTAATAAAGGAACAAGTAAAGACGGGAAGAAAGTTTCCAAGAAGCCTGTACCAGACAACATGCTTTATACTGGTGCATTTTTTGATGAGTCTGATTATCCAAGCCCTAATCCTGCATCTTGGCAAGGTCAAGCTGTACCTTTGCAATACGCTTATAAACAATTTGCTGATGGTGGAGCAGCATCAGGAGGGGATACAGTTCCCGCCATGCTAACTCCCGGTGAATTTGTTATTAATAAAAAAGCAGCTAAATCTATAGGTTTGTCTAAGCTAAGAGAAATGAACTATGCAGATAAAATAAGAGGTTACGCTAAAGGAGGTCCAGTAGGAGGAGTCCAATATTTTGATAATGGAGATACAGTTGATCCTCTTTCTCAATCTGGAGGTGTCAACCCCTGCTGTCCAGACGAACTTAAAGCAGCTAATACTAATGCTAAAACAGCTAAAAAAATGGAAGATGCTGCCGATTCAATGAACGAAGCAGGAGAGAAACAAGAAGAAGCAGCAGATGAAATGTCAACAGGCCAAGCAATATTCTTGGCATTTATTGGCCCAGCGATTGAACAAGGCATCAAGAAAGCGTTCCCTAATAGTCGTGTCGCCGCAGCAACTGGAGAAGGTATTCAACAAGGTGCAGCTACTTATCAAACAAGTAGTGCTTTGCTTGGAACGATAGGTAAGGTATTGGGTAAATTTCCGGGAGTCGTCGGAAAAGCAGGAAAATTAATTACCGCAAGTGCTAAAGGTATTGCTGTCGTGTTGGGAGCATTATCTTTTGGTATAGGAGCCAGATCAGGATACATCCAAAAAAGCATTGAACTTTTATCACAAGAGATTGAAACTGGAGCAAAAGACACAGCAAAAGCAATAAAGAATTTTAATGATTTACTATTAGACCCAAATATTAGCACAGAAACACTTGGTAAAAGCCTTGGTGAGTTATCTAACAAAATTAATGATTTAAATACAGTCAGAGGTGAAAAAGCCGCAGTAGAGATTCAGCAGTTACAACCTTATCTTCCATATTTCGAAAGTAATGACGACAAACAATTTAGACAAGCTAGCGAAAGAAATATTGAACGAGAAGCGTTTGAAACTGGTGCTCAAGATGCTCTTACAAGCCTTGAGGCTGCATTACAAAACGGTAAAAAACTTGGCGACATTTTTGATAATATGTCAAAGAAAGAAGCACAAGGTCTCAAAAAAGCGATTGCTTTTCAAGACAAGGCTATTAGAGAGCAGATAAAGGCATTAGAGAAACAAAGAGATGCAACAGAAGAAGGAACCCCAGAAAGAGAGGCACTTAATGAACAAATCGCTGTGGCTATTGATACCGGATATGTAGAGAATGCACAAAGATTAAAAATTATAGCACAATTAAAAGAAGCAGAAAGAGCAGTAGAAGAAAATAGAAGAAGGTTGGTAAATTCTTCTACTAGTTTGGAAAAATATGTAGAGGCCTTTGGTACTGCAATAGCAATAGCAGGAAATAACTTTCAAGTGGCATCTTTAGAAGCTAAATCTTTTGCTGATGGTTTTGCAGGTGTAGATTTACAGAATTTATTTGCAGCACAAATTACTACTCTAGAAAATCCCAGAGCATTTAATGACGCAGAAAATGCGATCTCTCTTGATCCGTTAAAAGGAGTACTTGGAGATAATGCAAAAGTCTTTGCCGCATTGGTTCAACTTCCTAATCGTTTAGAAGACGCTATTAATAGTGCTGCTGCCGGTGCAGCTGGCCAAGATTCCGAAAATGTTGGCAGAGCAATATCTGCTGCTATTAGCGGCAACCTAGGAGAGTTTGAAGGAACTGCACTAGGAGATGCATTAGTCGGTTCGCTAACAGAACAGATTGAAAAAGCATCCAAAGGTGGTAAAGGAACAGCAGACACAACGGCTATTATTGATTCTTCCACAGATATTGTAAGAAAAACATCTGAAAACTTTACTAAAGCTGCTGTAGAAGCACTCAAACTTATCCGAGAAGCAGGTGTCCAAGTAGCAAGTTTTGCACAAGTAGCAGAAACATCTTTTAAGAAATTTAATAGAGGGTTACTGTTAGCTGCTCAAGGAACAACACGTTTAAACCAAGACATTGACAGATTAGTAAGTGGAAGAAACGACCCTAGAAGTATTAGCGACATAAATGCAAGAACTACAGGGGCTGCTAGAAGTGAAGTGTCTGGAGTTGCACAATTCATACAACAGAATGCTGATGCTCAAAAACAACTCATAGACTTACAAAGTAGGTCGTTGCAAGCACAAATGGAAGGAGCCCAATCATTTAATCAGAATGTCACAGAGATAGGGAGGGTCAAAGCAGAGATTATCGGATTAAGACAACAAACTGAAAATCTTAGAACGGCCCTAACTGATAAACTCGGAGAATTAAAGAATGAACTTAGCAATAGACTTAGTGAACTTAAAGAACAATCAGCAGCATCTAGAAGTTTAATAGACAGCGTATTTTCAGATGAGCAAGGTGCGAATGAGAGTTTTGATGCGGCAATGAGATTGGCAAATGGAGACGCATCAGGAATCAGCAGTGGGCCAGAAGCACTAAAGGTGTTGAAAGAGATTTCAAGACTACAGCAAGCAGGTCTGATTCCTGATGATCCTAAAGTTATAGAAAACGCATACAAAAGGGCTGCTAAAGCAGCAGGTATTCAGTTCTCTCCAGAAGGACTAAAGGTATTTAAACAAGCCTTCGCTAATCCAGAGGATGACAGTGAAGTTAAAGCATATGTTAAAGAACTACGGGCAACAAATGCTGAAATCAATCAATTAACTAATGTATTGAATTTGCAAGAACTTCAAAATTCTAATGATGCATTAATTGCAAGTCAAACAGCTTTAACAAAAGTTATGTCTGATCTTCCAGAGACTATAAATACTATAGCAGAAAAAATACAAGCATCTGGTTTAAAAGCCCCTATAGAAGTTTTAGAAGCTGGCAATATCAAAGTAAGTAAAGCTGACAGAGTGGACATCAGAGATACTTTAGGTGCTTCCCAAGCCCTTCCTACTACAAAGGCTGTAGGAGGAATAATATATCGTTCAACAGGAGGAGAGGGGCCTGCCTCTTCAGTGTCCACTGGTCCCGGTTCTAATATTAATTGGGCTCCCAGAGGCTCAGACACTGTACCAGCAATGCTTACTCCCGGCGAATATGTTGTAAACGCACAGGCTACCAAAGCCAATAGGGGTTTATTAGAAAATATAAATAGTGGTAAAGGCAAAAAAGTTCAGCCGATATATAGGGCATCTGGTGGCCCAACCGACACAAGTGAGAGGGGCTGGATAGACTACTTTGACGAGCAAACGCAATCGGGTAGAGGATTCCTTGAATCAATTTATTCCTTCGGAGGCGTAACAAAAGTATGGCCCGATATAGCTACAAAACTCGGTGGTTTAGGAGACACTTTGGGCAGTTGGTACGGAAGTGCAAAGGATACGGTCAATTCAGGGTTGGCTTCTCAGTTTACTAAATTTGGAAACTATAAAGGTCAGATATTACCAAAATATATTATAGAGGCTATCAAGACTGGTACTATTACCGAAACTAAGGGATTAGCATCAGTTCCTAAGAAAGCATGGTCAAATTTAATACCTCGCATTATTAATAATGTTGGCAACACAAAACTTGCACAAGACCTAACCAAATGGGGCGGTTCCAAGTGGGCAAAAGCTAGTCCAACGCTAAACACCGCAGTGCAAGCAGAGAAGTATGCAGACGACATAGCACCTAGTGTGTTTAAAAAAACCTTCCCAAAAATAATGAAAAGTCAGTTTGCAAAGGGGACGTTTAAGAACTTACCTATAGCAGAGTGGGCAGTAAGCGGTTTATTAGCTAGCAGAAACCGTTGGAGTGAATTGGAGAGAAAAGGTGGAAGTACGAATCAAATGGTCATGTCTAGCCTTGCTGAATTTTTAGCAGGAGGCACTGCTGGTGCACCTACGGATTCGTCGGGCTATTCTGGTATTGCTAGTGCTGGAATTGATAATGCAAGTAGACTATTTAGTAATATTTATGCTGGTTTTCAAAGAGGAGGACCGCAGGGTGCGGTTGCAGCAGGTTTGGTAACTGTTGGGGCAATGGGTATAAGATTGGCTGAAGAAACTAGAGGTTGGAGACTCGATGCCATTCAAGAAATGGGTTCATTCCAAGACTTGAGAGCTAATGAAAAAGCAGGAGCAAAAAGTGCAAAGCAACAGGAAAGAGACAGAATAAAAGACTTTAAAGAAGCTGGCGTTAAGGACTTGGAGTACTTAGATTCTCAAATAGATATTCTGGGGTTGACACAATTCAAAAGAGCACAAAGATACGGCGGGTTTCAGGCAGATAAAGATTTTTACGGTTCAGATAATAATCCATATCTTGATATGGATATTGACACAGAAGCCGTTAAATCTAGAGAATATAATGAATGGGTTCAACAATATTGGAACGGCAAAGTTAACTCCTCTGCATTCATGAGCAACAAAGGTGAGATGAGATTGATAGAATTTGATCCAGCACTCATACCAGAGATACAAAAAGCTAGTTTCAGAAGTGGGAACGTATTCGAGAATAGGTATTCAGACGATACGATACAGAAGGCTTATAACAAAGTTGCTTCTCAAGAAAACAAAAAAAAGACAGTAGAATTAAAGAGTCTCGGCGGCAAGGCTGTGGGAGTATATCCCAATGCAGAAGCATACGATGGTTCCTACCCTAAATCATTGGATTCATTAACTCAGAGTATTGATGACAGAAGTGAAAGTATTTATCAAAACACTCAAGGAGTGAAACAACCTGATGGCACTAGGGACGAAACTCAAACTGGTTTTAACAACATTTACAGTAAAGACACTGTGTTAAGAGACATAGATGATGAACTTGCTACAAAGATGTTAGCTTCTAATACATTTTTTAATAGAATACCAAGAGACTTAACTACAAATGACAAGCAGGCATTCGAAGATAGCAAAAGGTATACACAAGATGTTACTGAGATAGCTAAAAGATATACCGCTAGAGAAGAAGAGTTGAAGCAGATAGCAAGAGAGGAAAGAGACGCACAAGCAAAAGCAGAAGCAGATAGAGCCAAGGAGAAGGTAGATGCAAATGCTGCTACTCAAACTAAAATTAGTAATATATCGGCATTTGCAACTAGTGGCAAAGAAGGTCTGAAAGATTTAGGATATAAAGAATTTTATCCTTACATAGATAAGAGTAGTGAGATTAATAAACTTCAGGCAGATAGTATTAAGATGCGTGGGAAACTTAACGCACAGGCAGCAGGTCCAACACTTAATCTTGGTCAATATGTAGATTTCGAATATGGTAAATTAGGGAAAGATGCAAACACTCTTTTAAAGAGTCAAGAAGCTATACAGATACCAACAGATGTTGCGGCAGCTGTTGCAGAGTACAGAAAGAACTACGTACAAAGCAGTCCTTTATATGAAAAGGGAATCAAAAGATTTGCTGACTCTATAACTGAATGGGAGTTTAATCAAGAAGAGCCAAATATAGCTGCTGCAATCAGAAGAAGCATTTTTACTGGACAGCAAATCAATCCCGGTGTTATAGCGTCATTGACAGCAAATAATGAAGCATCTGATCCCGACTTAGCTGTACAAATGGGATACGATGGCGACATAGACACCGCTGTCCAGCAGTTTACTAAAGATAGAGAACAAGCAGAGGTAGGCAAAGTTAGACCTGTAGGCGGGACAGTTTACGAACAAGACAAAGTAGGAGCAGAGGCATACTTAGCTAAATTAAAAGATGCAAAAAACGCTGTGAAAAATAGGAACTACGAGGCCCAACTCGCCAAGCTAGACCCTGACCAAAGAATGGAGTCTACGTTAGTACAGCTACTTGCTGAAGAAACACCTATACTTAATGGATACTTAAAAGGTATTAATTTTTATAGAGATGGTAATGTAGACAAACTGGGAGGAGGCGAACCACCTAATGCAGGATGGACTCAAGGTTTTGCAGACATGGCTGGGGCTGTTGAGGGACGAAGTGACGTTCTGTTAAAGGCTGGCCAATCTGAACCACTCAGCGAAGGCAAACTGGATTATGGTAAAACATGGAAGTACTACGCGAGACTAATGAATGATGCTCAAAACCTTAGTGCCGATGCTACACCTGAACAAATAAAGGCTAGAGAAGGAAACATACAACAAGAGAGAGCAGTAGCAGACGCACAACAAGCAACAAACAATAAAAGATATGATGCTGCTGTTAGGTTTGGTAAAGCGTTAGCTGGCACCCGTGTTCCTACAGATTCGCCAGTGGCTTGGGTAAAGTACCGTCAAGCACAACTGGAAAAGTTTAGAGTAAATGTTGCACAGGCTACAAATACAGAGCCAGACTATCCTGAAGCAAAAGATATTCCTGCTCTTAACGAGTCAGGTGTTACAAAAAACTGGGTAAATAGCATATTTAATTCAAAAGGTGAAGATTCAGTGGTTTCACAAAGAGGAGCGAAAGAACTCCTAAGATGGAAAGCTAAACAAAAAGGTGAGAATGCAGAAGCACTCCTTGGTCTTGCTAACGAAATAGACGGCAACGTAGGCTTTAATGATATTTACCCTTTTGATCGAGTAAACGACACAGAATTAGAAGCCGCTACAGACCTACAAGGTATTCAAGCTATAACTGGTAGATTCAACAAATTTGTGTTAACCAGAAAAAATCTAGCGTTGCCTCTATTAGAAAGAAATTTAGAAAATCTTTACAAAGGAGGCTTATGGACTCCAGAAAGAGGACTAGAAGAGAACTTAGGAGCATTGAATGCCTTAGACCCAAGACTAGACCAATCGGGTATAAGTAAAAAGATACAAAAATTTGGACCAAAAACTCAATATTATTCAGATGGTGGGTCGGTATTTACGCCCAGAGGTACGGATACAGTTCCTGCTATGTTAACACCGGGAGAATACGTTGTTAATAGAAAGGCCGCTGCCCAAAACAGACCTTTATTAGAAGCTATAAACGGAAAACAAAGCAGAGCAAAAAATAGTCCATATTACCATGATGGTGGAGATGTAACAGGAAATGGTGTAAATAATGTTGTAGTAGACACACAAGAAATTAGCAAGTTTGTTACCTCGTTTGACAGATTTGCTAAAGAATTGGCCTCATTAAATGTTCCTGAACAAATTACAATTCAGGGAACACACACTGTTGAAGTTAATGTAAATGGTGGACAAGTTCTTAATGACCTATTAAATGGACCAATCGGTGATTTGGTAAGAACAGAAATTGCAAGTGCATTTGAACAACAGAATCAAGACTCAGAAGGAACCATACCTAACCCATTCAATCCAGCAACAAATCCATAGGAGCCTTAACATGGCAGATGAATTTACAACAGGTAATTTATACTTAGGTTCTGGTACAAGTGTATCGGATACAGAATTTGATATAAGGCTCTCTACCGAAGAAGGTATTTCTACATTATTTAATGCTAGTGGCAACGATATAGATTTTCGTGTAAATGCATCGGGTAGAGTAGGTATACACGTAGATGCAGACACAGGACGAGTTGGTATAGGTACTGGACAAAATATTGGGGCAGCACTTCATGTAGTAAGTCAATGTCCTAATGATGGATTAAGAGTAGAGACCAGAACAGATTGTCCTACTGGTGTTCAGATAGAATTTATTCACCGTCCAATGACCGCACCTGAGAACAACTCCATTCCTGTACAAATTAATCTTGCTGGTAGAAATGACAATTCAGAAGACGTAAATTATGCTAGAATTATCAGTAAGGCTCTAAACACTAGCAATGGTAGCGAAGTAGGCGAACTTATTTTTACTGTGGCTTCAGGAGATACTGACTTTCCTGCACTGGTTCTTAATCCTTTTACTAGTTCCATCGGAACAGACAATTTAAATTCTGGCAACAACTACTTATTTATAGGCAATAATAATTATGTTTCTGGAGATAACTTTGTTGTAATTGGGAATAACAATACGGGAGTAATAACAAACGGTATTTTAATAGGTATTGATAACTCTGTTTCTGGGGAAAGAGTACTTATTGTCGCAGATAATACTGTAGTTTCTGGAGATCAGAACATTGTCTTCGCTTTAGATAGCGAAATTTATGGTGACTCTAATCTAGTTATGACAGAAAATGTACTTTCTACTGGTGATCAGAATATAGTTCTTGGTCACAGCTACAATACAACTGGAGATTTTAATATTCTTTTATTGAATGATTCAGATCAAGTTGGCAGTAGTGGTGTTGGTTTTGGTAACCAAGTATCTAATTCTGGACAACGAAATGTTTACGTAGGTAACTTTAACACACTACAAGGAGACGATTGTGTTGTTATTGGTTCAGAAGTAGAAGTTACTGGCAACAACAATATCCTTTACGGTTCTACTTCCTCACTTAGTGGAACAAGCATTATATCTATTGGTGCAGGAAATGACGTTCTTGATATTAATAGTGGTGTGTTCATTGGTTCTAATATTGACTTAGTGGATGGTGAGAAATCAGTCATTGTAGGACTTGGCAACATAACTCAAAATGGTTTAACTGATAGTATTATTATAGGTATTGAGAATACGACCACTAATGGCAGTCCTACTGGTGTTATAGTTATCGGTCAAGACAATAAGGTTTCTGTAGTTAAAAATACTACAATAATCGGTAACTCTAATGAGGCTAGCGGAACAGTCCTAAATAATGTAGTTTACGGAACTCTTAATTCAACTCCGTTAGACAGTCGCAACAATGTAATCGTTGGTGTTATGAATAACACTAGTGGTAATATTCTTAGCGATGGCACTGTAGACCCCAGTGGTCGTTTACCAGACAGTACTATGGTTAATAGCATTACTTATGGTGTGAATAATATCGTAAGTGAAATTAGCGGAACTAATATAGTAGGTAGTAAAACCTATGCTTCTGGTCAGAATATTAACACTCACGGTTCTTTGAATCAGATCAAACAATCTAATGATGCTCAGATAATTGGACACTCCAATTTTATGGTTGGAGACAACAATACTATCGTAGGCAGCTATAATGATATAGTCGGCAATAATTCCGTGCTGGTATCTACATCGTCGCAGCGTCAATACGCCTTTGGCGATTCTAATATTTCTGTAGGTAACAGTGAGGCAGTTATTAGCGGTATGACTATAGGTTTTGGTAATGATCTAGATGCCGTTAATGGCGTTATCTATGGTAGCGGCAACCAAATAGGATTGCGTAGACATATGTTTACCCTAGATAATGATGGTGCAGATGTTATTCTGGCTGTCAGGGGTGATCAAAGAGGAATTTATCTGCCGGGAAGTAAAATTATGTTGGCTGTACTTAACCCCGCCAACAAAGATGCTCCTATCGTGCTTAAAAGCATGAACGGGGTCAGCTATACTCCTAATGATGACACAACAAACATCACAATCAATAGTCCTATCATTACGCCCACAGACGCCCCAAACTACGCGGTCAATGCATTCTTTGATGACCCCACCTATAACACTGGAGACAGGAGTGTAATTTCAGGCTGGATTATGCCTTACCAATCTGGCAACAGCACAGACCTTATCAACAATCCTTTATTCGGTTTTGGCTCCATAGTGCTTGGAACTAATAATACTTCAATGCACGCTCAAGGTATCGTTATAGGTCAAGGCAATGCCATATCAGGCACTAATCATGTGGCTATTGGTCAGAACCTAGAAGGCTTTTATAACAACGCTGTTCAGATAGGCAGCACCAACCTGAATAAACTTTACTTTGATAATTCAGAGATAGTATTTAACACAGGTGGACAACAAGACAGAGCAGTATTTAATACTAGTATATCTACCGTAGATGACGACCCTGTATCTATGGTTGTTGAGTACAACAACAATAGAGTAGGTATCAATAACGGCGACCCATCTAGCGAACTTGATGTTTCGGGTATTATTACTTCAAACGGTATCAAACTCTATGGAGAAAATTCTAACATCAGCGGTTGGATTCCTGTAAATACCGGAGATGGAACTGTCACATGGCAGGAGCCTACTACTTTATCTGGTATCAATAGCGGTATACTTATGAAGCATAGTGATACTGTAGCAACAGGATTATATAATGTATCATTCAATACTTCTACTCAATCACTTGAATATAATCGTAGTGACACCATTAGAAATAATGAGTTCTTGTTTATTCCTAACCAAGACCAACTGTCTAACGCTGTTAGATTTTCAACAACTGGTATGTTTCTGAATGAAGACGGAACAAACAATATCAGAGACTATGGATATAGATTCTGCGTTTATGGTTCAGGGACTACAGACTCTAGTAACAATAGAGATGGCACAATTAATGTTTATCTATTAAATACTATTAAAGAACGTAATGAAGTACAGATGACCAACTTTACTGGTGTTAGTGGAGCAATGAGAAACCTATGGGCAGATACCAGTATCAATGCTCCGGGTTCACTTACTGGTACGTTCTTATATGTAGACAATACAGACGATAACGCTTTACTGTCTAAGACAGTTCCGACTTTCTCTACTCTTTTTGCTATGCAAACGCACTGGCAGTCTGGTGATAGAGGCTTCAGATACTACCCTGAAGATTATGGTTATGTAGTAACTATCGGTTCTTCAGGAGGTGTTACTCAAGGTTTAGAAACCGGCTACGGAGATCAGTATAAATCTCCTAATGTTGTGCTTTCTAATTCAACAGCATATGGTTCAACTTTTAATGCTGCTGGCATTTCACCTCATCCGTTTAGAGTAATTCAGTCTGGTCAACAAACAAATAATATTGGTATGCAGTATAGTTGTGCAAGTGGCATTTTGGGTCTTGGTGTTGGAGATGACACTCAGACAACTCTTGAAGGAACCACAATTAATCAGCAAGTAAAATGGGATGCCGCAACTTATGGTAATGCTAGGCTTATTGTAAACGGCAAGATAAGAACTTGTGGTTTGCAAATGACTACAACCGATGGCAGAATGGTTGGCACTAATGGAAATGGTAAGTATTTAAAAGTCAGCGACATAAATGGAAACATAGAACTAGCTGACGTTGTTGTTACTCAAGAGTTCTTAGCCGATTGGCCCTTGGCTGCCAACACATTAAGTGATGGATCAAGAACGACTTATAAGATTGCTACAACAGGCACATCTAGTAGTATCTGGGGAGACAGTACTTTACCAGTAGAAGCAGCAGGTATTGGCTTGCACTGGAACGGTGCTGTTTGGGTACAAGGCTACAGTCACAGATTTGGTCAGCCACCTGCTAGTAATCTATCAGACACATATGCTGCTACTGGCGTAGCACTTGGTCCAGAGGCAACTTACTTGAATACTAGACATCAGCACACTATCGCTGGTCAACCTATAGCTCCTCGCACCACTGTTCAAAGTAATGAGAACTGGAATGGTTCTGCACAAGAGACTTTGGTTCAGATGAAGGCTAGGACTATAAACAATGTTACAACAGAGTTGACAACTGATTTCAATAAAGAAAACGGTGGACCTTCTGCTACGATAGATAATACTATTGCGTTAGTAATTAACGAAAAAGTTACTAGTGAAAACAATAAGAATGCAGTCTGGAGAGTAGAAATATCATGGACTGCCCTAGTGCAAGATGTTAGTTCCGCACTGTTTGAAGGAGCAAGTGGTAGATATAGCTTTGGAGTACTTAGTACAAAGCCGGGAGCAACCAGACAGAATATTATATTCGATGATGCTGATGCATATTCTGTTGGAGAAAGTGCGGGTGGTAATATGTGGAGCAGTAGCAATCCTATTACTGCTGCTTTTGCCACGCAAGGTACAGACAGATTAACATTAACTTGTCAAGGTGTTAGTGGTAAAAATATATTATGGTCTGCTCATGTAAGGTGTATACAACAACATCTACCAACTGATAGCCAAGGCAACGCTGTTAGTGTTGCTGGCAATGGTGTTTAGGACTTATAGGAAAGGATTTTTAAATGGCAAACAGAAATGGGCCAGCAATAACTTATGGTGACTTTGAATTTGATCCTATACGAGGATTTCCTGTACCACAAATTAGTTTAAATACGACTGCCAATAGATCATCAGCAGGTCTTCCATTCAATTATCAAACAGATGTAACCCTTAATGGTCTTATCTACGGTTTTACTGGTTATAATAATGATTGTGAAAGTCCAAGTCAGCTAGATCAAAATACAGGCTTTGGTTTTCTTGTAGACCAAGCTAAAGAACTACAAGCGGCTTTTCTTGCAGATAATCAGGAACTTCTAGTATCTTGTGCGTTTGACGGAGGAGGACAAGAGACTGTTTTGCTCAGTGGAGGAGGATCAGACCAAATTTTACAAGTCACTAGCATTCAGTTCAATGAATCACAAGACTTATGGGCGATAACTGTTCCTTATACTATCACCTTACAGATTATTAGTCGATCAGACATTACTGGTAGCGGATCGGGATATCCACCTGATGGTAATGGATTTTTAGTTTCTAGCATTACTGACTCCTTGACTATCACCCCAGATACTGACAAAAGCTATTACGTGGCTAATGATTCTTATCCAACACCTAATCCACAATCAGTAAGCAATAATTTCAATCAGACTATAATAAACGGAGACTTTAATAATGATGCCACTCCTTATTACAACGCATCTATATTCCCTACTTATACTGTAACAAGAAGCCTTTCAGCTAACGGCTTGTCAAACGGAACAGGCATTGGCGACTCAATTAAGAATGCAAAAGAATGGTGTTTATGGCAGGCTACGTACCAACCTATTGAGTCCTTAACTTCCGACTTAAATCTGTATAATTTTGTGAGGACTATAAATGCTGACGCTACTGCTGGCAGTTATTCTATCAGTGACACATACAAGGCAATTAAATCTGATGTTGATGGCAACCCTTGCGAAAAATTTCTAGAAACTTTTGAAATTTCTCAAGACACAAGAAACGACGGCACAAAAAGTGTCACTATACAAGGAACAATAGAAGGACTAGAGGTTACAATACCTTTAATGGATTGCAACACACAGAATCCTGCCAACCCAATCTCTGATCCATCTACTGATCCTGCATTTTCTGGTTCTAATACCGGAGTATTATATCCCACCCATAGTGGAACTGAGCAAGGTGCAAAAAACACTAAGTACAACAATGCTTTAAGCGGCTGGATTGAAATTCAACCTACATTATATAGTCGTTGTATGACGATAAACCCCGATCTCAATACCAGCGAAACTCCTTCTTTTGCAAGTTCATCTTCTCCGTATTGGTTAAATCCAACTCCAATGAGTCAAAGAGAAGGCTTTAGTCCAGCAAAAGGAACTATAAGCTATAATGCCAGCTTCGACAACAGGCCTTTGTCTTTAGTTCCAGAAGCCAACGGAGAAAGATTAGATGTAAGCGATAATTTTTCTGTTAGGTCTACAGCTAATATTTTTGTCATAGGAAGAAGATTGGGTCCGATTAAACAAGACTTGGGGTCATATACGCAACCTTCTAGAAGAGTAAGCTATAGTGCTAGATTTCCAAAGCCTATATCAATGGAAGGATATGCTTTCCCTCCGAATGTGATTTCTAATATATACAATGCCCTAAGTCAATTTGATCCAAATCGATTCAATGCGATTAATGGAGAAACATATGTAAGCGTTTTAAAAAGTGATAGTTTTCAATACAGCCCTATAGATGCAAGCGTGAGTGTTACACTTGAATGGGAATATAATAAGTGCGGAACGCCGCCTTCACCGGGATAAGAAAGGAATAGGAAATGGCAATAGCATGTGGGGAATTTAGTAAATCCCAAGCGGGTCCATATAACCAACATTTAGTATTAGGTGCAAGCCTTACATCAATGACTCTCAACGCAGGTTGGGGTTCTACTTCTAGTAGCTGTAGCTTAGGCTTAGTTTATGATGGATGTTCTCATTGGAGAGATCAGGCTGCATACGGCACTTTTAATACGTCAAGAGATTCTGTTCTACAACAGCCAAACAACTATCAACCAAAAAATGCTCTTGATAAATCACCTCTTGGTACTAGAGTTTCATTTGGAGAAGATACTGCTCCAGTAGTAGCTGCTACAGGATTCACCAACGCTGACGACCCATACAATGGACTGACAAGAACTATAGGCCAAGCAGATCAGAATAAAGAAAACTATCAAAAACAGAATGACATAGACGACCTAGGAAAGGTAGTGTGGGCTCCACAACCCGGAGGCTTTCTGAGAAAAAACTGGCTTGGTCCTGATCCGGGGTTTATAGCAGATCAAACAAACGGTTTAAATGGTTTTGATGTAAATGGTACTTGTGTTTTTGCTAAATTTGATGAATTGTTTTTTGGCGGCTTTATTAAATCATGGGATGGTAAAGCAGGAAGTGGAGGCTCTACATATAACGTATCTTTACAGAGTATGACTCCTATACTTAATGGTTTTAATATGATACTTAATGAGTATACTGGCAGCGTAGGAACTAGATACAATACAGGGAATGCATCTTTACCTATAGCTACTATTCCTAGTTCAAACTACATAGGAGATTACAATGGAACATATTTTGGAAGTGTTAGAGGAGGGAATCATCCTAATCTTGTAAACTTATACGGTATAGCTACAGCATTTTATGGCTTTACTGCTTCTCGGTGGCGTAGTGACAGAGGTGTTGCTGCTTCCGATATTTATTTTCTAATTAGGTCATTGCTTGATCCTACTAATACCTATATTCCTCATAGTGCTTGGTTTCCATATGGTGCTATTATTGGTAGAAGTTTGATAGACAGAACAACAGGACTAATGGTCAATACAGCCGAAACAGCTTTTACCTATGGAGGTGTATCATTATCCTATAATGATTTAGGATGGATGCCAGCAAAGCTAGCAATAGACAATAGGTTTAGGCCTATGTTTGCTTTAGATTTAAGTAGTGTTCCAATGCCTCCCAATGATCTCATTATATCTGAACCAAACTTAACCTTAACTGGTTTCTTAGATTTGCTATCTAAAGGTGGCAATTATGACTATCAAATTGATTGTCTGCCTAGTTCCAACCCTTTATACAGTGCAGTAATCAAAGTCAACACGGTAGACAGAAGCAAAACCGCACCTATACACACTCTAAAAAACTCTCTACTGAATACTTCTGTTGTTGAAAATGTTAGCTATGGAGAAGAATTTAATCCAAATTCTGTGAGAAAAGTCATTATCGGTGGACCTCAACAAAGAGTGGTCCAGATGACTACCGCCAGTAAAAATGTATACCAAGAAACTAGAACATATGATCCTTACGCAGTTGAAGAGAGAACAATAACTCCTCATGCTAAAAATTTAACTCAAAATCGTCAAGCAGGCATGAATGCTGCTACTATGCCTACAACAAACACTAGGTGGTATAAGAGTTTTATTTACAACGGTGCGTTAGTAGCACAAAGTCAAACAACTACGCAGTTTTTTAGTGTTGACAGCAATGGTCTACAAGCAGTAAAAGCGTTCGGAAACTATGGTGGTCGAATAGCCGTGGCTATGCCAAATTATGATAGTGTTAAACATTCTTATCCTTTAAGTTCTGATCTTATAAGTCCTTATTATGGAATTGATTCTAGAGGCATTACTAGACCTGTGTATTTTGATAAATACATGGGACATATACAGATACTTACCAGCATGAGTGATTGGAATTTATTTGCTAACTGCAATATTCCTAAAGGTCTTTTAACAAGTGTTCCTGAGAGTCCAGAAGAAGAAGACCCAAGTGCTCCTCCTGTAGTAACAGATGATTCTAATGATCCTCCTGTAATTCCTAATCCAAACGAAGACGCACCTAGACCTCTTCAATTTAGCCCTCTTTCTTCTTGGATTATTAGTGAAACTGACATACGAGCAGCTAAAAGTGGACTAGAACAGTTCGTAGCATACCTGTATAATGAATACGAAAACGGATTCAGAGGTTTTACTGCCGTGCTTTTTTACAATTATATTCAATATAATTTTGGAACAAAGAATGCTGATAAGTTATTGTCTGGTCAAGAGAACCGAGACAAAATGTTTAATACACAGCTTACTGATCTTGGAGACCTTAATAATGCTAAACTAGATCACACTTTAACTAATGCAACTAAAGGTACAACAGGCAGCTTAAGCGACTATAGAATCAAGATAGAAATAGAGGCTTTAAGAAAGTTTTTAGCAGAAGAAATTGGAAGCCATCATGCAAAAGAATATGCCGTTCGTTTGCCTGAAGTTTATTCATATCTAGACAGAGAAAATAATGTTCAGTTTAGTTATGTTCCTGTAGACGCGGGGTGGGAAGAAGAAGGTTCTCCTCTTGATGACACTATGGTATTTGGAGGAACCTTTGCTAATTACCTAGCCAATGAGAATGGCACTATGCCTCCTATACTAGGTTTTAATGCTAGCTTAGAATATGATAGACAATCAAAAAAAATATCTGATGATGATGTAACGGCTATGCCTATAGAACCTTTAGACCCCTCTCCTCCACCAGCAGACCCAGACGGACCTGATGATGATGGTGAAGAGGCTCCGATTCCACCACCGACTGAAGAAAACGGAGGAGGATCGGGAGGTTCTAATCTCCCTCCTGAAGCAGGTATTCCGGGTGATAGTAATAAAGCAGCAACCGGAGGAAACACTCTCACTGAAACACCTATGGACCTTGGTTCTAGTCCAATTAAAAGTGAAAACAGCAGAGGGTGGTATTGTCCTTTAGATACAGAAAAATTAAAAGGTGGAGATGGAGCCTTATATCTAACCAGTGCAGGCCAGATGAGAGCCACTAGACAAAATTTTTATGCTTCTATAGGATTTAATATTCCTGCTGGTTTTGCATCATATGACTCTAACTCTGATTCACACTTGCAGAGAGCAAGAAATTTAGCTTGTATTAGAAAAGTATATGTTAAAGGACAAATTAAAGACGTTTCGCCAAGACGCAGAGGAGAAGGTAAGAAGTTTGGATACAATATGATGCACGGCTCTAATCCCATGTGTGTTATTAGTGGCCCTAGTCAAGTTGAACAAAAGGCAGAAGCCAGCGTAACTATGACTATACTGATACAAAAGTTTTTGTTTAACTTTCTAGGTTATCAAGTACCTAAAGAATCTGGATATCCTAGAGCTTGGCAGTATGGGAAAATGATAGTACAAAATGGGGAAGCATGGACACGGGGTGAAGCAGCAGGTGCATTAGAGAAGCAAGCAAAACTTAGAAATAGTGTCATTAATGGCAATGTAACAGAATCTAATAAAGACGCGACAGCAGATAAACTGGAATTTAATACCGGCATGTGTGCCATTCCCAATTTTGCTGCTATACCAATTAAATCTAATATTCAGAACTATGGACCTTGGAGTAGTGTTCCCGGTCTAGTAGAAAATATTTTGTTCAATAATCCGAACGTAGGAACCATAGAACCCTTGAATCAAACGATGGCAGATAATATGGTTGGAGGCATTGAGGTAGACTACCAAGAGAGTGCTGTTCCTTGGAACTTTGGAGGAATAGAGTATTTAGACTATGCTAAACTAACACTGGCTAGTGCAGCACTTAAAGGACAACAAGGTTTAGAGAAAGGTTCCTTTAGTGTTCCGGGTGTCCTATTGTCAGATGGAGCCCCTGTAAGCCTTGGTGGCTTAGTAGGAAACAGTGGACCAGTTGTTAATTCTATTAATGTTAGCATTAATGGTAATGGTGGCGTTAAAACCAATTATACACTTAGAACTTGGACAAATAAAGTAGGCTTTTACAATGAGTCTAGAGCCTCAGAAATAGCAGAATTTGGTAAAAGAGGCAATCAAATTAGACAACAAAACGCTGACTTGCAAATAGCGGTAGCAAGCATTCCTACTCAGGTTCTTAATGCTGTAGACAGGGCCATGATAGCAAAAGAGGAAAAAGCTAAGGTAGACAAAACAAGTCCTGTAGAAGCATTCGTAGGTTCTGCTACTCCTTGTATTAGAGATGGGGCTGAAATTACAGCACAAGCAACCTATGGACCGGGATGGAGTCAAAGACCAAGCACAGCATCAGCACAGTCTGGTCCAGACGATACCTATCAGCACATTGCTAGGACCACCTTATACGATAAGGGTGAATTTGCTGCTAAAGAAATGCGACCAGAAACTTATAACTATCAATCAATGATGAGTTTAGATGGTATCATATCTCCTATCTCTTTTTATCCGACTCCTTATGGTTCTACTTTTTCTATTACAAAATATGATAGAGCACACTGTCCCTACTGCAAAGGTGCAGGGCAATATTCATTTAATGTACGAGAACCACAAAGAAACACGGTAGATTTTCCTTCTTTAGATGAAATACCCGTAACAAATAAGAATGAAAAATGTCAGTTTTGCATCCCTAGTTCAGAGAAGCAGAAAGAAAGAGAACAAGGTGCAGACTTATCAGTAACAATTAGACAGCCTCCTTATATTGTAGACTACGGGCCTGATTCTGAAATAGATGCTCAGGGAGACTCATGTAATGATTCAAAAACTTTAATTAACTATACGACACTAACCCCTGTGGTTATGTCGTCTACCACTGGAGAATTTGCTGTTTCTGCTAATCGTCAAGATGGAGACTTGTGTGCTCATTCTATTAGGATGGTAGGGATAGGATGGCTACCTCCTGAAGACGACGAAGACGTTTTTATTGATAGTGCTCCAAATCGTCAGAAAAACTATTCAGACTACGATAATAGTTTTGTTTCTAATAATTCTAGTAATAACAATGTTGTTCAAGACGGTGAAGGACAACTTACTTCTGATGAAACCTTCAGAGCATCTAACAATGCTAGATTTATGGGATTGAGAGGTCCGTTGATGTTACATAGTTGGGGATATGATTTAGACGGTTATCCTGTACCAAATGCTTCTGGTGATCCCAAGTACGATGAAGAAGGCAATATACTAGTAGACGATGGTGGCAATCCCGTTTATAGCAATCAAAAACTTTTGTCAGATGGTACTTATTCTGCACCATTTGCTACTCAAGAGTTTGCAAAAAATTGGGCTAGTACTCCTAATACTTGGCCTGTAGGACCGATTGATTTAAGATGGAATGCTGCTGCTAAAGTGTGGACTGTTGGTGTAGAATATAGTGACGTATATGTTGTTCTTGAGAACGATCTAAATGGGACTGATCCTGTTAGAGCAATCTTAAAAGATGCAGCAGACCACACTAATCCTTTGCCAGATGGTTTTAGGAAGTTAGTTTTTGTACAAGACCCTAATGGAACTTTTTCAGCACCAAGAGGAACAACTTTGTATTCCAAATACAATGTTGACACAGGATACTATAATCCTATTTACAATACTACTACTTTTACTTCTGGTATAGTAATCGGTAACGGTGCTGCGACAGTTATAGTTAGTGAAGCAGAATATGACGTAGGATATGAAAATCCTTTAAACATAAATATTGCTGCGGGTAATCCTGCTATTTTTATGTTTATTAATGGACAATGGGTGATTCAATCAACATCGTGCTAAGAGTAAAATATGAATAATAAGTGTTGCAGAATAGTCAATGAAAATTCAGATCGTCCAATCGGTGATGACCCACTATACCTGTATCGTTTTGGGGAATGGCTTTGGAACCGCACATACAATAATTTGGATAATGGACATACTCCACCGAGAGGTCATGCTGGATGGATGCCTATTATTATACGTGGTTATGAAGAAAACGTAGCTATTAGACCTTTAGCCCCTCCAAAAAATACAGGACTTGTAACTTTCGATCCGCTTAATTGTACAAATGATCAGTTTATTACCGATCCTACCAGAGTTGCGGACCCTAAATCTGCTTCTATAGATTGCCAATATTGTGAAGATTTTGGAAATGCTGTAGGATCACCTAGAGGCATTTCTCAATTAGGTGACGCTAAAAACAATAAAGTAAATACTGGTAATTACACTTGCTGCAATGGCAACTGTGACGTTAGGACTAATCAAATAGACGTAGATCATAATATTCCTTATGTTTTGCCACAGTATGTTGATCAATGGGGAGACGATAAATATGAACTCAAGTGGCCCGATGTTTACAAAGGACTTAGCATAGAATGGGCCGCCTATCAAGGCAGAAAATGTGCATGGGAACTTCTACCTACTATGGGTGAAATACCATATGATGCATCTACTAGTCAATACAACAATAAAAGAGACCATGAACTAGCCATAGAAAAAGCCAATATAGCTAACAGAATGGCAGGAAACTTTATTGTATTTAAAATAGGTCCAAAAGCACAGTCCTATGATGATAGTGATGAGGCTATAGAGTGGTATAAAGATCAAATAAGGCCATGTCTGGGAGAGTTTGGCTATATTAGCAACAGATTCAAAGATACTATTGATGTAGACCTACCAACTCCTGAAGAATTTACGGCTCCTTACGGCTTCAATGATGGAACACAAGATAATGTCTTTATAGGAAGAAAGAAAAGAACTAGCTGGTGGAAATGGGATATCGAAGAGGCTCCTGTAGCTTGGTGTCTTAGACAAGATAAAGATACTGTCTTAGGGACAGTTAACTATGTAACAGAAGAGGTTTTTAGTGAAGAACTTGGTCGAACAGAAGAAAGAATTACTCCGCAGTGGGATCATCAGTATTGGATACCTCCCGGTGATATATGGGTTGCTAAAATAGAACCAGACGAACCTCGAAACACCATGAGAGACGGCAAGACTGAGCAAGACGGCCAGCAGCGTTGTCCTTCCGGTGTCAAATTCATGGAGAGTGGCAATATGTATGTTTTGCCACACGATAGTTATGCTGTATATATTTCTTGTAATATGTATGAAAGATTTTATGACGCTTATCAGTCTATAAAAGAAATTCCTACAATCAGACCCGAAGAAAGAATTTGGCAGGCAATGTACGCTGCTACCCATCCTTTAATAGACAAGGTAACTGTAGACTTACACAAGCCTTATACAATTAATACTGAAATAAAAGAGTACTTTAGTCCGGTAGATGACACAGCTACTCCTGTTAGCAGCGAAAGAACACAGCTGGGTAATTTTGCTAATCCTTACTATCAATTTATGAACTGGTTTGATAAAAAGTATATGACTAGTAGCAATCTTAATTTAATAGATAGTGATACGGACTTATGGAATACTCTAGTTTCTAAGTATGGTAGTTTTTACGATTCGTATCCAAGTCAATTTATAAAAGACATAACATTTGACAATCAAACACTACCTGCGAATACACACTTAGGTGTAGACCTTGTGTACGACTTTCTTGTTGAGTCAGAAAGCGAATTAATACAAGGAAGAAGAAATCAACCTGATGTGCCAAACTATCAAAACATGACAAATGCTGGCATAAATAGTACCTTTCAAGTAGGAGGATACACAGGAGCATCTATTGAGATCAATAGTCATTTTATAGAAAGAAACAAACTGATTCCTGCAAATTTAGAAGAAGATGGAGTATGCCACAAATTAAGCAACCCCGCATTATTTTCTGATTGGAGAGCATTTAACGATAGTGTTTACAGAAGTGAATATTTACAGTCTGGGTGGCTATCATACGAAACTTACTATATAAGAAATGGAAACGGTACGAACAACCCTGAAACATACTGTCGTGAATGTGATGAATATTCTAGTTATGCCAACTATGCTACAAGCAAATGTACAGAAGTTCAAAATTGTTTTTGCGATGAAGAAAGAGCAGTAGATGCTGGGCCGTGTTCAGGACAGGCTAAAAACATTGAAGATTGGACAATAAGAGACACTAGATACTATCCTGTTATAAACGATCCTAAAGCTACGCCTATATCTGTGGCTTTCCATGCTAATGGAGGTATATTTTATAGAGGTGCAAGTGATTCCGGTATAGTAAGATTCGGTGATCAGAACAGTAATATAGGAGAAAGAAAATTTAGGATCACCTTGGAAATGGAGAGTTTCGGTACTGATGCTGGTCGGACTTCTCCATTGGGTCTTAGGGTATATGCTTGTGATCTGTATGCATTACAGAGTAGTAGTCCAGAGACATACCTTTGTCAGAGATTCCCTATAGTTGGACAACTACAAACTCCTACAATCAATACTGACAATGAGTGGCCTATACAAACTTCTCCAGCACAAGGTGGAAGATGGGAAACTCAACCAGCATATCTTCCGGGGTTAAGCACTAAATATGCTCCTAGCTTAAAAAAATATGGAGGCTTCAATAAAAAGGAAATAGAAGAAATGTTTCCCTATGGCTATGAGCAAATGGAAGACTACGAAAAAGAAGATAAAGTAGTTAAAGAAACGGTATATAATTATGATTCTAATAAGCCTTTTGGTTGCGGAAGTAGTGACTCAATGACATTTAAAAATTATGTTGAGACTAACTATGATTTAGAAATACAGACAGCCAGAGGATTGATGGATCATACTATATCTATTTCTGAAGGAGGAACATTTACCGGAAGCAGAACAAAAGAAGACCCATTTGAACCATTAGATGTAGTTGTAAACGAAGACTATAAAAGATTTAAAACCTATGTTCAGTATGGTCGGTCTAGTTTAAAAGACGAGAACGGCTATCTACTTAGTGCTGATTCGGATGGTGTCGCATGGGATGGAGGAGGAAATTGGACTTTAGATTGGATACCAGAAAACTCTAAAGGCAACACATATAATCTATCCGTTAGGTTAGCAAATCCATATTTGAGTAAGCTATTAGACACTGTGGGACACGAAGGAAATAGAAAATATTACCCGCCTGCATCAAACCCGAGAGCATGGTATGACAACCTAGATTACCTTGGAGGAACTTATGGCTATTGCGACAATCCAGACCAGTGGTATGATTATGGAGATCAAACTTCTAGGGTTACTGTCGTTGTTAGAGCAACACCTAAGCCTGTTACAGCTAAATTTGCTATGTTCCCACCTTCTCCTGTAGAATGTTTTGATAGGGTTCAGTTTACTAAAGACGGTCAAGTAAAACCCACTGATGACAAAGGCGTTATTCCTACATCTTACAAAAATCAATTACGAAGATCGGCTGGTCGATCATTATTACCCAAGTTGACTTTTAACAATATAGTCGATTGGGACAGTGGCCCTTTACCTTATGATCTAAGTGAATCTTTTCTAATTAATGAAAAACAATCCAAGTCTCTGTCTTCATTATTTAGAAAAGTAAAAAACTTTACTGAAAACCGTAAATTTAAGATTGTTCTAGCAACTAGAGATGGTAAATTTTTCCAACTAGATGGCCTTCCAACTAGATATGAATCACAGAAAAAAACTTACGAAGGTTTTGGTCACTTTGTTCAAGTAGTTCGTGACGGCTCTGATTATAATACATATTTACCCGGAGCGATACCTTTAGTGCAAAAGAAAACACTGGAAGATGTTACATGGGTGACAAAACCTAACACAAGGTTTACTGCAAAAATTAACAATACTTTAGAAAACTTTGATCCTAATTGGCCTCTTAATCTTAGGCTAACCACAGGCTATAGAATAGACCCTGTAAACAATACGTTAACATTCGCCGGAACAAGAATGTTTTTTGCTCTGTTTCCTAAAGTAGAAATTATTACTTTGCCTAGTCCTAGTGATGATATGGAAAACAATCCTCCTGTTGGCAGCATAGTTAATTTTTTAAGAGGACCAGTAGGAACTTATTACAAATACGCAGATGCAGACGAAGCACCTTTTTCGTCTAAGTACGTTGTCTTTAATCCTAATGATTATACATGGCAAAGATATTCTGATCTGCACTACGACTTTAACAATACTAGTTATATAGGATATGTTTATAACTCAATATTAAAAATCAACCCAATTACATTCTATTTCTATCGTGACCCTCTGGGAGACAGAACTAAACAAGCAGAAGCAATTTGTACAGAAATGAGATTGAAGTCTTATTTGGTGGATGCTAGAGGTAAAAGGGTTTTTCCCGGTACTTTAAATGATCCTTGTATAGATTTATGTACAGACGGTGGGATAACTTTCATAAGAACAGAAACAGAATTAAAGTTTAAAAATAATTTAAATGTTGATTGGTATGAGATAGATGATTTAAAAACTGAAATTTTATCTTCACATATCTATAAGCCAGAATGCGTAAATAACGAGAAAGATAGTTTTCTTAGCAACCGAAAGTATAGGTCTAAGTGGTCTGATCTTAAGGGTTTTGACGGAATTATTCTTGATCACAGCGAAGAAGAACAGTATGCTAGTAAATACTACCCTCCTACTAGATATGACAATGTATTTTATAAGATGCTTGTTGACAATGATAATCAGTCAGAAATACCTACTTCTAGAGGTGAAGAGAGACACCACTCTATTGTACCATACGGAAACAAAGGCTCTGCTCCTTTCCGTTTCAACATACATCAAAAATACAATGTAGACTACGGAAATGATTTGGTCAACTCAGCAGAGATTAGTGGAGTACATAATTATTTCCCTTTCATGGACATCAATGATAAGGATTGGGGTTTAGGATATACCCCTGTAGATAAATTCTTTGTCCCAGAGGTTATAGAGCAAGATTTTGATGGACTAGTTGAGCCTAATCTTACAGAGGTAAAACAAGGGGCTCTTGGAGAATATCAAAGAACTAGACCCGATAAACAAATTATATTAACTATTCCTGCTGATGCAACATTCACACAAACTATAGAATTTGCTACAAAAGCTGATACATATGTAATCTCAGATACTTTAAGAGCAGATACTCCGTTGTTTTATTTAGGAGAGATAGAGCAAGAAGATACAGAAAACTGTCCGGGTGATCTCGACATCCTTAAACCAGACCCATATCAAGGCAGAAACTATGGTAAAAATTTTGGAGGCACACTTGATATAGGCAGGCCTTATGATATAAGAAAAGGCACAATGCCTTTAGAGAACTGGAAACCAAAAAGTGCTTTTGCTAGATGGACTAGATACTGCGATATTGATGAAGAAACTTGTGAAACTCAAAAGTGTATCACTTCAGGTCGTGGGTCAACAGAACTATATGGGGTTTACAAAATGTCAAACCCTACGAAACTAACTTATAGAGAACTTGCTGGTCAAGACTTCCTTGCTTTTATATCTTACAATGCTGGAATAGTTAATGGCATGAATGGTGTTAGGCCTCCAAAAATTTTAAGGTCTATACATAGTAAACAAGAAAACCCAGCCATAAAAAATGATATACTGTACTCTAAAGACAATACAGACCTTTGTAACGACAGAGTAGTTCTACCTCCAGAATATCAATATCCTGATTGGGATACACAGGTTAACTCTACATTTTTGCAAGGAGTAAAAGATTTAGAAAAACTAAGTCTAACATACGAACCTGCTGAACAACTAATAAAATCAGACCTGCTTGCTGAAGAGATGGTGTTTAGGGCTTTGTACGGAGAAAAAGAATTTGTCAATCGTACATCTTTTAATGGGGACACTCTTTTAACTGCTGATCAAATCTTAAATTATGTAGACCCACAAATTGATGTAGACGAAATGCACAAGCAGATTTTATGGAGTTACGACAGAGGAAGCAACAGCGATGTTAGTAGAGTGCAAACACAACACACATTTGGTGTTAATTCTAGATTAAGAGTGGGAGATAGAGCATCAGTTACATGGGGAGGAGTAAAAGTTGAAGCCGATATTACAGAAAACTCTACTAATACTTGGGAGGGAAGAGTTCTTAATTTAACTATAGAGTCATCACAAGGAACACAAAATTATAGCGTTCCTATTTTTATGAGTAATGTAGTTTTTTCTGACATGATCAATGTTCTTGCAGGAGGAGAAGCCCCAACAGTTGATGATAATTCTACTATTACATTAGTAGAACAAGGAGCCATAGTTCAACCAGAAAGAAAAACTAGAGTTGTTGATTGCTACAATGGTCAATGTTGCTTTGATCTTGAAGATAATCTTGGTATTGGAGGCGGCGACTATCAAAAGATTTTATTAACGGAATGCAAAAATATGGGGACTTGGAAATATTTTCTTTTACAAGTTCCGCGTCTACAAAGATACAACTGGAATGACACTTTTAATGTTTGTGAGCCAGATAACTTTATATACGGTCCTGATACATCTGCTTGTAAACCTTACAAATATGGATATTGTAATTTAACTCCAGAAGAATGTCCTCCTTGTACTGGCGAGCACCCTCCAGAAGAACTTGTTCTTGTAGAGAGTTTGGACAAAGACTATTACGTTACAGAAAACAAATGGATTAATAATTATTTAGACACTGATGTAGAGAGATTTACTTATGATTACAAAAGTTGTAGAAACACTATAAGAAGCAATGGACATCTTTACAGACATAACTACGAATATGCTGAACAGAAATTTTTTAGATTTGATCTTGCAGCTGAATTTAATGCTGCTGAATATAGATTAGCTATCGCCAATATAGATTGTTTTAATTGCGGAGGTGGAGGTTGTCATTGTAGTGATCCGGGTACTGCAAATCGCCCCGGCACCTGCGTTGGGGTATGCGACTATCAACTAGAGGTTACGAGCAACGATGAAGGACCGTGTAATACAAAATGCAAATATTCAGAACCTCGTGTTTCACTTGGCAGTGAGTGTTTTTGTAATGGTGCACCTGCATGTCCAAACGGCTCTGATCCTGATGGTTGCTACCCTTATGGATCAAGTGCTTGCCCTATAAGGTTCTCTCATCCTACTACTTTGACTCCAAACGAAGCCTGTGATAAGGCTTTCGCATTAGTACAATACGATACTTCATACTGGGGTTATTATGGATACGATTCTGCTGGTCAGCCGAGAGGTTGTGGAAGAGCTTGCTATCCTAGAGGAGATTGCGATACTACTTATTTTTGTTTTATACAAGATTGTGAAAAATGCCCACAGTCTAATATGGGAGCAGCAGAATGTTACGACTCGCCACCCGGCCCTCCCGTTTGGAACTCCGAAGGTTATACATGGGGACGAACAGTTGTAGCCCCTTATGTCTCTTCTTGTGGAATAAGAGGTCAGGGTTTTACTGCTACTCCTTCCAACGGCACCACTTGCTCCAGCGACAACTGTCCAGATTATTCTCAAACAGACGTATTTGAAACTAAAACAGTTTGGGAGTACAGTGAACCAGAAGTCGCTTACGACACATACTTAAAAGACACTAAATATGGTGGCGGCAATAATAGAATTTGTAATTCAGGATCACAACCCGACTGTGTAACAACCCTGTTTTCTGTGACACTAGACAACGATCAAGTACGAGTAAATTTTCCAAGTGGTGATATAGCATGGGCTAGTCAAGGAGGAATTGGTAGTAATGCGTGTGTAGGGCCAAGTCTTGAAACCACTAATGTGTCGTTGTGTACAGACACTAATTACCGTATAAGTGAAAGTAATTCAAACTTAGAAGTGAATATCTCTGACAATCTTGGCTATATATCTAACTATAGTAAAACCGATACTGTTGGATGCACAAATAATGTTAAAATAAATATGCCTCCACAAAGTCAAGAATGGGCCGTTAGAGACATAGACGGTCAGTGTATGGTTGGACACTGGATGGGTCAACATATTAATGAAAGTTTGGTTATCTCGCAAGGACAGAATGCATATGTTGTTTGTCAATCCAATCAGATCGCTGGATCAGCTTGTGTTGGAAGATTGGAAATAGCAAATGCGGGTAGTACTTTTAATAGTCCTCCGGGTGGTGAGTGTCCCGAAGAAAAGGCTGAAGCAAGAGTATATGGTGTTTGTGAAGGAACTCTAAGCGGTCCAGACTGTAACTCACCAGATGAATGTTCTTGGGGGGAAAGTAGTTGGTTTGAAGAACTAGAAGTATTACACAATGAATATAGAAAGAGATACAATAATGCTAATAGGAGCATACCAACGGAAAATATTATAGAAGGCTTGATTCCGGGCAGTGTCGGACCTTTACTGACAAAGACATATCAAATCCCAGAAGGCACAGTAACTAGAGCAAATAAGGGGCCTTATGGAGTAACAACAGAAGATATGTATGCGTATGTTACTGTTGCATACTATGACTATAAGTATAGAGCACCGCACAACCTAGATGATACGATCACCGAAACAAGACAGGCACAGGTCGCAGAACAAAACGGAACGGACTCTGTAACTGCTAGTTGCTACAAAGGTAGGCCTTTTACCAACGATCCAGCATTACAGACGTTGGACCCATTGAGAGGTTATTTTTATCATTGTAATGAGAGCAATACAGGAGACTGTGGAGAAGGAATTGGCTTTCCTTGGTATATTAGAGGAAGTTGGACATTTATGCCAAGTAGGTTAGCTTACAGATGTATAAACAGGGGTGTTGCGTATCCTAATTGGTATACTCCAGCAGTTTCACCCCATGGTTGTCGCCCTCAATTCGATGAAAGGTACGGTAGATATGACACTCCACCAACCAATTTTATGAGTACCACTCCAACTGTAGAAAGAAAGGCTTGCCAAGGAACATATAGTTGTTATTATAATGATAAACAATGGCCTGCTGGAGAAAATGACTATTATGGCCTCGCTGGACAAGGAACATTTCTACAATGCCATAAATTTTTAGGCAAGTTTTGGGTATATGACTATTTTAATGAATCACCAATATAGGACGAAGGAGAGAACATGCACTGTAAACTAATACCAATAAAAGGGAAATTTTTTAGAGGTAAGCCCGTATACAGTTGCTCATCTTGTGGTTTAACTTTAGGTTTAGAAGACCCGAACACTAAAGTCTTATGCAAGGTAGAAGCAGCAAAATCAGACGTTACTGAACTTTTAACAAAAAGAATGTATCATCGTGAAGATAAAGTTGATGCTAATAATTTACTGGGAGACAAACCTGTTGAACTTCATAAAGGTATGAGCCTTCGTGACAAAGTAGCTGCTATTTATAAAGACAGACTTATAAATAATGCAAAGCAGGATGGCAGAATAGCAGATAATAAAGACAATACGGTTGCATATGAAGTTCTTAATCAACAAGCACAGGACTATGCTGAAAATTACATAGCAGAAAAATCACAACCGTTTAAAGAGGAACTTAGCGAAGAAGATAAAAAGAAACTAATGTGTACCCAAGAAGAAATAAATCAACGCTTAAGCATTTGTGAAACTTGTGAATACTACGAAAATAATACATGTTTACAGTGCGGTTGTGCCATTAGTAGAGCATCAATACATTCTAATAAGTTAGCATTTAGAAATAAAAGCTGTCCTGTAAATAAATGGGGGCCAATTCAAATACCAGTAAACGGAGATGAAAGTACTTCAGACGGCTCTGGCTCTGGCTCTGGTTCTGGTTGAGGTTCTAGTAAACTGGACTTATCGTGTTTGATCCAGAACGTATGCACTCTTTTAGAAGAGTAGTTATTTTTAATAAAATTCACAGAGCCATGAAAAACTTTAGGCTTTTGTCCTTCTTCTTGAAACAACAATGTATACTTAACATTAGGTATTCTTGTATGGTTTCTATAAAAGTGAACGTATACCCCATATCGTCCCGGTACAAAGTTTTCTAGATATATGTTTTCTACAGCATCATTGGTGTGTGGTTGTACATTCATATCAATATCAAGATGCCCAAATTCTGTTTTCTTATTTTGAAAACAACACATACCCAAAAACCATTTACCCTTAACAGGAAGACTTGTGGCTTTAACTAAATGTAAGTCTAGATCGTCTGTTGTGTTCCAGAATAGAGATACCGTAATTTTGCCTCTTTTTGCACCTAGTCCATTTAGCTTTTGTAACATGCCTCCCACTTCACCATCTCCACCACTTCCACCTTCCATTTGGGTTCCAGCAAGAGGGTTGCCCATATTTTCTGAATCACTGTTTGATCCCATCCTATCTGTCGCAATACTGCTCAATAAGTCTACAGGATTTACTTCTGTGACGCTCATACTGCCTTTCTGAGGCTCTGGATTAAAAATAGGGTCTGATATAGGGCTAATATCCGCAGGTTTAAAATCTGGCTCTAGTTTGGTCTTAGCTAGGACTTCTGCGTCTTGCTTTGCTTTCATTTCAGCCATCCAATCAAGTATTTCTTGATTTGCATGTGGCTCGTCATCCATCACTATGAGATCATCTTCCCTTTGACCACCCATTTCGATTATGATAGGCTTCAGTAATTCAGGAGTATCTAGTCCATACAGCAACATGAACAATATCATAAAGGCGTGTATAACCAGACTAAACATCATGCTGGGAGCAGGTTTACGAGAAACATACACTTGTAGTTCTTTTTTATCTTGAGCATCCATAGTAATATTCCAAAAGTTAAAGTTCCAATACCCAAATTATAGCACACTATTTATGGCTGTCAAGTAGTTCATCTTCGTTTATTTTTATACAGACGTTTACATCTTGACAATTATTAATTGATCTCCATGCTTCTGCTTCTTGTGATTCAAGATTAAAATAGGGTGATTGATCTATGAACTTTTTATTCCATTCTAAAGATGTGTGACAACAGCCGTACATCTCTGTTTCTGCATCTATCGAAAGATATTGTTGAAAAGCATAGCCGTATTTTCTGTAAGAATTAACAAATCTACCCTTGGCCTCTACAGGAACTCCGTAGTTCGGTTTGTCTTTCATTTTCTCAATATGTAAGGTCGCTTTTTCAGCACTTGTGGTAAACACTAAGTGTCCATTAGACTTTAAGCAATCAGACAACAATTCAAAAGTATATTCCCATCTATGCTGGGGAAGGTGAGTGAACACAGAACCGCACCAAATTAAATCAAAATGATCTCTGGGCAGTTCTTCCTCAGTGTTACATACATCCTGACCTAGTACATCACGGCAGAAAGTTACACATTCTTCGATTCTGTCATAAACAGTCACGGTGGCATTTGGAAACTCTTCCGCAAAAACTCTGGAACACCTACCGTAAGCACCACCAAAGTCAAGTATATGTTTTGCATCACGATTTACTCTTTTGCAAATACGCATGGCACTTTCTGCCCATGCCCAATACTTCTCTGCTAGTACTTCATCGGTAAGGTTCACGTTTGTATAATACATACTATCTCTAGGGTGTATAATACGATTTATCACTTTTTCTTCTTCCCTTCCCACTTATACCAGCCATTATTTTCTAGCCAGTTACCAGCCTCGTCCTTACGCTTAGGAAAGAGAGTGTCACCCTTCTTATGTTGACCATAAGATAGAACAGCACCGCAGTCCATGCATCTCAGTTCATAATATTCATTGCCTTCTACATTTCTTACAACAAACTTAATATTATGCGAGCCACAAATACCGCACTGTGCTTCGCTAAAAACTTCTTGGACAACAGAAAGATTTTTAAATAATTCTTTTTGTCCCGCCCCTTCAATATGAAATTCTAATTTTTCACTGGGCCTAAAAATTGCTTTGCTATTCATTTCCATGATTCCTCGTAGCCTAATAAACCTGCACCAATATTGGAAGTGTTGGTTTGTAAGGAAGTGAGTTCCTTAACAAGTTTAACAGCATCCTCATGCTTAATATTATAAACACCTTCGGCTACAATGTCAAGCTGTCTAATAACATTATGTACATTTATATCACATCTTTTAGCTATTACGTCGATAAAGTTAATCTGATTTGACGTAATCTTAGAAACACTGTCGAAATCTGGGTTGTCTTCAGCATCTTCTACCAGTTCTTCAGCAGCAACTACTTTTCGTAGCTTTAATGCTCGACGCAAGGCACGGCCTTCTGCTCTAGTTTCTGCTACAGCCACAGGGTGATTTCTATAGATTTTGTCGCAATTTCCCCAGTAAACATCAGCAGAACCAGTGAAGGATCGTGTTCGTAGACTGTCTTCCATGTCTTTATCGTTCATAATATATGACAACGTATGGACCACAGTGGCACGTTTCTCGTTGTCTGGAGTCGGAGACTGAAGAACATCAGATAAAGCCTGAACCATTGTACAATCTAGTGCGATTTCAAATATCCTACGTAGACCATCTGTAGTAGGATTTCCCTCAACCAGTTCATCCTTGTTTAACAATCCTAGTACATGATCAGTCCACCCGACATCATTAGGTGTTACATTTGTACTTACTTCTTCAACTTTTTCTTCAACTTTTTTTCTTGGCATAATTAGTCCTCTATAGTAATAATCTTAGTTTTAGTTTTCCCAATATCCTTCAACACACCCACTAATGTTTCTAGTACACGTTGTGACCTAGCATTAGAGTACTCATGTAATTGTGCAATACGAATCAACTTATATCCTCTTCCTACTATCAAACCAGACTTTTTCTGGTCATACCTCTTGGCCTTAGCTAAAGCATCCTCTCCCCATACTGGCAAGAAATGTGATAGTCCATCTACTTCTATCGCTACATTTATAGTAGGCAGGAACAGGTCAAGATGCAAGCGGGTATTTCCTAATAATTGCTCTTTGTGTGGCTCTACTTTAAAACCCTCCTTAATAAGACCACTTAGAAGATACCTTTCCATTTTCGATCCTGTTTTGCTGGTTACTCTCACTGCATCTCTAGCAAGCCTGAGACGCTGCTCTTTTTCCTGTTCTGGTAAAGCGGCCCATAGTTTCTTCGCAGTGTCGCTTCTGCGTTTCAATTCTGCATCAGAAAGCCCTTCCCAAGTTTCCATGAGTGATTTGCCTATTTTATTTTTAGACTCGTCAGAGTGCTGCTTGCCTTCTGTGGGATGAGTAGCCTTACCAGTTTTAAGAGCATTAGATTGTGCAGAACTTTTATCTCTCAATTTTATCTCAAACTTAATAGCATCCCTTCTTATTTTATTGGCATAAGTACCCAGTTCGCTTGCTGTATCCGCAAGACTTTTATTTTCTTTTTGATACAGACGCAGAATCTCTTTCTTCTTTTCTTTGTCTGTAAGTTTACTATACTTGTGTTTCAATGACATTGTTTATTTCCTTTGCTGTGACTGTTGGCATAACCGATATTGGCTTCTTCCAACAAATATCTAAAATTTCTGAAGTTGTTTCATCTTTGGCTATAAACTCCACATCTTTAGTGTCGAATAAGCCCTTCCATTGTCTATAGTGGTCTTGCTGGTTTTCCTTACCCCAAGGTATCGTATCTATATATATTATTTGTTTACTAGGCGTTTTAAAAGTCTGTGTCAAAAGCCTACTTTTAACATCAAACATAAACAACGTGCCTTTAAAAAATTTAGCATGACTAATATGTAGCATATAATATTTATTGTTAGTAATAATAGCATTTGGAACATTACTAAAAACCACTATGTTATCCATAGGTCTCAATGTGCATAGTTCATTAATTGCCTCCAGATAACCTGTAGCCTGATGGTTGTTTTGTTCTATGTCTAGTATATAAAATCCTATGTTCATATGTTCTTCCTTATGTATGGTAAAACTTCGTGTCTTGTAAAATAATCGTATGTTCTGTTTTCCAACTTGGCTACTGGTGCAAGTATCTTATTATCCTCTAGGGCTTGTTTAATGTTTCCTGATGAGACATCAATACAGTCGATCCCACAAGCCTGTGCTTCTAATGTAAGGTTACATGAGAGGTCTATAAACTTTTCGTAAGTGTTTAAAACATTACTGAGTTGAACAGGGTCGAGCATTCCTAGATTTTGATCGGAGACCCAATTATGATCATTGAATATATTGATTTTCAGTTTAGTCTTAGGATAGAGCAGTTCATTAATCTGAATCCTATCTTCATCTTGTCCGCTACTCATAACAGCAATTCTGTTATTTCTGCTTTGTTCACGATTGTTGAATGTGCTTGAGTCATATTTATTGTCGTAGCTTAGGAATTGTGCAGGAATGCCTTGTGCCAGATTCGTATTAGCTATTACTTTAACTTGTGACTGACACAAAAAGGTCCACAGGTCTGTGTTTTTTTCTCCTAAAGTCTTGTCTAGAAGCAGGAATATATTGATATCTTGTTGGTATTCGTTGATCCAATCATGTACTTCTTGAGAATAATCACAAATAGATAGAAAAACATTTTTCGGCTTGGTTCTCTCGGCAAAATCAAAAAGCCTACCAAAGACATTCACTGTTTGTATCTCTAGGTCTTTGTCTTCTACGTTATATAAAGACTGAGAGATGCAACGATGAGGAATGCTCTGTGCTGTATAAAATATATGTAATGTTTTCATGTTTTATTCTTTTCCTTCTTGATAATTACACTGTCGTTATTTTTATTAAGTTTTAAAAATGTCAAAGATATTATATTTTCTTGTATAGCAAGATTTAATATCTCAAACATAAACATATTATCATAATACCTATCATCAATATTATTTTTTAAACTTTCCCAATCTTTTTTGCAAAAGTAGATAGCTTCATTCCATACGTAATCGCCTATATCGTAAAACATAGATGATATTTCGTTGCTGTTATCTTTCAAAGTAAAACCAATAGGCTCTTGATGTTTTATCTTTTTATTTCTTTTCTTTGCTAAAACCCATGACTTGTCAAGGTCTTGTGGTTCAAATTTTTTAGGAAGTACGTCTCCATTTAATATAAACAAACCCGGACTATCATCAAGTTTTATTTTTTGTAATAACATTTTAATTGCATATCCATGATTTTTCTCTAAAAACTTTGAATTATAAATATCTATTACATCCTGACTGTGAACCTTACGCAAAAGTTTTTCTGCTCCAAAACCAGTACATATATATACTTTGTCTCCAAGGATTTTGGATAATACTTTAATTTGTTTGTTAATTAATTCTGTAGCATTAGGACTTGTTTTTATTAGTCCAATAGGACCAAAGGATTTCATACCTTTCTTAATCTCATATGCTAGCACACATGATTTTATATTCATAGCTTGGTAATAGTGGCTACCGTATATATTCCTTCATAGTGCATACTGTCAACTTCGTAACCCGTTTCCTGTACGCTACGTTTAAAGTCGTTTTCTGACCATACAGACTGTATGGATGGTAACACAGCAGAGTATTTATCACTTGTTAAGTCTCCACTTCTGATTTGCTTAGGAATTAAATCTAAATTTACAAACCTAATTTGTATTTCGCCTCCTACTTTAGTCTTTTTGCAGCATTCTGCAAAAACTTTGTTTCTGTCTGATAGAACCATGTTGTCCAGACAATATAGGGACATTTTTTCTACATAGCCATTACTGACTATCCCTATCTGAGCAACGGGAACATTGTTGACACCTTCGATATTCTGTTCTTCAACCATTACTATATTCATCTCTTTAATCATGCTATATACGCCTCCTGAATTTTGGTGTTAAATAATTCTGTTACTGCCTCTTGGAATTTACCCATATTGTAGTTCTCATCTAAGAACTTTCTACCTTCTTCTATATCTGGTCTGTCTTGTGTTAGTAGTTCTTCTATCTTTGGTAATATATTGGCACCATTATTTTCTATCATAATCTGTGGAGTGGTCATCTTACAGCTTCCTGTTCCGATAACCTTGGCTCCTAGTGCTACAGCACATAGACATTCATAGTTTCCATTAATAGTAGTATCTAGATAAACTTTGCAGTTCTTAACTTTTTCAGAGAACTCTTCAAAACTAGTAAACTGTTGTACTACCTCTACCGTAAGTCCTTTTTGCTGGGCTGCACCGGCTATCTGTTTACCAAGCAAGCTAGTGTCATGCACAAGTAGGTCGGTAGTCTGCTTGATGTCGTCTGTGGTCAACAGATCAAGAGGCACACCATAATTGATTACGGTAGAATTAGGCATATCTCCCCAAGATTCAGCGATATGCTTATTCATAAAGAGTTTAGTTCTGTTAGCATTCTTCTGAGAACTAATGATATAGTCCTCTCTCTTCATATTAGGTGGCCTCATCTGATTAAAAACAACAACATTGTTCACATGTCTGTACAAAGAATCTTGTGGAGTATTGTCGTTCAGATCGTTGGTGACAGATAGGGCGTAAGTATTGTCATTAAAAAAGGGTTCTAACAAAGTCAAAGCCGTTCTGCTAGAAGGATTTTTAAATACATGGTTTTGCATAGGTTGCATATAATATCTGAAGTTAGTCTCAAAGATAGCACAATCATTAAGTCCTCCACTTGCTTTAAATATAATGTTGTGTGTTTTTTTGTGGTTTAATGACGATATAATATTTGTTACTGCTCTTGCTAGTTGCATATTTTCTTTCCTATTGTTTGATAGCTAAATTGGTCCATAGATTCTCTACCTATTTGTCTTTTCTCTTCAAGTGTCTTTCTTTCTTTTTTACTCATTTCATATACTGTACGCATATGATCAATCATAACATAAATATTAGGACGATACCAATAAGAATTAGCATTATAAATATCAAAGCTATTAGCTAATGTTCTTTGAGCAGATATCACTGGAGTTTTCTGACTAGAAATAACAAAGCCGTTCTTTTTATTTACAAAATCGGTCATACCTGTATGGTCTGTTACTATAGGAGTCTTACCTAAGACAAGTGCTTCTGCTGCTGGTCTACAAAATGCTTCTCCATGAGAAGCCATAACGAAACAGTCACAAGCATTGTGTAATCCTATTAAATCCTTATCAGACAGTCTTTCTGTGATGACAAACTCATCTCTTGTCTGCCCAATGTTCAACATCTGTTTATGTTGGTTGAGTGCCTGTTTTACTATTCGTTGTCCTTCACCACTACTTTTACCGGGAACAGAAGTTTTTATAATTAAGGACACATTTTCATTGTCTCTAAAAGCTAGATTAAAAGCCGTAACCACATCAATTAGATTTTTTCTCTCAACAAACTCTCCAACATGGTAAAACTTAAAACTGCGATCAATAGATTTTTGCATATTAAGTTTATGGTCTGCATTTTCTTTAAGAAAATCTAAGTCCAATGCTCCTGAAATAACCTTGCACTTGGTTTTGACTCCTGATTCTTTGACACTTTTAGCTTCCTGCTTGCTTGGCACACAGACTAAATCTAGGTTATTCAAGATATTCTGGCAAACAGAATCTGAAAGATTAGTGATCTCCATATTAAAAATGCCAACATTCTTTTTTACAGAATTGGTGATGGACATGCTCTGAGGAAGTAGTTCTTGATAAATTACATCATATTTCGGATATGTGTTTTTCTCGTACTTAGCAATATCTTCGCTAATCTCAACGGACTGCCCAGTATAGAAATAGGGTCTAGTTGTTATATTTTCCGTCTGAGTTGCTATAGACCTAATGTAGTCCCTAGCAGACATTCCCCATCCGTCATCTTGTCTGTATGGCCCTATAAATAGTGAGTTCATTAAGATTGACCTTTCATGTTTGCATAATTTATGAAATCTTCTGGCGTTAGTTTATCTTCATTTCTCTGTGCATGGACTGCAAAGTTATGATTTTTAATATGCATATTAAGTTGTTGTACAATATCTTTTTTAGTAATGCCCTTATTTTGCATTCCCATAATCCTAAAACCATAGTCTAGATCATGAATAGCATCAGTAATCACATTAGAACTTAAAAATTGTTCATTGTTGCCCATATGCATACCCGCTAATTGTGTAACATAGTCGTATGCAGAAGTATCTGCCGGTAGTTCATCTTCTTGAATCTCTTGTACAGGCTGTAGCTGGACATCCCATCGTCCTTGCAGTCCTGTAAGTTGCACATTGTCAAGACATTTTTCCCACTTTTTGGCAATGTTATCCCAGTTGTAATGTTTTTCTGTGTTTTGTCTGGTCTCAAACTTCTTAGAATCTTTTAACATATCTGGCATGTTGATATATTCTGTAAGTATCTCTACCAAATGATCATTATCAGGATAGACTCTGATTGCTTTAGTCTCTAATTCTCTAAAGTATTGGTTGATTCTAATTGGGAAACCATTTAGCTTCTTAACAACATCTTGCATGGCACTGTAGTCTACACTGGCTACAGGAACTCCCGCACTTGCAGCTTCTACTTGTGGCATACCAAACCCTTCGCAGATTGCATACTGAACATAAATATCAAATAAGTTGATAATAACATTTAGGTCTTGCTGAGAAATACCATTTGCTACATTTGGCATACTTAATGACTTGTTACCACACTTTGGACAAAAAGCCATAGGATGCTTAAATCTTGCAGCATGATAAAATCCGCAAACTTTACAGTTGTATGTAAACATAACACGATTGCCTACTTCGTATTCTTTCAGGTACAAAGGAATATCCCATCCTGCATCTGGATAACTCGTATGGATATGCAAATATGTTTTTGCTGCTTGTGGGTGATTATCTGCATGTAATTTCTTGACAAACTTATTGAATGCAGAAAACAACTCTGGTATTAATTTACGTTTCTGATTACGGCAAATTGTGCCTACAATAAAAGCATCCTCTTCTATACCCATTGCTTTTCGAATGTTCTTGCGTTGCTCTGCTTCTAGGGGCTTAAATACATCTAAGGAAACACCCGGACTAGTAGTATCAATATAATTAATGTGATTATTAGACTGATCAGCTAGTGTGTCTCTACCAAAATCACTGTAGGTAGTTATTGCGTCAGCGTGTAAGAAAGTGTCGATCCAGCCTTCTTGTTGTGGTGCAGAGTCCACAGTGGGCATAAGAATCCAGTGAAAGTAAGGCCTAAAGGGTGTGTGTTGTTGATAAGAGTTCATCCAGTAATCACGGACATCGATCACGATATCTGGCTTGAAATCAATAAGTACACGTTCAAATCTCCAACGACCAAACTGATTTTCTGGAGACTTCATATATGTTTCGTGTCTAGGGTCTCCTTGAGGAACAGCATTTGCGTAATACCTCCATTTGATTGTCGAGTCTTTAGGGTCATTTACTTTACCGTAGCAAGCAAATTCTGCAATTTCATACTTGCCTGTAGCATGTAGCCTTGAGAGAATTTCTTTAGCATATGTGCCAAAACCGGAACTTAAAAAACTAGCCTCAGATACCATCAACACTTTTAATTTTTTTGTCATGTTTTGTCCTTGTGTAAAAATGAGAGAGAGGCACGGCATTGTCGGCCTCTCCCTCTTCCGATACTTCTCGCTATTACTACCCCTAGTTAAAACGCAGTTACAGAGGCAGTGTCTTCTGCCTGCTCTGTCGTTTTGATGCGAGACAGTTTAGTAATCTTGGAGAAATTATTGACTCTTACTTTAAGAGTATTGTGCTTTACTCCATCCTTTTCCCAAGAGTCATTACGCAACGACCCTTCAACCATTACAAGATCACCCTTTGAGAATGAAGCACCGATGATTTCTGCTCCAGAATCCCATGCTTCACAGGGTACGAATGTAGTAATCTTATCCTTTTCTCCATTGGCCTTAGTATATTCGCGTGAAACTGCGATAGTAAAGTTTACAACAGAGGTACTCTTACCATTACTGTTTACTTTGCGAACATCAGGGTCTCGGGCCAGATTACCACGTAAAATGTTAATATTCATATCAATCCTTCTTCCTTGTTAAAATCCAAAACCAATCTATACTATAATAGGTGAGACACAACAAGTGTCAAGTTAATTTTTTGGTAAATAAGCCTTTTCTACAATAAGGCTATCACCATCCCTATTTTTCGACCCTTGTATAACAATAACATTGTTTTCAAACAAAATACTACTATAGGTAGAAAATTGTTCAGGAAAGAACACGATACTGTCTATCGAGCCACTACTATCGCTTCCTTCCACAAAAGCCATCTTTGCTCCGGGGTTTTTCCCCTTTTTAGTCTTAATAACACCGACATTATCTATCTGTAAAGCGACGACAATCTCGTTGAGTAGACTATTATTAAAGTCCTTACATATTGTGTTTGTCATAGATACGTCATACATATCTACTTTAGAACACGTTATCGAACAACCTAAATATTCTTCTTCATTATCGGCTATCCACTCTGGGCTATCTTCTAGCACATAAGGTGGATTGTCTATAGTATTAATGAAACCTAAGAGTTTTTCTTTTCTCTTACTGCTCATTCTTGGCTTTTCTATGACGCAGTATATGATATCTTTTAATGAATCATAATTAAGACACGTACTTAACGCATGTTCTTGTTCTTTGGCTGTAAGATCATTTATAAGACCATATTCAAACATCATCTTGGTTCTAGTAAGCCCAAAATAATCTAATGCACCTGACTGTATCAAAGCCTTGACCGCTGTTGAACTTAGCCTTGTCATAACTCTAAGTACTGTTTGATGCCAATTTAAGTCATTGAGATTAATATTATCTTCTTCTAGTATGGTTCTAAGTTTCTTGTACATAGAACCGCCAAAACCCTTTAGGTCTGTCAGTCCGAAATAAATTTTCTTATCATGTAGTACAAAATATTCATTCAGCACACGCAAATCAGGCAGATGTACTGTGATCTCCATTTCGCTGGCGTTTTGTACCAGTTGCTTGATCTCTACTTTGGGATCAATCTTGTCTTTAGCAAAACGTAAATATGAAGCAAAGAATACTCTTGGGAAGTGAGCCTTCGCGTATGCGGACAGATATGCGTTCATAGCATAGGACACAGCATGACTTTTATTAAAACTGTATCTCTGGCTTTTTTCAATCCATCCGAATATCTCTTCTGCCTGTTCTTTTGTGACTAATTTAAGTTTTGCAGAACCGGAGATGAACTTCTTTTTTAGTTTCGCCATTTCTTCTGGTTGCTTTTTACCAATGGCTTTTCTCAGGTTGTCTGCTTGTTGCAAGTCAAACCCTGCTACCTCTTTTGCAATTTGCATAGCTTGTTCTTGGTAAATCATTTCACCATATGTACTCTTTAGTGCATTTTCCAACATGGGATGATAATAGTCTACAGACTCTTGCCCGTTCTTTCTGTCGATATAATGATTAGTAACATTCTTGCCATCTCTGTATGCCTGTAGACATCCCGGTCGTAGAATACTAATTAATGCACTTAATTGTTCAATGTTTTCTGGTTTAAGTTTCTTAGCCACAGATTTTCCAAGCCTAGTCTCCAACTGAAAACATCCTTTAGTATTACCATCAGATATTAAATCCCAAGTCTTTTGGCAATTCAAATCCAATTCATGGTTTACAGGATCGAAATCAATAGAAGTCTTACCCTCACTCTCTGTAGCATGAAAACTACAACCACAACTAAATTTTAATACTGTCATGCAAAAGCGTCCTTAAATGTTATTTTTTGTGCCAAACTTCTATGCAGTCTCATAAATCTTGTAAGCACTGCTGCTGTGTCCTTAACGTCCTTAATTGCGTCATGAGCACCATCTTTACTAATACCCATATAATCTCTCAGGTTGTCTAGAGTATAACTTTTTAGTTCTGGGTTATGCTCAAACCAGTAAAAGACTAGATTAAGCATGTCCACCACATCTCTTGGATAAAAGACTTTGCTGTTTCCTTCTTTATTAGTATCTCCGAATTTCTGAGCGAGCCTATTAACGATGGGTAGATCAAATCTATAAATATTATAGCCTGCTGCTATCGGAGCAGTAAACATACTGTGCTTCTTGGCTTTCATATGGTATTTGTCCAGATAGTCTGTAAACATACGCCATGACTGTTCTTGGCTAGGATACTTTTGCCATTCAGCCTTGACCGCTTCCTTTGAGCAACCCTTAACCTTGGCATGAAAATCTAAGATGTCTGTCTTATATTCATACTCAGGGTCTTTTTCCATGCACTCTGGTTTAAAATTAGCATTAAACTCAGAGTTAGGTATAATTTCAAGACTGACAGGATCAACCATTACGGCAGCAATTTGTACTGGACTACATTTGCTTGGGTTTACCCCATCTGTCTCAAAATCAAACACACAAATCTTATTATAATTAATTCCCATATCAAATCCTATTCTATGTCCTGATCAAAATCTAAAGTAACTTACGAACTCTTTCTAGTGGCTTAATGCCAATCAATTTACCTTTACTGTCTTTGCAATTAGTAAAGCTACAACAGCTTTTACGAACTTCTTTAACTTTGGTCATTTTATTGTCTAATCCACGAACAAAATCACCTTCTGTTAGAAATACATCGCCTACACTTAGTTTGCGAAACTGGTGTTGCTCTGTTGCTGGTTTTTCATCTGACATCTTTATTCTCCTGTACTGTACTATATGTTATTATACCCGATAATGAATACACCGTCAAGCACCTTCTTTCATAAGATCGCTAATGCACATAATCTTATCTAGCATAGCAACCCCTAGAATATCTAGCTTGATCATTCCAAGACTTTCAAGGTCAGCCATTTCCATGCCAGCAATTACCTGTTTGTTTTTACTGTCATAGACCATCGGACAGATACCGGCAAGAGGCTCTGCACTGACTGCTATACCAGCAGCATGTTTTGACTGAACCGATTTGGTTCCTTCCAATCTCATAGCTTGTTCAAATCTTTTTGACAACGGACCTTCTAATTGACCCTTTTTACCTATATGACACCACTGTTTTAGTTTTTCAGGGTCGTTCTCTAGTGTCCATCTAATAATAGAAGACTCTCCTGTTGCCTCTTTCATTTCTTGTAATTCATCTGCCACTTTAGACTCTTCAGGAATATTTCTAGTGATATCATTCATTTCTTCAAATGTGATACCTCCAAACACCCTAAGTACATCTTTTAATGCCCCTCTACCCTTGATAGTACCAAACGTAATCATCTGTGACACCTTATCGTCTCCGTAAGTATCACGAATATACTGAATGACTTTTTCACGTTTGTCGATAGGTACGTCAACATCAATATCAGGCATAGAGGTATGTTCTGCTGTATTTCTACCAGCATTATAAAACCTATCAAAGATGAGACCGTACTTTATAGGGTCAATGGTTGTAATACCAATTAGGTAAGAAACCAAACACCCTGCTGCACTTCCTCGTCCCGGTCCCGGTAGCCATTTGTTTTCACGTACATGATTCACAATGTCCTGTACAATCAGAAAGTAACTAGATAGGTCTGCACCCTGCAAAACACTTAATTCATACTTGATTCTATCTACATATTTTCCATGATCTTCTTTAGGTATATTATTAGCTATCTTATCTCGCCATCCGTCCCTGCATAGTTGACGCAAATACTCTCCGTCATCTTTGGCTTCTGGACAGGGAAACGGAGGCAGATTTGGCTTACTTAATATGTCATACTCTTCACACATGTCAGAAACAACATTAGTGTTTGCTAGTTCTTCTTCTGTGTGCAGGGCATTCATTTCTTCTTGATCTAATATATGAAAATTATCAGATTTAAAAAAGGCATCCAAACCAATAGACTCGCCATTGGACATCTTCCTATTTACCTCTGAGAAGGTCGTTTTTAAATTATTGCACAAAAGCACCCTTTGATCAACTGCGTCTGTCTTACGGCAATAATGAGCGTCTGGAGTTGCTACAATCCTATTGCCTGTAATCTTTGCTAGTTCTCTGATACAGTCTGTGAGTTTGTCCTGTAGAGGAATATTCTCATGATCCATCAACTGTGCTTCTAAGAAGAAGTTTTCTTTACCAAACATATGGTTTAACTTACTGACTAGTCTAGTGCCGACATTTTTCCAATTCGGGTCTATGTCGTCTCCCTGCACTAAATACCTAGCCAGCGTTGATCCTAGATGACCACATATTCCTATAATATTACCATCAATAAAATTAGATAATGTATCTAGGTCTAATCTAGGCTTTCTGTAAAAATGCTCAGGAAGGTTTGCTTCTGATGTTAGTCTAATTAATTGTTTCCATCCTTTAAAATTTTTAGCCAGCAGGAGGAAGTGACTCAACTTTGCATTATCTTTGTCTTTGATTTTGCAGTCTTGTTCACAGACATAGATTTCTTGTCCAAGTATGGGTTTTATTCCTTGTTTTTTCATCTCTGAGTAAAACTTGATCGCACCGGCAATGTTACCGTGGTCTGTTAATGCACAGGATGTCGCACCAATTTCAATACATCTCTCTGCCATGTCTGCTGGTTTGCTCATACCGTCAAGTAGGCTATACATACTGTGGCAGTGAATCGGTTGGTAAGTTATCATAAGTTCTCCAAATTAGTATTCGTCTGAAAAGTTTCCATCAAGTTCTCCATCGCTCACAATATCCATTGCACCCAACATGCATATGGTATCCATGAATTCGTCATTGTTCTCGTCATCGTCGTTTTGTTGATCGTTTTGCTTCTTTGATTTCTCAGCAGGACTGAAAGCACAATATGCACAAAATAAAGCAAGCAAAATCCATAGTATCGATTCCATAATTTATTCTCCAAAAACAATTCAAAGTTCTCTTCTATTGTAACACATTCTGACTACTTGTCAAGTAGAACCCGGAGCACGATATTTAGCTACGTTGTATCCATCGACTTGATATACCTTTACAGCTTCTTTGATGCCGTGCATACGAGTATCATGCTTAACTTGCTCACACATCGTCATAACTTCTCCTACAGGAGTAACCTGATCTTCTCTGTATTCTACAAGAGGTTCGTGCTTGGTGCCAGCAAATGTCTTTTTACCGAAATCGCATAGTTTTGTACACTTCCATGTTTTCTTGAGAGGTGGACGCTTACAGTTTTTGATATCCTCGAAAGTTTTACGCAGCATCATCTCAACTTTAAATAAATCTCCTTTTTCAAAATTTATAGAAAATATGCCGCCGTCATTAATAAAATTAATCGTAACTATAATATGTTTTGCTTGAGGATACAAATGTTGAATAGCATAGTAATACAGCATTAGCTGTGGGTCTCTCTGTAACTTAGCTATGGTCTTCTCTTCACCTGTGGCCCAATCCAAACGCCTTCCTGTTTTATAGTCAGTAATCTCATATGTATCATCGTTAATTTTTGTGATCAAGTCGATTGTACCTTTAATCGCCAACTGTCCTTTGACATGGTTGCCTTCTGCGTCAGTAAAGTCATACCAAGCCCAAGGCTTATCAATAGTAATATCAAACCGTTGTTCAGGCTGGATGATATGCTGATTTCTGGGGTCTAACATACCATTGTTCTGCTCTAAACATTTTTGTATCCATTTTCTACAATCTCTGTAGTCTACGTCAGTCCATTTATGGTGTGTAAACGCACTGGTATAATAATCATAGACTTTTTGCGTTAAATCATCTATGCTATAATTATGTACATTGACATATCCTACAATATCATCCTCAAAGCTACCTTCTTTGTTTTGCAGTCCTAACTGTACGAAAGCAAGTATCTCCATCACCTTATGAACGATGGTTCCTTTGTCTGCTTTCTTATTAGAATCTCCATTGTGTCCTAATACATACTGGAAAAAGTATTGTTGATTACACATTTTCCATGTGCCTAGTGAACTACTTCTAATATATGCTATATCCATAAAATCTCCTATCGAGTTAAAACGCCACCATCCCTTGAAAGCATTAGTTTATCCCATGCAGACAAGGCATCAGGAGCCGTACTGGGCAGCACCTCAATGTTGTTATTAATAAAATGTGTTGATCCATCAACAAATACCACACCAACTCCACCGGGATGTAGACTTCTAGAAGTTGCTTCATTGTTAGTTAAATTAAAACAACTCATCCCTTGTGCGTTCATGTCGTAGCTTTGTTGTAAAAGGTTGCAGTTTATTACATTGTCTGCACCTGACGAGGTATTAGCATTTGGCCCAGCAGCATCTAGACTCACCCCATCATAAGTTAAGCCGCCATGACCCCATAACGCACTACTGCCAGCACCAGCCATAGCCCAGCAACCTCTAGAATCTCGTTCGTCGATACCTGCACGAATTTCTGCTAATAAACAAGTATTAGAAGTTCCATCAGTTATATGTCCGAACTGACTACTCGCTCCATACCCCATGACTCCTCTAAGCATAGGGTCGTTCCAGTTCTTGCCATTATTGCCCAGAGCATTAAATGGAGGATGTAAAGTCAAAGAGAACATACCTAGGCCTGCGTTAGCAGCATAGTTACCTCTAGCCCAGTTATCACCCCATTGTGCAGACCTAGAAGCAGAAGTGCCATTAAATGGCTTCCTATTATATGGGTCACTAGCACAAAGCATAACACTAAGTTCTGTAGAACGCAACGCCTCATTGCTTGGTGCTGATACAGTAAACCTAGAGTCGCTTTCGTCGTGTAGAGACTTTACTGTGCTTTGCTCTACATAGTCTAGGATGTCAATTACCCAATTCTTTGTTCTGGTATATGAACCAATGCCATCTGGTGGCAAGTTAGGATCGTTTGATGAAATCTTATGACTAGCATACGGAAATCTACGATGTGCAGACTCGTAATTGTGACACGCTAGCCCTAACTGTTTCATATTGCTGGCACAAGACATACGTCTTGCAGCCTCTCTTGCGGATTGCACAGCAGGCAACAACAAGCCAACAAGCACACCGATGATGGCAATAACAACAAGTAGTTCGATTAAAGTAAATGCTTTCTTATTCATAGTAATTTCTCCAAAGTTAAAAAGTTGTCCAATTCATTCAAAGTCTCTTGTACCGTCTTATTAGTATTGTCAATAACTAAATCGAAGTTATCTATTGAAAAATAAGTGTGATCTAATGCAGTCTCACTGGCATGGTTACTATTATACACGTTCCGTTCCAGTTTGACAACCACCCCGCCAGCATTTTTTATACATTCTACTTCATTAGGGAAACGACAGTCTGCTACAAGTGCCAGAAAAGGTGAATCTTTTTCTATGCGACCTATAGTTGCTGCTGACCATACATCATTTTTAATAGTACGAAATATATCTGTTCCTACATACTGCATTACTTCTCTAGCAGTCATGTTTTTCCCATGTCTCTTACATTCTGTCAAAGTGTTCTTTGCAGCATCGTCGCCGTAACACTGGGTATATGTCAAACCTAAAACATCCATACATACAGTGCGTTTTAGTGGATCAGCAAAATTATATACTTTGCATACTTTATCTCCTGTACACTTAGACGCAAGGTGTTCTGCACAAGTTGTTTTACCAGACTGTTTTCTGCCAGCAAATGCAATAATCTTAGTTTTCATATAACGTCCTTTATATACTGTTTGATTTCCTTGTCAATTTCTTCACTAGTCATTTCACCAATGTCACCCTTAGATATTTCTGGTATAAATACCCTGTAAGTGTTTTGGCATTTGTTCTTAATCTCTTGTGCCGCCTGCTTACCAGCCTCATCATTATCGGTCAATACTATTATAGCCATTGCTCCCGAAGAGTCCAGTAATATTTTCTGTCTATCGCTCAGATTACAGCCAAATATAGCTACACTATTATGTATGCCATTCTCTTCTAGTCTCCATACATTGCCGGGACTCTCTACGATAATAGCTACATGAGACTGCTCTATATGCTCTTTGGCAAAACCTTTCCAATAGTTGTACAAATTATTCTGACTTTTAAAATCTGCACTATGTTTCCATTTAGAGTAGGCCCATCTATATTCTGAATCAGGACAATCTTGGTTGGGGTCATGGTAAGCACCACATTTAGGACAAGCCTCAAATATGCTGCGACCAGTACAGCCTACCATATTATCATATTCTAGATTGTATATGGGTGCTACTACACGATTATTCATAGGCTTGCCTTTAGAGGCACACAAACCAACGTCATACCTGTCCAATACTTCCTGTGAATATCCTCTATTTATAAAGTATTCAGCAGGATAAATTAGTGAACTTCTAACTTGTTTTCTGGTAATCTTAGAGGCTTGAACTTTGTCTTCTTCCCTTATATGATTAATTGCATTGGTAAAGTTAGACTTATTGCGATTGACCTTTGTGATCTTAATATCTTTCATGTCTTTGTTGACAAACTTTTCTAAGAAAGTTACTGCTTCTTTAAAGGTTGCCATCTTATCGCCTTGCTTATACCACTTATATTTTCTGTGTGATATAATACCTCTTACGAAACCTATTAGTGAACCCCTAAAGCACTTTTGACAACCATGAGTCCTACACTTCCAGTTACCCTTATAATTATCGTAGGCATCATCACCCACATGATAAATGTTCAGTGCGGAGTCATTGTCTCCACCGTGTATGGGACAAGGCATACTATACATCTTGCCTTTATCTTTATATTCAAGATCAAAGTAGTCAAACAATGCTTCTATGTCATCACACGCCATATCGCATAGTATTTTTAACTTTTTCTGATCACTCGAATGGGATTTGTTCGCTGTCTTCATTATTTTCCTCTACCAAAAAGCCATCTGATTCTTGTCCACGATTATTCATTACTTCTAATTTAGTTTTACCTTCGGTAATCTTTGCACACCAACCTTTCATGTTGCAGTTGATGTAGTCGTTATCGTCTAGTCCTCCACCATGACGACTAATAAGAGGAACTAGCTTACGGTTGCCGTTGTCTGCACCATCTTCAGCAATCTCTTCAGACGACTTGCGTTTAAAGATACTGAAATTGCTACAGAGCCATACGATTCTATCTGAGCCGCTAGCCGTATCTGTGCTCTCTTTTGTTATACCGTCACGGTTTAGCTGAATAAATGCCATGATAGGTATTTTATATTTTGTTGCGAAGTTATGTAGTTGTGTCATCATAAATCCCAACAGTTGATACTCTTTCATATCCGCACTCATGCCTTGCGTATCCATCAATTTTAGGTAGTCATAGAAGATAACACAGTCTTTTGCTGTGCCGTCATCATTTAGTCCTACTTCTTTTACGATCCATCTACGCACAATAGACATTTGATCTTCAAAACTTTTACCAGCAATAGACTTATGATAATACGGTGTCTTTTTAAGTTTAGCCATTGCTTCTATTATTTTTGTTTTGTTTGCGGGTGTGCCAGCAAACCTTCCGGTTTCTATATCATTTATCTCAACCTCTGTCATCATAGCCAGAACACGATTGATATGGTCTTCTTTAGTCATTTCAGTATCCATATTTAATACTGGGATACCGAGTTCACTAGCTATATAAAAGCCCATATTGTCTGATAATAAAGTCTTACCAGTTTTTGGTCTAGCAGCAATCACGTTGACTGTGGACTTTCTTAGTCCCCCACCTATAGCCTGATCGTATGCAGGGAAGCCAGTAGAAATACCTACTTGGTCAACTTTATTTTCTACAAGGTCTTTGACATACGCATCTATATCGCTTCCGATAGTTTCTGGTTTACCATCAGAATCATTCAACACGTTCGTAAAATCAAAAACAGCATCTTCAGCTACAGCCAGAATAGAACCAATGCTCTCTGTGCCAGTGACATCCAACAGTTTGTCTCCAGCCCCTTCTAATTGTTTCTTTAGTAGTCTAGCTATTTCTAGTTTGCGAATTTTTGCTGCAAACTTTCTGACGTTATCCAGATTCACGGGGAAATCTATTACGGCTTTGAGATGCTGAACCTCATCCTTTTTCTGAATAACTGCACCAAGAGTTAACTCTTCAGCAGCAGAAAAGATAGATGCCACATCAATAGATGTTTGTACCTCTTCTTTATCAAAAATAGTCTTCAGGCATTTAAACAGTATCACATTACTGTCTACAGTAAACGTAGATTCGGTTACAATGTCTGCTATATCTAACCAGCCGTCATGACCATACTTGCACAATCCTGCAAGCACTGCTCGTTCTGCTGATGTGTCGCTTAATACTAACATTAACCACTACCCTTTGAGCATGAGTTGCATTTATATCTAGCTTCGCCCTCATATAACAGACTAGCACTGACTTCCTCTGATTTGCCGCATATACGACAAGTTGCTTTTACCATAGATACACTACGATTTCTAGGAACAGGAGGATACTGTGATAGCTTTTTCTGCAATTCTGTATCCTGCTTGTGCAGTTTATTTTCCATCATTTCATCAAACTTATTATAGTGCTTGCCAGTTCTATACGAAGGTCCAGCATCCTTAATAGGAGTATTGGGATTGATCAGTGGGGAGACATCTGTTTTGACTGCCACTGCTTCTTCTTTGTCTTCTGGAAGCATGGCTTTTAACATGCCAATCATTTGCTTGATCTGTGCTGGACTTAATTCTTCAGCCATTTTTCACCATGCCCTTTGCTCTTTGAATGTTAATTAAAATATCCGATAGGTTTTTCAATGAACTAGACAAGTAAGTTAGTCTGTCTAGTCTCTGCGTTGCATACTTCTTTATCATGTTTAATTTGAATGCTTTCTCATTGTGTTTAATTGCTTGGTATGATTTTTCAAGATATCCGTATCCTTTGTAGCTGTTGATTTCATCAGCAATTACAATCTTGATTTCATCGTCAGCCCAATTAATTCTTGCCTGCTCACGGTTTATAGTTCGCTGTAGATGGAAACCAAATTGTCCAAGTCTAAAAGCGATCTCTGCACAGTGAGTTATATCCATCTTTTCTAACACATCTCTCGTCATTGTCAAGTACTCATTTAATTCTTTTTCTGGTAGGCTATCGCCTTTATATGATGGCATACCTAGACCATGTTCATATTCGTCTAGTACTGTATCCCAATATTCTATTTGTTCTTTAGCAGTTTTCATCCTAATATCCTTTTACGCCATTGTTCTAAGTCTTCGCTGTATGGTAACTCAATATATTCTATTCCGTTTAATTCGCACCATTCTATTTTTTCTCTGTCTCGTTTCTTATGTTGTGCAAAATTCATTGGTGTTTGATGGAAGTGAGGTATAAACTTATAGTGTTGTTCGCCATGAACCTCAATACACTTGCTATTAAGAGGTAGGAAAAAATCTAGATATACTCTCTGACCTTTCTTAATCGGTATTGTAATCTCTTCACATATTTGTAAAGTAGGAAAACATTCTTTAATTAAATCTCTCGCTGCTGTATGATATTTTGACTTACCTGCCCTAGTTGCTCTAGAAAGACCTTGTGCGATGTTCAATTTTATTTGGTTGCCATCTAGATCGTATACAGTTTTACTCATCTACTTCCAATCCTAGCATTGCCTTTAATTCTTTGTCTAATTGTTTGGCATGGTCAGGGTTTTCTAATAGATACAGCCGTACCTTCTCAGCACCTTGAAATTTAGGCTTGTCTTTAATAGACTCAAGCGTGTACCATGCACCACCTTTTTTAATAACACCCAAGTCGCTGCATAATTCGACCAACTCAGACATCTTATCAATTCCTTGTCCATATCTTATAAAACTGATACTCTTTACTCCCGGTGGTCCAAGAGCAGAGGTGATCGTCTTCCAAGTGACTTTCTGGCCGACTTGTGGCCCTGTTGCAGGAATGTGCCATGCTTCTACTTTTTCAGCCCATAGCTTCACATCTGTCTGATATGCTACAGCTTGTCCTGATTTTTCTTTGAACTCTTTTCCATAGCCGGTAGGATTACCCATAAGATGAGTAATACCAATAACAATATTCTTATTGACAGGAATAACATTGGCTACCTTTCTACAAAATTTAGCAAGCAATTTAGCACCGTCAGCCCTTTGCATTTTATTCATCTCAGAAGTTATCTCTGCTTCTGTACAAAGTGCTGAATAAGAATCAATAATTAAAATAGAACCGGGAATCTCATTGATGATACGTTCTGCAATAGCAAGATATTCTTCACCATGTAGAATCTTACCTTGTTGAGAGCCTACAATTTCAAACCTGTCTAAGTCTAGTCCTTCAATCCCTTTTAAATCCCGTTGCTTTAATCTACCTTCTATGTTTAGGTAATACGCCTGTCTTGGTTTCTTTAGGTCTCCCTGATATTCTGGTCTGAGTGCTGTGGAGCAAAAGTCTAGAGACGATGTAGTCTTGCCGCATTTAGGTTGTCCAGTGAAGATGATGAAACTACCTTCTGGTATTCCTCCTCCTAGACCCAAGTCTAAAGCTGGACTAACTGGTATAATAACTTGCTTTTGATCGACGACAGCATTTGCTGACACTACAATTTCATCACCAAATTGTTTTTTAATATCTTCCTTTAATGCCATTTAATCTAACTCCCTAAGTTTACTGATAATGTTGTCTTTAGTCTTATGTTTTGTATAAGTTGGTTTTTCTATTCTCTCTATGTCCTTACGCATCTGTGTGTTCTGTGCTGCAAGTTTAACTTCTTCCTCTTCTATTATAGCCTTGAGGTGTGGTGCTCGCAAGGAAAAAATTCTTAGACCGGCATTAGTATTTAACGCATTAATTATCGCCCTTGGAGAAAACTGCTTACATAACCTATTTGCAGTTGGTATCTGATTCCTGAAGTATTTATTCCACTTGTCACTGAGCCAGAAACGATGGTGTAAATCTTGCTTTTCTTTTTTGGCTTTGCGTTCGCATATCATCTCTGTGATAAACTGAGCCGGTGTTATCTCTTTATTTTGAAAATATTTAGATGGGTATTTCATTATGCTTCGTTCGATTTCTTTTTTTCCAATTCTTTTTCTATATTAACATACGAAGCATCAAGAGATTTGTCAAGTGTTTCTATGAAATCTTTTGACAGATTTACTGGGTCTATTCCGGGCTTGACTACTACATGATAATCTACACTATTAATTTGCTGTATATTTGTTAACTCTGTACACTCATCATTCATGTGGTGTAACTCTGACTTGACATTAATAAAAAGATGTGTAATGCCTTCAGTAACAAATTCAGGATGAGCATCCCCATAATAGTATCCTGCTTCATCTATAGGGTTCTCACTTTGGTTTGTTCGACCGCTTGCTGCCGCTTCCATTTTTTTCTTTAGCCTATGATACTCTTCAATTTCTTCTGGGCTAATAAGTTCTAAAAAACTCTTAACTTCTTCGTCTATCTTTATTTCTTCTTCGTTCTTCATTTCTGTTCTCCAATACTGCTAATATAAATGCTAGAACAACTCCTGCTGTTGCTAGCCAGACAAAAAATCTAATTAAAAATTCTATCGCCGGTACGCCACCCATCATTCTGGCCTAAAAATAAAGCCGGAAGTATCTCTACTCTCTCCGGTTTCTTTAGCCTTTTTGACGGCTTCATCTGCCTGCATAGACGCTGCTTCTGTCATTACAGAAACATTGCTCTTGCCACTTGCAGTATCATGACTCATCAAATCTCTAACACCTGTTACGGGAGCCTGCTTTGTTTTTACAGCAGATTCTTTTTGTGCTGGTTGAGGATGATGCTTTTTGACTACACCTCTAACTTGTGCAGGAGTAAGGCCTAGTTCTTCAGAAACCTGCGAAGTAGTTTTCCCTTCACTGATCAAGTGCAAAACAGCATACGTTTGTGTCTGTGTAATCTTTGCCATTATTCTATCTCTCTTTCTGCGTTAAGTAAAAATGCTTTGTTCCTAGTCTTTAAAAAATCAATATACATTGTGAAGGCTTTAAGATTTACTTCCCTGAATCTGTCATTAGAACGGCACACCCGATCCAAAAAGTCCTCGTCTTCTTTCATTCCATAGATACTTAGAGCATCAAATAGCTTTCCTGTCTGTGCAGTTTTAACCAAATATTTGTTGCTACCGTCTTTCCTGATCATTGTTTTAGCATACACCCTATTGTCGTCCGACTCTCTACGTGGATAGTCGTCCTGATCATTAAAGTCCTGATGACCTGCCATCGTATAAAAAGCCACACCCTTTTCAGTGTTTTCTTTTCTGATAGTTTTCTGTTCTTTGTATACGCTTTTTGGGTTAAATATTGACATATGTTCTCCTAGTCTTTAGTCCATTTAGTTTTAGTTTTGGGTCTTTCTATCCTGCTCATGCCTGCTGGCAACTGTTCATCTAGTACTTTCCTAGCGTCTTCTTTTTGTTTCTGGTCATAATGCTTGGCTTCAATGGATTGCTTTTTGTCTTCGCTAAACCTTCTGCCATTACGCTCTGCTAGATGACCTAATGTAATTTCACTGTCTCCCTTTATTACACTGACTAAAGGCAGATCGTCTTCATATGAACGACACACATGCTTTTTCTTTTTACATTTAGGACAATCTGGTTGACTATCATATTCTGAGATTGATACAGTCAACTCAAAGTAAATGTTGCAATTTTTGTCTTCGCAGCAATATGTATATGTTGGCATCCTATAAGTAACCTTTGAGATAATTGTTCCATTGACTTGGTATCCTATCCTTTATTATATGCAGTTCATGGGTGATTGGCAAGTACCTATTTGATTTTTTTGGACGAACTGGCTTTTTACGCAGTTTTAAGTCTGTTTGATTTAACATTTTATTAGATTTTCTGCGATTGCATTTTATGCAGCAGGTTACGATATTTTCCCAAACAGTAGGAGAACTTGATTCTTCCCATTTGGACTTAGGAATAACATGGTCGTAAGTTAATTGATTTACACTTGGTAAGGCCCCACAGTATTGACAGCTATAATCATCTCTAATAAATATATTTTTTCTAGAAAAAACAACATGGTGAGTATTATATATATTAAAATACTTAGCTGTTTTAATAACAGAAGGGACTTGAACAGTGTTCTTGGTGCCTTGTATAAAATCATCAGTATAATATTCTATAATTTCAATAGAAGGCTTTTCATGCATAGAATACTGATATTCCCAAACGATGGCTTTTCTCCAACTGATAATGCCAATCGGAGAAAAGTCAGCATTTAATATTAAGCACTTTTTATGATCTTCTATTGTTTTCATGATTAGATAGCCTATCTACAATATCAGCGATAATTGGATTTCTAACTATATCTATGTCTTCTAGTCTTTGACATCCTACGCCATAAACATCTTCTAGTATATCAGACAGTGCATAAAAACCACCTTGTTGCTGCCTCATAAGATCAGACTGCTCTACGTCTCCCGTTAAGATCATTTTGCTATCCATGCCAATTCTAGTCAACAGCATTTTAAGTTGGTCGTAGGATGCATTCTGGCACTCGTCAGCTATGATAAAAGCATTGTGGAAGCTACGACCCCTCATTAAAGCTAGAGGTACAACTTCAAGTTTTTTCTTGGCTTTTAGCATACCTATATGAGTAGGCATTAAAAAGTGACTTAGTTCATCAAACAAGGGAAGTAGATAGGGGTGCAGCTTCTCTTCTGCTGTTCCCGGTAAGAAGCCTAGTTTTTCTCCAGCTTCTACTACTGGTCTAGTAATAACTATTCTTTCAACTTTCATATCTAATAGATATTCTAAGGCCATTCCTACTGCAATATGAGTCTTACCAGTACCTGCTGCACCTTGGCAAAAAGTAATAGTATTCTCAGCTACAGAACGAATATAATCTTTCTGATTAATTGTTTTAGGTTTTAACCTGTTTTTAAATCCAACAATAATCTCTTCAGGCTTTTCAAGCCTGTTAGTACCAGTGTTCTTTTTTTTCTTTCGCAAAATAATACCTCTCGGTAAAGGGTTAGAGTTTAAATTAGACAAGCACCTCCTGCACAACTAATTTCCTCTATTCCTGTCGTATTATCCTCTGTTTCTAAGAGTTGTGTATAATCAACTTTAATAAAACTGTCGTAAAGGTCTTTATACCTTTTCCAGTTATATACGTCTTTCATACAGTATGTTAGACGTTTTTCATCGCCGTCAAAATAGCTGGCGGCAAATCTATGCATCTTTACAGCAAAAAGTTTTTTATCATCAGGGTCACTATCAGCTTCTTGCTTCAAAGTAATATAGTCACATGCGGCCCATAAATTTAAATCAAAAGCATTCAGGCCTAATTCGATTAAACCAGAACACCATAAGGCAGCATCGCCATATTCTTTCACAATCTCTCTAGGAGTATAGACTGTAGTAAATGGTGCTTGAGGATAATCCTTGTCACCACTCTGAGGAATCAAACTAATTCCAGCAAAGAACTTTCTATTATTATATATATATTTAGTTACGGATTCCCATTCTTCGGGCTTTACAGTAACAGTGTTGCTGACGTTGTGACTAAGAAAGTCCTGTGTACATAACGATCTATTTTTACCAGATTGTACCCAGTTTCTTTGAGCGTCTTTTACAACACCCAGCATTTCTACAGCAGGTAACTGATTCTTTAGCTTAGAACCGTCAGGAACTTCTATAGGGAATTTTACAACCTCATCTGTATCATTAGCAGACCAAGAAGATTTTTCGCAGGCCTGTGGGTTATAACTCTTAAAGTGTTGAAAAGGGGCTTCCAGAATATTCGCTTGTACATGTCTAATGTATCTCTTAGCATGGTGAGGATGAATACCGGAACTTGTACCAAGCATAGAACTTGAGGTTCCTTCTGGTTTCAAGCAAGTTACTCTAGCTGCCTGATTAATATTAATTATTTTAGCAATCTCTTTGTTTGTATCAACAGCAATCTTAGCACCTTTTTTGAGTACTTTCTCTGTCAATACTAAATCATGTTTTTCCATTATTCCTGTTAAAGAGACACCTAGCAATGCTTCTCTTTCAAAGATAGCATTGGTGACATCACCTAGATATTCTAGGTTTGTAAAGCCTGCTTGCAGAGTTCCAATAATAGCAGCAGCCCGACATCTTTCGTAAAAGTCTTCTTCGTCTACTACAGAAGAGCAATTAATCGTAGAAAGATTACAACCTTGCCAACCAGACTTACCTGTTTTCTCATCTACAGGCCACATGCCTACTTCTACGCATGGGTTAAATGTCATCTCTGTGGAGTCGCTCCAGATAAATCCGGGTTCACCGAACTCTTTGACTGAATCCATCAGATTCTTAAATTGTTCGTATGTAGTCTCGTCTTTCAGAAGTAGAGCGGAGTTGTTACTTCTGGCTCGCTGTGGATTATCTATGTACCAGTTGCCCGTTTTGGCTTTAGCCATTTCTTCATCATCTGCACTAAATAGTGCTAAGGACGCACTTCTGCGAACACCACCAGATAGTACAGCATCGCTTGAGTGCATAATAATATCATAAGCATCAATCGGTCTGAGTTTTTTGGTCTTATTTTCAACGCATTTCTCCAACAGCTCTCTAATTTTTTCTAAGCCATTTTGTAGAGGCTCGAAACCGGGAGCCTTACCTACGCCGGAAGAAAGCACAGCACCTTTCTCACGAATGTTACTGTAATCAAAGACAATGTACTGATCCTTATATTCTTTAAATTTTTCATCTGTAGGCTTAGTAAAGTACGAACTAAGCAACACGCCTAAAGCATCAGACCAGCCTTCGATACTATCTTCTATTTTATACTTTACACCTTTTCGCTTATCTTTTTTAGTTTGTATCAATGAAGGAAGTTTAGCTACGTGATGCTTTTGGACACTAAAGCCCGTTCCGCTACCGCATAATAACAGCCAGAAACATTCTTGAAAGAATCTTGGACGATCACAATAAGAACTGGTACAGTTATAGATTTTGGCATGTCGTTTTAATATAGGGTCTCCACCGAACTGCAATGCTCTTTGACTGCCTAGCACTTTCTTTTTATGCATCATACTATAAGCCCAGTTGATTTGATCTGCTAGGCTTTCTATGCTTCCATATTGAGTATGCATCATTCCTTGTACACGCTCTACTGCTTCTTTCCAAGTCTCTCTTCTGTTTTCTGATTCTACCCAACGTGCGTACTTGCTAACAAAAGTATAGTTCTGTAATTCATTTAACGCCGACATTGCATCTCCTGATCAAAATGAAAGTATAATAAATTATTTGTTTGTCCTTGTGATATCACTTATATACACCGCTTTAACCAAGATATATCTGCTTCTTTATATAAAATTTTCATTCCAGAATTTTTTATAAAAAAATCAAAACGATTTTTGGCTTCTTCGTCAAATAAATGTGTACCATGATTTTTTGCCATAACTACGGTTTCTACGCCTTCTTGCCAAAGGGCCATAATACAGTCGTTACAACATTGTCCGGTCACATAAGCAATTCCTTTATCTGGTCTAATTACACAGTTTGAGAGTGCATTTCTTTCAGCATGAATCATCCACGGATACTTCTCAGGACGAGTAGTAGGCAGAGATGAGTCATCCATTCCTCTAGGGAATCCATTGTATCCTACTCCTATAATTCTATGATCAGCATCTGTAATGACACAACCGTGTTGAGTTTCAGTATCGTGACTCCGTTGAGCCACAACCTGTGCTATTCCTAAAAAATAATCATCCCACTCTGGTCGCATCTTTATTTTACCTATTTTGAAAAGAGTTAGTACCTACCTATTATAGTTAAAATCGTTATGAAGTCAAGAAGGATTATAATTTTTTGAGTAGTCTCCAACAACAAAATCCATATAGTGATAGTAATATATAATGTCTTGCTGTCTCTGAGTTAACGCTATAGATTTTTTAATTAGGCTTTTATTAGTATGCGGAAAGTTGTTAAGTATATCAAACCTTTCTGGACCATCACCGTGATATATGTCTTCATTGTTTAAAAATTCTTCAATGATATTTTCACATTTTATTAGATGTGTATATTGCGGATATACTATGCTGACAGGCATTTGTACTGCTTGCTTAGAGTGTAACATTAACCACTCATCAAATGATATGGCATCATTTTCCATTTGTATATGCCACTTCCATTGACTAATAACTCTATCATATGGGTTTCTAATCGGTAAATATCTTTTCCAGCCTTCTTGCATAACTAGTTCAGGAACCGTGGCTGAATGCGGATTTGTCCATAGTGTAGGCTCCCAGCTATAGTGTGGATTGCTACCCAGAAACCTAGTATAGCAATTCCATTGATTAAAGAAGTCTATTATACTACTAGAATAATTTTTAAAAGGCGTATAAATACAAAATCTCTTCTTACGGTTTACTATCATAAATCACCTATCTGTGGTTCGCTGAAGTTACTTATTATATAGTTTTGATTCTTATTAGTTTTATTAAATTCATTATCCAGTTCTAGGCCAGTAAATTTCTGTACAATAGTTTTTTCATTAAGTTTATGGTCTTTAATTAAAATTACATTTTCTAGTTCTTCTATTGGATGTTCGTATCTAATATTGCCTTCTAATAATATTATCTTGTGATTCATTAATAAAGATTCTAATACTACTACAGGACAAGGGTCACGGTTACTAGTTAACATAAAATAGTCTAATTTTTCTAGTTGTCTATACGGGTTTTCTGTTACAGGCAGGCAGGAAAGATTTGCTTCATTATGCGGAAATTCTCCTCCTATCCAAATGAAATCATATTCGGGATTATTCTTTGCTAGTAAAGCAAATAATCTGGGATTTTTGCGACTACATACAGTACCGCACATTCCTATTTTAATACGTTTGTTTTTTCTTGTTCTTTTTTTAGTTTTTAAAATTTTAGCTTGACGAGTAGGATGTATAAATTCTGGAACCAGTTTACATTTTTCTTTAATCTCTGGTGGTAAATTAAAGTTTTGCATTATTTTATCTGCTACAAAATACGTAGATTTAAACTGTGATATCAGTGTTATAATTTCTTTTCTGTTTGAGCCAAAACATCTGTATAGATCATTATAGGTCTCATGGAGATGTAATATTGTACGACTTAGATATTTTTCAAAAACTTTATAGTCTTTAGTTATCCTAGTCATAGAGTTTGAGTAAATCAATCTGGGTTCATTAGCATCTAATATGTCTTTAAGTATATTGGTATTGCCAAAGTAGTATAGCTTTTGTATAGATTTGTGTAATTTGAAACAGTTTGAGGGGAAAATATCTAACCATACAACTTTCTCTCCTTTATCAACAAGCCAATTAGCTAAATCTTGTAAGTAAAAAGGAGCACCTGTTCTGCTAGTATGGTGATTCACTAGAACAATAGCATCATCGTCAAAAAATATTTCTTGCTCTATTAAAAACTTATTTAGTTCTTGATAAGACATGCCTATATCCCATAATCTACCTTCTCCATAACCATGCTGCATGAAGTGGGAACTAGGACATTTTAGCCTCTTTATCTCCGGGTTAATAAATAAATATATATCAGAATCGAAACTACTAGGTAATTCAAGAAGTGTCTTGTGATACAGATTTTTAGTAGACCTGTTTTCTTTTTGTCCCGACATTAAATAGTGCAGATATAAATCAAATTTATTAAACAGTAGGTTCTCTTGCAGGTCTGGGTTTACGTCTAAATACTCTATATGATTAAAGTCCGGCTCCAGTGTCCTCACAGATTTATAGAGGATGGACTGCTCGTCGATACATTTTTTGAAATGTTTTCGCATGATTTTTTATCTCTTTGTGATATAACGCTAGGCGTTGCCACAGGCCAAATAATATTAAATGCAGGGTCACACCAGCAATGCCCCATATCGTGCTTAGGTTCGTATACAGAATCTTGTTGATGGTAAAGTTTACAACTTTCCTGTACAAAAAACCCATGACCACAATTTGGAGGAATGTAAATACTGTTTAATTTTTCAGAATCAATAGTGGTTCCAAAATATTGATTGTATGTTTCACTCTCTGGTCTTAAGTCTACACATACAATATACACCTTACCGGCAAGACAACTAATTAATTTTCCATAAGGAGTCTGGTGTATTCCAGAAATTGTACCGACTGTAGCTTCTTCATAATTTGTTTGAAATGCAACAAATTGAGGTAGAGCACAACGCTTGTACATTTCTGCAAACACTCCAAGGTGTCTCTGCTTTATCTCTGGATACATTACTACGCAGCCTAAAATAAAAGTGTCTCTAATCTCAATCATTTTAATTTTTCCAGTAAGAATAAATATTTTTATCTATTTCATAAAAAGGCCAAATGAACCTTTCACGTTTAGGTTGCTTTTTAGCCCAATCCCACATATCAACTAGACCTTCTTTTAGATCGGTCTTGTGTTCAAAATCTAATAAGTCTATAGATTTTTGGTAAGTAGCGAAAGCATGTTTTACTTCGTGTCTACTCTCTAAATGTTTTTTAGAACCATCTCCTATGATATTTAACAAAGTGTCACAGGCGAAATTTATAGAAAATTCTTTCATTCCTCCTAGATTAATAATTTGCTTAGATGCTCTGGAGTCAACCGCTGATTTAAATAGTGGTTCTACGCTGTCATTAATATGGCTGAATGCTCTTGTCTGATGACCATCTCCAAATATAGTCATAGGTTCATTGTTTAATGCCTGATACATCCATATTCCTAATACGTTTCTGTATTTATCCCAAATGTTCTGTTTGCGACCATAAACATTATGGGGTCTAATAACACACCAATCTAAACCGTGTTGCTCTCCTGCTATGCGTATATCGCACTCAGCAGCATATTTAGCGACTCCATATGGATCAATAGGCATAGGCTGCATATCTTCATCGAATGGTGCTTCTAAGTTACCATATGTAGCCATAGTAGAAGTAAATACAAGTCTCTCTACTCCATTCATGATACAGCAGTTGACCACATTTGCGGTTGCCTTGAGATTATTTTCATAATTAAAACATCTAATAAAAGGACTCAATCCTTCCGCTGCATAAGCGGCTAGATGAAATACATAATCCGGTTTAATTCTAGCAAAATAGTTCTTAAAGTCAGAGTGGTTGCAACTAATTTTATTATGGTTTACGCGAGGGTCTATATTGTTTTCATATCCTCCACTCATATCATCAGCACCATAGACTATCCAATCTGTACTATCTAATATATAGTCTGCTAAGTTAGAGCCTAGAAGTCCAGCATTACCAGTTATTAAGCATTTTGTCATTGTTGCCTCTATATCATTTTAGAATTATTTATTGGGTTGTGCTTCGGTTGATTTTGCCATTTAGTAGCAAAAAACTTTTTACATTCTGCCTCTATCGACTGCTCTTTAACTTTAGCTTCTGTACTCTTTCTGCTTACTGAAACGAAATGATAAAAGGCACATTCATAAGTTCTTAGCATTTTCCATCCGTTGAGTTCACACTTTAAGAAAAAATCCCAATCAGTGTATGAACCTGTTAAGGTAGGATATTCTATATCAAAACCTCCACAAGACATATAATTCAACCTACTCATATATATGGGATAGGTAGAGCCTGTGTCTTCAATCAGGTCTTTCCTTTGGGACTTTTCAAACTTCCAAAAACCTTCTAGGTCAAATTTTGCTGGGTCTTTACCACAGTCCTTAATAATAAACTGACTAAACATACTGTTGTAAGGTTCAATCTGGTTAGGTGCTATGACTGAATTTGTGACATCTAGCTTTCCCAAAATAGTGTCCCATTCCTTGGGGAAAACATTGTCATCATTTGTAATAAGCACACGCTTATTTTTAGCTAAAGACACTCCAAGGTTTTGTGCTCTGGTCATTCCAACATTGTTAGGTAGGACGACAGGGTGTATTTGGCTGTAGTATTTACTGAGAACATCTGTATTGACCTCAAGGGTTCCATCAACAACAACTAATATCTCGTTGAGTTTTTCCTGTCCTTCAATAACAGACCGTAAACATAAGTCTAATGCTTGAGGAGTCTTAAATGTTGGTATAATTACACTAATCATATTGTCTGTAGTATTCTCCTGTGTCAATAGTTTTCTTAGAGACACTAAACTTCATTGACATACTGTCTGTGAAAGGTACGCAAAAAACAGATTCATTTTTAGTGTACCAGCCATATTCGCATTCTGTAGGCTCCCCTATTATAAATACAGGCTTAGAGTCTACCACTATTGCACCCAGATATAAAGGCCTAACACAAACCTGTACAAAGTTGTCAAATAGTTCTATAAAATCTTCTGTGTCTGCCCAGTTGTTCAGAGATTCCTCCGACTTATATTCTGAGGATTCTTTACAAAAGGGGAACATATGTATTATGTAGCGTAACTTATCCATTATCTTTTAATGCTTTCATATAATTCGTTTTGTTGGCGTTGCTTATTAATCTCTTTACTATGTATTAATGCACATTGTGGATTTTGCGGAAACCCTCCCATTTCTTTGTATCCTACAATTTGTTCGTGGACGTTACCTTCCCATCTAATGTTGCCGTTATTTTTAAATATTCTTGGCTGATAGTCAGGCCAGTTAATCCATCCGTTTTCATTGATGTTCCAGCTATATTTCTTAACGTCTTCTTCTGTGTGGCCTTCTACTGTATTGATACGAGGAACATATAACATGTCAACTTCTTCTGTTAGTTGACTTTTCCATATTTCGATTGTTTCCACAGAAGCGTATTCGTCTGCATCGAAATTTATAATCCAATCTTTATTAGCTAATCCATTGGTAAAATTTTTCATTTCAGCAAACCTTTTATCAAAATGATACCTCATGTATGTATCTGCTACTTGCTGTGAGTATTGACGGATATCTACATCTAAGTTTGTCTGTTTTTCTTTTTCTTCTCTAAAAGTATGCACGATAATTATTTCATCATTATGTGACCTAACCTGTTTGAGAAGTGGAAGGAGAGTCTTTAGTTCTTTTAACTCGTTATAAACTGTTACAGTGTACGATATGCTCATTGATTCCTCTTATGGTTTACGGTAGCTAATCTTGGGTCTGGCGTTAAAGCCCCTGACTTTTTAGCCCCTTTAATTGAGATGCCACTTTCCTGCTGCTCCCAGATAAGACCAGAACTTTTTTTAATAATTCTAGGCTGATTATCAGGCCAGTTGATCCACCCCTTTTCATTAAGTCTTAATCCGTATCGTTCTTCTTTTTCTTTTTGACTAATTGTATCATCAATATTTACTCTGGGAGTCCAAAATATATCGTATTCGGGCTCATTCTTGATTACATTGTTCCATAGGGCAAGTGTCTGTGCAGTTAAAAATTCATTGGCATCTAACAAGAAAACATAATCTTTAGTAGCTAAGTCACAAACATAGTTTTTTAAGTGAGTTATATCATTTTTATTTTTATAGTTACAATATGTGTCAAAATTATCCATCAGATATTCTTTGATCTCTACATGGACAGAATCATTCATTTCGTGGTCTTCACGGTAAAGATGCACAGCTATAGTCTCATCTTGAACCTTTTTGCAGACTTCTAAAGTATAGTGAAGTCTTTTGACATCATTCAACTCATCTTGTACAACTACAGTATATGATATGGACATTGGCTTATTTCCTTGATAGTAGATATACTTATAATAGGCTTATTCTGCTGTTTGTCAAGTATTTTAAGGCTCAGGAAAAGGTGGTAAATCAGGGCTATAATAACCTGAAATTACAGACCCCGGGTTGCCTTCACCGGGAAGTTCACCGTACCATTCATCTACCTCTATAATACAGTCAGTGACAACGATAGTATCATAAGCATATACCTTGTTGATTTTACCGTTTGCTCTTAGAAATGTCCCATCAGCTTTTTCATACAGTGTTCCTATTCGGAAAGCATCCTGATCTCTGATATCACAGTTGCCGATAAAGGTGCCAAAATTTACCGTATTATTACTGAAAAGTTCACACTTACCACGAAAAGTTCCTATGTTAATACTGGAGAATATAGTATATAATGTGTTATCTAAATATAAATTTAAAGAATCAGCCTTAATATTGGAGTACCTAGCGGTAATAGTGCCTCCCACAATAAGATCATTATTAGCGTTTTCTACATTTAAAGTTGAGCTCACTAAGTTACATCCATTATAAATCAGGCCTCCTAGGCCTCCTACAGTAATTGTACTGTCGTGACATTCTATGTTTTGACAAACAAGTTCACCACAAGACAATGCTGATATTTCGTTCATAACGATGTCATCATCCACATAAATAGTTTGAGGTGCGGAGACTTTGGTATCATACAATTCAAGACTTGGGAAAACTAGATATCCTGCACCTCCTGCTGGTAGATCATAAGCCTTTATGTTGCTGTGGCTATACACGCAGTTTGTACTCATGCTGTCGTAATCAAACACTGGCTCCTGTAGATCAGGCCTTTTTACGGGTGGTGCAGACAACTTGGGCCGGTCCTGAGTACCGACCTTGTCATAGGAAACTAAATCCATTTTATAAACTTCAAGGTCTTGAAATGTAAGCCTGTACGCTAGCGGTTGTACAAAGTATGCGTGATACCATTGTTCTTCAGCAGTCAAGGTGTTATTAATAAATCTAATTTTTTGGTTCATTACTGTTTGCTCTACAGGAATACCATCTTCTCTATTTGGTATTTTACTTCTGTCTTGACCATCAATTATTAAATAGCATCCATAGTTTCGTGATTCCATAGGGTTTTCAAAGCTAGCAAAAAAAGCGGCATCCTCTTCTTCTACTGGAGGTGGAGAATCCAAGTTGATTGCAAAAAAGTTCATATTATTACAAAGTATAGTCCCTCCATTCACCCAAGAACATATATATGCTTCTCCTTTAGGTAGACCATAAAAACTTATTTCGCATTCATCTAGGATGTTAGTGTAAGATATGTTGTTATTTATGGCGTTCACAGCGTCCCAATATTCATAAGACTTGCTGTCTTCATAGTCTGATGCAGGTTCCCACTCACTACTTGTCTGTACTTCTCCTAAAGTCTCTGGGTCTGAAATACCAAACAACGTACTTGCTTGTGCCTCTGTTCTTAATTCTTTAGGAGTGTCTGATTCTTCTCCGTTTTCATCTTCTTCATAAACACATGATGGTACTGGAAACAACTTTTCCATAAAAGTTACACATGCTTGACTATTAGAAAGCCTATATTTGTCTGTAAACGTAACAGACCCTCCTTGTATAAAACACCTATTTAAGTCTACAAGATCAAACTCTGATTTTACAGGAAGTGAGAAAGTGCAGTCCTGATCTACCAAGTCTGTAACTGTGGTAAAATTTTCTACTTCAAATCTATCCATTAAAAACACCCTTTTCCTTCTAAGTGAATTATGTGATATCCCGGTGGTTTTGCCACATTAACTTTAAGATAACCTAGATATGGTTCCCATTGTATATTTATGGTCGCGTTGTTCTCCGAGTCCAGACAGTTTATTGGTATGGCAGATGTCTCTATGTCTTGATGTGCCGTTGCATGTTTATGTGCTCTTTTCTTAAATGCTCTGTCCTTGTACATATTACCTTCAAGACGATCTAGTTCTCCTTCATTATTAAAGGCTTTACCCCAACCCCATATAAATTCTAAATCTAAAGGTAGATAGCAGTCTCCTTCAAAGTCCTCGGCCTCACATTCATCGTCTCGTTCATGAGAAGGTATTTTGCAATAAGCCTTACTCTCTGAAAGCAAATCTGCTGTAACATGAGTAGGGATATTTTGAGAATAGTGCAACAAATCATCTCCCTTGTTACTTTGGGTGAAACGAGGATTAAGAGAGAGAGCAAATAACATACCGAAAGCACTTTGTCTTTCAGCACAAAAGTAAGGTAGACAGTTGGGATAAATAGGAACTCCTTGACATCCCTCATACTCTAGTATAACAAAAGGATCAGTACAGTCTATTCCTTCGTTGGCTGGGCAAACAGTTTGCCTACAGGCATAATAGTCGCTACCATTCATGTATCTAATCATGTCTTTCAAAACGGTTTCGGTAACTAAAAACGAACCGTCTGGTAATGGCCCCCAGTTTGGTTCACCTCCAGTAATCCAATTTCCTAATGGACATTGTAGAACATACACACATTCGTCAAACTCTAGTCTTCTATCGTCATAGCCTATAATGCTATACATGGTATACCATATTCTATCTGGATATGCTAAACCTTGACTATCTCTTCTATTGGGAAAACCTACGTTAGTAAACAAAGCTACGCCTTCTCCGTTCCAGAGTAGTTGCTTTATTGTTCTAAGATATGCTTCGTAGTCACTGGATGAACTTGGCATTCCTGCTTTGCCGTTTACGCTTACATCTAGCATAAGAGGTACTGTAGCCCTTATTCTTTCTATCTTTTCTTCTTGTTTTAAGTTGGGACTATCAGGATCAGTAGTCTTTGGCTTCATTGTTTGATAGTTCCAGCCGTTGCGTTCCTGTAGCCATTCAAAGAATAGGCCTTTATCAATAGTGTTTAATCTATCTGCTTGATTGTTTCTGAGGTTGCATATACCTGAATATTCTCTTCTTTCTAAAACTCCTATGTGATACATTTTTTCATCTTGTCTACCTGATAATAAGTCTCCTCTCTGCGAACCGTCTTGAGAAGGAACCCAGTATGCGAACTGTATATATCTACCCTCAAATGTAGCAGTTCTATCAAACCCACAACACTCACTATAGTATTCTGGAGTTCCGGGTTTACAGCAAGGGTCATTTTCAGGAGGTGGGTCTATTGGTGGGCAGCAGCCACACGATCTACACTTTGGCTGGTCTTCACCAGCACATGTTACGCATGAATGTGCGGCTCCCGGCACACCTTGGGCTCCGGGCCAACAACTCATTACTCCTACTGTAGGAGACCTTACTTCAAGTACGTCTTGTGGTTCTAGAGTTTGTCCTACTTCTTCTGCTGATATTAAATCTGGCCCCATCATCAACATATTGTCTGGTATGCTGTTCCATCCCCAGTATGTCATGTATTCAGTAGCCATTCTGTGAAAACTTTTTGAGAAATTGTTATCTCCTACATAGTGACAAGCCCTCATAGTGTCCGCAGAGTTCCTGAAAGCATGTGCTACTGCGGCTTGTGGGATTGAGCAACATTCTTTATAAGCCCCGCCATCTAATTGTTCTAAAAATTTAAATGGCAATACTAATTGGTATTCATGGTCATTATTAGTTGCACTGTATAGTGTAGAATCTGCTGCGGCACTAAAGCAAGGATATTTTAAAATAGATACTGCATCAACAATTCTAGCTAGCCAGTAAGCAGCAGAAACTCCCTGTGGATAAGTACCGAATACTTCAGAGTTGCTGTTGTCTGCAAAGTAATCAATTTTTCTAGGCGATGTTGGGCTAGGATCACAAGGGTTTCTTGTAAGTGCCTCATATAGTTCATCTGGAGTCATTCGTAACCTTTGTTATTGTGTTCTCAGAAGTCTTTTTGTATATCTCTTTTTTTCTAGGTCTTTTATGTTTCCATATGATAGCCAACTGATCCAAATTTTCTTCTACTATATTGCCACAGATTGAACTGTCGCTATGACAATAAACTTCATTATTTTTAGTAACCACTATTTGTTTAGGAGAATTAATTCCGTTCACGGTAATAGTAGACATAGTTATAGGATATAGGTTTCCTAAATAGCCAAAAATTCTTTCTAAAGCATGAATATAAGTTGCTACACAAAGACCATGAACATCCTGATCTTTGACTGTTCGACCAAGCTCTTTATTATCTATCATAAGCCCTTCTATATAATCTACAACCTCTTTATTAAAATATTTTAAATATGTTTCAGAACAGCCTGCAAACATAGTGCCTCCAACAAAATGACTATAATTATCGAAAGGTATGCCTAGTTCATCCATGAGGAAGTGTATATAGGGTTTGTGGCATCTATCGTGGTTCATCAGCATGGAAAGAGGGCCTATACTATCTATAAAAGGATTATCCAACAATAGACAGTTTTGTCTTAGTATTTTTGGACTACCTAATAGTTCATATACTAATATTTCTTTCCAGTGGCAGAATCTATGGAGTAGGCTTTTTTTACTATGTATTTTAAAGAAATACTTATAATGCGATGCATATTTTACTAGACTTCTTAGAAAGGGCAATATGTCTCCACCGACATTATCTACGTAATCAATCTGAGGATTCAAGTCACTTAACATGGTTACTGTAACATCACAGTCTACTGAATCAGGCAGTGTGATATATATATCTACCATGTCTTTAATAGGGAAGAGGTAGTCGTAAAAATATTTTGCTTGATCTTGATGATACAGATGTAAAAATACTGCTGTTTTATTTCTCATTTAATTTATTATACAGTACTAACGCTAGTACACTACCTGCTACACCAGCAAAAATACCTGCTGGTTCTATGACAGAATATGATCCTAGCATATATAATCCTGCTCCTCCCATATATGATCCTATGACTCCTAAAGCTACAGTTTTAATAAATCCAAAGTTTTCTTCGCCGGGAACTATAGTTTTAGCTATTGATCCTACAAAAATACCGTATACCGCCCATATAAATAAACTAAACATTTGAGGCCTCCAGTAAAGCAATAAGGTCTTCCTCTTTCATAGTTGCTGCTTCATCCAATATAGCATTAACTAGAGAAGCTGAATTTTTTTTATAATCTTCAGGCTTGAGTTCTCTCCTTAGTACTCGTTTAATTTTCATCTTTGTAAACCAGCCTCGTCTCACACTAAAGTTTCTGACACGATTGGCATAAAACATTTTATCTTTATCTTTATTGCACTCTTGTATAATTCTAATAAGAGTAAGCATCACGCTAATAACCATGATTACAGCTATTACGCTACCATGTTCATCAGACTCTACATTATCATCGGATTGATAGTTCGCCTTTTCTAAAACACGGGCAGCGATTTCTTTAAGTTTTTCTTGATTTTCCATTATGTTCTCTATACTGGGTTTAAGGTTCACAATACTGACAGTTAATTTTTGCAATTCCATCACCGCTCCAGTACCAGCCTTTGCCCTCACAAACGGGACAATCTTTTCTTTTGTATTTTTCAGCTATCTCTATTGATTGAGAAGCCTTTATAACGGCACCTACTAATGTAGTAACCGCAGTTGTGCTGTATTTGGGTAGTGTAGATACTGCAACCATAGAAGCAAGTACACCGCATAAAATAACTCTACTCATTTGTTCATCCTATCTTTCTTGTTAAATAAAATAACGCCACTCCCTGAACTTTGTATCAGTTTTGATAATGTCGGGAGGTATGATCCACCTTAATATAAGGACAAAATTATTTGTGAACCAGACTGTTTAGTGACGTTATTCTTTCTTAAAAATATTTTTTAGTTTGTCTATAATTGGTCTTTTTTTCTCAGGTTTTGTTATGTCGTCATTAGGCTGAAACATTTTTAGCAAAGCCAATATAAAGTCGCCAATAATTTTAATTAATCTATTCATAGCAATTTTATCTATGATACTCATTAGGTCACCTTTGTATAAGTTACGGAACTTCCTGTTAAAAGAGCAATGCTGTCATTTCCAACAAAATTATGATTTGTAACTATCTCTAGTTGTAGAGTTAAGTCTCCACCAGAATCATTCTTTACATAGAACTGTTGTTGTGAAGTGACTGTGCATGGTACATTAAATATAGAAGACGGATTATTTCCAAAACTAACCCAAGTACCAGTATTTGCAATTTGCTGAGTAGCGTCCTGATGGAGTTCTAGGTGCTCTTTTGATATTGCTTCATAATGCACCCAGTTTCCTCTTGTAATAAATTGGTCACTATCAAGTCCTCCACTTATAGCAGATTGTTGAGTACTAGTCAAACCGTTTCCTATATTAAAAACAAAATGAGTGCTTACCATATACTGAGTACCATCAGCAATGGTTTGTGCTAATTCTAGTGGCGTAATAATGGTATTCTGTGCAAGAGAGTAGTTTTGTGTGGCTACCTTGATAGGAAATATGTCTTGACCAATGGTGTCCGTAGCAGCAGATATAGTTACTGTCTCAGGACTGTCTGCATCTGGTGCAGCATTTGTTGTCAAAGTTACACCGTCTCCTTGTACCAGTAAGTCACTTGGTTTGACTGACTGTGCAACAAAACGATTGACATCAACCTTCATAGTTTCTGGTACATCACTAACTCCTGTTACTACACAGAGCAAGTCATCTGTAGCTATAGTAGGTGCTTCAGGCAATTCTGTAATCTTAGCGTCTGCCATAATTTATCCCTTTATAGATATGTGTCAAAACCGTAATCTGGTAATTCTTGTGGTGGAAAGCCGTTAAAGGAACTGAAAGCATAAGCACCATTACCTCTAAGCATTCCTGCTGCAATGTCAGCATGTATCAGGAATGAACCGTCTGGTATCGGACCCCATTCAGGATGACCTCCGCTGTTAAATTTCCCCCAACTATTTTGTACAAGAAATGCTGGCTCGTTACCTGTGTCGTCACAAGCCGTCCATGCCATTGCGTGATTCCAGCCTCCACTTTTTCGGGCGAACCCCTTGCTATCTCTTTTGTTAGAAAATCCATAGCCACTACACACACTTAAACCATACCCATTGGCTAGTGCATCTCTTGCCTCTTCTACAGTTTTAACAAGTGAGACTGTTTTAATTTTGTGTTTTTCTGCTTCGTCAATTACTTTATCTGGAAGGCCTCTGCTTCCCCATCTTGCTCCCATGCTTCCATTGTATTTACTAAAGTCAGCAACACCGGGATAGTTTTTACGAACAAGAACACCACCGCTTTGACTGACAAATGTTGCAGCACGACTACAACTCATACCTTGTCCACCATGACCTCTGCATCCATATATTGCTTCCGTCGCTCCTCTAGCAACCCAGCTTTCGGGTTCTCCTTCTACATGCATTTCAACTGCTCTGGTTACATCAACAGCATTCCTAGTAGAATGTGAGACACAATCTCCAGTGGTTTGCCTTTCGATATAGCAGTTCTTATCAAAACTTAGAGCAGAACGAAACGGAGTAGATAACTTCCCTTTCCCACTATTCTTAATTTTTTTTGCACCATCTTTAAAATATGCATACTTAGAACTTTCTATGAGTTCTTCAAACACATGATTCTCCCAAAGTGTTCCGGGCATACCTTCACGATACAATCTATAAAGATCATCAGGGGTTAACCTTGGCATTACTTGCTCCCTTCATAAAAAGCCCATGACAATGCATTAAAGGCTTCGACACTTTTGGCTCTGAGGTCATCATCCAGTACTACTTCATCTTTGCCTATGCTTGACGCAACAAGATCACCGGCAGCTTCTGCAAGACCATCGTACTTGCCTTCAATATCAAGTTTAAGCATTTTGCCTGCAAGGACATTAGCCTCTCTGATACTAGCAGTATCTTTAATGACTCCTTCTTTACCGTCTAAGCTAATAAGAACTCCCATGTCTTTGTATAAAGAAGAAAGTTTGAGACAGTCTTCTCTTTTACCAGAAGCATTTGACTCACGCAACAAATCTACAATAACAGTACCTTTTTCAAGAAGCACTTCATCTTCTGGTGCGTCAACTGTTGGTACAGTAACTACTATATCCGGTCTTCCTATGCTAGGAATTAGACTACCAAGATCAGGCTGAAAGAGTCCGAACAAAATTAATATGGCTCCTATTGCTAGTGCAACTTTTTCTTTCATTGTATTCTCCTAGTGTAATGTACTGACTGAGGCTGTTGTTACTGGCGAAGGGGTTTCTTCGTCACATACTGTTGGGCTTAGGTAAGGAAACATTTGATCTGCAACCTCTACGGCTTTATCGCAACCGCTTTGAACTGCAAGGTCTCTTGTTTGTTTCCAAGACACAACTAGATCAAAGAAAATATCTTCGTCATTTCCTGATACTTCTTTGCGACTAGGAACGGGTCTGACTACTACAGTCTTGTCCCCTACTTTGCCAAGTAGCTGTTTAACCTGATCTACAAATTGTAAAACAAGTTTTTGTACTGGACTAAGTTTGTCTTTAAATAAAACCCAAAGGACAATACCTATTCCTGCGTATAAAGCCAAGTCTGTTGGCCCTACGCTACTGCTAAACTCATTGAATGTCTGAGTGTAATCCATTTTTGACCGCCTCTCTTATTTAACGTATGATACTTCTAGTGTTTCGGGACTGTATGGGTTTGAGTCTACTTTATTTTTTAGGAAGACTCCGATTTCTCTGAATGTAGTTACAATGGCATCAATGCCAGCACTGGCAAGACCCATTACAAACTTTTTGACGTAAGAATGAAATAATGGTTCAAACACGTTAGGAATAAAAGGCAGATCGACAGCCTTGAAAACACTATCATAAAATCCTGATAGTAGATTCATAGCCAGTTCTTTCTTTTCTGTACTAGACAAGTCTGTTCCTATTTTTTCGATTAACATTACTAACTCACCGATAACAACCTGCATGACTTTCCATGCTTCTTTAATTGCTAATCTTTTTACTTCTCCGAGGCTTGCGAGTACGTCCTCTTTTACCTTGTCGAACTCTACGCCTATCTGATCTTTCGTTGCTTCGCTCATTGGTATCTTCCTTTATGGGTTGTTGTTCAGGTTCTGGTTCTGGTTCATTCAATGGTTCTGGAGGTGTAGGCTCCGCTACAGGCTCAGGTTTTCTAGTCTTTAAATATCTTGATAAAATTCCAAATTGTCCGGCTATAAGTATAATAGATTCAACTGCGTGGGTGACAACACTGGTTAGTTCGTCTTTCTGATCAATGTCTCCTATAATCCCTGCTAGGAAAAGTCCGCTAAAAATGAAACTGACTAATGTGAACCAAAATTCACTTGTTTTATATCCGGGTTTTTGCATAATGTCACCTACTTATATTTACACCTAAAAGTCAGAAGAAAATCTAAAATCTTGATAAAATGGCTATTTTAGTATGTTTCTAGCCTTTTGTGGTTTGTGGGGCTGGCTACTTGATACAAAGTGCTGTTTTTATTGTACATTACCTGTCTAGCAACACTACTGTTCCAACTGGTACTGATATCCCAGTTTGTGTCTTTATAAAGTGTTGGTCTCACATTCCATATATATGAAGTCAAAGTTTGAGAACCTGATCCATGATTAGCATACATTTGAAAAGCAAATCCTCCCCAGTATAAATCATTGTTTTTTACATAATTAGCGTCTGATGCTTTTATCTGATAGCATGTCCAGTAGTTTGTGCTTTGACTGCTTCCAGCGGTTCCTATAGTAAGACCAAAAACCTTTTGATTGGCTTCTATCCTGTAAGTTCTTCCACTAGCATTTGCATAAAGCAAAATACACCTCTGAGGATAAGATGATTTGCTTGCACTGTGAGCACCACTAGAAGAATAATTCCAGCATAAACCATTAACATTAGAAGGCCAACAACCGTCAGACGATGTACCAGTACTTGTACTACTTAGCATATTAAAACTATATGTGCAAGCAACAATGTATGTACTGCTATATTTTCCTGACCTGCCAGAATACAGCCCATTGCCTCTGCTGTTGGCGTAAGGATTTCCACTGAAGCCGATATCATCACCTGCTCTACCATCAGTAGTAATGTTATTGCCATTTCTTATGCTGTAACTGGCGTTTTTAGGAGCACTATGAAGTGTAGTGTCACTGTATGCGATATTATCATGACCTAAGTTAGCCAAATCAGTTGTTTGTGAACTGCCAGCATAGTTAGGTGGGATAGTTATTAATTTCTTTGCCATTATGGAACCCAGTATAAGGTGCTGCCACTTTTGTAAAAACTGCCAGAAGTACTACTTGTACTACTTTTAACTACTTGATCACCCGGACTGAAACTTGAACCAGCCGATGGAGTTTTCCATGCAGGTGCTCCCGTTGTTCCATTGCTTGTTAAAACTTGTCCAGAGGAGCCGCTCGATCCACTAATTTGAAGGCGACCCGTCATATTCATTGATACGCTATTCGTAAATTTTGTTGTACTACTAAATGTCTTTTCGCCAGCAACAGTCTCGTCCCCGGTAAGGCCAACGTAATTAGTTGAGGCATTTGCATTTATAAGAGATATCACAGAAACTTTGGTTTGTATAGATGAACTATCGTCTGTTCTACCTAAGTATTGGATAAAACTATTATTGTTTGAACCACCGTTGTAATGATAGTCTTTAAAAATAATCTGATTTTCACCATCCGCAGTCTTACCCCTAAGTATAAATGAGTTAAAGTTGTTTGAACGCTGGGTACGGTCCACTGTAGTATTAAAATAACCTGCGTCTTTAATATTATATCCACGACAATCTATCTCAGGAATTACATCAACACCATTATAATCTGTACCTTGATACAGTTTAAACTGAGAGTTCATCTGAACAACGGTATTACCCCATTTCATCCTAACGCCATTGGAGGTATCATTTGTGCCGTATGCTAGTGTTCCATTTGCACCGAACTCAGCAGTAATTCTACGATCACCGTTTATAATAATATGATCTTGAAATGTATTCTTTGCAGTAAATGTATTAGCACTACCCCTTAAAGCACAGAGATCAAACAGTTGATCTACATACGCTATATCTGCTTTATCACTAACGTCTACATCAGGAAAAACAAGACAGTCATATACGTCTCCGTCGTCTACTGTACCATTGCTTATAGCACTTTGCATAGTTACATCTAACTTCACCCCACTGGCTAATTGATTGACTGTTTCTATCTGAAATCTGACAGAAACATCCTCATCGTTTTCTTCTCTAAAATTAAATGTGTCACCAGAGGCAAGAGAAACAAAGTTGTGTAATAGTCCGTTTTTATCTACAAAACTAAGAAAGATTTCGTTGATTGTTACAGGGTTGTTTGTAACAGTACCATTAAAACCTACATAACATGCAGAAGGTGCAGGTGCATCACCATATACTTCACTGCCTTGAGGCGATCTAATAATATATTCAATATCAAAAGTTGATCTAGCCTCTAAGCCTGATACTTTAATATCTAGTATCTCAATGTCTTCTTCAACCTCATCCATTCTGTCGTCTAGGTCGGCAATACCTGTCGCATTAGCATCTACACGACCATCTAGAGTAGTAAGGTCTGACTGTAGTGCAAGTCCTGTGGCAGATATTTCATAGACTCTTTCGCCAGAGAAATAAGTCATCTCTATACCAAAGCCCGGATCGAGAAACTCATCAAGTTTAGCAATTAAAGAATCGTCTGGATAAATAGCATTTGCATAGGGTAGTGCGTCCCAAACTAAAGCACCATCGCCTATTTTAAAAGTGTTATAAGTAGTATCTAAACCGAGTTCACCGGAATACAAAACGGGATTCTCTAAAGACCAGTTGGCTTCTGTGTCTCTACGTAGTTGCATTTTATAATATTTTGTTGAGTCGAGGCCCATTGTTATTCTCCAAGAAGTTTAGATTAAGGAATTGGTGTGCCGGGAATAGTGTCCGAAAACCCTCCATCAACTAAGTAACCTTCTGAAGAACCACCACCGCCACCACCATTACATGGTTCGCAGTTGTCAAAACGATTGCCTAATGTTTCATCAAATACTCCGCTGCCACCAGTAGGTGAAATAACTTCTGCATTAGGATTGTCTAAAGTGCTACCATAAGGATTACAGCAACAGTCGGCTAAATCTAATTCAGGATGGTAGTTACAACCTCCACAATAATAACTTGTATAGCCTGTAACTTTTGTACTCATGGCTCCACAACCATTGAGTACTGGATTCCCTGATATTGCTGGGTGGATGACTGCCATTTTAAAACCTCATTTATTGTTTGGGTAAGTGATCGATTCTCTCTTCTAGATTAGTTAAAGTATTGCCAAGAGTTGCAATTTGAATTTTTAATTCGTTCATTACTTCTGCATTTCTCCAAAGTGCTTTAGAGAACTGCTCTTGCATATCTTTATTCTCTTCTAGTCTTTGCATTATTAATGATCTATCTCTAGTATACTGACTTTGATTTTCTATAATATTAGCTACTTCTTGTTTAGTAACCATATGACGAATGAAAGTTGCCCAGAAACCAAGAAGAGTGATAATTATGCCCACTGAAGTTGATGCTACATGAGCCCAAAAATTTGTCGCTTCCATATTGTTTACCTCGTTTGCAAAAAAAAGAAAACTAGTCAAAAAAAAGCCAGTGAAGCGAACTTCACCGGCTCCTATATTAAATACACAATTTAGAATGAAAAGTGCAGATTACCATACGGTTTTTGCATCATAGCATTCTGAAACTGGTAGTTTACCACCGGGGCCAAGATAGACCAACTTACCGGGACAGGCCTGCGTAGGCTGGGCTGCAACGTCCGTTGAAGTGGCACTAGAGCCATCAACTGGCGACCAGAATGGATCGTCAGAGACAGTGACCGCTGGATCAAACTCGCCTAGATAGGCATTCCACTGACCAGCACGAATTGCTGTTGCAATTTGATAAGTGTAAGTTTTCTCACGCTTTGCTGGGTTACGAATCCATGATGGATCGTCATTGATGTGTGTCAAGAAATCATTGGCTACACCACCGATTGTGTCACTGACGCGAGCAGCAACCATCTTGTAGACACGACCTTCTGATTTGCCTTGACCCATATTGTAAGCAAATTCACCTGCTGAAACTGCCTTATCAGCATTCTCACCTTCTACAACAGTCGAAGCAAAAACTCCGTTTTGTAGAGGACGCAAAGCTGAATTGACATTATCCAGAAGATAAACTTTTTCATTCAAAGGATTACCAAGATCAACAGCAGAACCGTGATTGTTCTGTACTGCTTCGCTTGATACTGCCTTTTCTGTAGTAACTATCATAATTTTCTCCATGAAGTTAGGGAACTGTATATACAATCATTGTATACACCTACAAAGGAGAAAATAAGCAAATTAAAATACGGCTATTTTGAGGATGAGGTGGATAGAAAATTAACTATTTTTTCAAGAGAGTGCGGATTTGTACACTTATAACCTTTAATCTTATCTTTATTATTGAAAAGTATCTCTAGCTGCCTGTCTGTCCATGCTGGGCCACCAGCCATAATATCAATATTAGCCACTTTTTGATTGGTCAATATACAAGCAAGCATGTGATCTGCTATACAGTCTAGAAGATGGGACGTTGACACATAAATAGTTTCTATATTAAATCCAGCTAGTATTTGAGCACACTTGTACATAAGTTCTGCACTCATAATTCTGTACTCTAATATATAGCGACACTCTACCGCATTTTGATTACATATATTTCTACAGGCGTTTATATCCTGTCTAAACTTATCGTATTTCCTGTTGCCACACATAGTTAAAGGTGCTACAACTTCTATGATATCGCAACCGTTATTAATACATGTTTCTACTTCGTTGACACGAGAATCAGTGCTAGACAAACCGAAAGGATAATCTATTACTGTACTAAGTTTAGTACTATCAGGTATTAGATTTTTTACTCCCTTGATGTAATAAGGAAGCACTGATATTACATCTGGCTTTAAATGTTTTATATTTGCTATGTCTGCTTTAATTTCAGAGTCATTAGACCCTAAATCATAATTAGCGTATTCTATTTCACACATTTTATTATCTCTTTTTTTTAGATTTACTAAGAGCAGATTTTATTGTGTCTATGTTAGGAAACTGTCTACTACCAAGTACACCATCTGCGAATCCATAGTCAACACTTTCTTCTGGGTCTAAAATCCAATCGCTCTTGCTATCTAATTGAGAAACAATGTGCCTTTTGACCATCATTTTTTTCCATTTTTTTGATTCTGCTAAAGGACTTCCCATACATTTGTCCGTAAATATATTTATCATTTTTTGTGATTCTCTTTGCGACCAAGCAAATGTAGCTATTGCCGCTTTATGTTCTGCTTCCAAAGCCAAAGAGCCGTAATGTATTAGCATGTTAGCATTAGGCATCATAACTCTAAGAGGTGCAGATTGAAATAGTATTCCGCTAGCAGATTCCACTTTAGCATAGGCGAGAATAGCTATTGGTGCTTTACTGTATGTTACTGTATCATATATAGCCATACAGTCTTGCCAATCGCCGCCGGGAATATGCATATGCACTAAAATAGGTTCTAGAGACAAGTGATTAAGATGACGGACATTTTTTTCAAATGCTATAGCAGACCTGTACTCCACGCCACTTTCTTCATCGTAGTCTGTTGGTGAATGCAAAAATATTTCTCTGTTCTTTATGTCTATACCGTGGTTGTGTAAAGTGCTTACATCATGGTCGCTATTATTTCCCACCATTATTAGAGTCTACCTCTTTGCTTTCTAAGTATGCTAAAATTCTATTGTTAATATCTGCCATGACATCTCGTTCTGTAAACAACTTACCTATCCCTACCCTGAAACGATAGCGTGTAAACACATCCAAGCATTCTGTGCCAGCACAATATTCTATTATGCTTGCTATTGGTTCAGTAATGTTGAAGTTTGTATGACCTATCCAGAAATTAAAAATTTTACCTGAAGCAGTTTGTTCTGCATAGGGGATAATTCCCATAGGAGTGTTAATTGCTTTTATTGGAGCAGGAGAGAAAGTATCTTTAGGCATGTCTGGTTCTTCAACTTCTTCTTCATCGTCATCATTTTCAGCGGCCTCTTCTAAATGCTTACGAAAATGTTCAAAAGACTCAATTCCCATTTCTTCTAAAAATTGTTCTTCAGCATACTGTTGATTGTCCATGATCTCTTCTTTAAGATCGTCATCTCCAAAAGGATCACGCCACTTCTCCCATACTAGTTTGTGTTTATTCATAAGGGGTCTCTGGGTTATGTATGTGTACCTATTATTATAGACGCAAGGTTCGTGAGGTCAACCCTATTTGAAGGCTTCTCTGGGTTTTATAATAGGGGTATTTTGGCCTTTTAATTGATCTTGCATCATATTGTCCATATTTGCCCAAGCTCCTACAGTAGTATCCACAAACACCTTATCTGTAGTATTAAAACATTCATAGCTAATTAACGTATCTACCATATCTTTACTTAAAGCCCCGTTCGTTAATGTAAATAAAGCCTGAGCCAAACTAGTAGCAATTAATTTGGCTGACGCTTGATTATCCGGGGTCCAATCAGGCCAATCATATATTAGGTCTGTGGTATTGTCTACGTTTACATTAATTGTAAAACTAGCCATTTTTTTGGCAGACATAAGATCATCTTCACTCAGAACTTTTTTCCTACTAAATAAAGACTTCAACTTTTCTAACATATTCTGACTCCCTTGCTATTGACTTTGGTATTAAGTAATATTTTTCTGGTGGATTAAAATCAGGAGATAATTTAATATAGAATATTATTTCTATACAGACTCCTGTTTTATTTAACCCACAGAACGATGAATGAAGTTGATTGGAATCCATATCCAACTTGCCCGATACGTACTGAGCCAGAGCAAATTTTAAGTTTACGTCTGACTCTTGTAGCGTATAAGTAATAGGAGAAAGGAAGTTAGAAGTACCATCTGACAGAAAGTATTGTTGTACTTCATCAGTATTTAAAGTACTTATAACTGCTTTTAGTTCAACCTTAAACATAAGCCCTGATCCTCTTTAGTCCTTTCTGAATATTCTGACGAATAGCTTCTCTAGTAACGCCAAATATATTACCTATTTCTAATAAAGTTTTATCTTCAAAGTAATACATCTTAATTTGCTGACGCTGCTTATCTGTCAACAGATCAGAAGAAATCAGACGGTTCATAATTGACTTCAAATTATCTGACTGTTCTTTTTCTGATACCAATACATAAGGATCATTAGAACTATTATCATGTAGAGACTGTGCAAATGTACTGCCTTCGTCATCTGTAATGACACTATCTAAAGACAGGTTACAATTCTTCTTCTTATACTTTTGACTAATATAAGTCTTTATAGCCCAGATAGCACACTGGTTTCTGTATGAGTATTTACTCTTACTTCTACCTTCATGGCCTTTACGGTTAGCGTCCCATTTCCAATCCGCTTGCATGATAGCATGAGCAACGTCCGATACTGCATCGTCATTGTTCAGCAGTTCCATTCGTAAGCCTGAATAAAACTGCGGAGCAAATTTAGAAATAGTCTTTTTAGCAAGACCTAAGTACACACTGAGATTCTCGTATTTTTCCATAATCATCCTCTTTCCTAAAAGTTAGTCGTCCAAAATCTAAAACTGTTATTTACTTCTTTTTCTTCTTCTTATCTTCCGAAGGAGTCTGCGACTTCTTCAGAGCATCTTTAGTTGGCCTATCTGGGTCTCCCGGTTTGGCAGGTCGATAGTTTTTGCCTTCTCTTTCTTTCTTACGTCGAATGTTTTCCCACAAACCGGGACGGTCTGCCCCTTCTGTAGTATCGTCATCTGACGGATTGTACATTACAAAATCATGAATGGTTTTCATGTAGTCTTCCGTTATAGCTATTTTACCCTGTAACCATGCTTCTGTCAAGTTCTCTTTTACATTTTTTTGACCTAAAGCATTAATTATTTCTTGAGATTTAGATGCAATAGCATTTAATGAACCGATATTCATCTGAATAAAATCTTCTTTATATTCATTTTCGCTGGCTAAATTGGGGTTGTCATGTTCAAGTTGTACTTCTGTTTTTGTTATGGGTTGTCCGATAGTCCAATTATCTCCCGTGTTGCTTGCTTCGTATGTGACGACTTTGCCCATTTCATTAGGGAGGTATGAAACCCCTGTTACTGTGCCACGACTACCATAGTGTATACATTCAGGGTTTATATTCTTTACTCTGTCTCCTACGACAAAGGCTACTGTCTCTTCTTTCGTGCCTTGAATAGAGTCTTGCATACATGCGAACATCTTCTTATAATTCATTAGTTTGCTCCTTGTAATATTCTTTTAATTTAGGATAAATAGATTTGATCAATTTCATAGAAGCAGAACTGTCCGAAGGATAGTGTACTCCTTGATATTGTCTAGCCATTCCGACCTGATCTGCAAGGTCATTAAATATTTTAGTATGTTCTGGATACCTATCAGATAAAACAGCACTAGCCAGAGCAGCATAGCCGGTGTGTCCGCTAGGATATGCTGGGGTCTGATGTGTGCTAGTTACCATCACAGGAATCTCTAGATCATAATATTTCATTAACTGTGTAGGTCTAGGTCTGTTATAGTAATGTTTTAAGTGGTCGATAATGTCGTATACTGAATTATAATACAGCGACAAAAATTTACCTTCTGGAAACCTGATGCCTAGTCTGTCTAAAACTGGCTGATAAATAAACAATGGTTCTTTGTCAACTTTTTTAGTAAATTCTTTAAGTTTATCAGACTTGGACAATGCTGTTGTGTTAGAAACTACCTCTCTCAACTCGGCTTCAGTTTCTTTGCTAGAGTTTTTGTATGGTTCAGGAATAATGGAAAATAAATCCAAGCCTTTTAATTCTGGGAAAGTTACATGACGATGTACAGACTGATTATAATCATAACCAGAAATGTAGCGAACATCATCAATGTTTTTCGCCTCGTTTAAATTTTTTCTAACAGCATTTATTAAATCCATAGTTTACCAAACGGGTTTGAGGAAAATCACCATGCTCTACAACTCCAGTATCGTGCTTTCCAGCGTGGGCCGGGACTGCTACAATTATGTCTTGCTCTGAACGATTTGCGTCTTGCAGGATCGCTTTTTTTGATCTTCATATTGGGGTCTCCGAAATTGACCTTGACGACATTACCTTTGTCGTTTTTTACGTATACACTACGCTTCTTAGGCCCATCAGGAGTTAAGAAAGGTTTACCTAGCTGCACTTTTCTGCCTTGATATTCAGCAGCGTCAGTAAAATCATTTTCCTCCTCGTCCCAGTTTAAATTTTCTGGATCAAAAAAATCTTCAAAACAATCTGGCTTTATTAGGTTGTTGGTCACTCTCTCCAATAGAGAAAGACTATCTTCCCATGCTGCTAGACATACAGGAAGACGCTTATTTGGTTCTGGATTTTCTTTTTTCAATGTAGGGTCAGCCATGCATCTTTTGACAAATGCTTGTTTACTTTCTCCGGGTTTTATTTTTGGTGAAGGCATGGTTATTCCCTATTGTTTTATATTTTGGTCTTATTTACGACATACACCTTAAAAGATTTTCAGCGGTATTTTTCCATGAAAACTTCTTGGCTGTCTCAACGCCTGCTGGGTTGGTTTTTATGCCTGTATTATAAACCTCTTGCATATGGCTAATGAATTGGTCTTTTTGATTTTGACCGATTTTTCCCCAATTACTCTTACCAAAAAACCATTTTCCATCATATGCTGATTCTTTTTCAGTAACATCTATGAGTCTTGAATTTTTCTTAGTACAAAACTCTTCGTGTGCTGACCAATTAGTTGCTATCACTGGCTTGTCCATAGCCATATGTTCCAGCAATTCTAAATTCCATCCTTCTCCTCTAGATGGATACAGTCCACAGTCAGAATACGACATCAGTTCTGCTATCTTTTCATGTGTTGGAAATCTTGGGAATAGCCTAATTTTATTCTTGAGAGGCGATGACTCTACTAGATTAGTCCACTTGCTGACTTCCTCTTGATTCAGGAACGGGTTGGATGTTGCCATCCATAATTCTACGTTGTCAGTTTCCTTAAATGCCTTACTAAAGCATTCCAGTATTACGTCATGTCCTTTTCTTACTTCCCATTTTCCTACTGTTAAAAATATATAGTTAGGCTTATCTATAGTTACTTCTTGAGGACTAAACACCATACTGTCTACTCCCATTGGTACGACAGTGGCACGTTTCTTAATGCCGTTTTCTTTTAGCACTCCTTTGGCCCACTTAGAGGGAACGATAAGATGGTCAGGAAAACCAAGGTGATGCTTTTCTCTCTCGTCTAAGGTATCAACTTCGTAAAATGGCAATGCAAAATACTTACCTTTTCCCGGTCTATTAAGCAAATCAAATTGATGCCATATCTTTAATGTAGCTGCTTTATAGTCTACAGACACAGAATTATTAAGTGCTTCTTGCACATATTCAATATCTTTTGTGTTATCTAAATGAGGATTTCCTATCACAGATAGTGCAACATGTGTTTCTGGTAGCTGAGACAGACCTTTCAAAATATTAAGACTAGCAACGCCGTATCCAGTACCACCTATGGGTGAATTTATATGTATGTTCATTCGTATATCCTGTTATGAGTATTTTTAACCTTAATAAAAACTGTCTTCTTTCCAAAATCTTTAATGCAGTCAGCACCTATGTAAGTTCCGCAACTTCTAATACCTCCACAAATATCTTGCATTATTTCTTCAGTTGTTCCTTTGTAGGATATCTCTACAGTTTTACCTTCACTGGTTCTATAATCTGAAATACCTCCGTTGTGTTTGTCTTGAGCAGACTTGCTACTCATTCCATAGAAGATTAATGTCTTTTTTCTTGTCTCGGTTTCATATCCGGGGTCTTCAGAAACCCATTCTTCTTTTACGGTGCCTTCTTTGATTGTTTTCTGATAGTATTCTTCTTTCCATTTGCCTTCACAACAGTCTGTTCCTGCTAGCATACTGCCTAGCATAACAAAATCACTATTGCCTCCAAAGGCTTTGCATACATCAGCAGGGGTTTTGCAACCTCCGTCACTACATACGTGACCGCCTAGGCCATGTGCTGCATCTGCACACTCCATAACTGCTGATAGCTGTGGATAGCCAATACCTGTTTTTAATCTGGTTGTACAGACACTGCCTGAGCCTATGCCTATCTTTACTATATCAACTTTGCCGTGTAGTATTAATTCTTCTGTCATCTCTGGCGATACTACATTGCCAGCCATAAGGACTGATTTTGGATATAATTCTCTAATCTTTGCTAGATGCTCTACGAATCCTTCGCTGTATCCGTTGGCTACGTCTACACAAATATTAGGATACTTATCTAACCCAATAGTATCTTTTATCGCATCGAATACATAGTTAAGTTTATCAAGGTCTTTATTTCCTGTTCCAAGAGAATAGAATACCAACTCTGATGGAACGCTCATGCTTTCAGCCTTGAGATAAAAGTTGACATACTCTTCTTTATTGTAATGCTTATGTAGTGCGGTCATTGCACCATTTCTACTAAGGGTTCGTGCCATCTCCATTGAGCCTGTAGTATCCATGTTTGCTGCAATTAAAGGTATGCAGTTGATTTTTCTTTGAGAATGTCTAAACACAAAGCATCTTTTCACATGGACGCTAGACCTACTAGTGAGACGAGACCTCTTAGGTTTAATTAGTACATCGTCAAAGTCTAATTTTAGTTCATTAATAATCTTCATTTCTGACTACTTTCTATAGTCACCTTTTCAATTCCTGCCATTTCCCAAGGATAGTTATTACCATAGTGTACATAGACTTCTGTACCTTCTGGGATTGCATTAATTGCTTTTATTTCTGCATATAGCATATCCCAATGGACTCTGACAATAGCATTGTTAGTGTCTTGGTGGTTGTAAAACATTCCGTATCCTCCCTGCATATACATTTTCCATCCATGCTGCTTACACTCTTCGCAGGGACAAGTAGTATGTATCAGAGTAGAACTCAACAGCATAGGGTCTCCATGATACCTGACACGAAATGCCATAGGGACAATAGGGAACCTTTCTATTAATTCGTTCGCTAGGATAGTTTCTTTAGCAAAAACTCCACGACCGTGTACTCTAGACCTTTTGACTTTTACTCTTGAACCTTCATATTCAATGTCATCAAAAGACTTAAATTCACTATCTGTTAATGTTATAAGACTATCCATAATTTATTCATTCCTATATTGTAAAAAAGTACCATCTATTATAACTGTTGACATTCTCTGCTAGATTCACATGTTCCAGATATCCATAAACATCATTCCAATCTGAGAAAATATGCTGGTGGGGTATCGTTCCGAACAGCCAATCAGGTGCATGTTCCTTGCCTTGTACCATGTGTATGATAATAGGCTTCTTCTGTCTGTTGGCCCAGAAAATTTCTTCATACGTACCACAAGGATGACCATTCAAATCCAAGTTGACAACCAAGAAATCACTTATATCAACCAATCTTAAATCCACTGATCTTATCGTTTTCATAAGATGAGCCATCTCGTCATATCTTTTAGATTGTTTTAGCTTGGTTTTATGAGCATGTGTTTCTACGTCTTCCATTCCTACTTCTGTTGGTTTAGTCAACGGATTAAACACTGTGACCTCAAGGTTTTGTAGAAACGGAGTTATTTCATTTCTCCATCCTATACCTCTGTCCAATACTCTGTCCATAGCACCAGCTAAATATACTCTTTGTCCTTTAAGTCTAGACATTTTATTCCTTTCAATCTTCGTGCATTGCAAAGTACATATACATAGACTCGTTTTGCTTATCGTAGTCTTTTACCTCTAGATTTCTACATGCACCAAGTTCTCTTGCTGTCTCAATCGATAGGCTTATAAAATAAACAATCATTAAAAAACAAACAATTCCCATTGAAATAGTCATAATCAATCCTTTCCAAGAAATACACTAACGCTAAATTCTGACCAACAATCATCAATCAAGTCCGCAATGAAATCCCAGTTGCCTCCTGCAAGACCGCTGCCAAACTTTGGAGCAAAAATCTTGAACTTGGTTTGGTCTTCATTGTACATCATCTTCTTAATCATCATTTTAACATCCATCATACAATATGTCAAGGCTCCATAATTAAGAGGACGCGAATTTGTTTCTGGGTGGTATATTCTATTTTGTGCTATCATATTAGCAAAGATTATTTTGTATTGATATTTTGGCTCAGTATAAACTGTGACGTATTGTACTTGTCCCATCTTGGCAGAACGTCCAAGTAAATGAAAATTAGCTTTTACTTCGTAGTGTCTTTTAGCTACAGCACTAGCAAACCCTGCCCCGAACGCATTCACGTTGTTGCAGACATGCGGAATCATAATACTTGTACCATGCTCTTTACCTGCAACTGCATTTTGAGCAGCGTCAAATATATCAGCAGACTTCTCCACAACAAACGAGTGTTGAGGAGTGTTTCTTCTGGTTGTTCGCTTTGTTATTTTGTTATTTTGTACCATTTGTCTACAGGACATTGTTGATCTGCCCATGCCAGTTTGTTCATAAAAATTTTCTTCTCACTCACATTGCATCCACACTGGAGGCAACTGCTGTCTTCCTTATTATACCACTCACATTCATTTTTGCAAATGGAAAATCTGTAATTTATTTGCTCCTGTGTACACTTAGGTAATCCTGCCCCTATGTGAAACCATAGAGACTTAAAAAAGTTCTTTAATTTAATATGAAATGGTACGCTCATTATGGAAACCTCTGTGGATTTACTTTTCTAATTGCTGCTTCTACTGAAAGTGGTGGTTCTTCCTTAACTAAAAGTATATTATTTTCTTCATCTCTATAATACAGGTCTTGAATCTGGCAGACAGAATCAGGCTTAAACCATTGTACCTGTCCAGTATTCAGAGAGACTGCCATCCTGCTACCGCTAGATTTAAAGTCTGCACTTATAATATATTTCTTCTTATCTATAACAAATAGTTCTCCAGCCTCTAGCTCTTCGATGTATTTCATTTGAAAAATGCTCCCGATACACTTGCGTAACGTATCCAATCATCATCTTGAATAACAACACCTTGTTTATTACCCATATATTTAATTGGACGATAATCAGTAAACTCATCCATCATGCAGGCAAAGTTGTTCGCCAGCATAAGACTCCATACAATCTTACCATCGGCACAAGCCTTGTCAAGTCTTGAGAGATGTGTTTCAATATTATGATTTCCTTTAGGCTTTCTTAAATCTATACTACGATCAATGTTTTGAATGATATACAGCCCTGAGCCTTCTTTGAGATAGCAGTCAACGTCTGCTTTTTTAAGAGTGATTCTGCCGGGAGATGAAACCCACTTTACTTCTATGCCGTGAGCGAATGACTGATCAAATACCCAGCCACTAGCGTAGTAGTCAGCACCGCCCGTGTTAGTCCCGGTTTTTAGATAGCGACCATCATTAGCACAACCGTTGCTAAAATGATGACTGAAGCCAAAGCCATTACAACGCTCTGCTTCCACCAGCAATTTGTCCCACCAATACGATTCAACTGCTGTCCCAAAGTATATATCCTTCTTGAAGGCATCCTTACTTCGGTTGTCAAATCTTTTATCTTTTTTGGTTTCCATTTTAATTATATTCTTGTTTCCAATTTTCCCATTGCTCTTCTTGTTCTAAATCCACTTTACTTTGCTTAAATTGTCGCTGAAGTTTTTTTTGTGTCTTCTTAACATCGTTGCCGCGAACTTCTGGTTTTACATGAGTCTTCTTGCTATTAATGTGCTCACGCCTAATATCCTTACGGTCCTCTAAATCTTCATTAAACATCTTCACCCTTTCTTTATTAGTGAATACATACTATTATATACGCCTCTTGCTTGTTGTCAAGTCTTTTTTTTATAAGTAGTTTTTTTAAGTAGGTAAAATAAGAATTTGAAAACTTGACAAGTAGGCCTAAAAAGTTTATGATGTTACATCGGGTGTAAATAATTGCTTACTGATCTCTAAGAGTTATTCAAAGACAGGTGAAGGAATACCATTTCCTTGGTAATTAGGACTACGGTGTTTTATGTTAGGTAAGTCTTGGCAGTTTTTGCTAAGAAGTACTACCCAATCGTCAGAAGTTTTAGGCAAAGGTTTACTCATGCCCTTGAGATATGACAAAGTTAAAGCAGCAATACCAACTACATAAGGAGTAGCCATTGAAGTACCACTTAATCTAGCATAACCTTCGGGGACGCAAGAGATTATGTCTTCGCCCGGAGCAACAAAATCTAAAGTTTCTCCTGTGCAACTAAAATTAGAGACATTCAATTTTCTACCTACTGAACCAACAGCCACCGTATACCTAGAACTAGCAGGATAATTAACTTTATTGTGATTACCACTATTACCAGCAGCACAGAATATTCCTATTCCATGATCATGAGCATATTTTAATGCTGATTCTAATCTAGGAGAATGATGAGGAGAACCTAATGACATAGTAATTAAATCTGCATCTAATTGTACTGCTGTTCTAACTCCATCAGCAACATGATTATTATTACCCATACCATTATCACCTAATACTTTTATTGGTATAATTTTAACTTTAGGTGCAACTCCTACTACTCCGTATTTATTGGCAACAGCACCAATAGTGCCTGCAACATGACTTCCGTGACCATTATGGTCAGACGGATACGTTCCGGGTTCTATGGCACAATATCCGGGTAAAGCTAGATTCTCATGCAGATCGGGGTGTTCAAGATCACATCCAGTGTCTATAACTGCGACTCGTACACCACCTCCTTCAGTCACATTCCAACAAGATGGTATATCAAATTCATTTAATGCCCACGGAATCAACTGTGCAGAACCTAAATTAAGACCATAGATATCTTCTCTAATATATGGTAATAGACCACAATCATTTCTTCTTCTCACTTTTCACTCTCTCTTTCTGTATTTTTTGTATTGTTGCAATTTGTTCAGGTGTTAATTTATCTATAATCTCTATTTGTTCTTTTACTGCTTTGATCCAAGGAATAAATTTACTAATTCTAGTAAAGCAAGCATCGTCACCATAGTCTGAATCTCCCTTGCCATCTGTAGCCATTATAAAAGAATTTATACCAGCCAGCTTTTGGTCTATAAACATCCCACCACCACTGTCTCCGGGTGCTATTAAAAATTCTAGGCTAGTATGTGCATCATCTGATTTAACAAGCAGACAGTCTTTATACATTTCAGCAACAAGGTTAGAACCTGCTCTCCTCTTGTTGTCAAATGGTTTCCAGCCGGTTTTAAATGTACCGTGATGTCCATACCCTGCCATGCTGCAAACTTTACTCATCTCATCTGATTCAGTATATAGTTCGGGATAAAAATCTAAGTTTATTGGCTTGCTTAATTTACCAACTGCTATATCAGCTATTCCTGTCTTATCGTATTTCCAATCTGAATGTATAGCAATTATGCTGACGGGGACTACTTTATTATTGAAGATCACATTCTGTGACAAACTTCCTGCCACTACGTGGGCAGCGGTTATTATATATTTAGGAGAGATTAAAATACAAGAACCTCTAAAGGTACTATTAAGATCATTAGACATTATACCTTGAATAGGTAAAACACACTGGTGTTTCTTTCCATATTCTAAATATTTTGAATCAGGAACACTAGGGAGTCTTGTTCCTGCGATACTGTCAGTCGGGGTCGTTATCTGAACTGTTATAAACAGCAGCAGAATACCAATCAAAAGTCTCATAGTTGTTACCCTCCTTTGTTTTATATGGACGAGTAGTTATCTTATTAAGATACATACGAGCATCCCTTACTACGTCTTTATTCCAACTTCGATAGTTTAGTAAATGTCCAAAAACAAAGTGACACCACTTATCACAAAGAGTAATTAGGTTAGAAGGGTCTAGTTCACGAGATGGATCGAGATGGACGGGAACGATATGGTGGACTTCTGGTTTCCTATCTGAACCACAAGCCTGACATACTGGCTGTTCTTTTAAATGTTCTTTACGTAACGCAGGCCATTTTGAAGAACGTGCTGCGTATCTCAATTCTCGCTTAAATAGCATAGTATTAAACCCAAAAGTAAATTAATCTAACTAGAGATACACCAAAAACGGCAGACCCGTTATAAAATCTCACTCACAACAACAGGGTTTATTAAACCCAACCAACTGGGAAATAATGAGTCTGATATAACAACAGGGGTCTACCGTCATAGATGTTTGTTATATTATTATATACACCTTGATTGCCGGAACTATAGTAGCTGTGGATAAAGAAATAATTTTGCCGGTGTAAATAATGATAGCGTTTATTTTTTTTTGGAAAATTTTTGAGAGGTTATTTATATGTCTAAGCCTAATAAGATACTTATTACTGGAACAGGCCGTTGCGGTACTACTTTTCTCATGAGACTGTTTGCTCATTTGGAAATGCCTAACGGAGTTAATGCTGACTCTAGTGAAAGAGGTGTTTTTGGTAACTGTAATTCAGGACTAGAGTTAGATGTGCATCTTACTAATGTAGCAAGAAGCCCATACATACTCAAGTGTCCTAGCTACATTGATAAACTACATGAAGCTGTCCAGAAGGTAGAAATTGATTGGTTGATCTTGCCAATTCGTGAATACCAAGAAGCAGCACAAAGTAGAGCAGATCATGGCAGAGCCGCTGGAGGTTATCTAAGAGGTTCTAACATGCAAAGTGAATTGTCTGGTGCGTACAAAGCCATAGCACATGGCATTAGAGTAATGACGCAGTATGATATCCCTTTTATTCTTTTAGATTTTGGTCGTATGGTTAGCGATCATAGATATCTTTATAATAAACTAGAGCCTATTATGAAGAAATATGCTATAGACGGTAAAACCTTTGAGACTGCTTGGATTGCAGCATCAGCCAAAAGTAAAAAGAATACTAGGAGTAAATAATTTTTAGGGGGTGCGAGAGCATCCCCTATATTCTTCTCCTGTCTATGACAACACAAAAATCATCATAGCGTTTCTTTGCATCCCATCCGTCCCACACATAGGCTAATCCTTGAAGTGCATCAGGAACACACTTGATTATTTCCTTAGCATTATCATAACCATGAATATCTTCTGTGATCCAGACACCTTTATCTGACAACAGCGTTTGAGACAGACTAATTAAATACTTCTGTTGTTCTAACTTATGGGAACAGTCTTCTATAATAAGATCAAAGTCATTCCTAAAATTAGACTCAGCCCATTCTTTAAACTCTGGCTTTGAAACATCACCGACATAGAACTCATCGAATAGTTCACACCAAGTTTTATTGGAAGGTACATGACCAGACACAATATCTTTCCTGAGATCAGCACCTACTAAAAACTCTCCTATATTATTATCTTTAAGAAATTTAGCAAACCCACAGGAAGATGTTCCTATCTCTAGGATTTTCCTGTGGGGTGTAAGGAAAAAGTTCTGATATAACAATCTATAGTTATGATAAGAGCAAAACTTATCAGTTTCATCTCTACTGCTTTCATAGTCCAGCATAATGTCCTCTTCTTTCTATTTTAATCCAGTAAACTCGCTGCAATTAAGCATCCTTTAGAAACAGAATGTAATGGGTCGTCTGCATGTTTTACAACCTCAATACCAAGAGGAAACCCTGACTCTTTCAATTTTTCCTCTAGTTTTTCTACATAACCTTCAGCCCTTGATGTGCCACCAGCAACAACAATCTTGATGTCATCTTTAAACTTAGGTAAAGATTTGTGACCATCTAACGCTGCGGATAATTGTTTAGCAGTATAATCAATAAGTCTTTCATAGTAAGAAGCAACAGCACTTAAAACCGGATTGTCATTAGCTTCACCGACTTTAAAACCACCGCTTTCTTTTTCTACCTGTACAACACTATCAGCTTCACCTGTGGCAACTGCACTCATGCGGTCAACCCAATCACCTGACTTTGTGGTACTGAAGACTACTGTTGGTTCGCCGTTGAGCATAACACAAACATTGGTCATACCTGCACCACAACTAATGCCAATGCCAGTATAGTCTGTGTCTTCTAACTCAGCGTAACACAACGCTTCTGCTTCGTTCACTGACCTTGCATCATATCCTACTTCTGCAAGGATAGCTTGTACTGTATCTTCGTGGAAGCCTACGTCAAAGTCTTCATCTTCTTGATCCACTGGTTGTGCAGGAACACAGTATACCAGTTTCTCACCTTCAGTTTCAGCCTGACCGACCACCTCTTTTAAAATGTAAGCCAATACACGTTTAGCTTCTTTTTCTTTTACGGAGATTACACCTCTGTGCATAGGACGACGAGCAGTTTCATTTCTTTCGACTGCCTTCTCAATAGCATCAGAACCGAGAAGAATAAAAGAGCCATCTTCATCTTTGACAAACACTTTTCCTGCCAAACCTTTTTCAATCATTTTATTCGCTATAGGGGTGGATGGTTTAATAATATAAAACGCATCTCTAAAATCTTTGAATTTAATATTGTCGCCCTCATACTGTGACATTACAATAAAACTCGTGCCTACGTCAAGTCCGATTCCCATAATTATTTACCTTTCATATTTTTTAGTTTACTAATTGCTGACTGCGTGTTGTCTTTTGATGTCTTGGTTTTACCAAGAGAATCAAATTTCTTTTCTAAACTATCTGTAGCTATATGCTTATCTAATACAACTTTAGTATCGTCGATATTAATTGCATTATGCTTTCTTTCTTGCTCAATTTCTTTTTGTTTGTCGAAAAAACTTCTGGGCTTATCCGATGAGGCATTTGTTTTAGTGACATAAACGCCCCCAACAAAACCCATAGTAAACACAAACAAATAAGATATAACATATATTGGTACTTCCATATCACCTATTAGATTTAAGCCACTTTAAATAGTTGCTTAGATCGTTATACCCCTTTCGTCGAGATTTAATTTTGTTTTTCGATAAGTATACTGAATCAGGAATTGAGGATACACTGTATTCTTTTTTTATTTTAGTATTCTCGTCTACGTTTATTGTACAGATTATAAGGTCTTTGAGTTCGTCTTTACTGACACTGGCAGACAAATCTTTTTTAAGCATCTTACAATATTTGCACCAATCTGCTGAGAAGACTAACAGTATATCTATACCTAGATCGTTGCTAACTTTTACAGCACTCTCATAATTATTCATAAACACTGGCGGTCTAGCATATGCTGTGCCACCAATCAAACAAGCCAGTACAAAGGCTATAGTTTTCTTTATCATACATCACCTCCTGTTCGTATGACTATATACACCCTGACAAGGTTTTTACCTGATTTTGCCTAACACCCGTCCTTTAGGCGTTCTAACAACAAAACCCATTCTAATCATATACGGTTCAATGCTATTTGATATAGTATCCTCAGAGATGCCGCACATCGTAGCAATACTTTTGATACCCATAGGTTGACCTATCTTCTTCTGTAACACATCAATGTACTTACGATCATTAACATCAAACCCATTCTTATCAATACCTTGCTTATTGAATATTGCCTCAACATCGTCTTTACGCTGATGGAACTGCACGTAACTCTTATACCATTGAAGTCTAGCATTTAGAACTCTAGGAGTACCCTTGCTACGTTTAGCAATATCCAGCAACTCATCATCAGTTAGTTCGTCAAGTCCCATCTTCTTTACATTCAACCTAGCTAGATTAGCTAACTCACTAGGCGTATAGAACTGTAGATGTTCTTTGATTACAAATCTGTCATAAAATGGTTGGGTTAGACTGCCACCATTAGTTGTTGCACCGATCATGCAAAACGGAGGGATGTCAATGCCTTCGTCTTCATTCTCCTGCATGAGATCAAGCCTGAAGTCTTCCATCACTGGATACAGGAACTCTTCTACAAGAGTAGGCAGACGATGAATCTCATCAATGAATACGATACTACCACGCTCTACGCTCATGAGGTAAGGTATGATACTCTTAATATTTCTAATCGTAGCAGCATTTAGAGTATGGATTTTTACACCTAACTCATTAGCGATAGCATTAGACATAGTAGTCTTGCCTAAGCCCGGTGGGCCATCAAGTAATGTATGAGGCATAACGTCTCCGTCCTTGCATCCTGCAATCATAATACTCAGACGTTCTTTAACATCTGTTTGTCCAATTACATCTTCAAAAGTTGTTGGTCGTAGATTATTCATTTAGTTTTGCTCCTTCTTTTCTGAGAACCAGTTCAATCAGTTTCTTCCTGTCAATCGTTAGGTCAGCACAGTTCTCTCTCATACAATCAGAAGCTAGCTTGCTCGCTGTTCCTGCATTGTAACCGTACTTCTTTAAAACCTTCACTGCCTCAGTTATAGCATACATCTGCTCATCTGTCAAGACATTAATTGCAAAAGTGTTTTCTACTGGAGCAAACTTAGATTCTTGCATATATCCATGATCAGGGATTATCTTATTGTTATCAAAATTAAAATCTTTTAATACAGGATCATTGGACTCAGGGTCAGGAGTAGGAGTAGGAGTAGACTCAGGAGTAGACTCAGGAGTATTAAATACTGGTTGAGTTTGTTTTGGTACAGGAGGAACCTTCTTATCATCATAGTAGACTTTCATTTTAGTAACGAACTGAGGTCGCAATATAGAGTTGCAATCAGGACAAACAATCATAAAGCCTTCTGTCATGGCTTCTGACAAGGTTATATAATTATCACACTCACATTCAGGACATTCGTATACTAAGTGTCCTTCAAACTTTTTAGGTTTCTGTTCGTTAAATGTTTTCCTGTTCTTCATCTTGTCCATCCTTTTCTGGTTTCCAAAAAATAAAGTCTTGCTTTTCATCGTCGAAAGCACACTCAAGCTGTCCCTTGGCGACTAGGCCATTCATCAAATTACTGACTAACCTGCCAGTGATATCTTGTACCAACTTTTCGTATTCATGTACTCCAATTATAAACCGTTTATCCTTTTTGTCAAATCGAATGTAGTCTTTTGATATAGTAGTTACTTCTTTTAAAGTTAGGTATTCATTTATTTCTTGTTTTTCCTCTTCGTCAAGATCATCATACTTATATTTAAGTAGTTCACTAGAGTCTTTATCGTGCATGGCACCAAATATTCCATATACCCAAACTCTAGTTGCTTGTAAAAAGTCTCCAAGTTTATCAATAACAAATTGTTCTTCATGATCATCCGACATAATTACCTCAATTCATAATCTCGTAAAGATTTCTATAGTACTCAGGTTCTTTTAAAATATATTTAGCGTGTTCTATCATATGTCTCTGCCATTCACTGTAGAGTCCCCAATCTTTAAACCAAAAGTTCTTCCATAATGGTTCTCCGTTATGACCCACTCCAAGGTACAGAGGAGGTTGATCCTCTGCACCATTGGGTGAATCACTCACAGGAAACTTCGGATTGAATGTGATGGCCTCGCCATCCACAAGTAGTTCATCTAATACGTTTTCTATCCAATCATTCCACTTCTGGTTCATTTCTTCAGGAGTCATTTTGCCAAACTCTTTAAAGAAATCATCATAGCCTTCATGTGGATAGTAGTTGTATTCATCGTCATCAAACTCATTATGTTCTGGGTCTTTCATAATAATTCTACCTTTCTTAAAAGTACAGGTGGGAATCGAACCCACCCTGCTTCACCAGAATGTACATTGCTTCTTTAGAAGCAGTCGTCATCATCATAATCTTCGTCGTCTTCGTCGTCTTCGTCGTACTCATCAAACGAATCCCAGTAAGCAGGAGAGTACCATCTTGGATCGCCATTTGCGTTAATATCCTCTTCATCATGGTATTCGTCCTCCTCAAATTCAGCCTTATACAAAGGTTTCGGCAGTTCGCCTTGGTATTCACCAACAACCTCGTATTTGCAGGTTCTTAGTTTCTCGCAGTTGCAATCACTAGGAACACTTACAACGTCTGCTGGGTTTATCTTAACGATAACGATTCGATCATTGTTATCTACGCTGCCATAGTTTGCAACATAGTTCAATGCTCCAGCGTGTAGTCCTTGCGAACAGCCGACACTTCTATTGTCGTCTACTTTTGCTCTCGGCATCTCACAAACACTACCTACTTGATTATCAAAGACTCCACGCCATTTATCTTTGAAGTCTTTGTTTACTGCCTTGTATGCCAGAAAACAACCGTCTTCTGTAATTGGCAGATTCTCATGCTCCAAGAAATCGTAGAGTTCTCTTTGACTCTGCATACTTGGATTTTCCATTGCATTATTTAAAAAGTTTACAAGAGGCTCAAACGGCAGACCTTTACTCATAAACTCTAGGATTCGCTTGGATACACTTCCATGCACTTCTTCACCTGCATGTAGCACTCTGCCATCCTTAATTACTACCTGACCAGAAGAGTAGGCTTCAACCGATGCTTCTAGATCAACCAGTATCACCAACTCATCTTCCGTTGCAGTTGGCAGAACTTCTAAAATGTTCTCATAGTTAACGTGATCTGGAAGAACCTGATAGGCTTTGCCCTTCAGCATTACTGTCAAATTTCCATCAACAAACATAAAAGGTACACTCATAATCATTTACTCCTGTGAAATTAAAGTCCAAAACTATTCTTAATATCGTCCCGATCAACATTCTTAACACTTGAGAGCATTGAACCATATCGGTTGTCATCAGCCATTCGCATGATTGTGCCGTCTGGTTGTGCATCTTTCATCTCCAAATCTTGATCTCCTATACCCATAGTATACTTGAGCATTGGTGATCTGTCAAGCCCCTGTTTGAATTTCTTACGAATATCATGGATACTCGGCAAGGCCTTCAAAATTGACTCACAATCGACTTGTTTTAAAAGATCGTCCATTGACACTATATCTCCAATACCAGCCCTTGTCAGTTCATTTCCGGCTTCTATAGCCTTGTTTAACCTAGACTTGATAGACGACAAACGCGATGGGTCAACTGGTGGCAGTCCACATTCGACCAGTTTATTCTCAATAATATCCAATACTTCTTGGTTAGTAAAAGGTTTAGCCAATGTAGACTGATTAAAATTGGATATAGCATATAGAGTGATATATGATTCTAGTGCTTCTACCAAGTCTTTATCATTAATTTCTTTAGCAAAATCCTTACCATAGATGTTTAACAGATGGGCAGACATTAGTTGTTCTGTCTTGTTGCATTTGCGGTATCCATTGGTTCTGCTACCGTCCTCCATAGCTAGTTCAAGTATCGCAGCCTCCCTTATTTTACACCATACCGCAATATCTTTGATTTGCTTGGCATACACTTTAGTTGCTTTGCCCTTGAACCACTCACTGAACTTGACCAGTTTGTAACCATCTTTTTGCAGCTTTTTAACAGCATTTGTCTTGATAGCAAAGACTGTATTTTTAGACAGTAGTTCCTTACCGAACTTCACATCCTCGTTGCCTGCTAGTCTACAGATACGATAGATACTAATCTGATCCATACTTTGGTATCGACTAATTGGCACGTAAATAATCTTGCCATCATAAGTGCTAAGTTTATCTATCATGTCTTGGCTGAGTTCACGCAGGTAGCCTGACTCGTTCATGTCTTTCTTGCCAGTAAGTCCCTCAAGCCCTTCGTGACCACCAGTTTTAGCAACCACAAACATTTCGTTAACAGAAATGCTACCTTTAGCACCACCACTGCTGCTGCCGTTGCGGATCAAGTCTGCATAGTCACTGACTTTTAGTACTTCGCCACCAAACCATTTAATCAGTTCATCGAAACCGTTTAATGACATTTCATGAGGTCTGACTGTATTAATCATGAGGTATGCCTGAGCATTATGAATCTCACAATATTCTAGTGCAATCTTCTTAGCACGTTCTACAGACTTAACATCACAGACGAATAGTTTAAGACTATTACGCTTGGTTTTGTCGTAGTACGAATCTGCCTTGCCTTCAAGTGTCTCACCATGCAGAGTGTCTGTCTGATAAACTTTTCTCTTGGAACGATATGTAGTCGTTTTCCAATTAAAAACATATAGCTGACTCTGTTTGTTCATCTCAACCTTCAGGTTTTTACCAGATGAGAGTTCGTGAGTTATGCCATCTGCATCTGTCCACGCTGCACCAGCAGTGTATCCACCTGCAATATCATTCAGGTTATAGTAAGTTCTGTATGCTTCTACCAGACAGTTGGCTTCCTCCACCTTCTTAGAAACATTTTCTTTGAGTTGCATGTAGATAGCCTGAGTTTTCTCACGCAGTTTCATGACTGTAGCCTTGGTATACTGCAAACCTTCACGGCTAACGTCCATCTCAAGATCGCCAATGTTAAATTCAATCTCAAGATACAAACCTTGATTAAGAATGTCTGACACTAGGTTCTTCCAGTTAGCCAAGTCTACCTTGCCGAACACTTTGTTCCATGCTCGAATAGCATCACTTTCTTGGTCTTTTTCTTTACCGATAACTTGCTCTGCAACTACTGGGTATGCAATATTTCCCATGATAGCTATGATACCAGCACCGCAGTTGTTATACTGAGAGGGAAAGGTATCGTTTCGATGGTCAAGTCTTCCAACCTTCCAGCCTTCACCTGAGATAACTGTCTCATTGTTTCTGTATGTGCCGTCATTCAGGTTTTCAGAGACACCACCAACAATCGTAGGCTGATTCTTGAAATAATGAAAGACTCTCTTAGCCTTATCTGAAAACTCTTCAAAGTCTGACTGACTCACAGCAAAACTAATTTCAATACCATTAGGCTCATTCGTATCCGTAACACCGAACAGGCTCAAGCTAGGTACACCTGTTTCATCCATAGCAGCGATGTAGGTATAGCACTTACCATTAAAGAAAGAGGCAGTGGTAAAACTCTTGGTATAAGCAAATGGACTCTTAGAACCCAGACCAAGACAACCAGTAAAATCATTACTATCATTCTTGTTGCTAGCACCATACGTTGTGTATAGTTCTTCCATGTCCTTCTGACTTAGACCTGTACCATAATCTCTGATAGTAAAGTTAGGATCGCCAGCATTAGGCAAAGTCACCTTAAATGGTCGCTGGTTTTTTGCTGAGACATGTGCATCGTTTGCATTCGTAGATAGTTCTCGAATGATTGCCATAATCTTATCAGAGTACAAAGAGTCTGACAAAATCTTGAACATCTTGCTCGTCTGAGCGATAGTGAATCCGTTAGTGCCTTGTACTCCTGCACTGTGGTTCTCAACTGTTACATCTGCTAATTTCATAATCGTCCTCCAAAGTTTGTGAAATCTGTCCTGTGATGCTCTGATTATACATCGTCATTTTGAGATGTCAAGCATTAATTTATTCAGGCCATATAGAATCGCAGCATGGCAGAAAAGGATATTCTAATTCTTCGTCAGGTAAGTCAAACCAGTCTTCATCATCCATAGTTATATCCTGTAGATGTTATCTCTCATGTTTCTTACACAGTCTTCCTCATCGTCATTTTCTAAACGATCCATTATAGTCTCTGATTGGGCGTTAGTTATCTCTCGACCATCTGTAATTACTTCAGTAAGATAGCGTGTAGATATTTCATCTACATTGCCTGCTCTCAAGATATCGTAAGCATCGTTTAATTGTTTTGATTCTATCATATATTTGTGACGGTATGTAGAAACTGTGTTGATTTCATAAAGTGGCATTAGTATACACCTCCATCTTCATCTTCGTCGTCTTCTAAACTTGTTTCCCAAGAGTTACTTCCCCAAATATCATTATCTTCTTCTTTTGCCCTATTGTCCTGCAATGATTCTTCGATCATATCAGCGGCATCTAGAACAACTTCAAATTCACTAATTTTATCAATTAGTATATTTAATTTTTCATGAACATCTTTTAGTTCTTGTTTGATATGTTTAATATCTTCATGTAATTCTTGGCTCATACACTACCTCTTAGAAAAATATAATATAAATCTAGTACACCTTAAATTAGCCTAATAACCTTTTATATCACCGTTTTCTATAATCTTCTCATCTTCGTATGGTACTGCAATTCTGCGGTAATACTCTTGTTTAATGTTCTCTAATACTCCGGTTATAACTGCAATCTTTTTATAAGATACTGTACCCATACAACCTGCAATAATCCTGCTAAAAGAGTAATTAATCTCCCCTGCGATCTGTAGCAACTCTTCAGGTGATAGTTCATTACCATGGGTAAGTTCCTCTATAAGTGCATCTACAGGCTTGTCCAGCATTCCTCTGGCGTTTTCATTTATATACGGCATGATATACCTCCCAATCTCGATAAAAACTTTCGTTACCAGTGTCGATACAACAAAGCATCGCTACTTCATTCTCCAACACTCCTCTATAAATATAACCGATATTTTGAAAATGGCAATCCCAAAAATCCAAATCTGTGTGATATTTTATTTTATGACACAGTTTCTCAATCCAGACGTTATCAATATCTTCGGTTAATAGTTCTGCTTTTTCTGTGAGATAGCCTAATTCAGTTGTTGTTACTTTAGGATCATAATACCTAAGTAATTCTGGCTCATAAAAATAAGGTATTTTGCACAGCCCTCCGTAAACTCTTGGGGCTAGATTGTGTTTAGATAATTCAACCTGATTGTTATATGCTTCCTTGGCTTTTAACTCATGGTTAAAACTCTTAAACAATAAAGAAGGATGATCCTTCACAGGCAAAACATCACAGTTCGCCCCTGAAAAACCATCCTCTAATTCAATTAAATAATCGTTATTAATCAATACTTCCTACTTCCCCACCTGCTCTAGTAATTACGCCAGCAAAAACTCTCAGGTCTACGTTGTTATTAATAGTCCTAGTTGATCCATCAGCATAACATGCGTTCATAACTCCGGGGTGCATACTGAATGCCTCACCATCGTTAATTACGTTAAATGGTACGTTGCCGGGACAGTTTTTACACTTGTCACCATTAGCATCAACTCCATGTAGTTTAAAAGGCCCAAGGCTGTCAGCCCAACCAAGACACTGGTTTGTGTCACCTGTTGGAGTGCCACCTCTGTTTACACTAGCCTTATAAACATCAGGCCTACTTGAGCATTCAGCAATCATAAGAGTATTAGAAAAACCATCTCTAATTTGCTGCTCTTTAGTTACCTGATCTTTTACCAAGCACCCTTCTGTAATCGGGCCTTTTGCTGCATAAGGATCGCTACCAGCAGGAAAGATTTTATCCTTAACACCAGTAAACGTCTCATAATCTGTATGACCAAGACTGCTTGGACTTAGACTTGGTGCAGCACTATCTTCATCTCTGGTTGGCCCATCAATATCTGCATACCCATCACCAGCAGGCAAAGCAGATGGACACAGAAATGTATTTACAGTTGTATTTACAGCCTGTGTATTCTCCCACCAATTTTTATTAAAATCATAAAGGTCTGCAACATTGCGTTGCTCTAAATTAGCAAGAGCAAATGCTCTCCAACTATGTTCTGTTCGTGATGGATTGCCAAGTGCAGATGGAGTCTCACTTAAATCTTTCGCCTCGATAGTCCATGCAGCAGCAGGAAAATACCTTCTTTGATCCATAGTTGTGTGCATAGCCAAACCTTGTTGTTTTAAATTGTTAGTGCAAGAAACTCGTCTTGCTGCTTCTCTAGCCTGTTGTACAGCGGGAAGCAAAAGCCCCACTAATACTCCAATAATTGCGATTACCACTAATAATTCGATGAGTGTAAAGCCTTTACGTTGGTGCATATTTCTTCCTTTATATTGAAGTAAAATTAGGTTAGATAGGACGAAGAGTTCGTCCTTAAAACCTTATAATACCCATTCGGCAAAAAATAACAACCATATAAGGTGTTAGGATTGTGTTAATTTATCTGGAATAAATATCTATACTAGAACCCGTTAATTCACGCAGAAATTGACATGCGTCATTAACATTATAAAAGTCTGCTATTACTCTATGTCCCTGAGTGTGACCTCCTCCATATATTGCAAAGACCCTATAAAACGGATCATCTAAAGCCTCATAAAGCAGATCAATATATTCGTCGCCATCTTCTACTGGCTCGATAAATGTGCCACCATCTGGATCGGCTAACTCCAAACAAGTTTGCAACCTGAAGCCTGCGTAAGCAGACTTCGGATTAGTATTGACAACATAGCAGTTACACAATGGATTCGATGATGTCATCTTGTCCTTCCTTTTCTAGTTCTTCCTTATACTTCCTTATTGCTCTTGCCCTACTTTCTTGCAAGAATTTATGATAACCAAGAAAAACTTGTGAAGTAATTATCCCAAATCCTGCAATCAAAGACACAACAAGACCGCATACGAATAACGCAAGCTGATCCATAATCTGACCTCTTTTCACTTACTGCTAAAGTAGTGTCCTAGTGAAAGAATGCTTGGAACCCAAAGCCCTACAAAGATACCCTGTTGTTGGGCCACACTTTGATCGCCAAGGAACCAAATAGATACACTCAAAACAAAACTCGCAAACGCTGCTGCTAGAAAATAAACACTGTTCTTCATATCATCAATCCTCTTTTCTTAAAGTTAAAAACTATTTACCGTACTGTAACTTTAGTTGAGTTACCATCTTCACTAGATTGTCGGTATTGTCCTCTTCAGATTTCTGCTTACGCTGCATAACGGGTAGTGAAACATTTTTTAGCTTTAGTGTCTTGTTAATCCTTAAGTATCTTGCAGCAGAGGTTTCTTCCGTTTGTCCTGTTTTTTCTGCAATCTCAGCATAGGTCGTGCTGGTAAACACGGCTTTTAAAAATGCTTCGTCGCTACAATGCTTACGCTTCATAATTAGTCCTCCAAAAAATAAATCCAACTACTTAATTATAACACAGGGTTTTTGTTTGTCAAGTGCTATTCTGGTTTAACCGGCAAAAATATAGCTAGGGCTAAATAAATCCAGAAAGTAATACTTAAACTAAAAAAGAAACCTGCAACCATTCCTATTCTAAGGATTGAAGTATCTATGCCTGTAAAGTCTGAAAGACCAGAACATACTCCAAATATCATTCCTTCTTTTTTATTCTTGAATAATTGTTGTGCCATTATAAATCTCCGGTATTGTATTAGGATTATAACCAGCAATTAACATGGTCATATAAACTCCATACACCGGGAAAAGTTCGTCTAACATATTTACTCCTTTGTTTTATTTACTCTCCACACGATCAACGCTCCTACTGACAATTCTACGGTCATTGCCATGCTCCAGCCTATTAAAACTACATATAACTCTTGCATGTTGCCCTCTTTGTGTAATAAAAGTAATCCATACCATCATTATACTTAAGATACACCTTCTGTCAACTACAATGGCTCAAGATTTTCTCCATCTCTGTAGCTATCTCTTTCGATACGGTCATTATAAGGATTGTCTATAAATTTTGTTAGCGTAGGTTGATGCACACTATAAAAATGTTGCTTTCTCATAAACTTAAAATAATCTAGTTCTCCCATATGTGAGTTTCCTTTTGCATAAAGATCAGAAAGAAGCCACATTTCTACTGTATCATCTATTGCTTCGTTTGGTTTATGTAGCATCTTAATATACTTACTATTAGCCCACCATACATTGCCACAATAATGTAATGGATGTCCACCAGTATGTTTAATAAAACAAGATGCAGTATGATGAGTATTTAAAGCATCTACACAGTCTTTCCATCTATACATTGTCCAGTATTCTAGGTACTCATTCCATAGGTCTACTTTGTCACACATTTCTGGTGGAGATATTGTTTTTCTCATAACTCCTTTACTATGATCATAAAATATTTGATGGTTATCTTCCAGACCATTGCAAAAATCCCACAACCATGTAGCTGTTTCAGTTTCCTGTCTAGCGTATTCCTTGCTGTATCTTATTTCTATCTTAGGATCATTCTCATATTCTGGAATTTCAACTGTCATAAACTCTCTATCACAGTTTATTAAAAGATGTATCTTTTCTAGTTCATCATATAATCCAGATTTTTTGCATCTGCCAAATGACTCGTTTAATCTTTCTTTCCATAAAGGAGTTGATCCTTTTTTTGGATTGCGATTATATACAGTGCAGTGATAAAACATAAATTTACTCATCTTTCCATACCTCCGCATCTCTTCTATCGTGTTTGTGTCTGTATCCTAATTTCCCCATTTTTCTATAATACTCATTAATATTCATTTTTGTGTGTGCAGTTTCAAATCGTATCCATCTTATGTCATACTTTTCATAGTCTATGCTTTCTAGTATATGCAAATCATAGCCTTCAGTATCTACATATAATCTATCAATAGTTTTGAATCCTGTCATTCCAAATAATTGATTTGCTGTACACGCAGGATGTTCTTTAGGATATATATTAAAATCTTCCCAACCCATCTTTTTTAAATGCTCTTTATTAAAACTTGTATGTTGCCCATTTTTTTCTACGTCAGAATAATAAAGTTTTACTGTTTTTTGATGTGGGTCTGTGGTAATTGCTCTAGCCAGTATCTTTACTTCAACATCAAAGTGTTCATAGACTTTTAAACAGTTGCTAAGTTTATCTATGTTTGGGTCTACACAAGTTAATCTATTAATTTTATTATGATTAGCTTTTACAAATTTAAAACAATCGTCACAGGTAAAGCAATCGTTGCTACCTATCTGTACTATATTCATTTCTTCTTACCTTTCAAGTCCGCTATGTTCTGTGCTATATCTACTAGCCTATCCCAATTTTCATCTATGTATTTTTCTGGCCCACCCATATCAGCCTGTGCTTGTGCTATTTCTTCAGTGGGAACCATTTCAATAGCATCCCAAGGACAAACCTTAACATCATATAACTTTCCTTTATTACCCGGAACATGGATACATTGTTCGCAACCTATACAAGTAGATAGATCAATCTCACACCATTGAGTTACTCCCTGTTTTATCTGGAATATACAATCAACAGGACACACTTCTAAACAAGCCTCGCAGCCCGTACAGTTGTCTGCCTGAATGATTGCTAATTCTTTGGGTATCTTTTTTCTTACTTTTTTATCTGCCATTAAGCTATAATATCGTGTTGGATATTTCCGAATACGTCTGTTAGTCTAAAGTCTCTACCACTATACCTATAAGTAAGTTTAGTATGATCTATTCCCATCAGATATAATATAGTAGCATGTAAATCATGTATGTCAAGCCCGTCTACTGCTTTGTGTCCAAAATCATCAGTAGTGCCGTATCTCATGCCACCCTTTACGCCACCGCCTGCCATCCAGACAGTGAACCCACCATTATTATGGTCTCTTCCTGTAGCACCAGCCTTGATGCCCGGAGTACGACCAAACTCACTACCGAATAAAACTATAGTGTCCTCAAACATGCCAGAATCTTTTAAATCTTGTAGCAACGCACCAATAGGCTGATCAATAGCAGTTCCCTTACGCTGAATGTTGCCAGCGATGTCTTGGTGATTGTCCCAACCACCGAATCCGATCTCGACAAATCTCACGCCTGCTTCACTAAATTTCTTCGCTAACAAACACTGCTTGCCAAACTTTTCTGTTGTCTTATTATTTATACCATATCTTTCTAGAGTTTCTTGTGACTCTTTTGATATGTCAATAGTTTGTGGAACACTTGTCTGCATTTTATAAGCCAGTTCATAACTTTCGATCAGGCCTTCCAATCTGCTATTCTCGCCTTTTAATTGCAGATGGTTTAGATCGCTAAGAAAATCTAAGTTCTCTCTTTGTTCAGCCATTCCTATTGGACTTTTTAAATTAGGTATTGCGTTTGCCATATTACCTGCATTAACTGCTGTGCCTTGATATATTGCAGGAAGAAATGCACTTCCGTAATTCTCTGGCCCAATACCAGCATCAATCGTTAGAAAACCGGGAAGTTCTTTGTTCTCAGTTCCTAAACCATACAGTAGCCAACTACCCATACTGGGACGAGTAAACTGGAAATTGCCTGTGTGTAATAATTGTTTTGCTTGATTATGATTACCAGACTTTGATTTCATTCCATTAATTAAACATAGGTCATCGGCATGTTTTCTCAAGTGAGGAAAATTTTCACTAATTTCAATACCACTTTCTCCTGCCGGTGTGAGTGGAACAGCAGGCTTGACAATCTTTCTGCCTTTGCTTACTGGATCGTCGATACCATCTTTCTCAACCATCAAAGGCTTGTAGTCAAAAGTATCGGTGTGACTCATCCCTCCACCCATATAGCAAAATATAATCTTCTTTTTAATTGCTGTAGTTTCTTCTGCAAGTAGGCCTTTCAATGCCAACATGCCAAACCCAGCACTTGCTGTTTGTAATAAGTTTCGTCGATTAAAATAGTTATTGTACATTTCTAAATTCTCCTGTGCATATTAATATTTGGATTAGGTTTGCAAGATTCTTTTCCATAATCTCATTCTTTTTCTTGATGTCTACTTTGCTTGTGTAGTCAACAAACTCTTCACCTTCTGGGGTCTTACCAACTCCTAAACCAATCTGTTCTGCTTGCTCTGTATCTTTTAGATAAAAATCCATCGCTGCTTCAAATTCAACTTTAGATGGTGGCCTTCCAAGAATCTTTTGCCATATACTATGAAGATTATTATGGTGCAATAGCCTTGGCATGGTTCTACCCATCCTCATATTATTTTGCCATATCTCTTTTGCCATTTCTTTACACATGGCGATGATCTTTGGATTGTTCATTAAGAATAATGCTTGAGTACTAACTGTTGTTACATTTCTTTCTGCTGCCAGCAGGCTATTGTCTGGACGATCAAACATATCAAGTATCTCAATCTTATTATCCCTTAACGATGGAATATAAATTGATCTAGCTTTAGTTTCCCCAATATATTTTCTTAATTCTTTTCCCGGTGCTTTAATTCCTGTTTGTATCTCACTTATGTTCTTATGCGACCCCTCTAGTTTGCCTGAGACAAATAACAGAGTGTCCCTAATTTGTTCAGCCTCTAATCTTTTCTCATTCATTCTCCAAACGTAAACATTGTCTGGGTCAATCTCAAAATTATCTTTATTGAAGTTACTACTGCGTTTATATGCGTCACTCATAACGATAGTTTTAATTAGTCGCTTGTTTGACAATTTACCAGTAACAAACTTACTTGAAAGATAGTTCATTAGTTTAAGATTGCTTGGCTCACCACCAAGTATACCAAAATTATCAAAGCTGTCAAGTATACCTTTTCCAAAAAGATGTCGCCATACCCTGTTCACATGAACTCTGTAAGTCAGAGGATTAGTTTTATGTGCTATCCATTCTGCCAGTTCATAACGTCCACTGGTATTATCAAAGTTGAGAAATGGTCTGTCACTAAATATTTCAGGCAATCTTCTTGGCACTTCATCACCAAGATTATTAACTTCTCCCCTGATTGCAATTTTAATCTCAGTCATTTTAGTCTTGTCTTTTACAGACATTATAGGCTCAAGAAATTCTAGATAAGCTAAATCTTTTTCATTAAGTTTAGTCTTGGCCTCATCTAATCTCTTTTGTCTTTTATCTGTCTCTCTTTTAAGTTGTTCTGGAGTAACTCTTTTGCTCCAAGTTTTAATAGATTCTAATTGTGCTTCTAAGTTCTTGGTCTCACATAAAGCTAACCATCTCTCAATCTGTCTTTGCTTGTACAGGCTTTCAGTTTCTTTTGTGACTAAAAAATCGTAATCACCAAGATAGCCTGTATTATTATTACCTCTATATAATCCATCAAGGTTTTGTGTGTTACTAAATAAACCAGCAACACCATAGTAGTCTTCTTGGCTAAATGGATCAAACTTGTGATCATGGCATCTTGCACAACTCAGAGTCATGCCAAGAAAACCTCTTGTAACTGCGTCTATTTGGTCGTCGTTGCGGTCTGCTTCAAACTGTCTAGTCTGTGCCTGTATATTTTTTGTACCTATTGTTAAAAAGCCTGTGGCAATTCTATTAATATTATATTCTTCATAGCTTTTATGTGGTAATAGATCGCCTGCAATTTGCTCTTTTATAAAATCATCGAATGGTTTGTCATTGTTAAAACTATCAATAACATAATCTCGATACCTCCAAGCATACGGACTAACCAAATTTCTGTCTGAACCAGATGATTCTCCATATCTGGCTACATCTAACCAGTGTCTTCCCCATTTTTCTCCAAAGCCTTCGTCATCAAGTAAAGTATCGACTAAATTTTCATAACGATCTTCACTCTTATTCTGCATAAACTGCCTCATCTGTATTTCACTTGGGGGCAAACCAATAAGATCAAAATATAGTCTACGCATTATAGTATAGTCTTCTGCTAATTCACTAGGCTTTAAACCATGCTTATCTAAATCTAATTGCAGTATTGCATCTATCTCTGTACCATCGTCATACTTTGCTACAGGAGGACGCTGAACTTTTTTGAATGACCAGAACTGTCTAGCCTGCCTAAGTTCTATTGCTCTATTCTCATGCTTGTATCGTGGGTCAGGCATTCCCATTTTAATCCATTGTCGGAATAATTCAACAGTCTTTTCATCTAGTGGTTGATCAGGAGGCATGTCACCAGACTCTACATAGTCAAAAAGAGAACTCTCTTCTGGCTTACCCGGAACCACACTTGGCCCAGAATCACCACCGTTTAATATACCTTGCCTAGTATCTATGGCAAATCCACCTTTAGTTTTTTCTGAGGCAGATGAATGACATGAATAACATTGGGTTTGTAACACTGGTAAGATATTATCATTAAAAAATTTGACACCACTTTTATCTTGACTATAAGCTATACTAGCAGATAGTGCAACAACAATAGCGATAACATATTTCATATTAAACCTCTCTTGCTTTGCCATGTAGATGTTTGAAGGTTGGAAATCTTAGGCTTATCCCACCTTCCTGATTTGTAGTCTCCTCAAAATATTGTACCAAAATAACCATGCCCTTAATTAGGTCAGGATTATTGTAAAACTCCTGTCTTTGATCAATAGTGAATCCACTTCCAACTCGTACATGATGTCCTCTATGGGTAATATACACACAACTGAGCATTTCTTCCTCACATTCTGCACCATCCTTGACATATCGAAATGGCCCCATTTCTACGTCATCTACGGTATATTCAGCATCCTGAAAGGTTTTAACTTTTAACAGGTCTTTTGACCTTTTACCTTTATATGTCGTGTTCTTACGAAGCATTACGCCTTCCCAGCCGTATTTGTCAGCCTGTTTAGACCAGAACTGTAAACCTTCATCATCTTTGACAATACTCATTCTTAGGACACTGAGACAAGGACATTCGTTCTTCTCCATAGCCAAGGCTAATTCAGTCATTCTCATTTCCAGATTACTCTTGCTTGAGCCTTTTTGGAAGTCATTAAAGTCAATCATGTCAAAGATTTTAAATGACGGGTTTTTAATTGTATGGTCTTTCTTGCGAATCTGTTTCATTACACCTTGAAAATCCTCATTTCCATCATCATCAATCAGACACAACTCACCGTCTAAAACTTTGTTAGTAAGTTGTAGACCCTTAATGCCATCATAAACAACACCAAGAGTAGTGATTTCTTTTCCTGTACGGGTATAGAAGTTAATGTCACCAAAAGCGTCAATAATAGCAACACATCTAACACCATCCAATTTACGAGAAACATACCAACCCTCTCCCCATTCGTGTTTGTCAGGATTAAACTTATCCGCTAAAGCAACATTAAATTGTCTGATAAGACCGGGAACAGCCTTGTTGATGAGTTTAGCACCTGTCCTAGTTTTTAAATCTTTATCAAGAATTAGATACACCAGTTCCTCATCATGTGGAAACTTTTTGATATATGTATTGATAATTCTAACAGCGTCATGTCCAGTATATCTACCAGTGCGTAAATCACTAAACAGTGATGCTAAACCATATCCGGGTTCACAATCACCAAAGGAGAGGTCAGGACGTTTCTTCACCTGCTTACTGGTAATATTGTACATACTGTACGGACAGTATGCCATGCTGAGTACGGTCTTTGCAAAGAGTTGATTGCCGTTCTGTTCCTCAACGCCGCCTGTGTATTCCAGCAAGATGTCCAATTTGTCATTGGTACTGCTGTTGTGTCGTAGTTCCTCGATCATGTCCATAACGTGTAGTGTAGCTTGTTTAGTCATAATCCATCCTCCAAAATCCTGTGAAATAAGTCGTATGCTACAAGTATAACATTAGTTATCGGTTTGTCAAGCAGAAAACTTTATTCTTTTATTGCTTCTATCTGAGAACACAGAATTTGTTTTTCTATTTCAGCGGTATGTAGATCAGTTTTAAGATCATCTATATCCTGTTGGGCTATAGTGTTTTTAACTATATTATTAGCGTTTTCATACTTAGTAATTTTTTGTTCTAAGTTTTTAGATATTATTTTTTGTTGTTGGTATTTTAATTCTAGTATTTTTAATGTAGTTGATTCATCCATTGTCAGTAAAGTCTTTCTTTAACTTAGTTAACAAATTAGCACCTGCTGTTGGAAAGAAACAGGGAAATATAGAATGTGTTATTAATTTAAATGCAGTGACAAGTACAGACACAGCATGTCCACCAGCAAATATAAAATGCTGAGACCAATTCATTTTATTATCATCCAAATGAGTATTCCACTCAGTAACCAAATAGTGTAGCATAGTAATACCTCCATGCTACTTATTACACCAAATTTAGTCAACTTTTTTATAAAGATGTGCGTTATGATGCTTTCTGTGACAGTTGCTACACAATACGACACACTTATCTATCTCTTCAATTATTCTTTCAAATTTTGTACCATTCTTTGTTGCCGTATTCATACTAAAAGACTTGGCACTTTCATCTACATGATGGAAGTCTAAAACTGCCGGATGATCTTCACCACATATAGCACATGGTATTTTATAGGAAGTTATTAAATCCTGAACTTTAGCCTTACGTTCATTTGCTCTAGCATGAATTTTCTTCCATTCAAACTGTTGCTCCGACATGCCGTCTCCTAGTTGTATTAATGGGTGGGGAGGATTTTCGGTATCACCTCCAACTTTCAGGGCAAGATACGTCAGTATTTCCCTAGTCGCACCACCTTCCAAACATTCAGACATTTGCCCATCATGTAAGGTCAGTGTACCTTGTGGTCTCTTGCTTGCTCCCACATTTCAGTCACCACCCAGTAGCACAGGAGCGACCCGCACTACTTATATTGTTTCTAATTCTCTAGTTTCCTTTAAATCTAACCATTGTAAGTCGTATACCCCACAGCAAAAGAACATCCAAATATTTAAATGTTGTTTACTCATGTGGTTTTCATCGACAAACTTAAATTCCTTTTCTATATTAATATGTATCATACTCTCATCATAATGAAAGTAACTAATTTTGTTTTTCCTGCCATCACAAACCCATTTGGTAATTGGATGGTAAATTATTTGTGCCGCTAAGTATGCTATACCTAAAACGGCACAAACTATAAATCTTTTCATTCTTCTTCTGCTGGGTCTGGTGCAGGCAAATCAGTTGGTACAGGTGTGATGCTTATGAGACTGCTCAGGTCACAGTTAGCACTTTCTTCCCTGTTAGGAACTGCCTTAGTCGCCAGTATCTCACCAGTAGCCTTGTCAGTTATTGTGCAAAGGTGAACACATTGTGTGTATCCATCGTTGCCTACGTTTGCTTCTACTAATTGGTAAGTTATTGATACGTTTGCGTCTCTGTTCTGCATCATTGTCTCCTGTTTGTTAGTTGTTATATCTATTATACCGGCATCTTCTAAGTTGTCAAGTACACCATTCTTAATTTTTGTTTTCAAGTAAATTATACAGGATATTGGTCTGAACCCCTACATCAATAAAATCTGTGTCATTATAGACAAACCCTGCATCATTGACTACTTCTGTAATTAAATAAAATGATTCAGGAGTAAAGTAAGGGAGATTTGCCGGATCGTTTACTTCGTTACGAGCCTTAACAATCTCAAGCCTATTATACCCAGTATTATCATCCATGCCGGTGAGCCAATCTCTGGCATCATCTAAATCAAATGTACCGTCTTGAACATAAGAAGCAAATACCTCATCGTAAATATCTTGACCTGCTAATCCTGCTCTATTTATTTTAATGTTAGTCGGTGCTACTTCTGGCAATGACTCAGGTAGTTCGGGTAAGACTTGTCCCGGTCTTAGCAAAAGGATTGGTTCAGGATAAACGTGTCCTTCTGGGATAGGAGGCCCGTAAACATCTGCTGCCAATAGTCTTTTGTTTTCTAATTTTTCCATAATTTGTTTCCAATTTTTATTATAGCTTTAGCTAATAATACGCCACATGCTATTTCTAATATTCTTATTAAGTCTATCACTTGTCGCTCATCCCACGACCTGCACTTGGCCCAGCAGATGGATCAAATGTCTTTTCATAATCTTCTGTAACTGCTCGACCTATCTGTGATTCCCAATCTCTGTTGAGTCTCACTTCGTCGTTCTTCTTTATTGTACCATCTAAAACTGGCGTGTCAACTCCTAATTCATTTGCTACATACTTTAGTGCCGCAATATCTTTAGGAAAGCAATGACCACCATAACCGAAATCACCGTCAGGGCCGGGAACAGTCCAGTGGGAGTTACCCAGACGTTTATCATATTTTGCATATTCAACCACCTTATCATAGTCAATATCTAATTGTTTGCATATTTGATTTAGTTCATTAGCAAAAGATACCTTGGTTGCTAAAAAACAATTAGTAGCATACTTAACCATCTCTGCTACTCTTGCCCTAGTTTTAATTACAGTGGCTTCAGGGAATGCTTTATTAAATACAGTAATTACTGCACTAACATCTTTATCATTTACTCCTAATACAACTCTTGTTTGATTCTTATAATCTGCTACAGCATTAGCCTCAGTTAAAAACTCAGGATTAAATATAATGTTTAGGTTGGTAAACTTAGCAGCAAATCTATCTGTGGTTCCCGGTGGAATAGTAGACTTAATTAATACTGGTATTGGTTTATCGTAAGCATTAATTAGTTCTAATGTATTTTCTAAGTTTGTTGTGTCACATTCGCCTGATGTTTTCATGGGCGTAGGCAGACATACAAAAAGCATATCCGAATGATGAACAAGATTAGGCATACTAAGTGTACACTTACTAGCCACTAAATCAAATGTGTGTACTTTATAATAATCTTTAAAACCTTCCTTGACGCTGTTGCCGACAAAACCTTGTCCTATTATACCTATTGTTTCAATCATATTACTCTCTCGTCTGGTGCTTGGTCGAAAAATTCTATGTTTTGTCTGATTATTACTGGTGCTATCTCTTTCTCTAATTGTAGAATGTGTCTCTGTTGCACAAAGTTCATGACAATAGAGAGTATAAGTAGCATATATATAATATAAGTTGTTGGATGTATTTCGTAATATTTCATAATAGTATTAAAAAACCACCAGCAGGAAAGGAGGTTATCCTGCTGATGGTGCTGCTTGACTAGCGACGACTACGCTTGCCAGTACTTTCTAAACCATAACGAGTTTCACCTTTGCGACCCTTGACACGAGTCACAGAATATCCCTGCTTTCGCACCATTGGCTTGATGTCGCTGATGGTTGCCCTAAGATTGCCAACCTCAAACATTGAGTAGGCACTGTCCTGAGACAAGGTTTTCCCTCTTGTCAAATAATTAATTACACGATCCTGCTTAGTCATAAATCAACTCCTCTGTTAAAAATTAAACTTCCTATAGCTATTATACCATATAATAGTGTTTTGTCAAGTCGGCAAATGCAATTTATTGATCGGCATATTATAACAATCTGCTTTAACCCTAAAACCATTATCTCCGTCAATCTGTCCCTTTTGTAAAAACTTAGCATCTTTAAAGTATTGTTCTTTATCGTACTCTCCCAGAATCCATGCTTTACTATACTCATTGTTAGTATACAAAACCCTGACGAATATGTATTTATGACATTTCTGTCTTGTATTAAATGCCGCTACACTACATTCATAATAGTCTCTGGGTCTACTCGTACATCTCTTTGTCTTTACATCATATAAAACATTATCTTTTACAACATCATAATCATAAGTATTATTTATATTGCCTCCTATATAATCTTTAACTATGTCTTCTCCTATAATGCCTGCCAGATTTCCCTGACCAGATGTTATAGAGTTATTTAAGTGACCGATGTCATTAGCCCTATCAAGAGCATTCTCTACCATGTCGTTTGTAATATCTATTTCAATCATCACTTTCCTCCTCCTCATCCTCATCGTCAAAACAATAATCTGCTAGACCTAATCCTAGTTCTTCACCAAGATGTCTGACATTTTTGTCATCGACCTTTTTCTTATACAGATGAAAGGATTCTGTCTGACTACTCCAGCATACTTCTATCATATCAGATGCCGCCATTTTAGATAACATAGACTGATAAATGTCGTCAGCTAAAATCCCAATAATCTCGTCTACAGCTGGATCAGCTATTCTAGCGTGACGTTTCTTTCCGGTCTTTTTATTTAACTTTGGCTTTTCATAATAGTACAATACTAATTCATGAACTGCACTCAGTGTTACATATTCGTCTAACTCTTTTTCAGGCAGGTCGCAACCAAGTAGTTCGCATACAAGTGCGTTTGACATATTTCTTATACCTTTACAGAAGTCTTTCATTCTATTTATTGTATAGTATTTAGCTTTCATATCACTTGCCTTCCTTTGCCTTGAGTTTATGAACTCTATGTTTGGTTTTAACGTATCGACTGCCGTTGTCGGAATAGTCTTTACCCATATATATGTGACAGAAGCCGTTGCCAGACTTTCCAATTCCCCAAGCTAGGATACCCTTATTGTCGATACCTATAACTTGATGCTTACCTCTGCAACCCATAGAAAGTGTATCTCCATTTTCACTTAGATAGTATGGGCCTCCACTGGTTTTAATGATGTCACCCTTTTGTAAATCTCTCCAAGGAAAATTTCTAATGATCTTAGTACTTTTTCTTTCTCTTGATACAGGCTTGAAGGAGAACGTGTGTCCACATTCTTTACATACCTTAGTCCTTGGGCCACAAGTCGTTCCGCACTGTTCACATTTTTTTTGTCCACGCATAAGTATTACCTCCTAAAGTAAAAATTTGTCATACTACCATTATACCAGATTAATTGTTTTTGTCAAGGCCACTTCTTTCCAGTTGGTTAGAGGTGCTAGCCATTGAAGTTCACCATGAGTCGCGTATCCCGGTATAGAACTGATAACATAACGATGATCCTGTCTCAATTCTGTAAACATATTAAAATCATGAGGATGAGTTTCTTTAGTCCACTTTCTAAGTATCGGTTCATCCTTCTGCAAATCTTTAACAGTACTTGCGAAGGTCATAGTAGTAGAATTTGTAATCTTCCAGTGACAACTTTTAGTTAAATAAACTTTAGAGTGTTCACCTCCATCTGATTCTATAAAAGGATTGCCTCCTTGATGTTTAGGTATGTATTTATCTATATGGTCATAGAGTGTGACATAAGGAAAGCCAAGACGAATGCCTTGTTGCAAAACTTCCCAACTGTCATCTTTGTGTAGATAATCATTCTCTACAAAATATACATGATTTAAACTAGGTAATTCTAATGCCATGTCTAATGCTAGATTAAAAGTTCCAGCACCATGACCTATAGAAACCTTTGTTATGTTTTCTTTGTCAACATATTTACAGATCATGTCGTATGTATCATCACACACATTATCTGCTATCACGTTTATGGTTGACATATTAGCAAACTTTGTAACAAAGTTATTCAAACATGTTTCATTATTGATATAGTCTGGTTTTATCTTTTTATAACCAGCGTCACTTATCCTGTAAAATACATCCACTACATTTTCCTTGCATAAAGATAGCCACCATTAAATGTACATTCTCTTTGTAGAGCCTCAATATCATCTATCAAATGATAGTTACTGGTTTTGCTAGGTTTGGCCCAGCTAGCTGCTTTGTGTACTCTTTGAGTCTCGATATTAACAAACGCATGTACACTTTGACCACCTGTTGGAGATCGTCTAACGATCTTGATGTATTTGTTTCCGTGCTTAGGAATATAGGTATAGCCTTCATCGTCCTTCTTTTCCAATGCACTGATCCATATTTCCAAACATTCACCAATAGTAAGTTTTTCAGCAGTATTCATAAGTCCTCCAAGTTAAAGTTCTGATACTACCATCATACCATTGTCTCTTGCTGAGTCAAGTTTTATTTGTTCCATCAATTCTATCAATTCTGGATCGGTATACATGTCATAGATCATAGTCAGGTCTTTTTTTGACCATTGCCTTACGTCTTGATGTTTACGATTTACTTTATAGTTTATATTGCTTTGGATACCCGGAGATAAAAAATACCCAAGTACACATAACACCAGATAAATTATAACGAAAGGTTTAAAATTTGTCCAAGAAAAATTTCTCATGATTTTGATCCATTTGTACTATTAAATTCCAACTCCACCACACCAGCACCAACATTAATAATGTTAAAAGAATTGGTGCAATCCAATAATGAAGCAATATATTAGAACGTAAATGAATATCCCAGTAATCACTGATCGCGTTGTCAATTTCTCTTTCTGAATATCCCTCATTCTTTAACACCCATCTATATTGTGTTTCATTTAATTGGTCTTCCTCGTCCCAGTATCGTCTTGCCATTATCAGCAAGCGTTCATCACTATCAATATTTCTATAACTCATAGCAGCAGTCCTTCCATGTTACTTGCCGCCTACAAGTAAAGTAATTAAATTATTTACTAACCGCCTCAACGATCATCGCTAACTTGGCTTGAGCCAGTAGAGCAAATGTCTCGCTGTAATCCTCGTTATTCATTATAACAGCATCTTCCAATTCGTCAAGGTATGCTATCAAATTTTGAATATGTCCAACTACAGCAGACTTATCCCAAGTTTTTGGATCAGTTGGCATTGGCTTCTCTCTTTTCCTTTAAATCTTTATGTTTAGCGATCAAATCGTAAATCTCATTTTCTAAACTCGGCATCGGAATCTTTTTGACCTTATCTGATACTGGTGTGTCTGTCAATGGTAGTCTATTTGGTTCATTCATAATAATCTCCTTATTTAGATGCCAGTAAATATAGTCCAATGTTTGAAAAAGCATATCCAAAATAGGCTATTCCCATGCCGGGATTACCCTTGTATACTTGTTCTATACTTACATATAAATATATAAAACCTGTTAAGGCAATTAACCATCCACTCATATTATACACCTACTCCTAGCCACTTGGCAATAGCGAAATCTTTTGCTTTTAACTCAAAGTCTACGTCGAAGTCGAGATCGTACAATGCAAAGTCTTCTTCTGCGTACTGTGCATGTTTACGAGGGTTATTGCCTTCTGCTGATTCGCTGTAGTGAAACAGAGGTCTAACGTCACCCCATGTAAGATGGCAAAACCTGAGAGCCTGATGCTCTGTCCAACCATCTGGATGGCAGGAATGGTGCAGATAGTCAAAAGTAATTGGTATTTTAGTCTTGGGATAAAAATCGGTCATAAGTTGTTTGACTGACCAGCAGTTAAGTTTGTCGTCATTTTCTATAACAAGTCTAGCCTGTACGTTGGGCTGTAGACGCTTGAAGTTGGTCATGAAACGCTCTGTGACCTCTGCATTTGTGCCGTCACGATTGTTGATGTGCATATTCATAGGAGAGTTGTAGTCCTGTGGACAACCTATCATATCTAGGAAGTCTGCATAGAAGTTAAGTTCGCGTATGGTACGGTCTACGCTGTCTGCATTAATAGATGCTAATACATTAAACTCACTAGGATGACATGATATGCGTACAGGATAGTCTTGTAGGGTCTGCTTGATTGCTGCTATCTCTTGTTGTATATCCTGATACTGTGGCAACTCAGATAAACTAATATCGGCAGCAGCATAAGTAATAAGAGGAAATAGATCGCTGCTGATACGATAGCACCAACTGTTGTTGTAACAGTGTAGAATTGTTTCATGTGTTACCTGCATATTATTAAGGATACGCGAGCCTAGAATCTCTAGTGCCTCGTCGCGTGGGAGTGATGAGAAACGCTTGTAGGTCATAGTTTGAAACTTGTAACCTAGTTCTTTGAGTTCTTCTGAAATACAGCATAATCCTACGTGCATGATATTGTCTCCAAGTAAAGTAACCATCCCCCTATTATAAGAGAGATGGCTACCTTTGTCAAGTGTTATTTTAATAACTGTAAACAGTCCATTCAGTTTCCGTTACGTTCTTGATGTTGAGTTGTTTTGAAACGGCCTGACCAGTTTTACTTAATTTCTGTTCAAACAATTCTGACGAATCAAACATAAGATAAGGAACACCTACTTCAACTTCGTATCCTGAGTCTCTACTACTCTCGAATGATCGAATATCATACCGAGGCAACTTCTGAAGATCAACGCCTCCACCACCTGCAAGTATGTCTATCAGCCTACGGAGATAACTGTCGTTCTCTGGATAACCTTCGTTACCGTCTAAGTCTTCCTTGAATCGTTCTGTAAACCAATCTCGACAGAAACCAGAACCTTCTACCATAAGTTTGGCTTGTTCTTCTGTACACAATTCATCATGTACTAATGTTTCTGCAATAGTCTTACGACTTTTCTTTAGCCTGCAAGTCAGTTGTACAAACTCATCGACTGTGACTGCTAATGCTTTCTCTGTGTAAATGTCTACTCCCATAATAAATCCTCCAAAGTAAAATTAAATTGTCTGACGTAAGTATAACTTACTTATCGTCTTTGTCAATAGGTTTCTTAAATAATTTCCAGAAACAAAGATATGAACCTGCCCAAACAGCCATTGCAGGCAACACACTTAAAATAGCGACTAAGTTAGAATGACAACAAGGACATAGACCAAGAGCATGAAAAATACTATTCAACATAATTTAAAGCCTTTGCAATAATAGGAAAATGGTAACTAAATATTTCTTTACACCTTTCCGCTATGTCTCTATGCTCTTTCTGCGTTCCATTGCCGGAACGTAGATCAATGTAGTGAATAAATGATCTGACGCTACCGCTCATATAAAGTCTCGTAGGAGTAGCCAAAGGTAGCACAAACCTAGCACATTCTTTAGCGACACCTTCAGCCAACATCTCATTGTATAACTTTAGTGAGTCTTTAAAATGCTGTTGAATCTTATGTGTCCATACTCTTTTAGCACCAGAACTAATATCGTCTATACTATTCTGTCTATTTTTATTGTCTTGGCTTCTTATGTCAAACATTGGTATCTCTTCGCCTAACAGATTAGTGTCAGCATATCTCTGACTAAATTCTTGAAAAGTAAAACTTCTGTGTCTTAATATTTGTGCAGCAAGTCCTCTAGTTGTATTAATTTCTACAGTCATAAATGCTTGCTCAAAAATACTCCAATGTTGATGATCAATACAATATTTTAGTAATTTTGCAATGTTTTCATTATCTTGATTGTTTGGGTTGGACACTCTAGCACAATAAGCGATCTGAGTTTCTGCATCTGGAGTAACATTAACGCATTCAACCTTAGCCATAAATTTTACTTTCTGTTGTTGTCCATATTGGGTTATTTTTGTAAATGTTTTCAATATCCTTTTTACTTAGCATAAACTTAGGATATTTAAGTTTTTTAAATTTATGTGGTAGCTGATACGATTCTGTACTTCTTCCGTATAACGATTGTAACATATCATCAAAATCTTGCAACAGAGTTTCTTGTTTAATAGCAATAGTATTATTGAATACTATACATTTTAATTTCTCTCCAAATACTTCATCTACATAATACCACTTGCCGTTGTATGTGACCTTTCCTGCTTTTGTGTTCTCTCTTATTGTTTTAAATTTATGAAAGTCTTTTGGGTCATATGTCTCAGAAATAAGTTCACTTAGATTATAAGACATGAGCCAGCTAGGTAGTTTTCTGAAAGTTATAACATCCAATAATCCGTTGTCAAATTCTTTTGGAACTAACCATGAAAAAGTATCATTCTCATATACTATTTCTTCAGTTAAATACATATGACAAAGTTCAGCGAATGCACTGCCGCCAGTTCTTGGTAAATGATAATGTACAAATTTATTCGTTACTATCATCTTTTGTTTTCCACCACTCTATTAAATTGTCCCATAACGGCTTAAAAAACCACAAAACAATATAGGCAACTACTGCTTCTAATGCTTTTCCGATTATTGTACTAATAGTAATTGATTGAGTTTTAATCTCTTCATCATTGCCATGTTCGGTTGTCATGCTGAAATACCTCCTGTGCCTTTTGTTCTTTGTATCGTTTCTGATAGTCAAGATGGGCATCGTTTGTGATATGGTTGTAAATAACAGTCGCTACTTTACTCAAACTATTAATTACACCGCATACTTCAGGATTATCGATCAGCAGCCACGTATAGATATAGGGGTTTGCTTCATCACCAGATTTTTCTCTGGTAATCTTATAGCCTTGCTCTTTAGCCCAACTTTTTATTATCGTCCACTTCATATTGTTTCCATATCTCCAAATGTTTAACAGCGACTATTTGTAATTCTTGTTTTGTTGTTCGCTCTCGTTGCCAATCAATTAATTTATAAAGGTCATCTATGTGACCTCTTAGTTCTTCAGCATTGCCTATGCCGTCTAATATCTCAGAAACATGCTGCCGAACATCAGGATGAACAGCAGCATACTTCAAAGGAATTTTATCTTTTTTAGATAATTGTTTATATTCTTCAGACATGTTAGGCTTGTGCTTGTTTTTGGTCTTGTCCAAAGAATCGTTGTAGTGTCTCTAGCTTGCCTACAGCGTCATCTAGTTTAGCTGTATAGTCTTTGAGTACACTAATGAAATCAGGATGCTCTCCTACTCCTACTGGACGAGTCAAGTACAATTCTAGTACTGCCAGAGCCTCATTTACATCTGCCTGATAGGACAACACCAGTGCGTCATAAAGACGATTAGGTGGTGCTTGTTGTTGTTGTTGTGCTGCTGGTTGTGGAGTCGTTTCCTCTGCCATAATCATTATCTCCTAAGTTTGTAGTTAAAGTAAGATTTCGGTTGTCTATATCAATTATAGTTTGATTTGGAGTATTGTCAAGTTGTATTTCCATTTTAGTAACCATAATTATAAAAAGGATAGGCATAAGCAGGATACCTGTAATAAACAGGTTGCCGCCAAGTCAAAGGCCTAAACAGGCATGGACGCTGATACACAGGCACAGTGTAGTACACAGGAACATATACTGGGGTTGGTGGTGGACAGTAAATAACTGTCGGCTGAACTGGTGGTGGTGCTGTAACCAAAGGAGTAGGACATTCTAGGCAAGGCCCAGCGATCCTCGGCACAACAGTCTGACCATTAGCCACACTACATAATCCTACCATTATTAAAATTGCTACAATTAAATATCTCATTTAATTCTCTCTTTCATTTTTTTATATCTTTAAGTTCGTACATAAGTTTAAATGCTCTATCTGATTCTCTACTATTTAAAGTTCCCTCCTCAATATATTGTTTTAAATCTTTCTGAGTCCATGTCTCCATCGCGTCTTCTTCAAAATAATACTCCCAAGGTTTCCATCTGATTCTGTGTTTGTCAATATTTACATACAGTTTTTCCTGATTTCCTACTGTATAACTATATTTAACCCAATACCATTCTTCTGCAAGCATAGCCTCTTCGATAACCTTAAAGTTATCTGGGTAGCCATTAAATGCAAATATCTTAAATCTTCCTATTCCATATAGTTGTTCCAGAACACCGGGGTCTTCAAAATCTACAGGATGAAATATATTGTTATATGATTGTATTACTACGTTGCTTTTCCATCCAACATACTCTGCGTTCAGTAAAAAACCTACAGTAAATGCTACGAATAAGAAAAAGAATTGATAAAATAAAGTTCTGAGTACACATATAAATAACTGAAAATGAAATGACATTATCCACCTTTAATGATTGATAGGATTTTTCTTGCCAGTGCCGCTTGTCCAACTATCCTACCGTCATTATAGTCGTCACCATATCCTGCTGTGCTTTCATGGTCTCTTTGATCTCTGATTTTATTATTACAAGAATCTACTATTTTAGATATTTTCTTTTCAAAATGCTCCATAGGGATTATATGCTTCCTTATAGTGTTTACGATATACTCTGACACATTCTCCCGCAGTATCAGGGATATTATTACCACCAAGATAATACATAGCTATATGCTGACGGATATCTAACTCTGTATCCGCTTTTAATTTGTTTTTCATTAGTTCACCATATTCCATAACAATGTAGCAGTATACATCTGTCATAAAAACATCTACTAATTCTGATAGTTTGTTATTCATAAATCACCACGGGAATTTTAATTGTAGGTCTTTGTCGCTAGCTATTGGAGAAGTTAAATTAGAAACATCAATAATATAACTAAACACATGGTTGCATGAATCATTGATCCAATCTGTCGCCTCTTCTTTACTTGCAAATGGGCCATAGTTGACTGATTCAACATCATAGTCGATGTTGTCTTTGCAAGTAACTATAATCATGAGACTTTCTCCTTGGGAATTTCAGTTCCGTCTACGTTAAGGGTTGTTTTAGCACAGGCGTTGATCATAAAATTAACTTCGTTAATTAAACTGCCTTCGTCTATAGCCTTGTATAGTTCTTCTGGATCAACTTGTGTAACTTCGTCATTTAAAAGTGATACAGAATGTACTGCAACGTAATTGTCATGTTGTACTACTCTGTATTCCCATCCCATCTTTCCTTCAAACATATATCAATCCTCTTTGTAGTAGGTTGGCTTTAGTAATAGATACACTATATTATAACAGTATGACAGTAGTTGTCCAGTAAGTGTCATTGAGATTTTTTATTATTGTTTGGTTTGTCTTCGACCTTCTTTGTTTGGGTGGGACGTTTATAATTCCAAGGGCAATTTCTGCAAATATTCTCGCAGCAATAACCTCTAGCCAATAAAAACTCTCGACTAAGGGGCCTCATAGATCAAATGTCTTTCGGTAAAGTCACTGGTTTCCCTAACTTCCCAATATACATATCCACATTCTATATCTACCCATTCTTGAGCATCACTCTCAGTGTTAAACGGGCCTATAAAGTGTATGTCTTTACCTGCTCGGTAATTATCTTTGTCTTTTATATCACAATTACCACAAACTACATGAAACATATTAAAACCTCTCAAGACTTTCTTCGTCACTAAATATAGCAGCAATTAATTCCTCAATACATGCGTTTGCCTCTTCCTCTGTATCAAATTCCATATTCTTTTTAACTGTGAATTTACATAGCTTTTTGAGAGGTTTGTCACCCTTGGTGACGATGTACTTCCCATTCTCTAATTTTACTTGATATAACATTTCGTTCCTCTATAAAGTTCTCTATAATATTAGTAAAAAGTCCGGGTATCTCGTCACAATACTCCATCATTTTATCATCGCTGTCCTGAGTGTCAAGTGGCCCATACTCCGACAGTTTGTTTAGTGTCTCCCAAGCAGTATATTCAATACCGTTTTTCTCAAGGGTGACACAACCAATGCCACAAATTAATAACATATTCTTAATATATTCTTCGCCATCCTCTCGGAAGTGCTTCCAAATATCAAGAAACTTATTTTCCTCATTCTTAATAAAGCGATCAATATTAACATCGTCGCCTTGAATCATGTAGCACTTTATAACTTCTTTAACCAATCTCTGATCCAAATTCATCTTCATATAATCGTCCTCCTAATAAATACCAATTCCTGATGCCTTAATTTCAATGTCGCAATTATTCGTGAACACAATGCCTTTGCGTTTTGGTGCTGGCAGTGGTTCTTCAAATTTCTGAAAATCGCTGACTACCCAACCATGCTTATTTTTATCATCATTCCAACCATACAAAATATTTTCCTGTTCTACTAAATGTCTGTTATAGTCCCATTTCCAATCTGTCTCACTAAGGTATTCAAAACTGTGACTAAAAGTAATAGTACCAATAATCCTAGCCTTAAACTTACCATGCTTGCCGGGAGTTTCAATAACCGCTAACTCTTCACCAATATATTTCTCTGGTATACTGTATGTTCTAGTCTCTACACACTTATCACCATCAAGTAGTTGATCTGCAAACGGTGCTTGAATATTAATACCGACCATAGTTTGTCTTCTCCGTAAGTAATAAAACCAGAGTATTACATACCCCGTGGTCAAATTATAACGGTTAATTCTTCTTTGTCAAGGGCATGTCTATAGGATCGACATATTTGCTATTTTTAGTGACCATATCAATAATTTCCTTAGTCTTGCTTTCCACCCTATCCTCAACAATAACGGCTAAATATTTCTTTAGTTTCTGATCTACAATCTTAGCATTTGTTGTAATTAAAGTGGCTATTGCGTTACAGCTATCTTTATTATAAGGTTCTTGGCAATTATCTGCCACCATTTCTAATCGTTCACTTAAATGCTTGAACTCATCTAAATATTGATAGACTTGTTCCAATGCCTCTTTAGCGTCTGGTTTCATAATTATGTTTCCATTTCCATAGCGTATAATCGTTTCCAGCAATTATCACAGGTTGCTGTTAAAAGTAACTCACGTTCAGCAGAAGATAAATAGTCAAATATATCTTGAATGTACCTGCCTTTTCCGCTTTGCCACTCAATAAAATCATCAATATTAACAAGTACATTATGTATCTGACCACACATTCTGCAATCTATATTTATGCTGTGTCCTCTAACTGCACTAACCATTATTACATCTCCATATAATGTATTCACATGTGCCAATAATCATAACCATAGGCAAAACTGTGCCAATCATAGTTTCTGCTACCATTTGATGTTCCCCTTATTCTGTATCATATTGCAAATAACTATTATTAAAATCACAGGCCATGCTGCTGCAAGTATCTCATCCATATTAATATACCTCCCAATGTACGTCTACCTGATCGCCTTCTTCCTTTAAAAACTTTAATAACTTTTTAGCAGCATCCTGACGGAAACGATCATGATTCTCTTCCTTTTCTGCATCATAATCTACTTCCATTTCGATACCGCTGTCTAAATAAACTGCATATTTCATAAGTCGTTCCTCCTAAATTGTAACCAAACAAACGCTGCTATCATTAGTAAAAGTATAACACTAAACGGCTGATTGTCAACCAAAAACTCATCCATAAAAGCCATTATTGTATACATTTATTCCTCATCTACGATTTTTTTCATCTTCTTTTCTGCACTGCTAAGTGTTTTTATAACAGTCACAGATAATTCGTAATCATTTTTATATGAAACAATAGCATCCAAAATTCGCCATGCTTCTTGTGATGTAATATTTGTCTCCATTTAATCAATCTCCTCATCAAATTTATTGTAAATTATTGCTGAAAGATCATCTACCATAGTTTCCTTATCTTCACTTGTATAAGTAAACGGTGGTTGTAAATATCCCTCAAAGTATTGCTCAATAGCCTGTACAACTTCATCACACTGTTGTTTATTCCATGTATTATTCATACTACAATCCCTTCTAAAAGGTTCAAATGATCAACAACATCTTCCATTTCACACTCAAATTTATTGTCTGCTGGCTCCAAATCCCAGAACCAACTCATGACCATACCACCTTTGGGAAATACTGCCACCTGAAAATCAGTCAATAAAAATAGAGCCGCTGCTTGTAGTAATGTTGAAGCCTTGTCCAAGTCTATAGTTTCTCGCTGATTGTAGACTGCTCGTAATGCTAGTAGTTGTTCTTCTACGCTGACGTTAGCCCACTTCTCGCCTAGATACCACATGTTTAGCCACTCTTCTCTGTGTTCGCTATCAGAGTTCCAGTGTTCTAGGACTTCATCCATGACACCACTTTCATAGCCAAATTTTACCATACCAACGAATACT